>Ga0180732_1000551_pt1 | contig 30772 bp, 45 predicted proteins | sample KR11_01MetaG_FD_148674 | JGI IMG/M metagenome (GOLD analysis project Ga0180732, IMG submission 148674) | Groundwater microbial communities from the Olkiluoto Island deep subsurface site, Finland - KR11_0.1 MetaG | ecosystem: Environmental > Aquatic > Deep subsurface > Groundwater | place... | reverse complement strand
CAGACCGAACTGAACCAACTCACTCGCCAGCAATGTTTCTATTGACATACTCTACCATTACAGCGCATACACTATTTAAAGCATACAGGCGCCCTTGTAAAATCGCTATCCGGCGAGGGCTAAGTACGTCATCAGGGCAAGCACGATTAAACGTAGTGCGCCGTATGCGCTACGTTTTGGGCTTGTATTGCGCAAACGTACAGGGAAGATATACCTCCGGCGCGCACGCCATGCGCGCCCGTGCATGTTACGATCCGGGATGGATCTAATTCTGTTTGTTATCATGCGCCCTTGTTATGTTTTTTTTGATAGGTACCGGCGCCGTGCGGCGCTTTAGCGCCGCCGATTACTTTTACTTGTCTTGGTTCGTTCGTTCGTTCGTTGCGCGCTCACTGTTTCGTTCGTTCGTTCGTTCGTTCGTTCGTTCGTTCGTTCGTTCGTTCGTTCGTTCGTTCGTTCGTTCGTTCGTTCGTTCGTTCGTTGGTTGTACCTTAGCGCTCTAAATGTAGAAGGTCTTTATCTTAAGAGAGAATGTAAATGGTAAGGTTGATATATATAAAATAGAATGATTTGATTCTTTCTTTCTTTATGATTTTTAGATTTATCTGGATGGATGTCTTCCTGTTGGCATGGTTAGTAAGCGTAGATATATTTTTTATTTACCTGTTTTTTATCGAGTCCGTCCGTGTCGAGGTTCGGACCGGGCACGCTGCGTGCCGTGCCGTGCCGGGACGGTTCGGTTACCGTCTGTTGTGTTTTCTGTAATATTCTCTGTGATATTTATTGTACCTCTCTCTGTGTTTCTTTCTGGATTTTGTTGTCGCATCCGAATGCTTTTTCATCAACCCCGGGTCAGCAAGGATTTTCTTCCATTGTTCTTTTGCATAAATCAGTTGTTTTGCGAGCCTTTCTTTTCCCGTCTTGAGTTGGTATTTTATTACGCGTTTCATTCTGCGTTTCCGGCGCGGACACGCATCAATATATTTGCATTTTGCGCAGCGGTTGGTGCGGCAGTACGAATATTTCGGCGCTTCTTTGAATCTGAATCTTTTCTTAAGTGCATCCATAGATATCACCAAAGGGGGGGGGATTCCCCTCCCGTTAATAAATTCTCTTAAGGAATCCGCCCTGTACTTCCTTAAGTATTACCTCGATCGCTTCAGTCGAATCGTTATCCACATCGTCCGTCTCTACCAGCCCTTCCGGTAGCCAGACGACGCGGGCGGATTCGACTTCCGGCTTCTTCGCTATTTCCAGCGATTCGTCGAGCGCCTGTTCAGACGGGCATGGTCTATCACGGATCTTGATGTTGTCGAACCGGTCGTAGATGTATTCATCGCCGAGCGCTTTTGCGCCGAACTCGGTATCGAACAGCTTGCCGCACGGGTATCCGGCTGCTGTTGCTTTCTTCAGATGCCCGGAGCCGTTGGCCTCGATCCAGGTCTGGCGTGCTTTGTCTTTTTCAGCTTGCGCTTTCGCTGCCTGATCTTTTATCAAAGCTTCATGCGCTTCAGACTTCTTGCGCTCTTCGCGCTCTATGGCCTCGCGCGATTTGCGCTCGACTACGAGCCGCGTCTCGATCCGCTTATTGTTCTTCCGGATCTCTTCGCGTTTAAGAAACTCAGATTCAAAATCTCTCATGATATAATCTATATTATCGCCTGGTTTGAGTTTGCCATCAGCGATATCTTTGGCTAGCTTCTCCTGCATGGTTATCTTCGGAAGCGAACCCGATCTATATGATCCGTCTTCTTCGTATACGTCCATCGAATATAGAATAGTCCATGCTAGTTTTGTTCTGATTTCATCCTTAGAAATAACTTCTAGCTGCATATTCATCTCGCGCAATAACGGCGCGAAACTAGCGGACATCTCGAACCGCAGGTTGCCGTGCGGTATGTCTTCGTTGCGCGCGATGATTTTTACTTTATCTTCCGTGCTTAATACTTCTCCTTCGAATTCTACTTTCATATCTATCTAACTCCTGCCCGAAATAGGGCTTGTCTTTTTTTTTTCTCGTCCCGAAATAAGGACGGATTAAAGCCGCAAGATTAGCGGCTGAAAAATATAATAGCTACGATAACTATTAAAGGTATCGAGCCCGGATGGCGTGCCGATATGCCGATAACTAATGCCCGCACGTATTATTGCCGAGCAGGAACGCGCCGGCTTTCGGATCGAAATCTACATAGTAGCCCTCGCCTGGTATTCATCGCCCACTTTTATCCTAACGGCAATTTCATATTGGCCGCCATCAATCGGCTCGATGGAGAGTGTATCATACCCTGCATGGCCGCAAAAAAATATGGGTTCATGAAAGTAATCCTTGCCGTCGAAGAACAGCTCTGTCGCTGCGCGTATAATAGCGCCACTATTCTTTCCTGCTGCGTTTTTCATATCAGCCATCCTCCTTCTATTTTTTCTGCCGCAGCTTCTGCGGATTGCGCGATCGTGCGCAGCTCGCACAGGCGCATCAGCTGCTCGACGCTCATCTTTAGTTTCGGCTGCATCTGGTTGTGATCGCCGAATGTTTCCCAGTCGTCAAGTGCTTGCTCGAGCTTCGAGATCTTGCGCTCTTCACGGCGCGGCTTGGCAACGCCCTCGTTTATGTGCTCTTCGTGGAACCATACTTCGTCCGGCGCGTCCCGGCCTGACATGTCAAGTGCGTCCTGTTCATTGGTTGTCATGCGCGGCACGCGTGCCTCGCCGAACATATCGGCCAGCTTCTCGCCATTCGAGGGCGACCAGCGGCTGAACGATTGCAGCGCTTCCGGCAGCACGAGGTTTCCTTTGTCGTCAAATTTAATGGTATTCATATCTATCCGCCTCCTATTCGAAAAAAATTTATTGTTCATAACCTTTAGGTCGCATAGGCTGCTTATCTGGGTTTCGGGTGACGCCCGAAAGACAGAATATTGCAGCCTGTGCGAGTCTGCCGCAGCGGACTTGTGAACGATAAATTTTTGCAAGAGGGAGGCGGGCACTTTTGAATATCATGAAATTTGCATACGACACAATGCCATGACGAACAGCGCATAGACGATAATGAAGAACAGTATCTGGATCGAGTAAGCGTACAATTCATGCGAGTCGATCCCGAATATATACTGCCGGTATATCGATTCGTTTGTCCGGATCCAGCCTTCGAGTTTCATGCCGTCGAAGAAAGGATATGATTGGAATACAGGCGCGGACGGATACGAAGACCAGCCGATCAGGCATACCTCATCGGGATGCTCGTCCGTCATCATTGTGTAATGCACGTATTCATGCACCAGCACGGACGCCGTGTGGATGCCGAAGAATCCGATAGCGATAATTAACAGCTCGCAAATCCAGGTAGGTATCTTCATGGAAATTGCCTCGCGAAAACAGAACGCATTAATTTGGATCGGCATTTATCGCATAACGGGCGCGCGCTTTTACTCAACGTGATCTCGCCGCAGTCGCGGCATCGCCGGCCGCATAGTTTAGCCATGGTCAATAACCCCGCGTTAAAAATGAGGGGCTTGTAAGGTACGCATTTGATTCTTGAACCGAACCGATAGTTATCATAGAGACAAACTTCCTTTCTTCATCTTATCGAGCGCGCGGATCTCACGCTGCCAGCCGGCCAGTTGTTCGATCAGCGATTCGTGATGGCGGATTGCCGCGTCGATCGCTTCCGTGCGCGTATACGAAAAAGTATGCAGGGTATACAGATGCAAGGTCGAGCGCGAGCCGGACTCGAAATCCTGGCATCGGACCCGGTCGCGCAATACCTTTAAAACAACTACATGATCGATGAACCGCTGGCCGAGCACGTAGCTCACGCGCCATAAATGCTGGCCGGGATCGAGGCCGTCTAAGGTTGCCATTACATATTCTCCTCGACGAGCGCGAACTCGATTACCGTGACGTTCATGTCCGGGTTCCAATAGTGATTAATCTCTTTCCAGATCGACATGAATTCTTCTTTCGAATTGTAGCCTTCCTTTTCGTAATCGCTTTGCGACATGTCTTTCAGCTTCTGGTTATACATGGCCGTCACGCGGATCTTCGCGAAACAGTCCGGCTTGAACATCGATAGCTTAGCCTTGTAGATGCCGCCGATCTTCGCCATCGGGCTTTTCCATGCCCGGCGCGTGGCCGTCTTCCGGCCGGACATTATCATCGGCACATGCTCTTTCTTGAACAGCATATAATCATCGCCCCCTTAGCTTGTCCATATCAATCGATGTGATATCGATCGAGCGCCAGCTGCCGGCGGTTATGGCTGCGAACGCCATGCTGTTAAGGGCGATATCGCGCTTCATATGATCGCTTACGTCCGACGGGATTGGTGGCAGTTCGTATCCGCGCATGAATTTTTCTATCAATGTATCGGTCTTATCGCGGATGCTGAATTCTATTTCGTATTTGCCCAACAATGCCTTTAGCAATCTGCGAAGCTTCGCCTCTTCGCCTGTTATTATCGTCATTCAATTCATCTCCTTGTATTTTATTCTGCGAGGCCTGGCAACATATCGGCCTTCGTTCATGTCTATTATCTTCTTCAGCCGCTTGGATTCAGCGCCGTTGCCCGTGCGCTGGGCATGGCTGTACATGTCTTTCATCTTCCGAAGATCACGTTCGGTCAGCATATTTTCATTACCTCCTCCTCCTTCGTTGCATTTCGGGCATGCGCCGCGATCGCATGCGCATGGATTGTATTCGCTCGTGTACTGACCGCAGCACGGGCGGGCAGCGTTCGTAGTGGTTACCCATGTTCAAACAACCAATCGATTTCTGATTTCGTACGCATCGGCTAGCCGCGCATTTTGGTTGCAAGTAGGCGCTCCGGGATGACATTGCCCTCGAGGTCGGTTACGACGAATACCTTAAAGCTACCGCCATCTTCACCTGAAGATCCGGACATGCCGCCATACCAGTTAGCATATTCGCTACGCGGTATTTCATTTGTCAACAGCTTGCTGTCTGCCGATTCGAAAACATCAAATCGTTCGCTGTCATCCGTTCCGGCATATGACCTGACCGAAAACTGAAAATATACTCTTATTATATCCATACAGATCAATCATCCTTAATGCATTATCCTGACAATCAATATCAGGACTACGAGCAATATTATATTTTCGTCCAGGCTAATTCCTCCCTTGAGCTAATGCCGGCTTGATACCGGTCAGCCCGTTGATTATCTTTTGCGCAGCGCCGTGCACGTTATCGAGCGCAGCCATCACGGCATCGTCATCGAACTTCGACCAGCTCATCAGATACTTTTCTGATTTCGTATCGAACCCGAACTTATGCGCGATAACGAACGCGCACGATTCAGCCTCGAGCTCTTGCAGCTGGCGAGACTTATCGCATGACAGGTGGCCAAGCTCGAAATGAGACAGCTCATGCAGCAGCGCGGCAAGCTCTTTGTTCTTCGTATTCGATTCTTTTATCGTAATGCCGTCAAGACCTATCCATCCTGCGGCGCGTCCTTTAGCAGTATAATGCAGATCGATATTTCTGATTGATGTATAATGTTTAGCGCGCGCATAAAGACCGGCCATGTCGGAGCCTTTTATATCGTCGTCAATATTCGGCAGATCCTTGCCGCTTGTCTGGCTGACGTCAAATACATTGACCACTCTAAAACCCAGCCGGACTATCTCTTCGTTAGTATCTTCATCGAGAACGCTATACTCGCACGGAGCTAAAATCTTAATCGCTTTCGAGCCTGCTTTTATATCGCGCCTGAACTTCTTCCAGGTACCGAACCCGGCGACATGCGTAGCAGCCGGGAACTGGAACGCGATCAGTATCTGGTTGTTGAGCGAGTATCTATGGAACCGCGACATGACACGCATCAGCTCGCGGACTTCTTCTTTCGTCCGGACGTTCCGCAGCCTTTCTATCAATGCGCCCTTGGCGGACGCTACAAGCTCAGTCCTGAAATTACTAACCGGCTTCTGTTCTGTTGTTGTTGTATTCATTCTAATCGACCTCCTTCTATAAATACGCCTTGATTATAATCAAGACTTTTTTTTCTCATAAAGCTGAAGTCGCGGCGCAGATTGGCATAGCTATCGTACCTCGGCCAATAGCTGCCAGTGCGATAGATTGCCAAAGATGTCGACGCGCAAGAGCTGTTGAGAAAAAAAAACTTAACCCAATCTAAGCTGCCGTGCCGTTGATCAATATCCGGATGCCGTTCCTGGCGAATACGCGCTTGACGTTCAATACATCAGTGCTCGTGCTGATCCGGAACACATGCTCGCCGTCGCCGGTGACTACCGTGCATCTATGGCGCGTCACTCGACCCGCTCCTTGAACGTATACTTTGCGCAGTCGCATTTCGTGCATGCGCCATGGCCTTTGCTAAATTCGAACAGGCCGTGGTTGTGTTCGCTGCGCTTATGGCCGCACTGGCATATCTCACTATCCCGGCGCGCGGCCTCGAGCCGGCACTGTTCGGTATCAATGAACTCGCGCATCCGGTCGATCTTCTCGCGGATATAAGCGACGTCCCATCGCTCTGCTTTCGTTGCCGTTATGATAGCAGCCGCCTGTTCGGCCATCCAGTCCGGGTTCGTACTGCCGCTCTCGATATAAGCGCGCGTCAGGTATTGCGGTACTTCACTCATCTTCATCACTCTCCTCCTCTTCATCTTCGTTTTCAATTTCATCTTGTGTATAGAATTTACCGGCTTCCATACCGGATCCGATTTCCAGGAACTGTTTCGGGACATGGCCGGGCTTCCATGATTTCAGGATGGTATCGACAAGCTCGCATTTCTTCTTGCATGCGCTCACGTCTATATCGAATTCCATGGCGAGTTCTGTCAGCTGGTCTTTCGTATACATGTCCAGGAATTCTGTATCCATCTTAAAGTCTTTCTCGATATCGAACCCGAGCGCATCCGCGGCTTTCCTGAGAGTCCCGAAATCGCAGCGCATATCGCGCAGGATCCCTTTCGCGAACGTGGCGAGCGCGTTCTCCAAAGTCTTATCGTCGGCTTCGAACATGTTATTCTTATTGACGGTAGCGCATATCTCCGATCTGTACTTGTCATGATAATCCGATTTCGATAGCAGCATATACAGCGACAGGGCTTTGATCTCTTTGGCGTTCGGCTTGAGCTTAGTCTGGCTCACGTCAGATAACAGCTGTCTTTTTCGTTCGAGCATTCTATTTTTTAAACGAAGCTGCGCAGAATTGTCATCAGTTCCTTCAAGCTTTGAGCCGTCCTTATTGCATTTGCTGACCGGCTCTTTATATGTTGTATACAATGAGATGTTTACCCTCCCTCCTGAATTGGACCTGGATATTCTGACTGCGAACTTACCGGGATGATCGGCCATGAGCTTATCGTACTTTGCGCGGTCGCGCTTGTCGCTGTCGTAGTTCCAGATAGGTTCCATGCGAGGCGGATATTCGTCTTCTTTCAGGAACCGGACGCCGAGCGTGCGGAAATGATCCCTGATAGAATCCGCATGTTCTTTCTGTTTCTTCATGAAGCACGACGGATTTATGCACTTGCCTTCCATCGACCTGCCGAGATCCTCGAGCGTTCTCTGCACGCTGCAGTTATGCTGGCATTCTGCGCAGCAGCCACTATCGAATCCAGCATATCGTAATATGAAATAATCTTTCTGGTCTGCCAGCGCGCCGTCCAGGCGATCTACTGATATGTCTTCTTTCAGGATACGTTTCAGGATCGGCTCATGTTTCTGCTTCTCGAACTTCGATATCATCACGGCATGGCCGAGCTTGATATCGCCTTTCGCTAACGCGGCCTTGACCTTGTCGTCGAGCTTGTTCAGGGCCATGCGCCTGTGTATGTAGTCCGCTTTCTTGCCGATCCGTTTAGCCAGGTAGTCCGCGCTCTTCCTGGTTGCTGTCAGATAGTCCGAGAAATAAGCAGCTTCTTCGATTGGGTTCAGGTCCATGCGCTGCATGTTCTCAATCAGTTTGACTTCGCGCTTCTGGTCGTCCGTATAATCCTGCACGATCACAGGCACGGTCTTCATGCCAAGCTCTTTGGCTGCGCGCAGCCTGCGCTCGCCGGCTATCAGCTCGTTGTCTTTCGTTACGATCAGCGGCTGGATGATACCGTTCGCCCTGATAGATTCTATAAGCTCTGACAGATCGCCGAAATTCCTGCGCGGGTTGCCCGCGATTATGATGTCACTCACATTCATTTCCATTTAATCGGCCTCCTTAGATTGATTATTATTTTCAACTTATAAATGTTATCTGTATACGCCATGCCGATATTGCCGTTAGCCGTATATTATCTTTCCGAATATCGCGCACTGGACGAGCGCGTCGACATCGGTCGCATCCCAATCGCCGGCATCTAACGGGAAATGCAAACCGAAATTATAAGCGGCAAGCGTCAGGCCGATAAGAATTCCAAGGCCTTTCTTCAGCATCGGCATATTGACGACATGCCTGAATTCAGTCTCGTCATCGAAGAAGATATATGAGCAGCGATTATAATCGTGACGTATGCACTTCAGGCAATTGCCGTCGGAATATTCTGGATAGTTCTGCATCACGTCTTTTATGAATTCTTCTATATCAAGATCGATATCTATAATCAGTTCAGTCATAGTTATTCACCTCTTCTATTATCAGCGCGTTCTTCGCGATCGCATCTGCGAACAGCGATTCGCGAAACTCGCTTTCAGGATATTCATATTCGCCGTCATCCACGAACGAGAAGTCCGTTATCGGGCCGGTATCGTCCGCGCTCAGCAGATGGCGCGAGAACAGCCAGCTTCTAAACCGGATCTTGACTTCGACGTTCGCGTTGTTGCGAACCAACTGTATCAGTTCGTCGATCGTATTTACTGATTGTATCGTTTGCATCATAACCACCTATGCGAATTTCATTGAGTTCGAATTAGACATAAGGCGTCGCACTTCAATCTCGACCTCACGCAATTCCTTCAATGACATTGTTGCAAGTTCTTTCATATTTCATTCCTCCTTAACTGATTATCTAGCTGGCTTAACTGCGACATACGAACCGCGTATTTTGAAACGTCATCGGGTATATCTTGACGATTCGCAGCGAGGTTATCTCAGGCGAATATTCATCGTTGAATCCAGGCGAGTAATTACGCCAGTTGATACCGATCTGCATATCGTTAAGCTCGCGATCTATTTTATTCAGCTTCTCGCGCTTGGCCGGACTTAGCTCTTCGGTATAGCCATATTGCTCACGGACAATCTGCTCGAGCAATCTGTATACGCGCTCGATTACTTTTTCATCTTCGCTGCACGCAACGACAATCGCGTTCGGCTCGTTGTCCAATGTTTCTATGATCGCATATTCTGCCATAACTAATCAGCCTCCTTGATACAATTGAAAATCATATCGAAGTCGAGTTGCGCGTCCATCCCTTTCCGGACTTCGGCGACGAACTCGTCGAACTCGTCACGGCCGTTCGGATAGCGGCCATGCGCGGCAGCGAAATCGTGTTCGTCTATCTCGAACTTGATTTCGGATTCGCTTACTGATTCGCCTTTCCGTTCGAACGATTCGGCAGTTTCGGTTTGGCTCATATTATATCATCCTCCTCGAACATATTCCAGCTTGAAGTTCCTGCCTTGCCGCACTCATATCCGTCAGCGATCATCGACTTGATGTCGTCCATGATTGAAAAAAGATCTTCCTTATTTTGCGTTGTTACGGTTAACACGTAAGACATATCTATCGACCTCCGAAATTATTTTTCATTGAAATTTCAGGACGACAGTCGGCTCGACTTTCGTCTCCTTGCGGAACGCGTTTATCTCCGGATGCGAAGCCGCGTAACCGTCCAGCTTTTTCGTATCGTATATCACGCGGACATATCCGTTCCTGAACTGCGCATGGCCGTATCTCGTCGAGATAGATTGCGCGCTCTTCAAAACGCATGCGCGTATCTTCGTCTCGATTGATTCGATCTTTGCATTGTACGGATCCTCGATCTCTTTGATCTTATCCTGAAGCTCGAGCATCTTCTCGCGCAGGTACACCGTGTTGCCTTCGAGTTCGTTTGCAATCTCGGCGCGCTGCTCGAATAATTTATCTATATTATTTTCTTCTTCTGACATTTGTATCGACCTCTTATCTTTCTTCGTAATCGCTAACGCCGTTCATCGGGCAATGCTCGCAGTCGTTATCGCACCGATCGCCCATCACGTCCTTGCAGTATGACATAAATTTTCATCCTCCTGTCTGGTTAGCGCTCGATCGTGCGCTTGCCAAACTCGAGCCCGGCCAGCTGCCGATCCGTAAGCTTATCGAACTCCTCTTCGCTTAGTCTCGGCACGGCCTTAATATCAAACATGTTAATCCCTCTTTATATTCTTTAACAGGATTGATTCAAGATAGTCCTTTGCTTCAACTACTGTCGGCTTGCCGCAGATATACATGATAGCGCGATAGATATGCTTGCACGGCTTGCCCTTTGCACGCATCCTGAAATTGAAGTCAGGACATTCACAGGACGCTTCGCGCGTCTTTATGTTTATTATAACTTCACTCGATGCTATTATCATAGTCCAGATATCCGATCCGATCTGCCGGACGGTGCCAGGCATTATCTTGAGTTCAGTCGCGCGCTGCAGCCGCATGATATCCTGCGCCGTTGTATCAGGATTGCGCAATATGATAGTCCCGTACTTGACACCCATTAATGTTTCAGTGACTTTCATAAGGACGACCTCCTATAAATCGACCGCCATCTTCATCGGCGATCTCGAACGGATAGCTGCCTTTATCATTATTATCTCAGCAGATACCTCCTCCGACCTGCGCCTGATATTCAAATCAAGCTGACCGCGCAGCCTGAATACTTCGTTGTTGCGCCTGCTCAGGTTGTACTGCTCGACGCGCAGCGCTTCAAGCTGCTCCTCTAACTTATTAGAATCGTTCATCTAATCGACCTCCTTATATTGATTATATTATTCATGCCCGGTTATAAATGTTATCGATACGTACCGTGCCGATAATGCCGTTAGACCGGAAAGTTCGCTACGCACGATATGTGAACACTCGCCTGCGTATGCCAGCCCTGAACGCACAAGGCAGGCTCATCTTTATTTATAGTTTCGTTGCACATCTGGCACGTTGCGCGGCCTGTTGCCCGGTGGACGTGGAAATGTAAGGGCATTAGAATCTACCTTCAAGTTCGCCATATTCATTGCATGGCAGCTCCTCGAGATTTGTCCATCGCGAACCAACCTTAGCATCCGGAAACCGTGCCTTGATTGCAGCAGATATCCTATTGTGCGCTTCTTCTTCGCTTTCGCCACTGCATAAATATTCATTGCCTGAAAATGTAGCTATTCCGCTATTGAAATCGAAATCACAATCGGCCAATTCTTCATTAAGAATTGCTATTAGAACATCTTCATCTTTTTGTTCGACACCGGTTATTCCAATACTGAACTCATAATATCTCGACATATCACATCCCTCCGATCAATATTATGTTTCCGCATCGCGCGCTCATCATCGCTTCCTCGAACGACATCACGCCGAACTTCGTTCTCACTAATTCTCTTCTTTTTTTTCTCTGCATATCAACCGACCTCCATATTATGTTTACGCGCAATCGTTTCTATTCGATACTTCAGATACCTGTATCGATATAGCATAGTAAACGGCAGCGAATCCAATCCGCCCTTTGATTCGATCTCTTTATTGAGCAATCGGATAGACTCATTTAAAGTCTCTAAAATATCGAGCATGCAAGACCTCCTATTTATCAACTGTCATAAACGTATCGCCTATAATCACATGATCGATTATAGGTATTCCGATATCAACTCCAATTTTCCGCAGCCTATACGTCATGCGGATATCGTCCGGGCTCGGCGTCGGGTCGCCGCTCGGATGGTTATGTACCATGATCAGGTTGGTTGCATTCGCCAGTATCGCCGGCCTGAATACGTCACGCATATGCACCATCGTATGGTCGACAGTTCCGCGCGATACTTCCGCAATCCCGACAACCTCATGGCGAGTGTTCAGGCATATGACTTTCATTAATTCCTGGCATTCGTACTGCATATCCTTCATCAGTTCGAATACGTCGGCCGCATTATCGATCTTAACTTTCTTCGAATTGGGAATCCGTTCCCGGACCAGGTACGTCCGCAAGTAATCCATAGCTATCAGCCTCCTCAAAACACGATCATCAGGACGGTCAATATTATCCCGATGCCGATGCGTTCAACTAAAATATCGATAAACATCTTTCATCACCAAATATTTTTTTTCTCATAAAGCTGAAGTCGCGGCGCAGATTGGCATAGCTATCGTACATGAGCCAACAGCTGCCAGTGCGATAGATTGCCAAAGATGTCGACGCGCAAGAGCTGTTGAGAAAAAAAAACAGAACCGATAAATATATAAGTATGAGTAATACTAATATTACTATTACGAATGAAGGCCGATAACATATGCAGAAGCTCAAGCCGCAAGACAGGAGACAGCGCATAAGCGCCACAGTCAGCCCTGCAATCAAGCGCTTCTACGATAAGCTTCCCGACAAAATCAGGTCGCAGTTTATCGAGAATGCGATATTAAAATATTTAAGTGTCTGCGACCTACAGGAAATCATAGACAGCGCAGTCACCCGCAAACCCATCAGGACAATTCCAGAAGAGGAGATAAAACATGCCGACAACAATGCAGAGTACATTTGGCGCGGTAACGATATCCAAAAGACCCGCACGCCAGTTTCAGCAATTGCCGAAAGATAAATACGAATCGATACCGAAACTGTCTGACCTGAAACCGGAAAGCATACGAGTATCGATAGACGACGTGCTGAACAAGGAGCTCGTCATTACCGATGCGCGGTTCATGCAGTCTTCGCAGTTCGGCACCGGCTCGTATGTTATAATAGAAGCGGAACGCATCTCAGGCACCGGCAAGCAATCGATCAGCTTCACAACTTCCAGCAATGTCATCATGGACCAGGCCGGCAAACTCAAAGATAAAATGCCGTTCAGAGCAACAGTTAAAAAGCTGCACGGATATTATAAGCTATACTGATCGTCGAATCGGCCTCCTTAGCAGATACGGCATCAACAGTGATCGGCTGGGGTAATTCATGATTCCTCCGTGGGAAGCGAAACCTCAGCCGCTATTTATTTATTCTTCGCTATGACCAGTATATGCCGATCGCCTTGAAGCGCGGTACGGTATTCGTATCGTCAGGATAGAAATCGATCCTGACGTTTATCTTCGCGCCGGCAACTCCTAAAGCGGACGTCAGGTATTTCGATTCGGGATTGACCTGGTTATATGTGAGCTTGTTATCGACAGATACTTTCACTACGCACGAGCCGATACCGTCGTTGCGGTAGTCCGTCCGGACGCGCACCGAAAACGCGCTGATATTGGAATCGGCGCTCTTCGGCACCATGACCGCAGTCCCGATACCGCTTGCAAGGCTGGCAACAAGATTCGTCTCGAGAACTTCAACGTCATACGAATCCGAATCGAGATCGTCCGAATTGTCAAGCTGCTTATCGTCATCGTCATATTCGTAGAATTTATAGATGTATGAATTAGTCAGCCCGAACGGGTTCTTGCGATAGCGCAGTTTCGAGATATTGCGCGTAACGTCAACCAGCATCCTGCTGAGAGTGCGCTTATTGATATTATCGAAACTGGCAGACGTCATGAACGGCCCGTTGCCGGACTGGCTTATGACGAACTCGCGAATAGTGCGCGCGCCGACTATGCCTACTTCAGGCGCGGCGATGAACAGGTCGTCACCCGGGTCGAGCATCGGCAGCGAGATGGACGAGAACGACCCGAACCGCTGGCGAGTGAGTGATTCCGATAGTAGCGTATCGGCACGCGTCTGGCAGAAGTCGGCAGTCCTGATATTGGATTCCTGAGTCTGCTGCCATTTCGTCCAGTATGTGTTCTGTGAATCCGTATCTTCGGCAGTCCTGAACAGCGGCAGGGACTCGATAGTCTGGCCGTATACGCGATGATAATTCTTGATCGGCCTGATCGAGCCGCGATTGGATATGGATGTTATGTTGCCGACAAGCGCCAGCATCTCGTCAGTGCACAGCCTTGACCCGACCTCGAAGAAATGCCAGTCTTTCCAGTTTGCAGAGCCGGCCGATTCAGGCCCGCAATAGAATAAGAACCCGCATTTCTCGGCAACCTCTTTCAGGCAGTCCCAGAGCGGTACGTCTTCCCATTCGGGCTGCATCGTGATCGCAGTCGTTCCGACATTGACGGTCGTGAACCCGCGCCCGGCCAGGAACTCGTTTATCAGTTCCGTGAAGATCGTACTGCAAGCCGTGGCCGCAGTATAGTATTTAGTTACCGGCTGCTCGAGCGCTTCCGCGGCATAGTCGCGGCCGTATACGCGGATAGTCAGCCCGCTGCTTGCTGATGCGCCAGGCTCCTCATCGTCCAGCCTGCCCTCGAATATCTGGTGAGTGCCGTCCGCATAGTCATGATAGACCTTGATGACTTCCATACCGGTCCATTTATTCGTGAATCGCGCATGAACGTTCTGCAGCATCAGCTCTGCAGAGCATACGCCCTCGTTTACCTTGCGCCTGACGACGAAACTCAGCACGTAATTCGATACGTCTTCGCCGTTTATGTAGACCGACCTTTTCGGGAACCGGTAGTCGGGCTGCATGAATATCAGCCCGTCAGTCGCAATGTCAGCCATACTTCATCACGCTCCTTTACAGTCCCTGCATACTATCCGCAGCAGGCCTGACTTCAGGCCGAGCCGCGCGACCTTATCCAGCTTCTCAAGATCGAATCGCTTGCCGAGTTCGGCCAGTTCGATCTCTTCGGTGTTCCTGCACTTTACACAAATCACAGTCACCATGACGCTACGCACTCCTCGCATAGCGATCTGTATTGCGGATAGAAATAATGTAGCCCGAGCGCGGTACGATTGCAGTTCGTAGCGTTTAAGAACCAATTATAGCCGGTAGTATTCAGAAACCCGATATTGAACATCGACCTGCTGGTCGTGTTTACCGGTATCGCATTCACAGCTTTGGCCGTAGAACTAATAGATAAGTTCAGGCATGAATCGAGCGATTGGTTCAGATATACGGACATGTTCATCGTCCAGTTCCAGTTCGTTGAAGCCGCTATTGTCGTGCCGTTCTGATAATAAGACTGGCCGATTGCCGGGATGTTCGTCTGGTTGGCGTAATTTATCCAGAACATTAGCTTGTCTGAACTATACGGATATGCTACACTATAATTCGAGTACCTGACCTTGATGAGCTGCGAGTCGAGTATCGTATTCGAATCGTCATGCGCAGTTACATTGATATCTTTCGAGCCGTACCAGGTAAGATTATAATCGTCCAGGCCGATCAGGCCGTACTGGTCTGACGTTACTGTCGTCCTGATCGTGACGTCAGGCTCGGTCAGCTCGTAGGTATCGATGTAATATGACAAAACGCCGTCATCGAAATGAACGTCGAACAGGTATGTCTTTCCGTTGATCGTAACCATCCCGGACCTCAGCGACCATTCGTAAGTGCCTGTAACATAATGCATCTGCTGCTTCGTCCATTTTGAATCGATCCGCTTATACAGTACGCGCGTCTGGTTATATGTGCCGGAACTCTCCTGGGCGATCATGTAGTCGTCGCCGTCATATTCGAATACGTCCGGCACTGTGCGGAACTTAGGGATCGAACCGTACCACAGATCGTCATAGCCGTATAGCCAGTTCTGGTCGGAAACCCATGTGCTGCCGGACCAGTCGAAACTGTAGCCGTGCACGTTGCATTCCACGAACGCCACTAAAGTGCCGTCGATCATGAATGCATTGGCATTCATCTCGGCTGTATTGTACGGGCTGGGGCACGACAGGCCGGTCGTCATGGTCGTGTTCGCAAGCCATGTCGAGCCGTTCCATTTCATGGACTTCAAGGTCGCGTCTTCATTGCCGAGCAACATCCACCACTCGCCGCCATATTCGAACGCGCCCGGAACCGGATAGTCGCCGCCGATCGTCAGGCCGCTGACTATCGACGAGTTCGGGATCCATTGCGTGCCGTTCCATGTATAGCCGGCAAACGCATTGCCGGCGCCGTATGCTACTTCGCCGCCCCACAGGCCGTAGATCAGGTTAATGCCGCCATATCCGAAATACGTCACGAACGATTCGGCGCCAGTCAGCCCTGTCCTGACAGTATTATTCGACTCGAGCAGGAACGGCGAATCGAGGATAGCGTTCAGGGCTGTCGCGTTCAGGTCTATCGGATTTTCTATATCGTATCTTATATCGATATTCGAAGCATTTACAATACCGGCCGTAACCGAATAGATATCGATCGGCACGGAACATGAAGATGTCGAACAGGCGTCAAGATAGTTCTGGATCGCAGTCGCGTTCAGGTCGATATTGACGCTCGAAGATAATGTTGTCGTGCCGGCATAATCTATAACGCCGTCATCACCGACATCGACAGATACGTTATTCGGATATGAGGCAGCCGTCGACCAGTCTTCGAACAGCTGCTGCGAGCCGCCGGCATCGGAATACATATAATAGCGCAGCCTGAAACTGCCTGACGACAGGCATGACGAACTCAGCTGATAGCTTACGTTCTGAATGGATGGAGTGCCGGTATTGCAATCCATTGATACCTTATCATGGAACTGGCTCCATGCGCTTGTAGTATAGTTCCAGCACGATACGTTGAACGCATCCAGATCCGATATGCCGGTATCGTCCCAGCACCTGATTTTATATGTTATGTTCGTATCGCCAACCAAGGTCGTGTGATTGACATAGACATAAGCAGCAGTTCCATATAACGCTTCCGCGAATGTGGATAACGTCTCGTCGACGGAATATGCGCACGGCTGGCTGACCCGGAACGAGCCGGTACACGAATACGAATCTTCAAGCTCGTCCTGCTCGAAGTTCTCGAGGCCGGTTATATTCATCTTTGCATAAGTCACAGTCGAATTGCGATATATCGAAAAGTACGAACTGTCGCCGCCAGGCCCGGTAAAAGTAAACAGCTCGCTGGCTGCGTCGCCGATCTCGGCCAGCCATACGGCCGTTCCGTTCAGGACGCCGCGCAGCGAAACGTCTATAACGCCGTCACTGCCGGTATCTATTTCGACATTTTCAGGATATGTATCGTTTGAGACATAAACTCTGACAGAACTCGTTGACGTCGAATGAGTCCAGTCGGTAATAGCGCTCGTGCCGATATCGCCTGGCACCCAATACATAGAGCCGGACGAGGTCCTATCTATGTTGGCGCCTGTATCAATATAAGCGCCAACCAGATCACCAGCCTGTACGGAAGCTATATCTGCCGTAAACGTATTCAGTCCGAGCGCCATCGTTTCAGTCGAAGATGAGCCCACCAGTATAAAGTCACTGCCCGATATGCGGTATATCTTCAGCTTGAACGAGCCGGACGCATTACTATATACATCAAACCTCGCTATCCGGCCGCTGGCTGAGATATTATTATTGAAGTCAATCGTTGAAGCTCCGTTGCCAAACGCTGCCGGCCGATCGATAGCTGCATTGCCGAATTCAAATAGCGTCTCGTAGCCGGTAATATTTATGCTGGCTTCGGAAACGAAATCGTATAAGTTCAGGCTTGTGTTCAATGTAGTGTCCTGCGTTATGTTCATTACAGTCGCAGTTGAGTTCAGCTTATCAGTTGCGCTGAACGTCTTGAAATCGAGCTGGACAATACCGGTCGAGCTGTTCGTGTAGTTCGTGCCGTAGCCGGGCACGTCTATATCAAGCCGTATATTGCAGTCTGTGCAGATCGTTTTATTAGCATAAACATATAGAGCAGTCAGATTGACATATGATCCATATTCATAATATCTATCTGCGCTGGATCCATTCAGATATACATAAATATGATCTGACATATCCCACCACATAGCTTCTTCATAAACGAAACGTGGTGACACTGTCGTTGACCTCAATAATATCCAGATTCCTGATTCATTTTTGCATCGCCATTCGGTTAATAATCCCGCTTGATATGCATTTATTTTAAACTGCATCTTATCTGCATTAGCGGAATAACAATCAGTAAGAGTTAGATTTGTAGTTGTTCCCTGATCTTTTATTTGCCATAATGAGCTAAACGAAGATGCATTACCTGGAATCGTCCAATTAATATATAATATTGCCGGATTAGAAGTTCCATCTGCAAATCCATAAGTACCCCAATTCCCGTCATATAAATTACTACCACCGGACCATGTACCTTCAAGTGAATAATTCCCTGTAGAAATTCCTCCACAGGCAGTAGATGCAGTTGCCGTTTCCTGATAGCAATATGTCAGTATGTTAGATAACGGATCGAATAGCCTCATATCGAGCCGGACGTAATCGTCCTTGATGCGATACTTGACTGTCAGCTTGCCGACATCGCGCCCGACGTATTTGTATATGCGCGAATAATAATAGCCGTCGTCGAATGTGACTTTCATATTATTGCCGAACGATTGCGGGCTTGTGACATCCCAGACAGTATCGCCACTATATTTCAGGTTCGTGACTTCATACTGGAATACCAGGCCGGTCGCATTATATATCTCGTAGTAATGCCGGACCGGGAAATCCTCGATGTCAACCGCTTTCGTACTAATGATATAAGTATCCACAACCCGCGCTCCGTTAGCGTATGGCGTATCGATAACCTCGATCATGTTATCGCCGTCCATTTCCGATATCCGGATTATGCCTTTCACGTTTCTGTCCTGGATCTTCGAGCCGTTGAACAGCTTCTTTGTCTCGATACCGAGCGTCAGCCATCTGCCGGTCTCGTTCGACATGAACGAGACGCTATCGTTTGTAATGCGCAGCTTGACGTTCTCGGCCGGCCATACTACATATAGCGCTGTCGCTGTAAGGATAATTACCAGAATACCTAACGCTTTTTGAGTTGTAACCATAATCAATCAGCCCTTACGCATTTCATTCGTCCTCTATAGAATACCGGCTCCGTACCGCCTATATGCGGTATGTCGACTTCCTCGACGAATACCTCGATACTGCCATGCTCGGAATCGTAATATGTGTGCGTTGTACTGGCATCGCGAAACGATTCGAGCGTTGCCTTGTCGGTATCTTTCGCAGCGCCCGTAAGCTTGAACTCGATCATGAACTCTTTCGTACTGAACCCGACGAACTGCACGATCGGCGTGCTATTGAAGATCGGCGCCAGGGCCAGGTTCTTCTTCTTCGGCGGCTCGACCCGCACTGCGTTCAGCGTGACCGTGGTCGTGCCGTCCGATATCGTGACTGATGTTATTTCCGTCATGAATTCTCACTTAATGAATAATCGATACTCATGCGATCGGATTCGAAGTTCCTGAAATTAGGGCCTCCGTTCTGGATATCGCGCAGGTTCCGCTTCAGGTCTTCCAGCCCGCGATTGAGATACGCAACCCCGTTATCGTTCAGGTCGCGCAGGAATGCCTTATAAGCGTCAATCGAATCCTGGCTTTCGTCCATCTTCCTGGCCATGTTCGGGATCTCGTCGTCAAGCTCTTTCTGGCGTTTCCATAACCCTTTAATCGATTCCTCGACTGTCTTGACAGTAGCAGGCACTTTATCGGCCATGTCTTCATGCTTCATTATGAAGAACTCGACCTGCTTGTGCATATCGCCGTAGCTCAACTGCATATCGATCGAAGCTATCTGCAATTTCCTGGACGCTTCCTCGTACGCTGCGCCGGCCGTATCGGACGCTGCTGCGCGCTGTTTCTCCTGCTCGATCTGCAGGTCGGCAGTAGCAGATCGCATCTGCTCTTCTGCACGCAGTTTCTGAACGGCTACCAGTGCGCGGTCCTTAGCGGCGGTGCCTTCCGCGGCACTGACGTAACCCAGGTTGGCGGATGCCAGCCCGACACCTGCCTGCAGGCCTGCCAGTCGTTCGGTAGCCGACATCTGTTTATACTGGCCGTAAACGTCTGGCGATTCAAGCTGCGCTTTCTTGGCGGTCAGCATCTCTTTCTGTAGCATCCACATCTGTTCCATGCCACCCAGTTCGGATCCGACCGTGACGCCGCCAATAGTTGCACCGACCCCGAACCGCTTAGCGCCATAGTCGCTTATCTGGCCGGGGATGGCGCGCTGCTCGGCCTCGAGCTTGCCGAGTTGTTCTGTCTGCTGCGCGTGCAGTTTAGTCTCTTTCTCGAGTTCTGTATTATATTCCGAAATTTTCGGCTTTACCTGCGAATAGAATTCAAGCTGCTTCTCCTGGATAGCATATGCGTTCTCCATCGATTTCAGGAATTCCTCATATGCCTTTATCTCGACTTCGGTCGAGCCTACTTTCTTAGCGGTGTCGATTGCGGTTTTCATGAACCCGACCCGTTCGCCCATGGCGCCGTGCGCCATCTGCATACCTTCAACGGATTTCGCTTGCTGCGACATATAAAATGACATGCCTGCTGCCTGGGCTGCTTCTTCGCCAATGAACATTCCCTGGCCTGCTGCGCGGCCGAGCGGCCATACGGATTTCAATATCTCGCCGCCAGTCTTTACCCTCCCTGCTTCTGGCAGTTCCGAACCGCCATACATAGACACGCCACCGACAAGCGCGCCAAGCGCTGCGGCACGCCCGCCCCATTTGAGAGCCCCGCCAAATATTCCGCTTTTCGCTGCAGCAGCGCCGCCGGCCATATCGGAATATGCCTGTGCGTAACTCTGGCTGTATACTGAACGCTTCGGTAGCAGATTAGCTATTTTCGAGCCGAACGAACCTAAAATTGATTTCGATCCGGTTGCTGCGATGCCGCCGCCGCCAGCCCCCACCAAACCCCACGCCAAATCTGCACGATTCGCAGCAAGCTTTTCGGAAGCTGCTGTGAACTTAGCAGCATTAGCCATCAAGATCCGTTCTCCGTCACGATATGCGCGATAGACACTGGCCGCTCCTCTATCGCTCGCAGCAGTATTTGTTAATACAGCAGCGCTATTAGAAGATACGGATCCCATCAGCCGGGATGATTGCAGCCTGCCAAGCTCGAGGGGTGTAACCGCCCCTTTGGGTGCCAGTTCCGCGAACTTTTTATCTAAAAACGCTTTAAGCGGATCAGTAGTTGTTTTCATATTTTTTAATAGTTTAAGCTCCGCATCAGTCATTCCAGTATACGAACCCCATACATATTCAGACATTATTCATTCATCCCCGTTGCATCGACCTGATAAGATCGTTCAGCTTCGCTTTCGAAGCGATCTCATGTTCTGCTATCTCTCGTTTCGCTTTCTGTTTAGCTGCCAGTTCATGTTCGAGTTCACGATCGTATTCGAGCCGTTTCATGACGATCAGTACATCGCCCAGCGACTGGCTGCGCACCTCGTCCGGCATCTTATGCCATCGCTCGAGGAACGTCGTGAAGACTGTGCCCTCGAACCCGATCATTTTTTTTTAAACTCGTCGCTGTTGACGTCCGTATTATTGAACTTATTCACGGCATCCACGAACTCGAAATATTCCGTTGCCGTTATCTCTTTCAGCAGTACGTCCTTTTCTTCGTCAGACATGCCTTTCATAGCCAGTAGCGCAAGCGGCGAATTCGTTTTCTGCTGCGCGTCTATGAACTCGGCTGCCGATACGACCCCGATCGTGACTTCTTTATTGATGCGCTTGAACTTGTATTTCTTTACCCTGTTCATGTAAGGATCCATTTAGTATATTACCTCCTACCAGTATGTGGCTGTTGTATTTGTAATTACGATACTCGTCAGCGTCTTGCCGACCATCTCGAGATTATACTGGACCGGACCGGCATTATCGGGATTCATCCAGCCTGGCGCGTTGATGTATAATGCGCCTATGGTCAGTACCGCGGAATCGTTAGCAGCGCGCGATAAGGTCAGCCTGAGCTTGCCTGCAAACGGCGTCAGCTGCGGTGTCGTTACTGTAGTCGATCCCAGGAACTGCTTGTATTCTTTTTCGTCCACGAAATCTTTAGTTAGCCGAATGCCGTATGCGCGCACGCCTTCGTTGCATGCGTTGATACAGCGCTTGGTAACAAGCGAATACGAAGCCAGGTATCGTTCGCCGCCCAGATCGTTATCGTATACGAACTCGAACGCACGCACCTGCGGGATTTCAGTATAGGTCGTGCCGTTATACGACCATTCGAACTTGGAATCGAACCATTCGTATGGCCGGACTGTAGTTGATGATAAAGATGTTACCGTCGTGGAATAGGCCGGCGAAGAACATAGCAGGTCTATCTTTTCCGTCCATGGCGCGCCTTCCGAGCCTGACAGCGTATAGCGCGCAACCTTGCAGCCTGATATCTTGCGAAGCTTATTGGCAGTAGAATCAAGGCCGGTATAGAACGTAAGCGACTTGACAGTATTGGCAGGCGTTAAAGTATGCGTAAAAGTAGGCGCGATGGTCGTCGACGAAACTGTGCCGAGCACATGTTTCAATAACGTGAGTTCAGACGCGCGCCCGTTGATCGACATGGCAACATCGAGATTGCCCATCAGCGGGGTCGGTATATCGCGGCCGTTCACCTGCAGGAACCGTTCCGTATCGAGTGAATTCGATTCGACAGGACTTGTCGGCCTGACGTAAGCCAGCCTGCGCGTGGCCGTAACCGCCTTTCCATAACTGGATTCCACTCCGAACTGTATGAATCCGTTATAGCCCATTTCGGGCTTGGGTATCTCTGCTGTTGTCATATTCAATCATCCCTCCGTTATATGTACTGACTTATCGTTCCTGCATAGCTCGTACTGCTCTTTTGTTATCGTGTTCAGGCCCTGCCTGAGTTCGAGCGCGACGTTATTGCCGCGCGCGTCCGTTGTCGAGAACCGCTGCTGCGAATCCGATTTGACTGTGATCATATCTTTATTATCGTGCGCTTTCGGCAGCTCGTAATCACTGCCTTTGCATTTCGGGCATGGCGGCAGCTTGTCTGTATTCTCGTCCAGCCTGACGATCGCCTTGCATTTCCGGCATGCGTATGCGCCGATACCAGGCTCGGTGCCGGTCTTGAAATCATTCTTCTTTGCGCTCATATTCGTTCCCTCCGTGTAGCCGCACAACTACCGCGAAAATGTTCGGCGGCATGCGCTCGTCTATCTTATTGATCATGTGGATATCGTAATCTGCATCTTCGCCAAGCGCGTCGCAGATCAGCCTGACAACCGAATAGATCGAAAACAGATGCTTGTGCATCTTATCCGGAATCATATTATCGATCGGCACCGAGAATATTATTTTCTTCCTGGCGATGGAAGCCATGTTCTTGAACAATAATCCCGGATGTTCTGAATGCTCTAGCGTCTGAAGGCATACGACCGTGTCATAGCTCGACGGCTTGATGATGTCAAGCGCGCTGAAGACAGGTACGTTTGCGTTAGCTTTCGCGGAATTGCGCGCTTTCAGCGAGGCGTCATAGCCGGCGACTTCGCTTATATTCCTGTCTTTCATGATCTTCATGAACAGGCCGTCTGCGCATCCGACATCCAGCACGGATCCGTCGATGCGCTTCAAAGCCCACAGGAACCTGTTGTCAGGATTCGCCAGCCGTGCAGCGAACGGTGAATCGACCCCGTTCTTACCGTAATGATATTCGAAATCAGATTCAAGTGCGTTATTATGCATTATTCAGTCACCATTTTACATTTTGAATCAAAGCAAAATATTTTTTAACTTCGTGTCTATCTGATTCTTTTTCTTTCTCTGTTAGATTTTTATAAGGTGTAGCGATCAATCTCTCTAGATTTTTAACATAATCTGCTGGAATTATAAGATCTCCATTTGACTGCTTAATACATTTCGTATGTAGATACTTTTGCCAATGTGACCAGCGTTCATGTTCTATATCAGCTAATTTTTCAAATAATTCTTTTTGGTCTTTCATGACTGCAACATCTCCTCGAACTTCTTCTTCGAGTTCCTGAAATTATAATGCTCGACTTTATCATAAGCATATTCAACGCAATCCATCCTGAACTGCTCGTCGTCCAGCATTCTCCTGATAAGCTCACGCATCTTCTTGGCGTCGAATACATCGCCATTTGACATCGGCCATAACCTGCGCATCGAACCGACCTTATCCGAGCCGACTGTCGGCGTCTTGAGACATGCCGTCTCGCAGCTCAACCGCCCGAACGAATTGCAGGTATAAGGCTCGTAGACTAATTGCGATTCGCCGATAAGCCTCAGCCAGGTCTGGAACGGCATCGGCTCGTAAAGCTGGTCGTACATCGAACGGGTACCGTTCGAGCGCGGATCGCTGGCCTGGTGATAGTTGATTACAGCCACCGGCAGGCCCTGGTTATAGGTAGCGAAAAAAGGATGAAAGACCGGGTTGTCATATTGATGATACATGACAGCCATATGCTTCTGCTTGCGTTCGAACTTGAGATGCTTCAGGACATGCGTCTCGCACGGATGCTCGATGAAGTGTATGTTCTTGGTCGGCATGATCGCTTCCAGCATCGACTGCGCCTCGACCGTAGTTGCGAATACATGATCCGCAGTCTCGTATGCCTGCCGCATGAGAAGCGGATGGACGAAACACTTATCCCAGATCTGCGGTACGTGATCCTGGTTGATTACGAGTTTCGTGGACGAGCCTTTTATCGCGCGCTTTATATCGTCCAGGTACGGATGATCATATTGGGTAAGGTTGATATGCACTACGTCATAAGCGGTATAATCCTCGACCATGCTCATCGGCATGATATCGCCCTTGAATACCTTATACCACAGATAGCAGCCTGTAGGCTGCGGATTAACGTCAAGAATATCTCCGAATATATTCCGGGCTGTAAATAAGTACTTCATATTTCCATTCAACACCGCTCTGGGATGTTAAGATTGCATATGCTCTATCGCATATGCATTGATTCGAGTATAGCAGCGCGCCAGGGGGCACCGGGCGAAACTGCCATATCGGGATTTGGTCATTCCATGAGATAAACTATAATACGGCCATGAACACTATTTAAATCTGTTTATGGCACTGCACAGCCCATAATGATTTCATCGTCCAGGATCCGGTATTGACATCCCAATGGCAGCCTCCGCCGCGCATTCGCCACATGAAATCGATCGCCACAAACGATTGCGTTATCGTGCCTTTCGTATCGGAAATGGATACGTTCCTGTTATTGAGATCTATATGGTTCGAGATCATATCGAAAATAGCAACCACCAGTTCCGAGTTCTTATATTGCACGCCGTCTATCTGCGCCACACCGCCGCTCGCGTCTTTCTCTTCCCGGACGCGGATATCAGTCTCGATCATAAGCCGGTACGTTCTCGGCCCCGGGCCGAGATACATCTCCTGCGGGATCTCGTCGTCAAGCCGAATATAGACGCGCGGAGTCCTGACGGTGCCGCCTTTCGGGTTGAACCGCCCGAACACGATCCAATGGCCGTCTCCTTTGCGGTTATCGCCTAACGGATCGGTAAGCTCGCGCAGGGTTGCCCGGAACGCTTTCAAAGCCAGCCGCACATGATCGGTCTTCGGCAATGTTATCGTTACTGTATCTGACGCGTCTGTCATGGCAAAGCCTTCATCTTCGATGCTATGAACGGCAGGCTGCTGCCGTCCTGCGAGAGCAGCTCCTTGATATTGACGTCTATGCGATATATGAAGAACTGCACTTTCGGCGAGCCGATGAACCGGCCGCCGTAGAACGCATACCGGATATCGGAATACGACTTCTCGGCAGTCTCGGCCCCGTAATAGCCGGCGATGATATGAACTGACGCTATATCTTTCGAGATCTCCTTTACAAGCGGATGAAGCTGCGAGCGCTTATAATATACCGTTATCATATCGCCTTCGCTAAGCTTATCAGATAGAATCTTGAGTTCGCGCGATGCATAGAGCGGCCGCCAGTTGCGGCGCGTTATCCGCACGTCATCGCACCAGCAGTTCCCGGACGTCGCAGTCTCGGCATAGAACTGGGCCTTGACAGTACCTGACGCCGGGCTGGACGAGCCGTGCACTTCAGCCCTGATCCAGTCGTTCTTCCCGGACTGGGTAGCAGTTAAAGTCGCGTTCGTTACAGCCGCCGCGTTTGACGTGCATGTAATCGTGCCTTCTGTATCGGCCGATTTGCGGATCCCTTTAATATAAGAAAATGATTTCGCAGTCGAGACTGAGGTTGTGCCGGTAAGCGTTACAGCCTCGACATCGTCCAGGCCGTTGACTGTTCCGACGACTGTCACTGCCTGCGTTGTATCGTCATTGTCGCTCGATACGATCGCTATCGCGCTGGCAGCCGTAGGCTGCGTTATCTCTATCGTTACTGCCGCCGACGTGAACGTCTGCACTAATGTATCGGATTCGTCGTAGAACAGCATCTTGAGATATACATTGCCGGACGTTGTCGAATCGACTTTGACGCGCGCAGTTGCCTTGAAGTCCGATTCCATATCGACAGACTGGCCGTCGCTCGTCCAGGTAGATGATACATTCGCGCCTTTGGCTATCTTGAGCGATCTGTTAAGAGTATAAGAATAGTCAGTCGCCCACGATAATGTATCGCCCGAGCCGGCAGAATCAGTCCAGTAATCAGGATCGTCGCCGTTGGCTGACTCTTCGATTATGCCGTTATCGATTACGTTATTCTCGTCGAACTCGTCCAGGACCTTGTTCTGGACCTGGACTTTAGTGATCTCTTTGAAATCGTGCCGGAGCTTATATTCCGATTTGTCGAACGAATACTGGACGGATTCATTGAAATTATGCGCGTCGCCCGAACATGCCGAATCGAGTTCGGCGTCTGCGCGCGTAATGCATTTCGTTATCTGCGCGTCCGTCGGATCGTCTGTATTGTCCGCGTTGATATTATCGCGCACGTCCTGTACTGAACAGTAGCTCATGCTATTAAGTTACGTGAGAACACTATAAATAATTATTCAGGGCATGGCCCGGGGGTACATACTTTCGGGTTCGAATGGCAGCACTGCACTGGCGCTGCGCTATTGCCGGCCGGTATCGGTTCGAGTTCGTCAGGCGCTGCAATCGGTTTGCTTAATAGCTCCGAATCTTTTACTTTTATCCACGATCCGTACAGGTTGCCTACCCGGCACTGAGTCTTCTGCATGACTCCGTTATCGTCCAGCCAGTATGCGACTGTATGCTGGCCGCCGCTAACGTGATCTACGTTCAGCGCAACCATATCCGCCAGTTCGCAATACCAGGCCTTATCGAGTTCGGACACGTCCGAGAAATAATAGATGCCGCCGAGCACTGCTAGCGCTACGATCCCGGAAACAATTCCGGTCTTCTGCTTGTCTGTTAAGTCTGCCATTTTCAATTCACTTCTTTTTTTTATTTGGCCGTTAGGTGCTTCATCCTTGCGGTTGCCCGCCTCGTCAGCTGGCCGTTTATCATTATGATCGCCTTATGCGAGGGAGTGGTTGAGACTCGCACTCCCACTTTCATCATTCAATATCATATTATACTCAAATTCCCTGAAAATATATTTATCTTTTGTCCACTTCCAAACATTTCAAATCCAGTACTAAATATGTTCGTGTTATTTAGTTTCAATAATCCATTTGTTCCTATCTTCAATTTGCCCGTTCCTAGATTTATAGTTGTATCTGATTTCGTACATTTATCATTTACAGTCCAATCTGAATTAATCGCCGTTGTAATATTTGGATATGCACAAGTACTGACTGTCCCATTCTGCACTATCAAGTCCCATTCCGAACTCGCTGCTAATGAACTCCCTTCCTCGTTATACATACTGTCGAAGTAGTCTTTCTTCATGTTGTACTGGTCTAGGATTTCGGATGCGGATAATGCTCGGTTGTAGATCTTTACTTCGTCGATGGTGCCGTTGAATTTCCCACCACCGCTAATAAATAAATTATCTGTATCAACGATAGGTACACGACTTCCAATACTATTATTAGCACCAATCACTCCATTAATAAAAATTACCAAATCCTGATTATCATATCTACAAACAATATTATACCATTCACCAACATTTAATGTTTGTGTCGCTGACCCAGAAGAATACCATGTTGTTGATGACTTTAAAGCACATGCTTTATCAAAATTATCAGACGTATGTCTCCATGCTAATGAATAAGTATCACCATAAGTATAAATTTGTGTTATTTCGCTTAAATCAACTGCTTCATCGCCACGTACCCATGTACTTATTGTATAAATTGTATTGTATAGAGAATCATCCTGTGGAATACTAACAACATCATTCACCCCGTCAAACTGAATGGCTTTCCCGAACTTGCCACTTGAAGTCCACCCTGATGTTCCGTTATCTATGCCTATATTCATGTTTGTGAGTGTGCCGTCATTGTTATTCTGCGAGTTGTTGGCTCTGTCTTTAGCTGTCACGCCCTGACCTTCGTTGAAGTTCCAGCATCCGACCATTCCGGTTGTGTTGCCGTACGCGCAGGTATCCTGCCAGCTTGCATAGTCGTTCGTGTCCTTCTTCGTGCTATTGTCCGTGTTTCCGGTATAACTGCCATACCATACATTCAGGATATTCGCAGGATTCCAACCGAGATAGCTTGTCAGATTCAAACCGAATAAATCGTATTTGTTCAGTATGCTCGGGAACGTCACGGTCACTTTCGTAAGGTTCGGTTCGTTCAGGTATGCCTGCGTTGCGGTTACGGTCTGTTGTCCGAACCATGAAGCGTCTGTTGTGTTAAATCTAACTGTAGTCTGATTTTCTATTATATTTGTCGGGTTAAACGTGAAATTACTTCTTGTTTCTGGAATAGCTATTATCAGACTTACGTTTGTATTGCTAATAACATCATACGTAATAGCAGAACCGCTTATTTGATATGTTGAATTTTCATATGTGCTATTGAAAATCAATAATCCTTCTGATACGTCTATCGTTGCCTTGTAATATGTAGACGAGCTATAATTACTTGTCACGACCAAATCAGTTCCCAAGTCCACAGTCAAATATGATGTAACTATTGAATTAAGTAATAATATAGTCATCATTCCCATTAATATTCTATATTTCATTCTAACTCCTTCCAATAATTAATGCCGTTCCATTATCGTAAATATATCCTGCATTGTCTGAACCAAATAATGCATATGAAATGTTCGTCATATTATTTTGATTTACATTTTGCTGGGCAGTCCACGTGACTCCTCCTCCACTCAAATCACCGATTGTGTCCGTATGAACAGCAGATGAGTTCACATCGTTCGTAACGATTAGATTGTCGAAGTAACCAGTCAGCCATCTGAGAGCCGATGAGCCGAAGTCGTAGAGCGAATCCACAATAGGATAAACATTATTCTGTGGGTAGATTGCTGTATCATTCACTAAGATGTCTGATTGTGAAACGAAAGAATTATAGGATTCATATCTTGTAAGATATGCAGTCTTAATCTCATCATCAGTTAATGCACGGTCATAAATAAAAACATTATCAATACTTCCATTAAAACCTCTTCCATATCCGTCATCTCCACCCACATATAATGCATTATTATTTTGTGTAATTGTTCCTGTGCTTGACTCTGATTTTATCAGTTCACCTGATTGGAATACACTAATATGTGTCCCATTATATCTGCAAGCAATGTGTTCCCAAATACCTTGCGATAAACTAGTACCTGTTCCAACTAAATAATTATCTGACAGACCTGGAAAACCACAATCTATTCTCGAATTTGAATCTATAATCTGAACATAATATGTGTCACTTTTCGTTATTGGTCTACCATCTAGTGCATCATCTTGTGGATACCATTTTACCCATAACATTATAGTTCCAGCTCCCTTTAAATCAAATGAAGTTGAATTACCTACGTTAATAGAGTCATTATCTCCATCAAATATGTATGTTCCACTTCCTCTTAATCCAGATGAATTGCTATATAATGCCCCTGAAACAATACCGTGATTATTATTCGGTGAACTATCTAGTACTAATGTTGATATATTGTCTCCATTAAAATTCATTGATAAAATTTGTCCTTGTTTTGTTATATCTCTGATTGTTTCGACATCAATATCACCATTCACTAAAGTCTGTCCTTCAAGATTTATATGAGTTAAATTGCCGGTAATCATTGGTGTATTATTGTCGTGGTTATAAAAACCCCACTTTGCAGTTGCATCATTATTATTATTATCGAGTACTATATCGAAAAATTCATCATCCGTAAAAATACCTGTATTTATTTTAGATTCATTACGATAAAAACCAGTGTAATTTTCTTGTAATAGATGAATTTGTGGTAATGAGACAATCTGTAATTCTCCGTCCGTTGTATCAGCTATATGCCATTGAAAAACCTTTTCCGAACCAGAATTATTTACTAGATAACTATAAAATGATACTTCTGCATCTTGAGTCTTATTATTAACATCATAATAATGCGTAGATATTACAAGAGGTCTAGTTGGATAAGAAAGTAAATCACCACTTCCGAATACTAAATTCGCACGACCAACAGCGCCCGTACCATCATTTACTTTATTTCTATTCAGAATACGAAATTCTGTATAATAGTTCTTTGAAATGTTATCTACACCCCAAAATTGCAAATATCCATTTCCATCAGGAGTATATATATTTGGATAACTACCACTAAAATTTAATACATTTAATTGTAAATTATCAACATCACTCAAATCATATCCATTCGCATCCTGCGAGTCTTCCCACGTGACTCCTCCTCCGGACTTCGAGCCGATCGTATCGGTCTCGAGATTCGTCGTGGATACATTAGAAGCGTTAATCAACTGCTGGTTGCCCCAGTTCACCGTAGCGCTCGGC
>Ga0180732_1000550_pt1 | contig 30808 bp, 31 predicted proteins | sample KR11_01MetaG_FD_148674 | JGI IMG/M metagenome (GOLD analysis project Ga0180732, IMG submission 148674) | Groundwater microbial communities from the Olkiluoto Island deep subsurface site, Finland - KR11_0.1 MetaG | ecosystem: Environmental > Aquatic > Deep subsurface > Groundwater | place... | reverse complement strand
TATATCTATTGTTCCATATATAGTTGCCTTGGTTTTGCCAGGAACAAATACCCACAGAACCTTTTACGCAAGTTTCGTTACAAAGAATATATGAGTCTAGGGTTAAGCTCCACGAAGTGTTGCTTGAGAAGTAGTTGTTAAATGCTACGCCTTGCCCACCCCTTAAATGTACCTGCCTTGAATTAGAGCCAGAAGTAAAAAGGTTGTTGTAAATTTCCCATGTAGCACTACCCGATTCACTCGTGCCCTCATAATTGTCATGGGCGTCAATTGAATCCCATTGTGGGCAAGCTATACGATTATATCTTATAACAACTCTTGAACCACCACGACTTTGAACAATCCAATGCGCCATTGAACTTGCATTTATTACGGTATTATCTTCAAAATAAACCCCTGCCCCACCGGAAGCTGCGCCTAAGGCATATGGGAACCCCGGAGAACTTCTTGGTACTTCGCCCCAGACGTAGTTGCCTTCCCCGGTAACTGTGTCATAAGTACAGTGATCTACAACACTATTGGTTACATTCGGATAAAAATTAAAAAAGTAGTTTCCATTATAAAAGTAGCAATGATCGTATCTTAAACCAGATAAGCCAGAACCACTGGCATTCATTGCTGGCCCGCCCACAAACCTTATTGCCGTAACTCTTAGTCCGTTCGCCGCAGGGGCAGTTACATTAAATCCACCTGTTATTTGCGTATTGCTTACTCCATTACCAAGGATGACAAGATTTGCCTTCGCAATAGTTTTTGTCATTGTGAGATTACAAGTGCCCGCCGGAAACGCAATAGTATCGCCTGCCGAGGCTGCTGAATAAGCTGTGTCCCATGCAGCAGAGGAACAGGTAGACATCGTTTGGGTTGCGCCAAAAGCAACTATGTTTATCGGTATTATCAGATAAGTAATGAGATATATTATTATAAGTCTTGTAAAATTAATCAAGGCATCTCCTATTCACATACTGTCCCTATGTCTGATGTTTTTATTAATACCTGATCTGCAATAATCCTACTGTCAGAATCATCAGCGCCTACCAATGGGGTTATGACAAGTTCTGCGTCCGTGGTAGCATTCCCATTTGCAACCGTTACGGTAGCTGCTGGCTTTGTTCTCGTTGTGCTAACATAAGCGACGCAAACTGCGTTTGCTCCTGTGCCTTTCGTATAGTCTAACCAAACGTAATATGTCACATCATTCGTAAACGTAAATGAGGTACTTTGGACAGTTCCGCAATATAAGTAGCCAGAAACACCGTTCGACTTAATAGACACTAAATCATTTACCCATCCGCTATCTCCAATGGTAAAAACAGCTCCTATAGCACCAACTCCTGCCGTTCTAACCCTGGCAAACGCATATACAGTGGTTTGTGGCGTAAACCCTGTTAGAATGCCTCCCCATCCACCAAAGGCTGTTTGAACCACTGATGCTGACTGTGAACCTCTAAGTACCGTCCCCGTATAATCAGCGTCCCGCGTGGTATTTTCGCCAGCATCAGACCAGCCTGCCTCTGAGTTATCATAGCCAGTACCTTCAAAATTCTGGCAAATTAAAAAGCCTGTACAGGTTTCATCGGCACATGCAGTATCAGCAACGGGAAAGAATGTTACCACGTTTCCGGCATTCGAGCTAAAAGCCAATAAGCATAACAAACATATTAATAAAAGGATTTTCTTCATGGTTCACCTATCAGTCGTATGTTCCAGTTAAAGCTATCTCAAAACCAGTTGTCGTGGCATCAGGATTATCCCCTATAACCAGCCAAATCTTGCTTGCTGCCGGAATTGTAGCATCATCAAATGAAGAGGTAGCCACAAAAGTTCCAGCCACCGTGTCGTTTGCATCAATCTGTGTCCCGCCAGTATATCCTATCGCAACCGCTTTCCAGTAAAGGGTAACCGTCAATTCTGTTGTTGGATTTTCGTTAAGATAAACTGCGATTTCAGTAATGGTAATTGCTGCTGTTGTTTTAGGATCAAGTACAAGAATGCCTGTGTTAAGAGCATAAAGAGCATCTGGATTAAAATGGGCTGTCTGATGATAACGATTTACCTTAGTTGATGTAGCCGTGGCCATGTCAGAAGTGGTTATTTCACCATCTTTAATATCTGCGCTTACAATCACTGAATCAGCAAGGCTGCCCTCTGTCACTGTTGCTTGGTAGCCATCAAGATCAATCCACGAGGTGGCTTGAACGTAAGGGGTTGCTGCTGTGCCATTCCCTGATTCTCCGGCATTTGTCCAAGCCATAACCATGTTTGCTGAACTCGGCCTTGCGTTCGGGAGCTGTCCTTCATAAGCTCCATCCCCTGTTATTGAAGCAGGGCCCCGGAAACCAGCCGTATGCACATCTGTTGAATTGGCTTCATAGAGAACCGATCTACCAGCCACACCGCTCTGCTTACTTACTGTAACGCCTAAAGCTCCAACGGTTATTCCAGGCAAGCCCCACATTCCGGTATTTGAATTAATGGTAAAACCAGCATTTGTCTTTGGCCCAAGATCACCTGTTAGCGCTGTTGCGAATAAAGGATGACAAGTTTGGTCTGTAGCCTCATTTGCAACTGTGATTTCTGTTGGCGTTCCGGTTCCTTCGGGAACAGCCCATTTCCCAAGTCCATTCAGAAACGTAGTGGCGTCCGGCGTCCCAGGATCAGCGGCAATCTGAATATAGTTATTAGCACCAAAACCGAGGTTGTTTTCCTGCATATATATTGGAAAAGGGTCAACGCCATTTACAAGGTCATAAATATAGTTTGAACTTATCGGAGCAGTCGTTACCCCGTTAACAGGCTCATCATCTATGTCGGCAATTGCGAGATAGTCTGCTGCCGTTACATAGGCTGCACTGCCAAGAGCAGTTGAACCAATCAAATTCGTTCCATCACTTATTAAAACTTTTCCAACGGTAGGGACTGTTGCCGGTAAGGTATAGGGAGTCCATTCAGGAGCAGCAGCCCCTTTGCCTATCAGAATCTTCCCTGAAGCGCCGGCAGCTAACCAAGCATACGCATTGTCCGCTGTGCCATAAGGAATCCCACCGAAAGTTTCTGTTAATCCTGCCAGGGATAAAAGGGTAGCGGAATATGCTTGAACATTCGTTCCGGGAACAAGACTTAAATTTGTTCTCGCTGTGGCATAATCAGCACTTCCTAAAAGGGAAATCATGTTTGCGCTTGAAGCTAACCAAGCAGACGTATCCGCCGCATTAGTATAAAGTATATAGTTTGCAGTACCTGGATGAGCAAGACTTGCAACGGTATTTGCAGACGCATTATAAAGGAAGGTTCCTTTAGCATAAGTGTCTGCAAAGGTGCTTGTTGTATAAGCGTTAGAAGTTGCCCCTGCTCTTAAGAGTGTACCCTCGGCTCCCTTGGTGAGTTTAGCTGCTGTGTTGGCTCCTGTACCTTGTACAAGATCACCGGCAGCATCCCATATTGTATCGGAAGCTACATCACCAGATCCTCCGGCTGCATAAGAGAAGTTACCAGAGCCATCGTTTGTAAGTTGCCCAGCTCCATTTGCTAAAGCAGCTATGGCGGCCAACTTAGCATCATAAGCCTGAACGTTTGTGCTAATTACAAGACCAAGTGCAGTTCTAGCATCGGCAGGAGAAGCAAATATAACCGAAGAATTATCGGTAGCCGATTTTAAAAAGTAATCATTCCCACCACTTGTTAAAACCGCAGCGGAAGTGGCTCCTGTTAACTGTATGATACTGGCATCCGCAAAGGTGAGGCCTGCAAGATAACCGAGTTCTGCGTCAGCTACAGCGGCCCCACCAAAAGATATTGGCCCACCAGCAAAAGAACTAACAGGAAAAAACAACAACACAAAAAGAATAAAGATTCGTTTCGTAGCGCCCCCTTATCGGTACAACGTAAAGACTATAGTGCAGGTTGCGCTGGCTACCGAGTTGTTAGATATGCTTAAAAGCTCTGTTCCTAACAATGGCCTTGATGTAGTGGCAGGATTGAACGTATTATCAGTTGCGTTATCGATTTTATCTGCACCGCTTGCCCCAAATACATCTATACGATTTGTTCCTATATAACGGTATAGGTACAGATCCGTATCGACCGTTGGGGCTGTAGCTCCATATAGAGTGTTTATTTCAAGTATCCACCATCCTTTTAAGCTTGGAACAAGCCCACCGCCTGATTTTACAATACTATCTAATGCTACCGCATCTGGTGATCCCCCGGAAGCATCGAAAGTAACCGTATAAGATATAATTCTTACATTGTTGCTTGTGCCAGATGTGTCGCTATCGCTTGCTACGATGATTGTTCCTGCTGCCCATGCCCCGGAAGCCATCAGCAGCATTAGAAAACCCATTAAAAAGCTACGAATCCATTTCATTTTTATTCTCCTTATATTATCGTTTCCAAATCCTTACATATACAGTTGCTGAAGCTAAGTCAATTGCTCCACCTGTATTATTTAATAGCACACAAGTAACCGTATTTGCCGCTGTAACCTGTGCATCAAGCACAAGATCAGAAACGTCAAGACTGAAACTTGCCATTGCAAAATCGCCTAAAGCCGCGCCATATATTGTTATGTCCTTGGCTTCTTTTGCCCCATTTGCTATTGATCCGGCATCCCAGGTTGCCGAAATATCAAGAATCCCCATCACGTCTTTTGGATTAGGAGTAAAATTAATATCAAAATTGCCCTCTCTTAAAGTAGCGCAAGACACATATAAAACATCAGTTGTATCTGCAACCGCTGAATAATTAACATAAGCACGGGCGTATAAGGCTGTTATAGCCGGGTTCGTTTGAAAACCTACTGACATGTAATGCCACGCGCTGTCTTTCGGGATGACCCTACTGACATATATTGTGCCAAGGTTGTCCGTAACTACAAGCCGTTGTTCCTTATCGTTTACGTCAGAGGCCTTTACCCAAGCGCCGAAAGTACAATATTTTCCTGCCAGCGTTAAAACATCATCAGAGGAAAAAGTTTGCTGTAAATATGCCCAAGTTCCCTGTGAGAGTAAAGCCGAATAAGATGTTGATTCTTTTGGCGCAACAGTTCCAATATAAGCGTAAGCGTTTGAAAGCGCCCAGTTGTCGGGAGCAACTTCAGATATACCGCTGCTCCAAGCATAGAAAGAACCATTTTTTATCCAATTATATGAATTATGATTTACTCCCAAACCAAAAGCATAAGGTTCATAATATTCATATGGAATATAAGTTGTGTTTCCATCGGCTCCCGTTATGTTATTATTCCCTATTTCTGGAGAATTTTGAATATTAAAGACATAATATGAAATAGAAGTATATTCTGTGCTGCCTGTTATGTTAACATTATCAGTAAATTTACCACCTCTGACCGGTGTAGCACCCCCAATTCTAACATCATAATTCCTATTTGTTTCAAAGTGATTGCCCGTGACAGTTGGCATTGTTGTTACTTCGGAAATATGTTGTCCGATCCATAATCCTATATCCGAATTATTATTAATTTGGTTGCCGGATATAGTTATTGCATGTCCACCTGATATTTGTATTCCTATCCCATTCCAAGCATACAAACCATCTTTTATGGCAAACGCTTGTAAGCCATGATTTACTCCATTGTTAAGATTATTCGCATCAACGCCTATCGTACAAAAATAAGCCTCACATCCAATTAAGCCCTCAGCTACGTCCCAACCTTCAATTTTAAATCCAGTGGCAAACCCGAAAACATGGACATTTTGAAGCTTTCCTCTTTGACGACCTGTGATATAAATTCCTATAGAATTGCTTGACCCATCAGCCCTCAAGTCAAGTCCTGTATCAAGCCATAAGTCTTGTATGTCGGGAGGATAACCAATAAGCGTAGTAGTTCCCCATCTGATAACTCCATCTGTAAGCGCAGCAGCGCATGTAAAGATAGAGTTGTTACCTCTTATTATATATTTATTTGATTGTGTTCCTGCTGTATCGGCTACACCAATTACAGCAGAAATATAATAATTATCTATCGGAGCGTCTATCACGCCTCCGATCGTGATTGCATCAACTGCCTGATTCCATGCTGACGTCATATCCGTTGTGCCAGGTACTGTGTTTGTTCCAAACCATAAAGGCGAGACTGTACCATATGTAGCAAAAGCAAGCGTTCCAGCGCCTGTTTTTATTTGTTGCCTATCGCTTGCTATAATGTTTTCAGGAGAGGGGATGGTAACTGTTTTGGTAGTTGCAGGAGCTAATCTCGCGCCATTTTCAAACACAAAATTTATATTCGTATTTGCAGTATAATCATCAGAAGTTAAGAATATATAATCCGTAAACTCGTTACCTGAATTATGGCGAAGAAAAATCGTTGCCTTATTGGTGGCTCCGATTGTATCTACATAATACTTTACGGTATTTGAATCACCAGTTGCTCCCTGATCTGCTGCTGCATAATCAGGATAATAGAAATCCATAAACGCTGCTGCTGCTCCCTCTATATTATCAACAGGCCAGCCAGGAACCTGTCCACCGGAACTTGTTTTTAAATTAAACTTATAGGTTCCAAGAAGATAAACTAATGCCTCGCCATTGGAATCAAGCACAACAGGATTAGTATTAGCAGCACTACATTCTTTGTCTGAATAAGTATCTTTTGCTGTGGAAGTACCTTCAATATATGAATAAAGAAGCCCGCCACGAATCGGATTGCCATTACCGTCAATAGCTTTAAATCTTGGATAAACAAAGTTATTCCCGGCGTATCCTGAAGCTGTAAATAATATTATAAATAAAGTTAATATTATTATATTTAATCGTTTAAATCTTGGATATTCAAACATTATTTTCTCCTTTATTCTGATAATTCTTTAGTGCTTAAAGCTACCATTCTGGTCATAAGATTGTCAAATCTACCGATAACTTTTGGCACATCTGCCTTGCTAGCATTAGCCCTTGCTAACCCCATCAGGTTCGTAGCATAATCAGGATCAAAAGTGGCTCTTAATAAATATCTATTGACAGCATTATTAGAATATTTTGTAATCGCCTTTTTAATTCCTATTATAAGATAATATCTTCCAGCCCTTGCGCCCGTAGATGCTGCCAATATATTTGAAATGTTTTCTGCTGTATCAGATCCACCACCTATCGGAGATGCCGTGTTCCTGTTTAAAATTGTGTATGCTCTATTAACATCTCTAATAGCAGTTAGTTTTGCTTTGTCATTTTTATAAAGAACCTTTAGTGCCGGTCGAAATTTTTTATATGTTTGCGATAGTTTTGATGCGCTTACTTTAAAATCGGTAAAAAATCCTTCAGCAGTAACTTTGCTTGAATCAATAATATGATCTGCAACAGCTTTCCTTATTCCTTCTTCTGCTGCTTTATTTCCCTTCATTGTGCTTAAGAGCTGATTAGCAGTATAAGCATAATTCTTGCTACCTCTAAATATTTCCGTAACCACAGTATCGGTATCAGCATTTAAAATCCTGCTTGACATAGATTTATTAAATAAATCAAGTTCTTTTTGAGCTATGTTAACGCTACGCCCTGTTTTTGCTATATCTAAAAACTCTTGTTTAATACCAAGCTTATCTAAAACCTTATTGTTTTTTTGTATCCATCCAAAAGCTTTTGTTGGGTTAATAGTATTTTTTCCAGCGTCATAGGTTTTGTTAAACATATCATAACGCGCATAATCTTTCATTGAATTTCTTGCAAGCTTATCGTTTCCTACTGCTCTTGCAAAATCATCAAAACCGTCTTTTGTAAAAAATTTGCTTGCCACATTTGACATAGCTATTTTTGTTTCTTCTCCACGAACCCCTTTCTGCAAAACATCTGCTACCGTCCCTTGTTTAAATGCTTTTGAGTATTGCGAATAATAGGCACTTGCTTCCCTATAAAGCTTACCTGCACTTCCGGTATCTCCTTGCATTTGTGTGTCTATAGCGTCCTCTATAACATCCTGAATCTGCCCAAGCCTTCTGTTGAGTTGAGGATTCGGGCTTGCCCCACCACTTGCCATTCTTCTTTCGGCAAGTATTGTACTTCTTAATTTTCGTAAATCCTGGAAACCTATATTAGTAGTTCCGTCTTCTGTCTTTTTCAATATTCCATTTACAATTCTATTGGGGAAGTTTTTTGGATTTTCAATAAGTGGATCAAAGTCTTTTTTTATTTCAGATACTCTTTTGCCTATAGTTTTTGTTCCAACTTCAACATTAGGAATTTTATCATATAAAATAGTAGCTTTCTTTTTCGCTGCTTCTTTTACCGGATTAAGAGATTTCCCTATTATGTTCTTTCCTATTTCCTGCTCATCGATAACACTGCTTAGTTTCTGTACTTCAGCGTTAACTTTTCCTTCTGCTGTTTTAATAGATGATTCCAATGTGGCTTTTTGCTTTCCGATAACATCTAAAACATCGCTTAGTTTCCCAGTAGTAGCTGTTTGTTTGGCATAATATTCTTGCAATGCTCTTTCTCCAAAAGCCTTTTGCTCTTGACTTAAATCAGCGCCAGACACAACAAACTTTCCTTTTTCTATTCTTGTTCCGCTTCTAATCAATGCTCTTTCAAGCGATATAGCCTGTGCATCGTTGGTGACTTGTCCTCTTGTGAATTTTAACTCAGGAATTTTAGCTTCAATATTTTTAGCTATTTCAATATTTTTAGCAATTTGAGGATCAAGTGCTTCACTACCCTGCGACAGCAGTTCTTCTCCTGCTTTTCTTTTTATAGCCGATTCCCTAAGTGGTGCTTTTTTGAGAAGTTTGCTAATGCCCTTTCCGGCGAAACCAGCTGTTTTGCTAATTACTACGCCTGCTGATCTTCCGGTAATTTCAAGTATAGCACCCTCAGCCACATCTTTGCCAGACTGCAATAATTCTTTAGGTAATGACTCCTGGTCTTTAATGCCAAACCGTTGATCTAACAAGTCTATGCTTTCTTTTCCAGCCGCATATCCCAAAGCTCCACCAGCTACCCCAGTGAAAAGACTTACGACACCAACGCCAGCGGCAGCTCCAAGAGCGCCCCCCCCCGCCATGCCACCGGATTCTGCTGCTGTTTTAAGGTATGGCCGGGCCTTAAGATATATTTTTTGCCAGTTTGTTTGTGATTCTGTATCCTCCGCAAGTCTATCTGGTGAAATTTCAATAACATTATCATTTTCTTTATCATTTATAGGGTCTAACCTATCCATAGATATTTCAGCCATAATATGTCCTTAAAAATCTGGGATAATTAATTTATCACCACTCTTGTAAACAGGAAGTCCGGTAATTCTATCAGTACCAGCTACAGTAGCCCCTTCCGGGATTCCAAAAACAGATTTTGTGCCAAGAGTTTTTGCTATATAGTCCCTAAAACCTAATTGATCCAAAACCCCATTATTATTGTCTTTGTATTCTTTTGCCACCTTAGCGCTTTCAATATTTCTTTTTGCTATAGCTTTTCTTACTTTTATAATTAGCTTATTACCACCTTTACTAATTAAAAGTTGAGGATTCATATCTCTAAGAAACTGCACATCCTTATCTGACATCTGCCCTGCCAACACCATGCCTTCACCCATGTTTCTTGATTGAAGTGCAAGTTGTTCTCCAAGAGCATTAAAAGCTTCTTTAGAACTAAGATTTGCAGTATCTATCGGAAGCCCAAAAGCATTTGCCCATTCTTGAATATTTTTTGTTACATTAGTAAGTTTACCAGATTGAAACCTATCAAGTAATTGATCCATCGTGCTAAGTGTTGTTATGTTTCCTTGAGCTTTTTGAGCATCCTTAACGATTTCGCTTGCATACTCAGCACCAGACTTCCCTTCTTCTTGCAAGAAACCTCTTTGCAATGGCCCCGCAGCTTGAAATCCAGCCCCTACAGCATCTGAAATTGCTCTTGGGTCTCTTACATTAACAGATTTTGTTTTACCTGATTTTGTATGTACATATGTTTGCATGTCTGGAGCGTACTCCCCCTTGCCGCTATTTTTACCATCACTTGCTTTTAATTTTTGAGAATATTCTGCTATTTCATCAATGGTCGCATTTGGATTTTTCTTTAAAAATGCTTCCATAGCTGTTTTTGGTGTGCTTTCTGTAGGATATTGGGCTTTAACTTCAGCAGCAGCCTCGGCCTCAGCCTTTTTTCTGGCTTTGACATCAGATATGGCGGGAGTAATAGTCTTTGCCTTGCTCCAGCCTTTCTTCTCATACTCTTCCCCGGTCTGCTGATTTACTTTTATTTCTTCTGTTTCGCCGGTTTCTTTATTTGTTTTATATAAGGTATACTCTTTGCCGTCTCGATAATCTCTATAGTTCTTGATGTTGCCGGAAACATAATCCTTAACTTTCATAAGCTCTTCTTCTGAACTCACATTAGGCAAATAATCAATACCATATGTTTTTTCAACATGCGCTTTCATAGTCTTATAGTCATCAACAGACGTTACGCCCTTAATATATCTATCGGCAAGATCCAAGACTTTTTTTTCTTCTTCAAGCTTTTTGCCTTTGTCTTCTTCCTCGCTTTTGTTTTTTAGTGCAGCCCGATTTAATATTTCTATCCTCCTGTTTTCAGTAGAAGTTGCTGCATCCTTAAGAATTTGCATGTTTTGTGATATGTCTAAAAAGTTTGCCATAAGACTAATCCTTAGTATTGAAGGTTTTGAAGATTACTGCTACCACCGGACAGATTGCCAGCGTATGATAACCCAGAGATCAACCCAGTCGCTGCACTGCCTACATTTTGTGCGGCTTGTCCCGAAATAGCGGCTTGATTAAGAGCATTCTGGGACTGTACCTGCCCAATATTAGTTTGCAATCCGGCAACAGCATTTCCAGTAGCTTGAGCCGTATTTGCAGAACCACCCGCAGCGATTTGTCCAGTACCAGCTAACTGAAGAAATGGATTAAGCTTTTTATAATATCTGTCCAGGAAATTATCGTAAGATGTGGTTGCATAGTCCTGAGCATATCCAATAAGCCCTTTCATGGTTTCGCCACTTAATCGTTTGCCCTTTGCACTCTGTCCAGACAGATATGGCTTTTCAACAAAGTTCTTATAGCCAAACTCATAGCCAGGTTGTTCTTTTGGTTTAAATTCCCCAGGCCCTTCGTTTATCATGCCTTCAGCAGTAGATAATGACCTTTCGCCAGCGTCACGCCATGGGGCAAAGTCTTCTCTTGCCTGCTGATACATTTCCCATTCGGTGTTCATGGCTGCATACGAGGAGGCTGTCATGGCCTTAGCTCCAGCGGCGGAAGCTTTCTTTGATGCGCTTGCAGAATAAACCGCTGTTCCAGCTCCAATAACAGCCGATGCTATTAATGCTGTTCCGACCCCCATTTTAAAGCTCCTTTGTAGCTCTCATTAAATATTCAGGTTCAGAAAACCCGAATATTTTTATAAATTTACCCCATCTTTTTTCAATTTTAGGATAAAAAGCTTCAACCTTTTTTATGCCTATAGTCTTCAAAAAGCCCGACACATACTCAAAATCTATCTTGGCTACCTTGGCTATTTTATGATTCCACTCAATAATTTCATTATGAATTATAGCGGAATCGTTTAATATTTGAAATGCTAAATACGCATATGGTCTATCTTTATATAAGACCTCAAAGTATAAACAATTATCCGACAAACCATTGAAGTATTCTTTTGGTTTTTCGTTTAGTTTATTCACCATATTATGCCATTTTCATAACCCGAATCATAGTTGCTGCTTTACAGGTTGTAACTGCTGTGGTTTCCGATCTAAAAAAAAAGGTGGCCGTTCCTGTGTTTGCCCCTGTGATTACCATCCCGCCACCATATACGAAGTTGCTTCCAGTACCAACCATACCAGAAGATACCCCTTGCGAAGTAGCCCCTAAATCACCTATGCTTGAACCGCCTGAAACAGTTCCTGTTGCGGCAAGCTGATGAGCCGTGAACGTTCCGACATATGTTACAGTAGAGGATACGTCTATTAGAAAACCGCACCCTGTTCCGGCTACTGCTGGGGCTACAATAGCATAAATATCAATCACATATTTACTGCCAGCCTCATAGTTAAACGAAAGCCCAAGTGTAACAGGAGTTGTGTTGGCTCCTGTCGGCTTATCTGAACCAAGTACCAGTTTGTTTGTAAATGGGTCTGCCCCACCAGAATGGCTGTGGCTTGAGATCTCCCCTGTGAGCTTCGCCTCAATCTCGGCCTTAGTAATATCAGCGTTTGCCTGTGCTCCGGATGGAGCGTGTGCTGCCTGACTGTGAGAGTAAGCCGTATTATAGTTTGTATGATTGTATGTGCCTTCATGCGAAGATACAGCCCCGAACGTTTCTTTTCCAGCCAAGGTAGTTGTAAGATCTGTAACATCACTTATAGCGTGACCATGCGTAGTTGGGGTTCTTGCATCCGAAAGCCTTGAATCATTGGTAAGAACATAACCAGACAAGTCCTGATTATCAGAGCCGTACGCATGTTTTTTTGATATAGCATCCGCTATATCTGTGTCGGCTTTCACTTGTTCAAGCGTAACCCCGCCCTGGCTCTTTGGAAGTTGAGCCGTTGGGACTTTTCCCGTTTCATCTAATGCAACGTGTATTGGCATTTAAGGTTTAATAACCCCCAGATCCGTTGTTGTTAAAACACCCAAAACACTCACCGTTATTCTCCAATAATGTGGAGGTGATTGACTATCTTTTAAAACTACGCCTTCTATTGATGAATCAATTACCACGTCACCACTTGAGTCAATCCCCGTAACAATTAAATCATCTAATGCAGCCTCATCAAGCAAATTCTCGGTTATGAAGGTTTCTGATACATAGTCCCTACTTACAAGAAGACCATCTAAATCATCCGCCAGTTGTTCCGCGGTTCTATATTTAAGGTTTCCGCTCGAATCAAACACTGCAAACCTGGTTGTTGAGGTGGCGTTCTCTGGAGTTATTATCTGTGTCCCGGAAGTACCATAAAATATCAGCTTGCCATTCTCATCAAAATAAGCATAATCATTCTCTGTTAATAAACCAATTCTGTAACTTCCGAATCTTGCGCCTTCTTCCGTTCCAGCTTCTGGCAACACGTTATCGATTATAAATCTTTCGCCTGTATATTCTCTTACATATTCTTCGTCTGCTATAGTACCGTCTGGCAAGGATGGAACGGAAACTCCTCCATCCTCAAGGTTTCCGGCGTTGTCTATTATGGTTATGTTGCCTGGTGTTGTGCTTCCAACTAATTCAGGGCGCTCGTTTATTCTTGGTTGCAAATCCCTTATAAATTCATGCCATGAATCCGACCAATCACCATTCTTAGAATTAGGCAATTCAATAAAAGGTGGTTGCTTAAGTTTTGGCATTCGCTGTGCCTCCAGCGGTTCCATCTACATATACGTTTGTAATGTTTCTCTTTACAGCATCGCTTATCGCAACTTCAAATATTCTGCCAAAGGAACTTCCAAGCCTTTTCCATCTTACTCTTGTTTTATATTCTCCTGTCTTTCCAAGAGACTTCCATTTTTCAGAAGACCAGGTTTTGCCGTTATCATCCGACCACCGAAGCATTATCTGTGGATCTGTTACGTCTGCATTGCCTATGCCGGTCTCCATGTCAAGCTCGAAAAGCCCAAAGAATATTCTTTGCTTCTTGTCGTTTATTGTCTGGCCTCGTCTTATGGCTACCTTAGGTTCTCCATCATCGTCGTATGCTTCAAGGCTATACTCATATATCTTACCATTCTCAAAATCACCGACCAAAACCTTACTATCAAACTCGATTGCACAATTAGCAATACTCCTTTTGTTCAATGCTCCACTTGCTCTTGTATGCCATATTCCGGTAGTAATATCATAACAGAAGGTCTTGCTATCGGTAGGGAATGTAATCTCGTAAAAATCATGGCCTTCCTGGGAATAAGTGAATCCTACCGAATTGTCTTTTCTTTTCATAAGACCAATTTGATAATCAATCTGATATGTTGAAACTGGCTGTATCGTAAGTCCCTTACCTATTACAACCCGATTTTGATTATCAAGCCAAAACAACATATCTTTAAAAAACGCAACGCTTCGTTTAGAACTACATCCATAAGGAAGTACGCCACCAGGGTTTCTGTTGAATGGAAAGGTTTCCCCAGAATTATACCAAACCTCTGTCGAAAACTTACCAAGAAGCCAAAGCTGATTCCTTACGGATTTAGCAGATACAAGGATATCTCCGCTTGATTCGGCGGTTGCATAATCTGTAGCGTCCCATGTAGAAAAGTCATCTTGAGCAGAAATAAAAAACTGGTCAGTTCCGGTAATTGTAGCTATGCAATATCCATCTTGGTACGTAAGGCTTGAAGGCGTTAATGTTGTGGGTGAAACATATGTTAATGTGCCTCCATCATAAACCCATCCACCAGCAGAATCTCCAATTACTAAATAGATTCCGTCCTCTTCCATATCTACCCAACCAGAAGAAGTCCCTATGGTTCCTATGGTTGTTTGTGTTTTTGCGGTGGATATTTTATACAAAGTATTTCCAACCACTACATACAAATTGTTCTGGTACACTTTAAAATTTCTTACCTCGGCATAATTACCAGTGTCTTTCCATTCTATGCATCCTGGGCAACCGATTAAAGCTACCCCGTTCTTCGCTCCGGTAGTATCTGTTTCAATATAGAAATTCTGGCAAAGCTGGGCATTGAGATTCTTACTCCTTGCTGTATATGCTCCATTGATAAAGTTTATTTCAATTTTTGCCATTATCTGGTTACCATATTAATAAATATAGATTGATATTCTCTATCAAATCCTTTAGCGGTTTCTTTCATATCAGCAGCCATTAAAGCTACCCCAGGAGCAATAGCCTTTTCATATTTAGGGAACATTCTTACTGCCAGGTTCCAAGCGATAGGCTCAAACCATTCAGCAGATATTTCAAAATCATTTGTTATTGCCTCAAGATTCTGGATAGGCAATCGGGCAGTAAACTTTATATAATCCTTTACGTTTGAGCATGCCGGCCATATGTTCATAATGCCTTCAATCGTTTGTGAGTCATAATATATCTGGTTGGCTTGCCCGGTAGTTGTTTTGTTTGCAAGATTCATATATTCATTTCTTGATATAAGCTTAAGCGGCCTTTCTCTGTCTGAGCTATCGTGCAGTCTGGTTTCTATTATTTCAAGTGGCCTTGGAACCTTTACAGTATAAGAATAAACATGATTATCTACAGCCACGGAATCTGTAAGCGTGGTTATTAATGTTGTAGTAGTGCTTAGGGCCGCTCCGATATTTGTCCATTGCAGCGTGCCGTCGTCAAGCTCTATGCCTATCGCATCCCCTACACATCCGACTTCTATATTGCCGGTTCCGGCTCCATCAATGGTTATGGCTGTTATGGTTTTGTATTCGTATGTGCTATAAACTGTCGTGGTATTCGGCCCTGTTATATTTTCTGTTACTGCAATTCCATCAGCATCTTGGCCTGTTATTCCAAAAACAACCCCTGATTCGTCTGCTACGGAATATATCAATATCTTTCTGTTTCCCGGCAAGGTAGCTATCCCGCTTGACACAAGAGCGCCTGTTAGAGTTATTGACCCTGCTCCCGTTGGGGTAGTTGCTGTGATAATGCCATTCCTGTCATATGTGTCGCTAAAATTTGTTACGGCATCAATAATAAGCGAACTTGCTCCACTGGCTGCGGCTGTTGCAACTTCCGTTTTAGCAAAAGCATTGGCACAATGATCTCCTGTGGGGCCGATATTATATTTGTATTCGCTTTTTTCTAAGAACAATACCAGCTCCTTATTGAGCCATAACCCTATATGCTCTGCCTGCCATGTCTTTAGCATCATGTTTAAGGTTCTTAGCGCATCAGTCACTTCCGAAGCATCCAAAGCTTCACCTGGAGCATATACGCCTATCAATCCGAACGTTTCTTCTAAAATATCATTTGCTGTTACATTATATCTATATACACCAGAAGTTGCCATTTTATAACCCCGTTGCAGTTAAGGTGGTTGCTGTTGTAAAGTCTTCGTTATTTATTGATGGTAGATAAACAGCATTTCCGGCAGTAGCTTTGCTTGGCAAATAAGAACCTAAGGTTACTGTGTTTCCGGAAGGCGTACCGTTACTATAAGTCCAGTGGCAAGCGCCATTATCAAGAACAATTCCAAGAGCATCTTTGTCAGCCAATCCGGTTATGGATGTTATGTCAATAGATGTAGCATTTATTAATGCTGTAGTAAGTACCGTGGTTTCTCCGAGATAAAATTGGACGCCGGGTCTTGCGATAGAAACCGATTGATCGTCAAGTACGGCCTCTACGAAATCTTGCGGATGTCTCGGCATCCAGCATCTATCAGCACAAACGAAAAGGCTATCCCATGTCATTCGGCACTGGCTGGCCTTGCGCTTCATGCCACATCTATCACAAATCACATTGTAATCACCGGGCTTATAATAATTGGTCATTAATCTTTAAGCCTTAAGCAAATATTTATTTCGTAAGAATCTCCATTGGTTACGTTTGTCGTAGTCATTAGGATATCGCCAGTTCTATCGTCACCGCCAGGATCTATTCTCCCGCCATAACTTTGATAATCTGTCCTTCCGCTTGATTCTTGTCCGGTAGCATTTATGCGTAGAATCTCAGCATGTGGCGCCCTATCCCATTCAAGAAGACAGGCCATGCCCAATATCTGATATTCAATCCATTCGACCACTGTTCTTGATGGTATGTTTCCGTTATGGGTTTTCAAATCTGACAATGCAATTTTAATAACATTAGTTTCGCCAGAACCATCACTCAGGCAAGACATTCTTACAACTACTTTTCTATTCCCCTGTTTTTCATCCCAATCGCCGTCAAGCATATTGGGAGGATACAGATATTCAACCATTGTTGCGTCAGCCATTTTGTACCCTCCTTATGCTTATCGTTCTTTAATTACACAAACATAGTCTATTGACATTGTTCTTGCTGAAGCAGAACCGTTCTGCACACCAAAAGTAGGTGTCATTGCAGCAGTTGGATATGTAAGGCTTGAACTTGATCCTTGCAGTTGATCGTTAAGATAATAATAAATCGTATCAACACCGTCCCAGTAGAAAGCAACCGTTACATAGGTACTGTCAACTAACGTAGCAAGTGCTGCATCTGCAAGGGTTGAAGCACTGGCAGCATAAACCTGAAAATCAAGATAATCATCACCATCATCAGATTTGAATAGTACAGCATCGACAGGGGCGGTTGTAGGTGTAGTATCTGCACTTTGAAGACCGATTATAAAATCACTGTCCCCGGTATCGGAAACATTAAACCTGGCCTTAAACCAAAGCTTCTTGGTAGATTCTAATGTGAATATTTCAGATGCGGTTGATACGTTATCTGTGGCTTTCCATTGAAAAAACGTGGAATCGTTATCAGCATTGGCAGGATAGAAAGCAAGCACACCACCAGTTGCGTCACTTATTGTTTCCGTACCGGCTGTTGCTCCTGCATGAATACGAGTGATAAACCAATCGCCGGGATTGAATTTGTTGAAATCGTCCATGAACATATGGACGGAAGTGGGGTCAGGAACTATAAGCTGACCCATAGGGTTTTGACTACTTACGTTTGTTACGCCTTTTGCGTACCTTTGTGGACTTGACATCTTTTACATCTCCTTTTAACGGTTCTTCTTGAACCGCCCCTTCGGGCGTATCAAGGAGTTGTTTTGTTATATCGGGTTTATAATATTTTTCGAGCAGTCTTTTTAATGATTGTTTTTCCTGCTTTTCTAAAGCCTCTTTGTTCTTTTTTCCTAAGTCTTCCCTGTGGATAACCTTGAATTTTCTTGGATTATCCTTTTCAGGTACGACTTCAATCGGATATGGATAGCCATACATTTTACGACCTGAATCCTTTTGTGTGTCAAGTAAGGTTGAGTTTTGGGCTACCCTTATGTTTATGCCCCTTGACATTGCCTCCCTTAAATGGAACTCTACACACGCCCTGCCTTGTTCTGAAACGTGCTTATCAGGATATGTGTAATCAATTCCGTAAAGCTGAATTTCTTTTACACCTATTAATATTGCATAGGCAACTGCATACGCGGGGCCGGTATTGAAATATGATGTGCCTACACAGTTTATAACCTGTTCCAACGGATATTCTATTGTGTTTGGAAATTCTTCAGGATACGCTTTACAAGTAAAGATAGAACCCTTAAAGTTTTTAAGAGTTTCATACCACACATCCTGAACATGAATATTTTCCTTTGTTACATTGTTTTTCCATACACCCTGATTAACCGAGAACTCGGTCATCAAATCATCCATTCTGAATATTGCGTCACATTCTATTGCCGCACCCATTTTGTTTATTGCCCATACTTCGTCTGCTACTGCCTTTCTATTACCTACCTTGCACACATTAACTATATAGTCTAAGTGTGATACTCCTATGCCTACTATGGCTACTCTTTCTGGATTCATAAACGTCCTTTCTTATTTTTTAAGGAGGGGCTTTTACACCCCTCCCGTTACACTATCTTAGGTTACTGCTGTTGCTTGTGGCTGACCAAAAGCCTTGTTTCTAGTGGTTGAATCAACAATCATCATAACCGTGAACAGCTTTGCGCTATCCGGTACGGTTGTGAACGCAATGGTGCCTCTTACATCAGCATCACCATTTGAAGAACTTGGGGCTGCTGCTGTTGCGTGACCAGCTATGAGAGTATATCCACCAGTAGCAAGTCCATCAATCGTAAGCCCAAGAATCTTTCCTTTGTTTAAGATCATAAAGGGAAGACCAATTCTATTTCCAGAGCCGATGCTGATTGTTGAAGCCCACGCACCAGTTGTCTGTAACTTGGTAATTGTCTTAAAAGCCTTCTTACCACTTGTTACTGCCGAACCGGATACGGTAATTGTTTCAACCATATCATTCCCATATTCGTCAGTTCCATAGACATAAAGATTTTTTGCTTCTGCAACAGAAGCCGTAACAATAACATTTCTTGGTACGTCAAAAGTTACAACAGAAGCAAGGGCAGAAGAAACCAAAGCACCCTTGCAAACCGATGCTGTGTTGGTTAGCATATTGGTATATGCGCCCGTGGTTACATAGCTTGAAACAATACCATCTGCGTCATAAGAAGCTATGGCACCATACTGTTTAGCGTGGATGTTGGTAATTTCAGTACCCCTGCGACCATCAGGAGAAGCCCCATCCATAAAGGCATTGCCCCTGTAAAGCTCATCGGCATGAGATATTGTGTGTCTTGTAGTCATAAATTACATCCTCCTTTGAAGGACATGGGGATGTTCCCATCCCCACATAAATTATTAAGCACCTGGAGAGCCGAACACTCCAAGCGGGTCAGACCATCCAAAGCTATAATAATCGTAAGAACTTGCCTTGGCATTCTTGGTATCAAAATCATTGTCCTGTTCTAAATCAATCTTGTGACGTTGATAATGTTTCATCCCGTCTGGCACGTTGGTGCGGATAAAAATAGCATCCGCATCTGAAAAATAATGATTTAGTTTAATCCCGCCGGGCAACTGCCCGGTAGCCTTTATCGCATTAATGGTATTATCAGCAGTATGAACCTGAAGAGTTGTCTTCATTATTCTATTGGCTTCAAAATAAAGCTGCCTTGGAATATGAAGGCTTTCGCCCATAAGACCGATTTCAAGACCATCATTGTTCTGCGCTCCCATAATCATAATTAACAAATCTTCTATTGAATTTTCTGACAAGTCAGCAGCAGGAGCAAGTATATTACTCTGGTTGCCAACAGAAGACGGATGGGAAGCAGAGACTAAACATACCCCATCACCACCAAGATAACTACCACTAAAGGCCCTGTTATACACATTTGCAGCGACCTTTTCTTTTGTCTGCCTCATGGAAAACCCAAGGGATTTTGATCTTGAGTTTGCGATTTTAGCATAGAGGTTGTTAAGCCTTTCCTCAAAAGTTACAATGAATCCAAGAGAATAAGCAACGTGTGTGTATCTTGATGTGTAAAGTTGATTATGACTCGCATAGGTTGTAGCAGCGCCTTCACGCTTTACGTTTGCAAGCGGAAAGCCGGAAGTTTTAACATCTTCTTCCCACGCTTGGCTAGAGGTCATTGTTTCGAACAGATCCTTATATTCTTCGGGATGTTCGCCATAGCCGACTCCGAACCAGGCTTTTACTCCCGGCCACAGAGCTTTTGGATGATTTCCAGTTGTTATTACACCAGGCATATTGTTACCTCCTATTCCTTATGCAGCAGTAACGCCCAGGTAAAGACCTGTAGCATTATAGCAAGTGTTAATAAGGACATCCCAAACCGCATAGTCATCAAGTTCGTTATCGGGGATGTCTGACAATCCAAGGATTAAGAGGGGATGTGCCTGAGTAGCGCCAGGTGTAGAAGCATCAAGAACAAAAGCAGAAAGACCTGAATAGGTATTTCCACTACCAGCAGCCATTTCAGCATTCTGATAGGTAAATACCGGAGCTGGCGTTCCTGTTCCATTATCTCTAATCTGGAAAATAATGTTAGGTGTTGCTACAACAACATTAGCCCATCTTGCTTGGGATGCAGGCCGATATTGCTGTGTAAGGTTATCTTGGTTTGGTTCAAAACTGGTTATTACACCATTTACAATAAGACCAGTTGTTCCGGCATGTGTTTCAATCGTCATGTGTTTGGCAGTAGCGTCTTTTTTGGAAAGAGTTGTGCCCCCAAACATTATGGGATCGCCAACAAAAAGGGCAGTAGCATAAGACGCTGAACAATAACATCTTATTGTCTGCCCATTCCAAGGCGAACCATCTATATGCCTTACGGGTCGTAACCCGAATGGCGCATTAGGATTCGACATATTAAAAACTCCTTTATGTTAATTATAAAATTATGGATTTTCCGTGTTATTATTCCAAATCTTAATACCATCACGGCTGTATCGTTTGTCGTTTGCTGCTTGCTCAAGTGTGCCTCCCTTGATTTTTCGGTCTATCTCATCGACTGCTTTCTGTTTTAATTTCTGGTCTTCATCATAGAACTCATTCGGGATTCTCATAAGAACGCCTTTAATTTCAGAGCCATTCTCATTTGTACCTACTGCGCTATGATCTTGATTTTCTACTATCTCATATCCTGCCCTCAAAGCTCTTTGTATTCTTCCGGGTTCAACTGTCCAGTTGTCGTTGAATATTCTATATGAATACCCATCATTTTCAGGTATGTTCCATTTACGTTCTTTTATGCCGAAAGGGATGCGTTTTTTACGGTCTTCGGGATTGATGTCCACTCTTTCCCGAACTTTATGCGATCTCATGTGGCCAGTTATTGCAGCTTTTCTATGTGGGCCTGTAAATTCCCTTCCGCATTCTTCGCATATTTCTTTTTCTTCTTTAATTATATTTTCAGGCACTTTTGTTTGTTCTGTGTTAATCTCATCCATTATTATTCTCCCTCAAAATAATCTCTTAGATATTTCTCTTTTGTATAACCTTGGATAGTTCCCATTAGCGAAGAGCATTGTTCTTTCGCGTCTTTCGGCAAATCGTTCCATGTCTTCCCTTTTTTGCTTTGCATAGTGTCAGAACCTCTTGTGCCCGGTTCATCTACGCCAGAAGATATATTTCCAGCACCATTAAATTTTTCAGGAAACATTGTTTTAACCCTTTTCTTAACTTCTTCGCAAAACTGATAAGGTGTAAAGTTGTGCCCTGATTTGCCCATTTTTTCAGCTATAATGTCTGTGTATTCAGTAAGGTCTTTATCGTTACCATACCAGTGAGCATTTTCTTCCTGCCATTTCAAGACACCAGGGTCTATGGCTTGAATCGGAGACTCATCGATCTCAATCTTTTCTGGTATTGGAATTTTGCTTTCTTCAGCTTCAAGTTGTTTATACTTATCAACATCCCCAAGCTCAACCGCATCGGACTTTAACCTTCTTATGGTGTTGATACGGTCATTATAGGCATCCTCTGTATATTTGCCGTGTATCTTAATCATCTTCTTGGAAAGGTCTTTCTGCTCTTGAAGTTCTTTGGAAAGATTTAAAAGTTTATCCTCCAACTTCTTGTTTTGTGATTTTAATATCGGCATTACCGTATCCGCACGTTTTACAAACTCGTCTGCTGAAATCCATCTTTCCTTGTCACCCTTGAAACCATCAAGAGGAACCCAACCCTGAAGCTTTGCACGTTCCTCAATCTTAGGATCAACTTTTGGGACATCTTCCATTACATCTTCCTGTACCGATTCCAAGTTTTCTGGTTCCATATTAATCCTCCCTTATAACGGCAACAATATCTTTATCTTTGCACAACCTGTATTTGCCAACGATCACCCGATCTTCTTTGTGTTGAATCACGGTTCCGGCATATTTCTTGAAAATTACTTTCTCTCCTACTTCCGGGATAGTTCCGTTCCAGTCTTCAAAGGCCATATCGCTTTTTGATATTAAGGTTCCTCTGTCATGTGAAAGCTGTTCCCGTTCAAGGACTGTTTCTGGCAAAAACAATCCACCAGAAGACCTATCCTCAACCTCATCTACTTGAATTAAAACTCCAAACTCAACTGGCTTTAGTGCCTCAATTTTCATACGTCCCCCATTAACTCTTTGAATGTCATTTCTTTTAAATCCTGAATTTCCTTATATCTTCCAACCGTTTCATCATATGTTGATACATCGCCCCTTGCAGCTCCATTTCCAAGTCCATGAGCGATTCTGTTCTGTCTTTCTTTTAACATAGCAGCAACCTCCATTCCTACGGGGGAAGCCCACCAGTTTTTATAATCTTCTTCAGTTATCATTTGCTTGGCGCCTTTGGTTTTGCTTGCTGGTTTTTAGCCGACATGGAAATCAAAGCCTGTGCCTGTATCTTGTATTCTTCAAGCTGTGGCCCCAATTCCTTTGCCTCTGCTTCAGCAAGATTCTTAATAATCTCTGAGTGCATCTTTGCCATTTCCATAGCGTATTTAGCCATTTCAAATTCAAACTTTGATCGTTCAAGATCAATCTTTTCTGACTCAAGCACAAGTTTAGGATCGGGAGGTGGTGGCTGAACCTGAAGCACAGGGCCAATATCAGGTATCTGTAGCGCCTCAATATATCGTTTCTTTATCTCCATATCGTTAAAACCCTGTCCTAACATCGACATAAGGGCTTGGGCCTTGATAAGCTTCTGAGTATTAGTTACGTCTTCAGGACTTGCTACCGGTATAATATCGCAATTTTCTTTATTATAGTCTGCTTTTAATACTTGTTGATTAACATCCGGTCTATCAAGGATTCTAAAATAATATTCAAGAGGAAGATAATCAGTGTTAAGTTCATATATAAGTTTAAATTCCTTTCCGAAAGCTCTATGGATTCTCTTGTGAATAGCAGAGAAAACCTTCATTCCCTGTTCTATTCTTGCGAGACTTGTTGTTGCGGGTTCGTTATGGATTGTCTGTTCACCCATCATTAAGTCGGTTACAGAGCTTAATTTCTCGCCAGCATTCACCATAAAACCAAGCAAGTTGAACAATACGGAAGACGGTTCACCCTTTGGTAATGGAACTATGTTTTTCCTTAGATCGTCTCCACTGCTGGGAACAGGCAACCATTCGTTAATCTTTAACTGAATTGCTCCTCCACCACGACCACGGCCAAGATTAAGTCCTTTCCCAAGAAAACCACCTTGGCAATTTGAGATTGTACCGGCATCTGTTAATTGGTTTATTGAGGTATTAACGCTTTCATTTATCGGTGTTAAAAGACTGCCAAAACCCCAATCGTATATCGAACCATCCGGAGAAGGCATGAAAGGGAATTTAGTGTAATAGCTCTTAGCCTTTATCCTTATAATTTTATTATTGTTCTTCTCAATATCCACCGGCTGAAACCTTGGGTATATTCTAACAACTTTTTTTGTGTCATAATGAATATTTAATATATACGGTTCTTTATAACCGTCGTTATCAAGATCAAGCCAAGTGTGTTGTTCAAGGAAAAGATGCGGCCTGTAATCATCATTTATATTATATTGTTCATCTTCGTCCTTTGTTTTCACAGGCTGGCCTAAATCAAAATCGATAAAATAATCGCTTCTTATCCGTTCGACTATTTCGTTAGGATAAAGATTATACTTTTCTGTTATTCTCGGAACTGTTGTCATGTTTTTAGCTTTATAGTGCATAACAATATCTGCTGGATTATTAAAAAAGGATACGTTTCTTTTATGAAGTGAAGAGTAGAATGTTTTTTTAAAGCAGCACCCAAGAATAGGAATAACTGTTAAAAGCCTGTCTGATTCCTCTTCCCACTCGTCCATTTCCTCATTTAGCTGATAATTCATGTGGGTACTAACTCTTGAGGCTGCGGAAGCTTTTAGTCCTTGCGGATCATCCCCGATAACCTTGCCCTTTACAATGTCCCATCCTGGTATTAGGTTTGGATATGCTCTCGAAGCAAATTGAATTGAAGCTATCGAAAGGAGTGGATACATTATATTTGATGCGTTTGCAAACGGGAAGTCTTTCTTCTCATAAAGCTGCATCGCAAGTTTCATGCCCTGCTTATTACGAGTTTTCCACTCTTCCCTGCTTTCATCATCGCTTTCGTACCCAACAACAGCATCTTCAGATATTTTGTTGAGTTCTAATTCATCAAGCAATGTAGCTATGTTTTTAGTATCAAATATTTTTATAAGATCTCTCATGTAAATCTCCGGGCAAAAAAAAGAGGGCAAAATACAGTGAATATGGCACCATATTTGCCCTCTTTTAATTCGGTTAGAACCGTCTTCCGGGGATCAACCGGAATTAGCCCAAAAGTTATTATTTAATATTTATATCAATATCCTGTGTGCTGATTCCTAGTGTTTGTTCTGTCGTTAACTAAGTATTCCTTATAAAAACTATCACTTGGGTCTTCATACTTAGTGTCGAGTAAAAGTATGCGGTATAGATTTTCGCACATATGATCGTCTTTGTCAAGAGGTTTGTTGGTGTCTTTATCCCAAAGGTAACCTTCCATCTCATAAATTGTACGAACAAGTTCGTCAAAAAAGAATATCGAAGGTTTTTTGTTTGGCCCCACGAGATGATCTTTTACTTCAAGAATACCATCATCCTTGTCTTTAGACGCAACCTCTAAGTTATAACCATATAATGACAATATGTCATATATTTTTTGAAATGTTGTTTTGTCGTTATTACTGTCACCCTTGGACAACGGATCAATTATTATTTTGTTTACCCGATAATTATTATGGTTTATCTTTTTTATTATCTGTTCTGCAACCCACGTTCCGTCACCATGATCCCATATTTCATTACAACAATATCTGTCGTTTCTTGGATCGGTTGCAATAAATAAAACGGCCTGTTTTTCTCTTGGGTGAATATCAATTCCAATATCAACCATCCAGTTTAAAGGAACTTCAAAACTCCCAACTATATGTTGTCTTCTGTCAAAATCCGGATATACAAGACCGGACATATATTCAGGAATGCCTTCTATTCGAGCACTTCTTTCAGAATCCGAAAGCTTATTTGAAAATTCCTCAACACCTTCTTTTGTAATACCGTATCCTACATTGTCATATGATGTACCATGAATCCAAAACACATCTTTTGCAGGCTTGCCTGAAGCATCAACCTTTTTTACGATTTCTCTATCAATCCAAGGGTCTGACAATAATGTTGCTGCAAATATCTCACGCCCCTTCCTGTCAACAAGCCCACGGGCATTGGCAACATAAATATCCCTATGGCATGGTTCATCATAAAGGATTAAATCACCAGACCATCCTTCATGCTCTTTTGTTTTCTGGTTATTAGACATGATTTCTATAGAGCTTCCGGTTTTCTCATCACGCCAATAAGTATCAGTTATTACACCATTACCATGTTTGTGTACTGGTCGACTCTTAGGCCACCATTTTTCAATTTCGGGGACTACAACCGCTTTTATATGATCCTGCCAGTTTTGTCCTACATAACGAATTTTTCTTGGTTTCTTATGAGGGAACAGGTGCGTTATGCTCTGGTTATTCCACAAGAACTTGCCGAACAAACAGGAAAGACCTAATATTGTTAGGATTGTTGTTTTGCCTAATCTGTTGCCACCGGACATGCCCAAGGTCTTATATGAAGAATCAAGGAAGGCTTCAATTAATTGCTGTTGTTTCGGGTTTGGGCCGGGATTCGGTGGGGTATCAAAGAACTCAAGCAGGTTATCTTCCTTGTGCTTATTAGCAGCCGTATAAACTTCTATAAGCCTGAGCTTTAGTTCCTTGGCTCTTAATTCAACTTTTCTTTTCTTTTCAGCTTTTGAAATTGTCATTTATATATTCCAGAATATCCCTACCGATTGCATTTATCTTACCAAGTCGTACCTCTTCAAGGATCATTAATGTATAATCTTCTTCTTTGTCCCATCTGAATTTCCAGTTCCGTTGCAGATTGTTTTCCAAGAATCTCGCGTTATTTGTACGGCCATCAATTAAAACTATTGTGCCTGGGATTAAGAGTGGTTCCATAAGCAATAGGTCGGCAGCCATTGGCATATTATATCCCCAATCATATACGCTTAATGGGTCTGGCCCATCAATGTAAATAAAATCAGGCAAAATAGATGGAAGGTTATCATATACATGGCAGAGCTTTCCGTTATATTCAAATCGCTTAGAGTCAAAACACCAAAAGAATATATCAGAATAACTCTCACATTCTGCTATCCATTTTTCGTTTGTATCAATCGAATGACATTCAAACATGTTCGGATTTCTAACTTCTGGCTTATTTTCTAAGGTGTCCCACTTTCTCTTGTTTTCCTTAAGTGCCTGCTCAATAACCAGCGTAGAATATCCGCAACCAAACTCAAGTACAGTTAAACAGAAATTGTCAACTATCAGATTATATAACCGTTCAAGATCGTCTTTCTGTGGAGGTAGTGATGGCTTTCCTTCATACATAAGTTTCGGTAATTTTGATATATCTATCATATCATTCCACCACTATACATACATTCTGCTAACTCAAGATCATCGGGATAGTCAATATCAACACCATATTTCCAAGGTATTTCAACCCCGGCTGATCTGCCAAAGAAATCATTGGTTCGCAAGAAATACTCTGTCCTGGTCATAATTAAGTTTCCAAGCGCATAATGTTCGGGCTGATCTTGTTTTGTCGTATCTTTCCGGCATTCAGGAAAAACGAAACTTACATATCCGTCCTTATAAAGCCGTTGATTATAAGCATGGTCTAAATGTTTAACTTTCCTTATCGTTTGTGCAGAATCTATTTCGTTATCATAGAATTTGTTCAGGCACTTTTCAATATCTTCAATCCTTATAAATGGTGATGTAGGTTGAAGAATGGCAAATATATCAAAGCCTGGATTATGTCCAAGAACATACCTTATAACCTTTTTTATAGAAGCACTCTCACCTTGACATAGTTTCTTAGGTCGAACTTGAACATATTCTGAATCCCCACTATTTATTATTTCGGTAATATTGGTTGATATTACTATATGGTCAAAACATAAGGATAATATAGCTTCGTCCAAAACCCATCTATATAAAGGCATTATGCTTAAAAACTCAGTATTCTTATTTTTTATTCCCTTACTGCCTGCTCTAGCAGGGATTATTCCAAGTACCTTCATAAAATACCTTTTGTGTTGAGAAATCGTTATTAAGTAATATATCTGCTATCTTATTGCCAGCATTACCATCACCATATGTGAAATCAGGTTCATATAGACCATGTGACATCTGTTTACTAATGGCTTCTTTTATATCATCTGTTTTGCATTCAACGGTTATTATATTTTTATGCTTTATACGATTATTTTGGCGGTTTCCGATATTTACAGATGGAACACCAAAAAAAGAGGATTCCCTTATTCCGGAACTTGAGTTTCCAACAATACACATAGCGTTTTTTAATAATTCCGCAAAGGTTTCAGTTGTAAAAGACAACCTTACTTTATTCTTATTGATCTGTACAGAATCTCTGTCAATATTAGAATCAATCCATACAACTTCGATGTTAAACGAATTTGTTGCGTTATTTATTACATCAATATCAATATCTTCCGATGGATGAACTATTTGCACAATATAAGGGTATGTTTTTTTATAAACCCCGTATTTTTTTAATAAATCAAAGCTTGTAGCTCCAACATTAAATACAGCATTTGGGTTCTCGCCAAGCCTAATAATTCTTTGCGTGGCATCTTTCCCACAGCAAAAATGTACGCTTGCAAGCTTAGTTATGGCATGTCTTATGCCCTCATCAAGATTTCCTGAAAGCTCCCCACCTTCTATATGGGCAATCTGAATACCCATATAATAAGCGATCATAGCAAATGGCAAACATTCAAATCTATCAGCTACAATAACCAAAATTTCAGGTTTTAATTCGCTTAATATCCTTTTAGCATCCTCTGATAATTGAACAGCACACAAGTCAATTGGTTCAAAAATATTAATCCGGTTTATATTACCAACAAACCCTATAGTTGGACACCCATCACTAATTATATATTGAAGCTTTGCTTTTCCTCGTAAATTTTCAATAATTGTTTTGGTTTTACCATAATTTCCTCTGGTTGTGATTAAAAAACAGATTTTTTTCAAAATCACCTCCAATTTACTGTAGGCTGTATGACTTTTTTGCTGATCCTGTCTTTGTATGGTATTAATTCAACTAACAATTCCCTGATTTCATCATTCAAAGCCCATTTTGGTTCAAATCCAAGCTTTTTTAAGTTTTCCTGTTTTGGATTGTATGACGGATTGTCAATTTCAACCCTGGGATTGGCAATATGCTCTGTTTTTACGTTTAATCCAAGTTCGTTCCCAATAGTTTCCACACGCTTCGCAAGCTCGTTCAACGATATTATCTTGGCAAACTGATTAAATATCCGGTATTCCCCCTGTTTCGGAGGGTTATGGATGGCAAGAGATAGACATTCGATAGAATCTTTTAGTGGCAGATATCCCCGAACCTGGTTACCTGTGCCATATATGGTCAGAGGAATACCGCAAACTGCTTGAGCGCAAAACCTATTGATTACAGTACCAAAATATTGATCGTAATCAAATCTTGTGGCTTTTCTCGCTGTGTCAATATCTGATGTTTTGGAACCGAATACCACCCCCTGCATAATATCGGTACACCTTAAACCCCAAATCTTGTTCACAAACTCAATACAGCAACTATCAAACACCTTGGATAAATGATAGAAAGAACCGGCTTGCTTCGGGAATGGCAATCCTTTTAAATCACCATCTTCAATAAAACCCTCCGGAATTGGGCAATCAGGATATCCAAATTCACCCAATGTGCCAAGCTTTAATAGATGAGTGTTAGGGCAATATTCCTTTATCAACCACAACAGGTTCATGGTTCCCATAACATTCTGATTTATGGTTTCAAGCGAATGCCCCATGTCACGCATACTGTAAGGGGCAGATGGCTGCTCGGCTAAATGAACAATACAGTCATAATCAGCCAGGAAATTAAGAAATCGCACAGATCCTTGCTCAATCGGAAGAATCTTATTGCGCCACCTCTTGTCAGATATTGGTATTAAAGAATTAGAATCTACCTTTAATACCCTTTCCCTTCGACTGTAATTATCAATACCATTAACATAATGACCCATGTTTAATAACCGCAAGCTTAAAGGCCAACCAATATAACCATCAGCACCTAATATTAATATCTTCATATTATTCAGCTATCCCACAATAACCACAATCTATATTGCTTCCAGGCCTCCATTTCATACATCTGGAAGCAATACAATTACAGGCCTGTGGAGTAAACTTTTCACCTCTGTTAGTGTAAATCGAGCCTGCCCATACCGCACCGGGTGGAACTATCACTATCCGAATATACGGACACCAGTGTGTTGTTGCTTCTTCTTCTGTAATCATAACGGCCTCCTTCCATCACTTCCTTTTAATGCCCATAACTCGTTCTTTCGTTCTGCCTCTGTGTAATGCCTGTTTCCATCACCTAACATTCTCTCAGATAATCTTATTAACTTCACCATACCCTTAAATTCATCACCAAATAAGGCGCCCGCACAATCCTGCCCGGTGCTCTCAAGTAACTTAATGTGCTTTTCAATTATCTTCGCACCTAAAGCAACCGCAAGCAAACAGTCAAGATAACCTACACAATGAGAACTATAACCGAAAGGGGTTTTTAATTTTTTTAAAAATAATAGGTCGGCGCTTTTCGGAGGGACTGGGTATTGAGTGACGCAATGGAGAAAAATAATATTCTTGCTTTCAAAAGTATCCGTTAAATATAAAATATCGTTTTCGTCCCTAAGTCCGGTGCTTATGAACACAGGCTTATTCATTCCAAGAATTTCATAAAACAAACCTACACCTCGCTCACCACTACCAACCTTGTAACAGGGAACCATTAGCGACTCTAAAAACTCCAAAGCACCCTTCGTATGCGGTGTGGCAAACCAGATAATACCTCTAACCTCAGCATATTCCCTTAATTGCTTGAAATCGTAATAACTCAATTCCTTACTCTTAAACCGATTATAAAGATCAACGTCCCGATCCCTTGAAACTAAATCCTCTGCCTTGTAAACCTGAAACTTTACAGCATCGGCACCAGCCTCTACAGCCAGATCTATTAGCTCAAATGCTTTTTTAGGATCACCTCCATGAGCTAATCCAGCCTCAGCTACAATAAAACACGGGCGATTACCACCTATCTCTCTTCCTGCTATCTTCATACTAATGCCTTTTTAATTTTTTCGTACTTGGGACGGGATACGACAGGCATCATAGTCTTCTATTTTTTGCCCCCCCCCGGTCGTCCAGTCT
>Ga0180732_1000549_pt1 | contig 30840 bp, 31 predicted proteins | sample KR11_01MetaG_FD_148674 | JGI IMG/M metagenome (GOLD analysis project Ga0180732, IMG submission 148674) | Groundwater microbial communities from the Olkiluoto Island deep subsurface site, Finland - KR11_0.1 MetaG | ecosystem: Environmental > Aquatic > Deep subsurface > Groundwater | place... | reverse complement strand
AATACTGCACCGTTTTAGTGTGGAAAAACACGAAGATTGATAGTTGCTTGTAGTTAAAAACTTAAAAGTTGACAAATCTTGCGACCGCAAGAAAAGTAAGGAGTTTTGGCATCCCTCTTTTTTTATTCCCTATTTTGCGATATACTTAAGTTGGGTAAATATACGATATTATTACTTAGAGGTTGAGCCTCTAAGTAGAGGCTCAACCTCTAAGTATGTATAAGAAAGAAATCTATAATTTAATAGAAAAAGCTTTGAAAGATTTAGGCATTGAGGAAGTGCCTAATTTTACCGTTTCTTATCCGCCGAATGAAAAAATGGGGGATTATACCACGAACGCGGCAATGATAGCGGCGAAGATTTGGAAAAAAGCGCCAATGGAGATTGCTGATGCAATCAAGTCAAAAGTCAAAAGTCCCCGAACGACAAGCTTACGGGGCAGGCAAAAGTCAAAAGTTGTTGAAAAAATTGAGGTTGCTCCGCCGGGGTTTATAAATTTTTATTTGAAACCGGAAGTGGTTCAGAAAAATTTAGCAACTATTTTAAAGCAAAAAGATAAATTCGGTTCGACTTGGTTCGATAAAACTCACCACAAGTCGCTCACCGCAAGCGGCAAAGCAATAAAAATCGGTAAAGGTAAAACGATTGTGATAGATTATTCTGCGCCGAATATCGCCAAAATGATGCATGTGGGGCATTTACGCTCAACCATTATCGGCCAGGCGATTTACAACATCTATAAATTTTTGGGATACAAAACAATAGGCGATAACCATATCGGCGACTGGGGCACGCATTTTGGGAAATTGATTTACGCCTATAAAAATTTTGCGAATAAAAAAGATTTGAAGAAAAACTTTGCGAAAGAAATGAATCGTCTTTATGTGGATTTTAACGTTCGCGCAAAAGAGGACGAGAAATTAAACGATTACGCAAGAGTGGAAACTAAAAAATTCCAGGAAGGCGACAAAGAAAATATAAAAATCTGGAAATATTTCGCGCGCGAAAGCATAAAAGAGTTTAATAGGATTTACAAAATGCTTGGCGTTAAAATTGATTATGCTTTGGGAGAAAGCTTTTACCAGAAGATGCTCGGAGAAATTATTTCAAGCGCGTTTAAAAAGGGCGTTGCGAGCCGTTCGCAAGGCGCAATAATTATTCCGCTGGAAAAATACAATATTCCTCCGCTTATGATTCAGAAATCGGACGGCGCAACTCTTTACGGCACCACGGATTTGGCAACCATAAAATATCGGATGAAAAAATGGAACCCTAAAAAAATCCTTTATATTGTTGCCAATGAGCAAGCCGGACATTTTACGCAGGTTTTCAAATCCGCGGAAATTCTGGGATTTATCGCGCCGAAACAGGCGATACATGTAAAATTCGGAATGGTTCTTGGGCCGGATGGCAAGAAATTCTCCACTCGCGAAGGAAAAGTTATTTTACTGAAAGACCTATTTGGCGAAGCAATCAGCCGCGCGCGTAAAATTGTCCAAGAAAAAAACCCGAAACTTTCAGACGCGGAAAAAAGAAAAATTTCCAAAGTGGTGGGAATCGGCGCGATAAAATACAATGATTTGTCGCAAAATCGGTTTACCGACATCACTTTTAATTGGGACAAAATGCTGGATTTCCGCGGCAACTCGGCTCCATACCTGCAATATACCTATGCGCGGATAAAAAGTATTTTAAGAAGAGCGAAAGTTTCAGCAGCGATAAAATTTAAGCAGGAATTATTAAATGACGAAAAAGAATTAGTGATTCTGCGGCAATTGATTTTGTTTGATGAAGTTGTTGAGCGGGCAGGCGAGGAATTTATGCCAAACATTATAGCCGAATATCTTTACAAACTGGCGAATAATTTTAATTTATTCTATGAGTTGGTGCCAGTGTTAAAAGCGGAAAAAGATTTGCGGCAAGCTCGGCTGGCTTTAATTTCGGCCGTGGCAATCACGCTCAAAAACGGATTAAAGTTGCTGGGAATTGAAACTTTGGAAAGGATGTAAATATGATTCACGAAAAATCAGCCGGGGCAATTGTTTTCCGTCGGGAAAACGGAAAAATAAAATATCTTTTGCTTCATTACGAATCCGGGCATTGGGATTTTCCGCGCGGACATATTGAGCGCGGGGAAACGGAGCTTAATACGGCCTTGCGCGAAATCAAAGAAGAAACGGGAATTAAGAAAATAAATTTTATTTCCGGTTTTCGGCTTACCCACTCTTGGTTTTATCGCAAGCGTTTTGATACAAAAACGGTTTTATCCCGCAAAACCGCGATATTGTTTTTAGCCGAAACAAAAACGCATCAGGTGAAAATTTCTCCGGAGCATATCGGATATCAATGGTTGAGTTTTGGCAAAGCGATAAAACAGCTTACTTTTCCAAATTCAAAAAAACTGCTGGAAAAAGCGGATAAGTTTTTAAAAGGCGGGGGTTGACCCCGTTAGAAGTTTGCGCCTAAATTGCGAAACAATCTTGAGTAAAAAATTTATCTTGTTAAATATCTGCGGCGCTTGCCCGAATAGGGCAGGGCTATTCGCCCTCGCGCCGCGCACAGTATTTGGAGGCAAAATTCTAACGGGGTTGACCCCGTTAGAAGTCTTTAAATTATTCTCACTATTAAATCTGACTGTAAGGCGAAGCCGCTTCGCTTGAAGACCTAGATATTTGAAAACTCTGGTTTGGACTTCTAACGGGGTTGACAAATCCTGAATTTTGTGTATAATGAAGATAATAAACAGCTAAATTTTTAATAAAACTATGTTTAGAGAAAGAGAATCCGGTTTTGGAGGAGCGGATGAAGAAAAATTAAAGCAAATCAAAGCAGAGACCGAAATAGCTGTTGGTAGTGTTGGCAATAAAGAAGTAATGGAAAGAGCTGTGGAAAAACGGAAAGGAAGGAAGGCTGTTTTTAGCGCGGCTACTGAACTTGCGAAAAAGAAAATTGAAGTAAAAGAGCGTAAATAAAGATTTTATTTTAATAGACGAGAATGTCTCAAGTTCTTGATAAATTTCAAAACATAATTTCGGAATCAAGCATTTCTTTGGAGGACCAGAATGACATTCTGGTTGTTTTACCTGCTTTGCCGGAAGAAGCCATTGCGACGCTTAACGGCATTTTTACCCGCGAGCCGAAAATGATTACTGAATTCAATAAAAGTTTTAGGGCAAAAGTGCGCGCTTTGACCAATCAGGACGACAAGGAGTGGGAGGATATTTTAAGAAAAGAACAGGAGCAGCTGCGGGAATTGGAGCCGCTTGAAGAAGCCGGGTAAGGGTCAGGGGCTTGACCCGCCAAAATTTCGCTTTCCGCGAAACTTAGGCGGGCTTGACAAGATTCTATTTTGGTATTATAATTATAATCCAAGTATTGTTCTTTTTATCAAAGGAAGGCATACAACCATCACAATCCCCTCCGACGTCGTTGATGTGCCACCTCCGCGCTAAACGAGCGAGCGCGCGTAAAATATCTGCCGGTCGCCTCTTTGCGGCCTTGATTCCCATTGTGTCGATCACTCGCTTTTTAGCGAACTTTTTTGGCACAAAAGGGAAAACGAATGGGTATGGATTTGTGGGGCTTTTTTGGGGGTTTACCCCTGCGAAGCTACAAGGCCGGAAGCCTTTAAACATCGACCCACAATTATTATTTTGGTCGATTATCACCCAATACCAATACCCATTCATTCCCCATTTACATTTATTTGTTCTTTCAACAAAAATTCAAAGTGCTCTGGGAGTAGCCCGGGTCCAAGGACGGTCGTCGCCCTTGAAAACAGGGAGATGTTCGAGTTAAGGACTTATCCGGAAAGGAGAATTCGAGTTCAAATCTCGCCCAGAGCGACAATTTATCCAAATGTTCGGGTAGTGTAGATAGGCCAATCATGCAGAATCCAATCCTTCTGCGACCCGAGTTCAAATCTCGGCCCGGACGTTTCAACTTATAAGGCAAGTCCATTGTGGCTTGTTTTTTCTTTGCCAAAAAAGGAGAAATAGGATATAATAAAAATGTCAAATGTCAAAGCTCAAATATCAAATCAAATCCAAGTTATTAAATTACAAATTCCAAATCACAAATTACAAACAAAGCACAACTAAGCAAATAATGATTTATAAATCGTTTGTGTTTTGTAATTTGTTTGTGGTTTGTCCGCCAGATGGCGGAATTGTGATTTGTGATTTTTAAGCCATTTGGGTTTAAAAAGACGTTAATTGATTTATTTATGCAAAGAATTCTTACAAGCGATACCCTAAAGTATCTCGGTAAAAAAGTTACTCTCGCCGGCTGGGTGAATGCGCGCCGCGACCACGGGAAAATCATTTTTATTGACTTGCGCGACAGAACCGGAATTATCCAGGTTGTTTTCGCGCCGGACAAAAAAAACCCGGAGTTGCGGAAAATGGCGGAATCCTTGCGGAGCGAATATGTGGCGCAAATTACAGGCGCGGTAAACGAGCGGCCCAAAGCGATGATTAACGAAAAAATTCCCACGGGCAAAGTGGAAATGCTGGCGGAGGAGCTGGAAATTTTAAACGAATCAAAAACTCCGCCTTTTGAGATCGGCAATCGCGATGTTGAAGAGGAAACGCGGCTTCAATATCGGTATCTTGATTTGCGAAGCGAAAGGATGAAAAATAATTTGATCTTGCGGGACAAGATCATCACTGTTATTAGGGATTTTTATCACGCGAGAGGGTTTATTGAAATAGAAACTCCTATTTTAACAAAAGGCACGCCTGAAGGCGCAAGAGAATATATCGTGCCGAGCCGCTTGCATCCGGGAAAATTTTATGTTCTTCCGCAGTCTCCCCAGCAATTCAAGCAGCTTTTAATGGTGGCGGGGCTTGAGCGATATTTTCAGATTGCCCGATGCTTCCGTGATGAGGACCAAAGGGGCGACCGCCAACCGGAATTTACCCAACTTGATGTTGAAATGTCATTTTCAGGCCAGGAAGAGATAATGGCCTTATATGAAGAATGTTTAATAAAAATTGTTGAAAAATTAACGCCTGACAAAAAAATTCAGCAAATTCCTTTTCCGAGAATGACTTATGATGAAGCGATGAAGAAATATAAATCCGACAAACCGGATTTGCGTAAAGATAAAAATGATCTGAGTGAACTGGCTTTTGTCTGGGTAATGGATTTTCCGCTTTTGGAATACAGTATGACTCACAAGCGCTTGGTTTCATGCCACCATCCTTTTACCGCGCCGAAAGACGAGGAAATTAATTTGTTGGATAAATCACCGGAAAAAGTCCACGCTAAGGCCTATGATATTGTTTTGAACGGAGTAGAAATCGGCGGAGGGAGCATTCGTATCCACAAAAAAGATTTGCAGAAAAAAGTTTTTAAGATTTTAGGATTGTCGGAAAAAGAAATTCAAGATAGATTCGGCCACATGCTTCAAGCGTTTGAATATGGCGCGCCGCCGCACGGCGGAATCGCGCCGGGCATTGACAGATTAGTGATGTTATTGGCCGGTGAGCCGAACATAAGAGAAGTTATCGCTTTTCCAAAAACCGGTGACGCAAGAGATCCGATGATGGGCGCTCCGAGTGAATTAGGAGACGAGCAATTAAAAGAAGCGAATATAGAGGTAATAAAGTTATGATTATTATGAAAAAAATTGTTGCAATTGGGGGCGGCGAAATAAAAACAAAAGAAACCACCTCAATTGATAAAGAAATAATAAAACTTTCGGGTAAGAAAAAACCGAAATTACTCTTTATCCCTACCGCGAGTCTGGACTCCGAGAGTTACTGGAAAGATATTCAAAACTATTTCGGAAAGCATTTAGGATGCAAAACCGATGTACTTTTTCTCGTTAAACAACATCCTTCCCAACGAGTAATTAAAAAGAAAATTTTTTCAGCAGATATTATTTATGTTGGAGGCGGGAATACTCTTAAAATGATGACAATTTGGCGGCGCCTGGGCGTTGATAATCTTCTTAAAGCCGCTTACCAGAAAGGTATTTTACTCTGCGGTCTCAGTGCTGGCTCGATTTGTTGGTTTGAATCTGGGCATAGTGATTCAATGGCATTTTATAATCCAAAGAAATGGAAATATATAAATGTCAAAGGGCTCGGCCTTATAAAAGGAATAAACTGTCCCCATTATAACAATCAAACTTTTGGAGTTAAAAGGAGAAAACACTTCCAAAACATGATTTATAAAGTTGGGGGTTTTGGAATTGCTATCGATAACAGCTGTGCAATAGAATTCCTGGATGGTAAATACTATAAGGTTCTTACGTCTAAAAAAAATGCAGGTGCGTATAGAGTGTATAAGAAGCATGGAAAAATTTTTTCTAAAAAGATTGAAAAAAGGAAAAACTTTGCACCTATTGATGAATTATATAAAAAATAATTTAAAATAATAATTAATTAGCCGCTTGGCGGCGAAAGGAGAAAAAAATATGGCGATACTAAAAAATCTTGAAAAATTATTAAAGGGAGCGAAAGTGAAGTACGAAGTAGTTAAGCATAAGACAGTTTATACCGCTTTGGATAAGGCAAAGACCTTAAAAATTAATCCCAAGGAAGTTGCGAAAACGCTGGTGCTGAAACTGGTTTCGGGTCATCCGACCCGACAAGCGGGAAGAGCCAGCCAATATGTTTTGGCCTCAATTCCGGCGGATAAGAATTTTGATAAGGAGAAATTCAGGAAATTATTCAATGATTGGAATAAAAAAATGGCGAAAACTGAAGGTAAGGTTTTCAAGGCGGCCAAAGAAATTGATTTCGCGGCTGAAAATTGGATAAAAAAGAATATTTTCAAAACCAAAACCGGCGGAGCGGTTCCTCCGTTCGGAGGTCTGTTTAAAATTCCGGCATTTATTGATAAATCTTTGTTGAAAGCGAAAAAACTGTTGATTAACGCCGGCGGTTTTAAAGAATCCATTAAATTAGCCGGAAACCAATTGGAAAAGATAGAAAAGGCGGTTAAGGGAAGTTTTTCTAAGGTGAAAAAGTAGGTTTATTTACGCTATTCGGCCTTGCGTTTAAAAAAGAAGTATAGATTGAATCGGTAAGGTAGAAGCGAAAATGTGCGAAACTAAACGCGAAATCACGCTAATTTTTTCGCAATAATTCGCATTGATATTCGCAGGGATTCGCTTATAAAAGCACGATAGTAAAAATAAAAGCGGGGTAACAAATTAATATACCAAATTCGGTTATGTTCACTGTTAAGTTAGAACAATTTGACGGCCCGTTGGACTTGCTTTTGGAGCTTATCGAAAAAGAAAAGCTGGAAATTACTCAAATTTCACTGGCTAAAGTTACTGACAGCTATTTGGAGCACCTGAAACAGAATTTGGATATTTCCTCGGAAAATCTGGCTGATTTTTTGGTTGTGGCCGCGCGCCTAATTTTGATAAAATCCAAAGCGCTTCTGCCAGTTTTGGAATTGACTCCCGAAGAAAAAGAGTCAATTACTGATCTGGAAGAGCGCCTGGCGCTGTATAAAAAATTCAAGGAAATTTCCGAGGCGCTTGGGGCAAGATTTGACAAGAGGCAGTTTGTTTTCAGCCGTCAAGGTCTTGAAGGAGTGAAAATCAGTTTTTATCCTCCGGAAAATATTGACGCCGGCATTTTAGAAAAAACCTTTAGCCGGATTTTAGCCGAGATTCCAAAAGAGCAGAAATTGAGCGAAGAACGGCTGAAAGAAGTAATCACGCTTGAGCAGAAAATAACCGAGCTGAAAAAATCTTTGGAAGAAAGAATCACCATCAGTTTCAAAAACCTGACCGCCAATACCCGTTCAAAGACAGAAATCATAGTCACTTTTTTGGCGCTTTTGGAGCTTTTTAAGCAGAAAATAATTCATTTTGAGCAGGAAAAAATTTTCGGGGAAATTAAAATCAGCAGAAAAGAAGCTATTTAACGAAGCAGTTAGCGATATTTTAAATTTATTTTAATGCAAAATGTAAATCTTAAAGTCTTAAAACTATTTTCTAAATCCAAATACCAAAGCTCAAATGCCAAATTAATGTCAAATGACCAAATGTCAAATCAACTCAAGTTGTTAAACCTCTATTGGTTATTTGTCAGCTTTCGGCTGATCCGCCGCAGGCGGAGATTTTGTCCCGAGTACTCGGGATTGAATTAACATTTAGTTTTTGAAATTTGACATTAGTAGAGATTTTATCATTTTAATATGTTATTTTACATTTTAATATTTACATTTTCAATTTTATAATATGGAACACGAAAAACTCAAATCAATAATTGAAAGTTTGCTGTTTGTTTCCGGCGAGCCGCTGAAAATCAGAAAGATTGCCGAAATTGTCGGCAACGGCGTAGGGAACGAAGAAGTCAGAAACGCGCTATATTCACTGAAAGACGATTTTACCGCGGCGAAAAGGGGATTGCGAATAATTGAGCATAACAACGAAGCGCAAATGGTTTCCAGCCCCGACAATTCGGAATACTTGAATCGGTTTTTAAAAAGCGAGATGGAGCAAAATTTGTCCCGCGCTTCGCTTGAAACGCTATCAATCGTGGCTTATCGCGGACCGCTTACGAGAAGCGGCATTGAAGAAATAAGAGGGGTTAATTGCACTTTTACCCTGCGCTATTTATTGCTAAGAGGGCTGATAGAAAGAACTCCGAATCCCGGCGATTTCCGAAGCTATCTTTACCAAATCAGCTTTGATTTTTTAAAAAAGTTAAATTTAAGCAGAAAAGAAGATTTGCCGAAATATGAAGAGTTATCGCGCTAACTTTTATATCCTCATTTTTTTTATTTTCTTGGGAATAGTCGGCGCTGGAATTTTTATTTTGGAAAAAGCGCCGGAAGGCCGGAGTGGCGGCGAATATTTTTTTAAAAATGCGGAAATTCAATCAAAAAATTTTCCCGTTTTTGGCGAAGCGTATCTTTTGCCGATAGAGCGCGCTTTAACACCGGAGAAAAAAGAAGGCGGGCAAGTTATTGAAATTTACGCGAAATCGGTTTTGGTAATAGATGATTTAAGCGGTAAAATTTTGTATGAAAAATCCTCTCGGGAAAAAGTAGCCATCGCGAGCATTACAAAACTGGCGACTGCCGCGGTTATTCTGAATTTAACCGGCCAAAATTCACCGGCCGGCGCTGGCGGCGCGAAATATGGCTTGGGCAGAGAAATTACGATTGATAAATCGGCAATTGAAGCGGATGGGGATAACGGTTCTTTGGTTGTCGGCGAAAGGATAAAAGCGCGGGACTTGCTTACCATAATGCTGATTGCTTCAAGCAACGACGCGGCGGTTGCTCTGACCGAAGACATCGCTTTATTTGGCGGTCAGGAAAAAGATGCTGCTTATTTTGTGGGTCTTATGAATGAATTCGCTCGGAAAAATAATTTATCCGATACGCGCTTTGCCAATCCGGCGGGAATAGACGATAAGAATAATTATTCCACTGCGGCAGATGTTATAAAATTAAGCGGAATATTGCTTAAAGAGTATCCGGAAATTTTTGAGATAACGAGAATTTCCGAAGCTAATGTCAGGTCTGCGGACGGCAAATACAGCCACTTTATTAAAAACACGAATAAATTAATCGGACGCCTGCCCAATATTGTCGGAGGAAAAACCGGCTATACCGATAAAGCCGGCGAATCGCTTTTGCTGATAGTGAAAAATCCCGCCAATAACCACAAAATAACGGCGGTAATAATCGGCGCAAAAGATCGGTTCGCTGAGATGGAAAAACTGATAAATTGGGTTTTTGCCGCTTATGAATGGAAATAATTAATAAAACCAAAACGCAAAAACCAAATACCAAAACTACAAATCAAAACTTAAAAATAATTTTTTAACTGTTTATCTGTTTTTAATCTGTGGTTTTGATTTTTGAAATTTGGTTTTTGGTTTTCTAAAACTATGCTTTATTCATACACCATTATCGGTCCTTTAGTTATTTTTATTTTGTCGTTTATTTTCGCCCTGCTTATTATTACTCCGTTTATCAGATTTTTAATCCGCTATCGCTTGGGCAAAAGCATCCGCGCGGAAGGCGATACCCCGGTTTTTACTTCGCTTCACAAGAAAAAAGAAGGAATTCCCACGATGGGAGGGCTGTTCATCTGGGTAATAGTGGCGTTATTGGCGATTATTTTATCGCTTCTGGCAAAATATTTTCCGCACTCGTTTTTCGAGCGCTTGGATTTTTTGGACCGTAGCGAGACCTGGCTGCCTTTGGGCGCGCTGGTTATCGCGGGAGCGGTCGGCGCTTTGGATGACCTGCTTAATATTAAAAAAATCGGTCCGAACGGCGGCGGGATGAAATTAAAAACAAGACTGTTTCTGTATTCCTTGATAGCCATCGGGGGAGCTTGGTGGTTTTATTTCAAGCTTGGCTGGAACGCCATAAATATTCCCGGATTCGGAGAAGTATTTTTGGGTTTATGGTATATCCCGCTTTTCATTTTGGTCGTAGTGGCGACATCATTTTCACTGAATGAGACCGATGGGCTTGACGGCTTGGCCGGGGGCGTGGCGCTTACGGCTTTTAGCGCTTACGGCTTGATTGCTTTTACGCAGGGGAAAATAGAGCTGACAATGCTTATCGCGGCGATTGTCGGGGCGCTGGTCGCTTTCATCTGGTTCAATATTTATCCGGCGGCCTTTTTTATGGGCGATACCGGATCCATGGCTTTGGGCACCACTTTGGGAGTTATTGCCATGCTTACGAATACGGTGTTTATTTTGCCGATAATCGGCTTTATTTTGGTGATTGAATCCTTATCCGTGATTATTCAAACCGCGTCAAAAAAGTTGAGGGGCAAAAAAATATTTTTAAGCACGCCAATACACCATCATTTTGAAGCGCTTGGCTGGCCGGAAACAAAAGTAACGATGCGTTTTTGGATTATTTCCGGAATGGCCGCGGTCTTCGGATTGATTATCGCGCTAACAGTAAAATGAGCAAACGATTTACGATTTAAGAATAATCTTAAGGTTGTTGGATTATGGTGGTCACTTCAAAAATAATACATAATATTAAAACTTTAAGACTGTTAATTACTGATAGATGTCCTTATCGCTGTTTTTATTGCCACCGAGAAGGAATGAAAGAAATTTTTCCAGAACTATTAAACGTAGCTGATTACAGGTATTTTATGAATTTGTTAAAAAATCACTTTGGTCTTAAAGAAGTAATTCTGTCCGGGGGAGACCCCTGTTGTAGGAGCGATATTTGGGAGATAGTAAAATCGATCAAAGAAACAGGTCTTTTTTCAATAATTATTACCAAAGGTATGCTTTTAGATAAATTGGGTGCGGTTAATCAAATCACCTTTACTATTGATACTTTAGATAAAAATCTGTACAGTAAAATTACCGGCGTCGAGGGAGAAAATTTAAAAAAAACAGTATTCAAACTAATAGAGGCAAAGTCTAAAGGAGTAAAAATTGTTATTAATACCCCAATCAGTAGAAACATTAATGATGATAGAAAAAATTTTGAGGAGTTATTATCCTTCTGTCAAAAACATAAAGTTGATGAGTGGAAACTAATAGAAGAAATGAATACACATAAAAAAATTTATCGAGAAGATTTATATTTAGAAAAGTATGCCCAAAAAATGGGTATAATAAAAAGATTAAAAAGAATTAATGGTTACAAATTAAGCTTAAATCACCACGGTGTTTTAATTACTTTATATCGATGTCATTGTCATGCCGTGAAATTACTTAAAAGATATATACAGGAAAGCTTATTTCTAGATCCCGCTGGTAATATCTTATTATGTATGAGAAATAATAGAAAAGTTAAATTAACAGATTTAATAAAAAAAAAGAACACTGGTTCAATAATAGAAACAATTAATAATATTGATTTTGAAAAAATATGTCCAATAATAAAATCGAAATAGAAATAAGGGCCGCGACACCAAAAAATATTATCAATTTGTTAAACAAGATAGGTGCAAAAAAGACATCTGAATATTTCCAAAAAGATAAATATTACATGCTAAGAGAAGGTTTTATATTTAGAATAAGAAATAACAAAATTTTTACTATCAAGTGCAATGTTGATAATAGAGATAATGGATGGTATGAGTGGGAAGATGAAGTTAAAGATACAAGAAAACTAGAGGATATTTTATTAAAATGTGGTTTTAAATTGTTTGGCATTATAAATAAGAAAAGGCGGCAATATAAATATAATAATTTTAAGATCAATTTAGATGATGTTAAGGGATTAGGACATTTTATTGAGATTGAAACATTTGATTATAATAAAGATAATGGTTTAAAAAAGATAAAAAATTTGATGAAGGAAATTGGTATAAAGAAGATAATCAACAAAGGTTATATTAACATGGATAAAGTTTGAAAAACTGGACATAATATACTATTCTGTATATGTATAGTTTTATGACGTTATTAACAATAGGCGGCTCTTTCTAAAGAGCATATGGTAAAACTAAGGAGATAAAGGTCGAAAAACTTTAACTCCTAAAAATCACTATGTAAGCACTATCATTAGACATAGGTTTTCCCTTCTCTCGAGGCATTCGGGATTAGTAGTTAATGGCCTTGTCTAATTTTAACACTTATTTATAGCATTATAATGTTAAAAAACAGGAACGATTATGCTCAAATTACAGGTCTCTGAAATTCAAAAGGAATTGCAAAAAATAAAATTTTTCTATAAAAAAAAGTACGGCGCGGCGATTTTTGACGCTAAAGCAAGAATATCAAAAAACGGCCGCCTAATCTTGGAAGGCGGGGTGCTGTCTGAAATACAAAAAACGCAGGCGGAAAACGCAGTCAAAAAATCCGGCATCAGCAGAATTAAAAACAATCTTAAGGTACTGCGCGATCCGAGAGAAAAAGCGGAAATAGGATGGGGGATAATAAAACCGGATATTGCCGATATGTTTTCGGCTTTTCCCGGAGGGCGTCGGGAAAAATTCCGGAGCGATAAATTCCGCGCCGCTCAACTTGAGAAAAACGATATCGTAAGAATTTTGGCAAAAAAGGGGAGTTATTCGCTGGCGCAGAAAAACGACATTACAATAGGGTGGATAAAGGAAAGTCAAAAGTCAAAAGTCAAAAGTCAAAAGTCAATTGAGAAATGGAGAAATGTAAAAAGGGCAAAACCGGACAAAGCGCTAAAAATCCGCCTGACAAAGGGCATTAGGAAAAGGTTCATCTCTTTTTTAAGAAAATATCTGGCGGTTCCTTACTTACGGGGCGGAACAACGAACAGAGGGCTGGATTGTTCGGGTTTTGCGCAGAAATTTTACGGAGAAATTTTTGGGATTCTCTTGCCCAAGCATTCAACGGATCAAGCGCTTTGCGGCAAAACGGTTAAGCCGAAAGACGCGCGATTTGGCGACTTAATTTTTTTCAGGCGCAAAAAAAAGAACTTTCCGCACATTGGGATTGTGGCGGAGGCCGTAAATTATAGCGAATCGGCAGCCGTTCATTTTAAGGAAGTATGGATTTTAAACACCCGACAAGAGCAAGGAAAAGCAGTTGTTGAGGAATTGTCGGATATTTTAAAAACTTATAAATTAATCAGCGTTAAAAAAATACTATGATTACTTTTTCAAGCGTGCAAAAAAACCCTTTGATTTTAGAATTTATTCGGCAGACCGAGTTCTCGCTCGCGGCTTTGTCGTACACCGAGCATGGTTTGCGGCATGCGACACTGGTTTCGGATAGGGCCAGAAATGTCGCAAAAGAAATAGGGCTAAGTCCGAAAGAAGCGGATTTGGCGGCAATCAGCGGCTTTTGTCATGATATGGGAAACTTTTTGGGCCGGACTAACCACCACTATTGGTCCGCTATTTTATTCAGTCAGATTTTTGCTTCGCAGGCGCCGCCAAAAGACATCTCGCTGATTATGCAGGCAATTGCCAATCATGATAAAGAAGAGATGCGGTTTACCAATGCCGTTTCGGCGGTAGTGGTTTTGGCTGACAAATCCGATGTCCATAGAAAACGGGTTATTGAGTATTCCCTTGAAAAAATTAAAAATGACATTCATGACAGAGTAAACTATGCGACGACCGAGTCGCGCCTGAAAATAAACAAAAGCGCGAAGAGAATAATTTTAACCCTGAAAATTGACATGAAATTCGTGCCGATTATGGAATACTTTGAAATATTTACCCAAAGGATGGCGTATTGCCGCACGGCCGCGGAATATTTGGGATATGATTTTGAGCTTACAATAAACAAAGTTGTCTTACTTTAACCTTTAATAAATAGATATCTAAATGAAAAATTACAAAAAATTTTGGAAGCTGGGCAAAAAAGAATTCAATACGGAGATTTTTGATATAAATAAATCAGGGGAGCTAGTAATTAAAGAAGGAAATTATCAATATAACGCGATGGATTTGATAAAAAAATTCGGAACTCCTTTAGAGGTGACTTTCCCTTTCGTGATAGAAAGACGACTTAACGATCTTTTTAATATCTTTAACCGTTATATCAAATTTTATAATTATCACGGCAGATTTTTTTATCATTATCCGATGAAAGTTAATCAGAATAAAGAATTTGTTTTGCCGATAGTAAGCGAAGGGGGAAATCTTGAGGTGAGTTCCGCCAATGAGCTGTGGTTGGTAAAGAAGCTGTGGGAACAGGACCAGTTCAATTCCAAGATCAGGGTAATCTGCAATGGTCCTAAAACCACGACATATTTAGGGCTTATTTCCGATTTAAAGTCCAGGGGGCTTCATATCGTGCCGATTATTGAAGATGAAGATGAATTAGTTTATTTTACCAATCTTAAAAGCGGAAAATCAATCGGGGATGTGGGCATCAGGATAGATGTTGACGTGAAGGTAAAATCGCATTGGGATAAAAAATTTAACAGGTTTGGTTTTTCTGCGGAAGAAGTTCTTAATATGGGCAAGATTAAAAACTTAAAAATGCTGCACTACCATATCAGCTCGCAGGTAGTTCAGTCAAAAGATCTGGTTTTATTGTTGAAGGCGGCAATAAAAATATTCATTAAACTTAAAAAAGTTAATCCCGCATTGGATGCTATAGACATAGGAGGGGGATTTGCTGTGCCTTACGAAAAGAAAAAACTTTATCCGATTGACGGGGTGATAAAAAATATTATTAAAACCTTGAATGAAACGGTCGCAAAAGAAAGCATAGAACCGCCTGATATTATCGTGGAATGGGGGAGGTATTTGGTCGCCCCGGCTCAAATTACGATTTTCAAGGTCCTTCATCAAAAAACAATTGCCAGCGGCCCGGCAAAAAAATGGTATATCATTGATGGCAGTTTTATCAATGATTTGTCCGATACTTGGGCGCTACACCAAAAATGGCATGTTGTGCCAGTAAATAATATGAATGCCAAAAAATTAATAAGGGTCTGGCTGGCTGGCTCAACCTGCGATTCGGATGATAAATATACCGCCGGCGGGCATTATATTTTACTCCCGTCCACAGAAAATCTTGAAACTGGACAATATCAATATCTGGCTGTTTTTGACACTGGCGCTTATCAAGATGCGTTAAGTTCTCATCATTGCCTTTTATCCTCGCCGGCAAAAATTATCGCTCAAAACGGTATTCTGGCTCTGGCTCGGCGCCGCGAAACGCCGGACGAGGTAGGAAAGCAATTTGGATGGTAGTAATTTATGCAAAAATACATTGAGAATTTAAAGTATAAAAATATTCATATTGTCGGGGCTTTTGGCGCGGAAGGAAGCGCGGTTTTGGAATTTATGGCAAGAAATGGCGCAAAGAACATCACTGCTCACGATTTCTCGGCTGATATTGGAGAATTGCGAAAAAATTTTTCCAAGACCCACCTTTGGCTAAAAAAAACCGAAAGATTAGAAGCGTTTGAAAAACTCTTTAAAATACCGGCAAAGATCAATCTGAAGAATAACTATCTTCAAGGGATATTTAAAGCAGACATGATTTTCGCTCCGTCTTCTTGGCGCTTATACAAGTCGAATTTTCCACTTCTTTGTGAAGCCGAGAAAAAAAGAATTCCTTTTAGCAGTCTTACAAAGCTGTATTTTGACCTCGCGAAGGGAAAAATAATTTCAGTAACCGGCACAAAAGGCAAGGGCACGACGGCGCGGCTAATCTACGAAATCCTTCGATTCTCCGCCAGCCGGCGGATCACTCAGGACAAGTTTTTTCCTCAATCAAAAAGCCGCCGAAACATTTATTTAGCCGGTAATGACAGGCGAAGCGCGCAGGAATTGGAGAAAATTTCCAAGATGAAAAAAGGCGATATTTTGGTTTTGGAAACCAGCAACCGCCAACTGATGGACGACTTAGGCAGAAGTCCGGACATTGGAATAATTACCAACATTTCACCCGACCATATTGACGAGCATGAAAGTTTTGAAAAATATATTGAGGCAAAAAAATCTCTTTTTAGGCATTCCAAAAAGGGCGATATCGCGGTGCTGAATTATGACAATGCGATTACTAAAAAAATAGGCGAAGAATTGGCCGAGCAAGGATTAAATGTTTTCTTTTTTAGCCGGAAAAGCAAGCTTAAAAAAGGCGCGTTTGTGGAAAATGGAAAAATCTATGCGCTTGGAAACCAGGTTTCCAAGTTGGAGATTTGCGATTTAGCGGATATAAAAATAATCGGCGAACACAATATTGAAAATGTTTTAGCCGCCGCGCTCGCCGCGCATTTGGCAGGAGCAACGCCGGAAGAAATAAAATCCGCAGTCAGCAAGTTTAGCGGCCTTCCGCGCAGGCTTGAATTTATCGGAGAATACAATGGCGTGAAGTTTTATGACGACACGGCTTCAACGAATCCTGAATCAACTATTGCGGCAATAAAGACGTTATTTAATACCAAATACCAAATACCAAATACCAAATACTTTCTCATTGTTGGCGGAGATGACAAAGGAATGGATTACAGTGAACTTGCGAGGATTATCCTAAAAAAAGTAGATACTTTGATTTTATTGCCGGGAACAGGAAGCGAGAATGTCAAATGTCAAATGTCAAATGTCAAACAAATTAATTCAATCATCAAAGAGCGTGATAATTTTTCTGAAGCGTTAAATTTAATTAAAGCGCAAACAAAAACAGGAGACACTGTGCTAATATCTCCCGCGTGCGCGCATTTTCAAGCGCGATATATCGGTATTCTTAAAAAGCCGCTAAGGAATTTAATTGTGGAAAAATTTAAATAGAGAATGTCGGATAATCAACTAATACTTTAATTTTTCCAAAAGACGTTCGGCAGGTGCAATTTTTTATGTAATTATTTCTATCGCGCCTCACTCAAATTTTATTGCCTTGTGAGAATAGAGCTATAAGTTTTTCTATTTAAGGCAATAAAATGCGCTTTTGAGAAAAATTAAAATATTAGTTGATTACAAGCAGGTATTGATTATTTTTCCTCCAACGCCTGCGCTTCCAGCGGTTCAACGCTTATAACTTCAAGCTCGCAACCGCAGTGCGGGCAAGAAACAACATCGCCGATGGTAACATCCGGAAAATCGCTGGCCAAAATATCTTTTTTGCAAACATCGCAAGAAGGCATAATTTAGATATTAGGATATTAGATATTAAGTTGCTTGGAAGCTCAACTTCCAATGGAAGTTGAGCTTCCAAGCAGGTACGCAAAGAATATTTTAATATTTCAATATCATAATATCCGAGATTTTATTTTGAGTCAAATAAAAAAGAGGGGTGTTTATGCCCCAATTAAGGTTTAGTTGTTATTTTTTTCCTGAATTGAATTTCAACTCAGATAAGATACAGGTTGCAACTACGACAAAGGCACCGAAAAATGCCACTATTGCTTCTGGAAAGTTTTTGTGAGTATATAATATATATGATGCTATAATTAGTCCGGCTGTTACCGCTATAATCATAGCATAAATTAAAAATATCGCACAAGATACTTCTATAGAAGCAGAAGCGTTTAAGATATTTTTATCCCACTTTATTTTGCTCACTTATTTCACCTCTTATTTTTCCTTAAGCTTAACATAATAAACTAAAATGTCAACCCTTTATTCAAAAATAAACAAAAATCTTAAAAATATCTGGCGATACGCGGTTTTTTATCCGCCGATTAAAAAAGAAAACCAGCTAACTTTGGGCGAGGGGAATACGCCAGAGGTTGAATCGCCTGAAATCGCCAAAGAATTCGGTTTTGCAAGATTAATTTTCAAACGCGAGGACTTAAATCCGAATGGCTCGCACAAGGATCGGCTGCTCGCTTACCAAGTTTCGCGAGCCAAAGAAAACGGTGAAAAGGTTTTAATTATTTCTTCTTCGGGCAACGCGGCGATTTCTGCTTCCGCTTATTGCAGGCTGGCGGGGATTAAACTTTTTGTTTTTGTTTCGCCGAAAATTGATAAAGAAAAACTGGCGGCAATCGCCAAAGCCGGCTCTTCAACTTCGTTCGGAGCAGGCGCTACGATTATTGTTTCCAAGCGCGCCTTGACGCTTGCCGATTTAGCCGCAAAAAAATTCAAGATTAAAAATTTGCGGCCGGGCGCGGATGAGAATTCTTATTACGGCTTGAAATCAATTGCGTTTGAGATTTTTGAGAGCTACGGCGCGATTGACGCGATTTTTATTCCGACTTCAAGCGCCAGCACATTGATAGGAATTACTGAGGCGTTTGATGATTTGACAAAACTCGGCGAAATTAAAAAAACACCGGAAATCTACGCGGTACAAACTTCCAAAATACACCCGATTGCCGAAAACTTTGACAAAGATTTTGTTGTTGAAAAAGAAAGTTCGGCGCGCGGCATCGTTTCAAAGAATATTCCTCGGGAAAAACTGGAAAAAATTTTGAAAGTAATCAAAGAGTCAGATGGCGGCGGCGCGGTGGTTTCCGACGAAGAAATTGTCAACGCGCAAAAAATTTTGGAAGAAAATAACATTATTACCGGTTATGAAAGCGCGACGGCTTTAGCTGGCGCGATTAAACTGCGAGAAAAAATCCGAGGCAAAAAAGTCGTTGTTTTGCTGACAGGGAAGAAATGGAATGATATAATGCAAGAAGTTGCAGCTGGTAAAAATATTTTTAAGGCGGACGATATTAGTGAGGTGGAAGTTTTATTTAATTCAAAAATTAAAATGGCAATGTAAAATCTTAAAAATACTTCTTAAACCCAAATGCCAAAGCTCAAATGCCAAATCAATGTCAAATGACCAAATGTCAAATCAACTCAAGTTGTTAAACCTCTATTGGTTATTTGTCAGCCTTCGGCTGATCCGCCGCAAGCGGAGATTTTGTCCCGAGTACTCGGGATTGAATTGTCATTTGCCTGCCCGCCATTGCCATTAACTTTGTTAATAATTTTTAAACTTCTTTAACTAATTAAAGCAAGGAAAAAATAAAATTCGCGCGATAGACTTTGGCAGGCGGGGATTTTGTCATTTGGCATTATTTATAAACTAAATTTAACCAGACTCGTTTAAAGATTATTTTATTATGAACAACGAACTAATAATTTTTCTGACTGCAATGGCTCCTGTTGGCGAAATGCGAGCGGCCATACCTTTGGGGCTTGGTATTTATAAATTGCCGCCTTGGGAGGCGTACTTTTGGGCTGTTTCCGGAAATATTGTTTCAGCGGCGCTGGTGGTTTATATAATCGCGCCGGCCGCCAAATTTTTAATGGCTCATTCGGAATTATTAAACAGGTTTTTAAGCTGCATTTTTGAGCGAACCAGAAAAAAGCATAACGGTACTTATGAAAAATGGGGCGATTTGGCTTTGGTGATTTTTGTCGCGATTCCGCTGCCTATGACCGGCGCTTGGACAGCCGCGATAGTCGCGTTTCTTTTCGGAATTCCTTTTTGGCGCGCCCTTTTTTTGATTAGCATAGGAGTGGCCATTGGAGGCCTTTTGGTATTAGGAGTAAGCACAGGGGTATTAAAATTATTTTTCTGATTTTATATGATACCGCGGATTAACAGCATTAACGAACTAAAGAAAATTTTTCAAGGAATAAAAACTCCGATTTTTTATGTTACCAATAATGTTGATAAGGGCGTAGGGCTTGAAAAAATTATTCCAAATTATCATATTGTTTGCATTGACTATGACGACGAAGTTGATTATTTGATTGAAAAAGGCGTTAAGGTGTTTTGTTTGGAAAAAGAGATGGGGAGAAAAAATATTATTTTTCGGAGTTCAGCCCTGCTTTTAAATCATCGTCTTGTTAAAAAGTACATTAAGAAAAATTCCTCCGATAATTTTCCGCCCGCGATTATTTTATTCAAACCGACGTTTGCGGCGGAGAAAATAGCGCGGATTAATCAATGGACAATTTTAAACAATCCAGCGGGTTTGTCGCGCGAGCTGGAAAATAAGTTAAATTTTTTGGCGATTGCCAAAGCCGCGAAAGTGAAAACCCCCGTAGCCGATACATTTGATTTGCGCAGGGTAAGCTTTTACGAGCTTAAAAAATATTATGATCATTTTGTCGTTCAGTTCGGCGGCGGATTTGCCGGTAACGCGACTTTTTTCATCAAAAACATCGCGGAGTACGCCAAATTTTTCAGCAATTCTTTGGCCAAAGCGGCGAATAAAGACCCCGTATTGGTAAAAGTGTCCAAATTTATAAAAGGAACGCCCGTTACCATTAACGCGTGCATTACCGCTCATGAAATTATTATAGGAAAACCATGCTATCAGATTACCGGCGTCAAAGAATGCACGAATAACAGCGGTACGACCTGCGGAAACGACTGGGGCAGTTTGGCAATTTCTTCCGAAGCGCTTAAAGAAATTGAAAATATTGCCGAAAAAATCGGAAAATATATGAAAGGAAGAAATTACAAGGGCATTTTCGGGCTGGATTTCGTTGTTGGCGGCGAAAATAAAAATGTTTATTTAATTGAAATTAATCCGCGGATGGTGGCATCGCTGCCTTTCTATACCAAGTCAGAAATTAAATCCGGACAGATTCCCATGCTGGCGTTTCATATTCTTGAATTTTTAGGAATAGATTACAACCCGCCCCTCGACTTAGTTCAACTCCGTTCACCACAAGTCGCTCGGTGCAGGCAACCTATAATCTATAATTCGCGGTCTATCAGTGGCGCGCAACTGGTTATAAGGAACAAAGAAAACACAAGATGTTCGGTTGGCGGAAATTTAAAATCCGGAGTCTATCTTTTTAAAGGCAATGCGCTGATTTTTACGCGCAAAGGATATTCAATAGAAGATTTGCGAAATGCCGGTGAATTTGTTGTGTTGGCAGATGCGAGCGGACGCGTAGTCGGTTCGGAATCCGAATGCGCGCGGGTGGAATCCCTACTGCCTCTGACTGATTCCAGTGGCGAACCGTACAAAAAAACAAAATTTTTGGCAAAGGAAATCTATAAACGGCTAAAATTAAAACCACTATGACCAAGCCGCATGAACCGGATTATATTTTACTTGCAATTGTTTTTTTATTAACGGCTTTTGGATTAGCGATGGTGGCGAGCGCCAGCTTAGTTAAGGGACAAGATAATTTCGGCGATATTTATTATTACGCCAAGCACCAATTTTTATACGGGGTTTTACCGGGACTTTTCCTGTTTTTCTTCGCCCAAAAAGTTTATTACAAGCACTGGAAAAAATTAGTTCTGCCGCTTTTAATTCTGGCTGTCTTGGCTCTTATGCTGGTTTTTATTCCGTCGCTCGGTTTTTCGCACGGTGGAGCAAAAAGATGGCTGATTATCGGTTCTTTGTCGTTTCAGCCGGCAGAAATGATAAAACTGGTATTTATCGCGTATCTTGCTTCTTGGTTCGTCAAAAAAGGCGAGAAGGTCAAAGATTTTAAGGAAACGGTTTTGCCGCTGATGATAATGCTGGGAATTTTGGGGATTTTGATTATGGCCCAGCCCAATCTCGGAACGCTATGCATAATTGTTTTTGCCTCGTTTTCCCTTTTTTTCATTGCTGGCGGAAAAATTTCCCACATAATTTTCTTGGTCGTTTTTTTGTCGGCCGTCCTATTTATGCTTATTCGCTTTGAGCCCTATCGCATGAACCGCTTCATAATTTATCTTTCCCCGGAGATGGATCCGCAGGGTATCGGCTATCAAATCAATCAAGCCATGCTTGCCATCGGCTCCGGCGGTTTTTGGGGAATGGGGTTTCTGCAGGGACGGCAAAAATACAATTATTTGCCCGAGTCGCACGGCGACTCAATTTTTGCCGTACTCGCGGAAGAATTAGGCTTTATCGGCGTACTGTTTTTAATGGTTCTTTTTTTGACGTTCGCATGGAGATGCTTTTTAGTCGCCAAAAACGCGCCGGATCAATTCGGTCGGTTGCTTGCCGCGGGAATTTCGCTTACAATAATTCTGCAGTTTTTTATAAATATTGGGGCGATTTCGCGCTTTCTGCCGCTTACGGGGGTTCCTTTGCCGTTTATAAGTTATGGAGGATCCTCGCTTATTTTTACTCTCTTGGGGGCAGGTATAATTTTAAATATTTCAAGATATACCACCAAGGCGCGAAAAGGATTGTACATTTTGTAGTCATTTGTTGAAAAATATTGTATAATAAATATGAATTACTTTGAATTACGAAATAGCTCTTTTCTGTCATTGCGAGCGTAGCGAAGCAATCTCTATCTCAGAATGTGAGATTGCCGCGTCGCTGCTGCTCCTCGCAATGACAACATTCGGGAGTTTCGTAATTCAAGGGAATTATGATAAAATAAAAATATGGCAATGGATATTTATTCATTATTCTATCTTTCCGATCAGGAAAAAAATAACGCGGTTAAAAAAATAATCGATTCAAGTTCTCCCGATGAAGATTTTTTTGTCATGTTAATCTTGTCCGGCATGCTTGCCACAATCGGATTAATGATTGACAATACGGCGGTAATTATCGGGAGCACGCTGGTAACGCCTCTCCTCGCACCGATTTTAAGTTTGGCGCTTGGTGTTTCCATATCTGATAAAGAATTAATAAGGAGGTCAATATTTGTTTTGGGCAAATCAATACTTTTTGTTTTAATATTGAATTGCATAATCGCTTTTATGCTTATTCCTCCAAATCCTTTGGAAATAAGCGGCGCGATATCGAAACTTACCCCGAGTATGGCTTATTTCTATGTCGCCGTATTGTCGGGATTAGCGGGAACTTTTGCGTTCGTAAAACCCAAGCTTTCCGCCGCTTTGCCCGGAGTTGCGATAGCGGTAGCCTTAATTCCGCCTTTGGCGGCAGTTTCGATCGGCATTACGACAATGAATTATAAAATTTTTACCGGATCTTTTCAGTTATTTTTAATAAATTTGATTGGAATTGTTTTTACCAGCTTGTTGGTTTTTTCTTTAATGAGGTTTTATCCCAAAAGAAAAATCGCCCATGCTGAAATAATCAATGAAAATAACAAGCTGAATAGAAAATAGTCAGCCGTATTTTGTGAATAAAAAAGAAAGGGGGTGATACAAATGGCAGCTAAAAAAACGAAGAAAAGAGTTATAAAAAAAAGAGCGACTAAAAAGAGAAAAAGATAACAGATTCAATTAGAAGGGGTGGGAGGGCGGCAAATCGTTTTTTCCTATGGAGATTAAAATGCTTTTTTGTATTTTAATAAAATTTGAAATTATATAAATGAAAAAAATAGAAATATGAAAAATTTAAATTTTATTGTCGATTTTATATTTGAAATGGGAACTTTACGCAATATGCGGCGCATGCACACGCAGGTGATTCCTAATTCCAATGACACTGTTGCGTCGCATTCTTTCAGAACCGCGGTAATCGGGTATTTACTGGCTGATTTGGGGGGCGCGGATAAAAATAAAGTGCTTAAAATGGCGCTTTTTCATGATATTTGCGAAGCTCGCACCGGAGATGCTAATTTTATCAATAAATTTTATTCGGAACAAAAAGAAAAGCTGGCTTATCAAGACCAGACCAAAAATATTCCCAGCGGAGAAGAAATAAAATCTTTACTGGATGAATTAAGCAGAGGAAAAACAAAAGAGGCGATTGTGGCAAAGGATGCCGATACACTTGATCAGATGTTTTTAGAAAAAGAAGTATTGAGCAAAAAGCCGGAAGATTTTGCCAAATGGCACGAATTTTCAGTGCGAAAATTGAAAACAAAGTCCGCCAAACTATTGGCAGAATCTTTGGAAAAACGCAATCCAATGCAATGGTTTTACAATTTTGATAAAAGTTTAAAAAAAGATTAAGATAAAAATTTAAAATAAAAGTATGATAATATGTATTATCATACTGTAAAGACAAAAGAAATAAATTTATGATTCCAGGAATTGATTACATTGGCGTTGGCTGCGGCGCGCTGATAATAAACGACAAAAATGAAACTTTGCTGATAAAAAGAGGCGGTAAAAGTAAAAACGAAATCGGTTTTTGGGGCAAGCCCGGCGGCGCGGTTGAATTTGGCGAAAAGGTGGAGGATGCCGTAAAACGCGAAATAAAAGAAGAGCTTGATATAGACATTGAACTGATTAGATTTATAGGTTTCACTGACCATATAATAAAATCCGAAAACCAGCACTGGGTAACTTTTAATTACGCGGCTAAAATTATCAGGGGAGAGCCAAAAAATATGGAGCCGGAAAAAACAGAAGCAATTGGCTGGTTTAATTTCAACAATCTTCCCAAAAATATTAACCAGCCGGCAATTGAGTCAATTCAAGAATACTTAAAATCTCTAAAAATGGAAACACTTTGATAATTGGGATAATCCAAGCAAGTAATTCGGTCACTATGATAATATGAATTATCATAGTGAAACAAAACTCGCAGTATGGTAATACATATTATCATACTAAAAAATAAAATTAAAAAAATGAACAAGGAATTATCTTTGTCAGTCGTAATCTGTGCCTTGATTCACAACAATAAAATTCTCCTTATCGAGCGGATAAAAGGGGACTATGTTGGTCTTTTGGGTTTGCCCGGAGGAAAAATTGAAAAAAATGAACACCTGTCCCAAGCGGCCACGCGGGAAATATTTGAGGAATCGGGCATTAAAGCGGGATTCAGGGATTATTTAGGCATTGTTTCCGAGCATTTAATCGAAGAAGACGATATTATTGCCAAGCATTTTTTGTTGCATATCTGCCACCTTGCGCCGAAAAGTGTTGAAATCAAAAGCGGTGGCGAAGGCAAATTGAATTGGTTTGATTTGACCGGGATAGAAAGAATAAAAAATAAAGTCATTCCGAGCGACTTTATTATTATAGATAAAATGGTTAAAAATAGAGAAAAAAATTATTACAATTGCGTTATTAGAAAATCAAGCGGCATTTATGTGTTGGAAAAATTTGAGTAAATTTATTCTCCCTCAATTTCTTTTACCAAAATATCCGGCTTATCGGACCCGCCCGCCTTGCTTCGCAACGCGAAGCGGGCAGGTTTTTTGATAACAAATTTTGCCTTTTCCGCGATAGTATTTTTTGCCAACAGATTTAAATTAAATTCCAGATTTTCCGGATTGATTTTTTCCATATGTTCGTGACCACCATGGGCGTATTTTTTTTGCCCCAATTCAATCACAACCTTACTGACTTTTTTAAGGTTATTTTTATTCGCGTTTTCTATAATCTCATTGATTATTTCTTTAGCTGCGAGTAAATCATGCATAAAATTCAATTAAACAATTAAGCAACTAAACAATTTAACAAAATAATGCGATAATTTTCAAACAAATAGCAATCAACAGCTTTGTTTAATTGTTATATTGTTAAATTGCTAAATTGATTTAATGCGTCGCGCAGGTGATGCAGGGGTCATACGCCCTTACCAGCATCATAATCTGTTTTTTTTGTTCTTCTTGGTCAGTTGCCGGATTATTTTTCAGCCAAACTTTCAGGTCTTCTTCCAAATTATTCAAGAATTGCACCGTGGGAGTGATTATGTTTACTGAAGTTATTAATCCGTTTTTATCAATTCCGTAGGCATGGAAAAGCGTGCCGCGCGGGGCTTCAAGCGCCGCAACGCCATAGCCGGCCTTTGTTTTATAATCGGCGTTAAGCGAAGAACTATTTGGTTCTGACAAATATCTTTCCAGCAGATTTTTTACCTCTTCCACCAAATGAATAATTTCAACTCCTTGTGAGATATTATTATAAAAAGAATTTGCGCGGGGGATTGGCGTTTCGGTTTTTTCCAGTTCGTTTTTCGCCTCCATGTTCAATTTTTCAAAATTAAGGTTAAGCCGGGCCAAAGCGCCAACCATATAACTTTTGCGGTGTAATTTAGCGCGTTTGGACGGAGTGGTGATTGTTTCCGACTCGCGGATAATTTTGACGAATTTTTCCGGTGCGATAGGGCTGCTGACGCTTGAATGCATTAATCCGCCATAGCTTAAATAGCCCGTTTTATCGTACATCGCGATATAATTAGTCGGCCGTGAAAATTTTGGTATCGGCATTAAAGCGACGATTTCCAGCAATTTTTTCGCGGCGGCCATATTTTCCGAAACCAGCGAAAAAAGATTTTCCAGCCTTTTCCTATCCGGTAGCTTGGTAAAGCCGCCAACTTCCGGAGTCATCGGATGGATGCTTCTTCCGCCTATTACTTCAATGATTTTATTTCCAAAATCCCTAAGCCGCAAAACCGCTTTTGCATCGGCCGGGTATTTTTGGGCAAAATCAATACCGCCCGCGGTTTTAAAATAATCAGCGATTACCAGAAAATAAAGATGCAGAGTATGGCTTTGGATAATTTGCCCAGCGAGCATTAATTGACGCAAGAGTACGGTTAAAGGATGCGGTTTAATTTCAAAAGCGTTTTCTATTGCCTTGATGCTTGTAAGGTTATGGATTACAGGGCAAACACCGCAAATTCTGGCCGTAATTACCGGCGCGTCAAAATAATGGCGGCCAATAAGAAGCGATTCAAAAAGCCGCGCGCCTTCCCGTGTTTCAATTTTTGCCTCTTTTATTTTGCCATTGACGATTTTTCCGATAAAACCGGCATGGCCCTCAATTCTCGCTATATGGTCTATTACGATACGCATGAATGTTAATTTTCAATTTCTAATTTTTAATTTTCATTAAATTTCCAATTATCTAATTTCTAAACCGTTTGATTACGTTTGTTTGAAAATTGAGTTATTAAAAATTTAATAGAAATTAGAAATTAATAATTATAAATTATTTTTTTCTAAGTCATCCTTCACTCCATGTATTTCCGCGATTTTCATTAATTCTCTTACCGCCATTTTTTTCCCTAAAATTTTTTTTAAGCTTGTTAAATTTCTGTCGCGAATCGGCCCTCGGCAGGCCTCGCAGATGAAATTATTAGAAGGGCAAATCGCTCCACATCCGGCCAAAGTGACCGGCCCGAAACAGGGTTTGCCTTCCTGCAGAAGGCAGCTGTTTTCTTTGAGCTGGCATTCATAGCAGACGGGAATATCGGGAATTTTATAAATTTTTCCCGCGCCCAACTCGCGGACGAATTTCAGAAACTCTTTTTTTTCAATGGGGCATCCGGGAATTTTTGCGTCAACTTTCACATAAACGGAAATCGGCTTGATTTTGGGATTGTCAATTCCTTCAATATTTTTATAAACATATTCCAGCATTTTTCCGCGGCCGGCTCGCGAGTAATTTTTAATTTCCGCGACTCCGCCCAAATCGGCGCAAGTACCGAGAGCCACTAAAATTTTTGCCTCTCGCCGCGCTTTGATGAGGGTAACGACATTTTCTTTTGTAATCGGCGTGCCCTCAACAAAAATTATGTCGTAAGGCCCGAGGCCTTTTTTACTTGAAGCCAATTCAAATTTTTCCAGATTTAAAATTTCAGCCACCTCCAGCAGTTTTTCTCCCAAATCCAAAATCGCGAATTGGCATCCTTCGCAACAGGTCAAACTGATAATCGCGGTTTTGAGTTTTGGCATAATATGGTAAAATTGCGCTAACAATTACATTATACAATTTTAAATAACATATGACAATAAATCTGCCAACAAGTAGACGAACAACTGTTTTGACTCTCGGCGCCGAGTCAGCCGGAGTTTTTGCTGTTTATCACAACGGCAGTATTTTTATGTCCAAGAATTTCGGCGATATCCTTGTCAATACTAAATTTTTAAGATACAAGCGCGCGGTTTTGGCGCATTTGGCAAAAGAAAAAATTAAACCCAATGTGATAATAACCGATTTACATCCCCTGTATAATTCTTCTATTTTCGGAGAAGAATTGGCTAAAAAATATTCCACCTTCGGTGGATCCGCCGTAGGCGGAAAAATTACCAAATTAATAAAAGTCCAGCATCATATCGCGCACATTTTTTCTTCCGTTGGCGACAGACTTTTACTATCAACTATCAACTATCAACTACCAACTAGTTTTATCGGTATTGCGGCTGACGGCACCGGCTATGGTTTAGACGGAAATATTTGGGGAGGGGAGGTTTTCAAATCTCAAATGTCAAATGTCAAATGTCAAAAAATAAGAATTGAACGAATTGGAAGTTTGGAAGAGCAAACAATGATTGGCGGGGATTTAGCAGTGAGAGAGCCAGCGAGAATGCTAATCGCGATACTCGCTAAACTCAAAAACCAAAAACCAAAAACCAAAACTACAGACAAAAAATCAAAAACTATAAAAACAAAAAATGATATTTATCGTTATGTCAGAAAATTTTATACGCGAAATGAATTTGAGGCGCTATATAATCAATTAGAACAAAATTTTAATTGCCAAAAAACAACAAGCACCGGCCGGATTTTGGATGCGGTTTCAGTTTTGCTGGGATTTGCGGGAAACGAAAGGAAATATAAGCACGAGGCGACAAAATTACTGGAGAAAAATTCCAGTAAGCCGTATCCTTTGGAGCCGAAAATTACCTCGTCTGTCATTGCGAGCGAATCGCCAGCAGGCGATGAGCGCGGCAATCCCGCGGACGTTGCAATAAACACGGGATTGCTTCGTCGCTTCGCTCCTCGCAATGACAAGCGATGGATTTTACAAACCACTCCATTATTTGAATACTTAATAAAAAATATTCATAAAGATAAAAAAAGATTAGCCGCAACCGCTCAATTATATATTGCTAAAGGATTTTACAAAATAGCCCAAAAACTACTTACTACTTACTACTCACTACCAACTGTATTCGCCGCCGGCGGAATGGCAAATAACAAAATTATTTCTTCTTATTTGGAAAACCGCGGCGTTTATGTGTCAAAAAAAATCCCCAGAGGAGACGAGGGGATTGCGGTAGGGCAAATAATGTATTATCTTTTGAGCAATTTACATTAGAAATTACAGACATTGAGTGTATTTGTATGGATAGCGGCTTAAAATTATCAATTTACAATTTTCAATTTTTCCTTCGATTTCACTCAGGATCCCGAGGAACTCGAGGGACAATCAAATCCCAATTTCTATTTTAATTTTTAAACTTTTGAAAATTAGGATATTGCCCGCCTACAGCGGGTCCGCCGAAGGCGGAAAAATTTATTGAAAATTGGTCATTGAAAATTGATAATTTGTTGTCAACATATTCTCGGCACTAATTTTCCCCTCGGCATTTCAATCGGCCTTAAACCGCCGGATTCGGTATTCAAGAATACACCTTTGCCTTTTTGCACTTCACCAATAATTTTAGCGGTTTTGTTGTATTTTCGGAGAGTTCTAATAACCTTAGAGGCAAATTTGGTCGGTGCGGTCACAATAAACCTGCCTTCGGAGGGTAGAGCCATAATATCAATTCCCAAAAGATTACCGATGGATTTTACTTCTTTTTTATATGGTAGATTTTTTTCATCAAGAACGATTTTGACTTTGGATTTTTCCGCGATTTCATTGAGATTTTCCGCCAAGCCGCCGCGCGTCGGGTCTTTCGCGGAAGTTAGATATTTTCCTACTGCCTGTATTTCTTTTAAAATCGGCTGGCTGTCGCTTTTAAGCAGGGTTTTGTAATTAAAGCGGTGCGCGAGAATTATTGCGCCGTGTTCGCCGAGATCGCCTGAAGAGATAACTTTGTCGCCGGGTCTTGCGCCGTTGTTGGAAATAATTTTTTCCGCGATTCCGATGCCGCAAGTAGTAATGGCGATTTTATCTATTTTTCCCCTATTGCTCACCTTAGTGTCACCGGTAACGATCGGCGTATTGGTTTGACGCGAAATTTCGTTTATTGAGCGGACAATTTTTTCCAAATCTGAAGTAGGGAATCCTTCTTCAATGATAAAACTCAAAGCGATTCCAAGGGGTTTTGCGCCCATCACGGATAAATCATTGATCGTGCCGCACATTGAGATTTTTCCGATATCGCCGCCCGGGAAAAATATCGGGTCAATGATAAAAGCGTCAGTAGTCATGACAAGTTGCTGTTTGTCATTGCGAATCCCGCCAAAGCGGGGCGTGGCAATCTCGTGTTTATTTTGTATTAGCGCGGGATTGCTTCGTCGCCTGCTGGCTCTTCGCAATGACAGCAGAGGAGTCAAATCAAATACCGCCCCGTCATCGCCGGTATTAGTCCATTTGCCGGTGAAATTAAGAATTTTCCGCAAATCCTTGAAAAATTCCCAAGAAGCGGCTCCGCCCGCGCCGATATCAAGGGAAATGGAGTTACTTTTAAAAATTTTTTGCATACATAGTGAGTTTAAAATATAATATTAAAGATGAAGCAATAAGATTTATTGCTAATGCCAAATGTCAAATTTTAAATGTCAAATCAATGCCAAATGACCGAATGTCAAATTTATAGCTTTTGTAATTTGGATTTTGGATTTGAATTGGCATTTGGATTTTGTCATTTGTAATTTTTTGGATTTGGGACTTGACATAAGTTTAATTTTGCGCTAAGATTAAAAGTTAGATTAATTGTCATTCCAAGTGCAACGAGGAATCTCTCAACTTGTTTGAGAATTAGTCTGGCATTCGCCAGAGATCCTTCGCTTCACTCAGGATGACAGA
>Ga0180732_1000548_pt1 | contig 30863 bp, 26 predicted proteins | sample KR11_01MetaG_FD_148674 | JGI IMG/M metagenome (GOLD analysis project Ga0180732, IMG submission 148674) | Groundwater microbial communities from the Olkiluoto Island deep subsurface site, Finland - KR11_0.1 MetaG | ecosystem: Environmental > Aquatic > Deep subsurface > Groundwater | place... | reverse complement strand
GTTGGCTGGCCCCATTCTGCCCAAGTTGACTTTTCTATGATTCTGTTCTCAATATCAATCAACCAAATTTCCAGTTCTGGGAAAGCCAGTCCGATTCGGCCCCATGCCACAGCATATTGACTTGCCCTTGCTGGCAATCCGATTTTGGCGTTTATAGGCATTGAGATTACGCATTTTTTAGCACCATCTTTTAAACGAGATATTGCCCTGAAAAAGGATTCATAGAAGTCTTTGGCTCTTGCAGGGCCGCTCGACTTGTAGCCAATAACCTCAATATGAAAGATATCAATAGATTTGGTTGAAATAACATCTACACCTGTCTCGCTATGTTTCCTTTCTGGAGACAGATCGTATCCATCAGATTACAGTATTCCACGGAGGCATTGCTCTGCGTCATTATTTGATACGATTGAAGGCATCAGTTTCTCCAGCCAACGAATAGGATTTTATCAATTGTCCCGCATAAAGAAGCCGGGACAGGTATTAATCCGTAAGACTTAATTGGAACTGACGCATCCAACCCGGCACAGGGATTTCGTTTTCGTATTTTGATCCGCCCATGTCGTGAACCGTTAAGGGGCTGGCTAACAACCACAAGATTTGAAAATTACTCCATTGGACACGACATGGTACCGAATGATTTCTGAGGTTCGGCATACGGACCACGGGCCGCACATAACAGGCTCTACGTATAATGTGCATCAGCCTTGAACCGGATGGGTGACTGGTGCGGATCATTTTCAATGATCCGTGAACCAAGAATAAGAGATGACGGGTGCGATCAATTGCGGAAGCCGTGTCCATCGGCCGGGAGTAAGGGCCAAGTGAAAAAAGGTTATTTTTTTGCTCGGGAGAGGTGTTTTTTCTCTTGACCCGCCCTTTAATGGGTGACCCCTTAAGTTCCGTACGATGAAGTACCGTCCCGAATATCCGGCAAAAGCATTTGATAACCTCGTTCATGCTCAAGATTGGGTGAACGCATTTGTCTGCTGGTACAATACGCAGCACCTTCACATTGCTGTCCGATTCGTAACACCCGATGACCGACACTATGGCCGTCAGCACAGTATCTTGGTTAACCGTCGTTTTGTGTATGAAAAAGCCCGTCGTCGCAATCCGAACCGATGGTCACGACAAACACGCAACTGGAACCCGGTGCACCGTGTCTTGCTAAATCCCGCAAAGGAAAAAGCCGGCCAGGAGTACCCTTTTAAGAAGCAGCTTAATTGCGGATCAGGTGACATCTATCTTGACACCCGCCGTCTGCGTTAAGTGTCATGTTGTGCGTTTTTTGGAAAATAAACCCCTTGAATAAAGTTCGCGTATATGCGAACATATGACCATGCGAAAAATTAAATTTTATAAATTCGAAACGGGCAAAAGCCCTGTTAAAGAATATTTTGATTCGCTGACGAACATACAATTTGAAAAAATCGCCTTTGTTCTTGACATCATAGAGCAAATAGATATTGTGCCTCGAAAGTTTTTCAAGAAACTTCAAAGCACCAATGATATCTGGGAAGTTAGGGTACAGCAAGGCAATAACATATTTCGGATATTGGGTTTTTTGGATGGGAAGGACCTTGTAATTTTGAATCATGGTTTCACCAAAAAATCTCAAAAGATACCTCAAAAGGAAATTGCCACTGCTGAAAAACGCAAACAAGATTATTATAACCGAAAGGCTAAAAAATGAGCGATTTCCAAAAATATAAAAAAAAGCGTACGAAACAAGATCCCAAATTCTGGTCAGGCTACGACGAACGCCTTGAGACTTTTAAACTTGGGCTCATGCTAAAGCAAGCTCGCCTTGAATCCGGTCTGACCCAAGAACAAATTGCAAAAAGTTTAAAAACGACAAAATCTGTTGTTTCTCGTATGGAAAATCATGCTACTGATATCCGTCTTTCAACGCTCGAAAAGTTTGCCGAAGCCGTGGGACGGAAAATAAATGTTTCTCTGTCGTAAAATTTGAACCAACGACTGATACATTCGGCCGTCTTTTCAACGCAAAACCCCCGGCATGAGAGGCGCGCGGCTTTTTGCGCGTCCTGCTTAATGCCGATGTTGGGCAATATATTCCCCTAAAACTGTCTTAGAAGATGTTCAATTTCAGGAATGAGACCTCTCCATCGGCCGGGAGTAAAGGCCAAGTGAAAAAAAAGTTATTTTTTTACTCGGGAGAGGTGTTTTTTCTCTTGACCCGCCCTTTAATGGGTGACCCCTTTACTTCATATCTTTTATGTAAGCCTTAAAATTGTAGCGGACATTACCGAATATAAATGTTTTGATTTCTATTAGTTGAACCTGCTCATCCTTTATAAATGGAACACCGATCGGCTTTTTGACTTCAACTACTTTTCCATTATCAAGCTCTACTATTAGGTATAGAACTTCACCTCGTTTATAAACCGGAACACCATTCAAGCCAGTAACAACTCCTGAAACTGTGACAGTTTCACCAGGTGAATATCGATAAATTAGAAACGCAGATATCAATAGTAATAAAGCACCTATCGCGCAGGAAGCCTTAAAAATGTTTTTCAATTTATCCTGGTGTTCTAACTTATCCAGTTGTCTTTTTGTATCTTCCTTCATACTCCACTACACACCCAACAAATAGAAATTTATCCATTGTCCCGCACAGAAAGGTCGGGTTCAATCCTATCTTATCCCGGAGTTGCCCGATCTTTTGTTTTTTATACCGGTTGGCCAGGAACCCGTAACTCCGGATCTTCATGAACCCGGACGGTAGAACAGGATTGGGGACAAGCCTTGATTTGTGATTTACTGCCTTAAATCACAAATCAAGGTTTGTCCCCAATATTTAACGGGAAATAAGTTTAGTGGATAATTGAAAAAATCATTTTCTGCAATTCTTCTGGACGATAAATAGATATAGTAGCCTCTTTGAAATCCTTAGCATTTCTTGTCACAATACCATGAACACCAGTCTGCTTTGCCGCTTCATGGAGTACAGCATCTTCAAAGTCATTAAACTTTGATTTGATTGCTTCAGTTAAAACAGATTGATTCACAGGTGCAACTTGGAAAATCGAAAGCAATTTGTTTATTTCCTGTTCTGCTTTCTTTTTACCTGCGATTTTGGAAGCGAGATAATAAATCGTTGTTACAGTAGTCGCACCAAGAAATCCTATCAGCTCTTTCTTCTCAACTCTTGATAGAAGCTTTGTCGCTATATTGGAGAACGGGTCACGATCTAGTAAAACGTCTAGCACTATATTTGTATCAAATAGTATTTTCACAAATATTTTTCCTCTAAATGCCTTTTATAATCAGGTTCATCTATTTGGGTTTTACCAAGAGATCCTTTTAGTGATTTGGCAATTGGGGAAAGCTCATCAATTTGTGTATCTATAGCACTATCTAACAACATGAAATAGTCTGCTACCATCTTAGAAACAGATTTTCCCTGAGTAGACGCATATTCTTTTGCTAAATCGACCAACTGTTTTTCCAGACGAAGAGTTAGTTTTGTTTGCATAGTATCACCTCATGTAAAATTTGACGTGCAATGTGGTTGAATTATATACGTCGTTTGAATAGTAGTCAAGCACTTCTGGAAAAAACATAAAATGGTGATACCTAATTTTGTAGCAGAACGAATAGAATTTTATCCATTGCCCCGCACAGAAAGGCCGGGCCAGATTGTTTATGAAAAAAGAATATTGGTTCTGGAACTAACCTGGTTCGGAGGCCGGCGGGATGATGGATAAAATCGTGTTGAACTGAGCCGCCGGACGTGAGTGTGAACTTATCAGCGGATATGGGGATTGTAAAGCAGATATTCGGGCTTCGGTAAGATTTTTACTGGGTATGGGCATGTATTGGGTTTGGTTTGTCAGCATCAAGTCAATAAAACCATCTAAAATAGTGTGTTAAAACAGGTTGATTTAATCAATGCTCCGGTCTTTTGGCGCAACTATCCTGTTGAGGTCCACGGGACCCCTTGAACAAGCCGGATTTTTAACAACCTGCCGGATCAGCCAAAGGCAAAAGCGGTCCGATTCTTATCTGTTTTCCGGGTGTTGGGGAACTCGGCAATCGGAAGCAGAGTTCCCTTTCTGCATACGGGGCAAAGCGTGATGTCCTTTCCCGTAAGATCCATCATTATCTCCGGGATGGTTCTGGCTACTCTTTCCGGAACGGCCGGGTTCAATCCCAGTTTTTCCCGGAGTTGCCCGATTTTTTCTTTTTTATACCGGTTGGGCAGAAGCCCGTAGCTCCGGATCTTCATAAACCCGGATGGAAGGATACGGGAGAGGGGGGGGGCAAACCTTGAGTGCGGCCGGGCAAGGTCGTAGTAGTCCAGCGGGTGAGACGCCCGCCCCGGAAGGCTGGCCAGCCAACGGGTAGCGAGTCCTTGGAGGCCCTATGGTAACATAGTGCTTTAGGCGTAGGACAGCGAGCAGACAGGCCGTAAACCGAAAGGCTGAAGGGATTGAGCCCCGAAATTGTCGCGACGGGAAGGACGACACTTTTCAAGGCGTGGAAGTCAACACGGACATCAGCGCTAAAGGCAAGTTGATGTCCGCTTCCCCGGGGTCAGAGACCATGGCATGTTTGACATCAGGATTACACGGCAACCCGGGAGGCCCTGTGCCTCTTTCGAGCAATCGAGAGTATGCCTGACAACTGAAGAGGGAGGAAGGCAAATGAGGCCCAGGGAATCGGATAGCTTCGTAGTACCAATGAAGGCGGGTAATGCTGCTGGAGGGAAGGAGGCTACACATGGTAGCGCGGCGTGAGGCAACACCGGCCGTTCACAGAAGCGGGGAACCGGTGGGAACTAAATTGCGTCGTATAGCAAAGAAGGCCAAGTAAGGCTTCTTTGTGAATTGACCATGTGAGGAGCCGTGTGCGTAAATAGCGCAAGCACGGTTCTGAGAGGGGCCGGTGACAACGGTAAAGACAAGGCATGGCAGGCACGTAGTAGCCGCGTGCGGCAAGGCGTCATTAAAAGACTAGTCGTGGAAGCATTATCTTCACTGAAGAAGCCGGTCTACTCGACTTTGTGATTTACTGCCCTAAATCACAAATCAAGGTTTGACCCCATTATGACCCTTTACTGCACTAAATCACAAATCAAGGGTTGACCCCATTAATATGACCCCATTAATATGACCCCATTAATAGACAAATGAGGGATGGGACTCCGTTGATACTTACAATTAATACCCATTAACGGAGTATAACCCATATATAATAAATAAAGTCCTGAAATATGCTTTACAATCCCCATATTCGCTGGTAAATTCCTACCCAACTCCAGCGACTCAGCTCAAGGGATTTTATCCATCATCGCGCTGGCCTCGGAATCAATCTATTTCCAGAACCAATAATTTATTTCCTGATCAATCCGTTCCAGTTTCTTTATAAGGGAAAAGGAAAAAATTATAGTCATTATCGCAGACAGAAGGAAAAATAGATGGGACAGAAATGGAAACAACTTATTAAAAAATTAATCCTTTACAACCCACTCAGAAGTTGGATCAGTAGTAGACGGCACGATAGGAAATTCATTGAATGGGAAAGAAATGGCAGGCCTGTTCCGCCACCGCATATCGTCAAGCAGCGAACCCTCCGAACTTTTGCCAAGAGATTCAATCTGAAAATTATGGTGGAGACAGGAACATTTTATGGAGACATGGTCGAAGCAATGAAAGAGGATTTCGATCGGATATACTCTATTGAGCTAAGTAAAGAACTATACGAGAAAGCCAAAAAAAGATTTGAAGATGAAGAAAAAATTCAGCTGATTCAAGGTGACAGTGGAATCGAACTGGGAAATTTGATTAATAGGATTGATGGACCTGCCCTGTTTTGGTTAGACGGTCATTACTCTGCAGGAGTAACAGCAAAAGGTAGCAAATATACGCCTATTTATGAGGAGTTGACACATATATTTGAAGGCACAGATAAGAGGCACGTAATAATTATTGACGATGCAAGATGCTTCGGAACTGATTCTGCATATCCGAGCATAGAGGAACTCAGTAATTTCATTAAATCCAATTTACCCGACTCCGACGTGACGGTCGAAGATGACAGCATAAGGATAGTGCCAAGATCCATGAGCGAAAAACCTCGACACCGGACAGCATATTGACGACAAAATAACCGGAGACTTGCACCAGCAGAGAGCAGCGGATTTTGGAATCATGAAAAGATTCTTTAAACGAAGAACTTCTATTGGTGTGGTCTTTGTGTAATTGCGGGCTTGCGGAATTTCAAGAGCACGTTTTCTTACCCAGATACCGAGATCAGCATTGAGAATATGAAACAGCCTGTTCATCATCTCTCTTCCATGGTTCCCCCACGGGATTACCTCCATATAGAATCCTTAGAAAGCGCTGCGCAATTTATTTCACAAAGATTCCTGGAATATGGTCTTAGGCCCAAACGTCAGGATTACAATGTTTCCGGAAGGAGCTACACAAATGTCCCGGTGCCTTATGCTCACCTCTAAATATTAACAGTCGATTTAAGATTGATATATTGGATTGATACTTATAAATATACCCAATACATGCGTATATGGCGTAAAAATTTCACCCAATGCCAAAACTGTGCTTTACAATCCCCTTAACCCCTGGTAAATTGCGTCCCCACGTCCGGTGGATCAGTTCAACACCCTTTTATCCATCAACCCACCAGCCTCCCCATTATCATGAAATCCTGGTTCATTAACAATAGCGTTTCGGCTTTTACAAACCGGGGCTCAAAATATGGGTGGGTGTTTAAGGGCAAATCTTGGTATGCTCGACAACTTCGATAGACAAAGGAGTTGGCTATGATTAATATAGATTCTTTATTTATTATAACAGCAGCATAATAAACCATTTTATAGAGGAGAAGGAAAAAAATGAAGAAAATTTGGATGGGTTTTGTCATTGCGGCCATGGTTTGCACTTTTGCCGGCACAACGGTCAATGCCGAAAACACGTTTGGATTTAATTTAGGTGCAGCTGTCCCCACGGGGGATTTTGCAGATGCCTATGAAAATGGGTTTAGTGCTGGGGCCATTGCCAACCTCGATACAGCAAGCCCTATTGTGGATATTTCTCTTGGAATTAATTACAGCAGTTTTGAGGGGAAAACCTACTATATCTACTATGGCAATGAGTATAAATATGACTCTACAGACTTGATCACCATATTTGTCGGTCCCAAGTTTGGTAAAGACAAAGGTTTTTATTTCTTGCCCGCGATCGCCCTGAACATTAACGAGGGTGACTACCGGGGAGGTTTTGATTGGGGCGCCGGTTACTTGGTTCCCATGGGTTCAGGTAAAACGCGTGTTGATATTGGAGTAAAATACAGTCTTCTCAACATCATCGGGAATGAGGATGGAGAAGATACCCTTGGAATGTTTGTGTTTTCAGTGGGGATAAATTTTTAATCCCTACTCCCATGGTAGTGGTTTTTGGACCTTTTTATTTAACATTATGCTGCTTTTAATGGGGAGGTGCAAAATCTCCCCTTTTACTAATGAGTTCATAAATTTATAGACGCATACTGCCCTCAAACGTCTATTTAATAGGCCTTCATAACTAAAAGTGTCTAAACAAATATGAACTCATTAGTATTTCATCCATTTTCACACAGCCACCCAGACCGGCAGGGTGACCATGCAGAAGCCGTAGCTCACCAGAAGAATCGAACCTACTTTTTGTTCGTCGTCGCCGCCATAGCGATTGATCTGGAGCATGATGGTGGCCGCCGGAGCTGCTGCCCCTTGAATGACCAGTAGGATGTGGTCAAACCTATTGCCTTAAATCACAACTCAAGGTTTGACCCCTTACTTGTGTAAATCACAACTCAAGGTTTGACCCCTTACTTGTGTTTGCCTTCAATTGACTGCCGGTGGCCGCCATGTGAAGTGTTCCGATATTGTCTGTTGGCAATGCATCGATGACGCCGTCATCGTCGGCATCAATGTCCTGGCCACCGGAAATGGCTATCACGTAAAGCATGCTGTCCTGGAGACTATTTTCCGGGACATCGAAAAGACCGGCTTCGGAAATTACGGTTGATTCCGAAGTGGTAGTGGAATAAATCGGGTTATCAAGATCGTCATACTGATATACAGCCACTTCCGCACCGCTTAAAGGGCCTAAAAGCGCCAGACCGGTAACGACTTCTGCAGGATTGTCGCCAGAGCCGCCATCTGAATTTCCGCCGCCACACCCTGTCAGGAACATAAGCATTATCAAAAAAATAGAACATGTACAGAATCCCAAAAGAAACTTTTTCCTGAGTATCATGAAGCCCCCTTTTTTTATCATTACGGTTTGTGCGGTAGGCATTCGATTGCGACTATGCCTGATGCCTGTGGTCTGACCAGACTATCATATTATTTTATCAATAACATTATTCCATACAAACCCATTTATTGAGTTTAGACCTTCACTTTTAAGTCTAAAAATGCCATTTTATGGCGCTATGGTTTCCCTTAAGGTTATCTTGGTCAGCCTCCGGAGAACATAGCACCGTTGTCAATGTTAGCCGCTTTTACTATACGTTAATAGAAGGCTTACTCTGCCTATCGGGCTAAAATTGTATTTTGTCGATAGGCTCGGTACAATAAATGATGATTTTCCATCAGAATAGGTATAACCCTGCAAATTGGAAGTTAGGTGGTCTCCGATATACTTGTCTGAAGTGTGAATGATAAAATATTTTTCATCGAGTTCTGGTTTAAAAATTATTATCCCCCCAATATATCCACGACTCCAAACTGGTGGAACGTATTTTATTATAGGTTGCTCCACAGTTCTAGTCACTGTGTATTTTGAATTTAAAATTGTAATAACAGGATACAACACATCACCAATGAAATAACTTTTAATCTCTATTGCCAGTTTTTCATTTGAATCGGGCAACTCAAATGCCTTGAAGTAGCTTTTCCCAGACGAAAAATTATATGCTGGCGACTTCGTATCTATGAAAAAATTAACTTCATCATTAAAAGGAACTTTTTGATAATGAATTTCTTCCATTGAATGATAACATATATCGTTATTATCCAAACGTGAAGTTGCTAATTTGAGGCCATAATCGTATGTGCATCCAGTAAGGAAAAGAATAGCGATAGTTAATAGAATATTTTTTCTCATTTTTCCTCTTGCCCAACGAATAGAATTTTATCCATTGTCCTGCATAATGGAAACCGTGACGGATTGCTTATGAAAAAAGAATATTGGTTCTGGAACTAAATTGGTTCGGAGGCCAGCGGGATGATGGATAAAATCGTGTTGAACTGAGCCGCCGGACGTGAGTGAGAACTTAGCAGCGGATATGGGGATTGTAAAGCAGATATTCGGATTTTGGTATGATTTTTACGGGGTATGGGCATGGAATGGGTTTGATTTGTCAGCATCAGGTCATAAAAACCATCTAAAATAGTTGGTTAAAAAAGGTTGGTTGTATAAATTCTCCGGCCTTTGGGCGCAACGACCCTGTTGAGTTCCACGGGACCCCTTGAACAATCCGGATTTTTAGCAACCTGCCGGATCAGCCAAAGGAAAAGGCGGGCCGATTCTTATCTGGTTTTCCGGGTATTGAGAACTCGGCAATCGGAAGCAGGGTTCCCTTTCTGCACACCGGGCGATGGTGACTTTGCCATCCTTTAACGAGATGATCCGGTGGTTTGAGATGGCCACCCGGTGGGTGTACCGGCCCGGATATTCCAGAACATCTTCGGGCTTCTGGAAAGGGGGGGTAGGGCTTTAAACAGTTGCTTTTCAGTGACAGTGGATGGACACGATCTATGGATCAATTTCTATGAATGTCAAATGTTTCAAATTGTCTTATTGGTTTTTATCTGGTATTTTTTGGGAAAACTTGGACCCAAACTCAAAAAGGAGGCAATGTGATTTATCACCGAAAGCCGTGGTTGGCGTCCTACGATCAGGGCGTTGATGCTGAAATCGAAATCCCCTCCATTTCTCTGAAGAAGTTATTGGTCGACACGTTTACCGCCTATCCGGACCGGGCGGCTTTTCACTTCATGAATGAGGTTACCTCCTTTGGCCGGTTGTTGGAACAATCGGGGCAGTTTGCCGCAGCTTTATATCATGCCGGGGTCGGCAAAGGGGATGTGGTGGCGATCAACCTGCCCAACACCCCGCAGTATCTTATTGCTCTGGTCGGAGCCCTTCGAGCCGGGTGCGCTGTTTCAGGATTGGCGCCATTGCTGATGCCTGATGAAATGAAGTATCAACTGAACTATTGCAGTGCCAAGGTATTGGTGACGCTTGATGTGCTGTTTGATGGCAAACTGGCCCCCATAGCGCACAAGATGGATCACCTTGAAACAATTCTCATCACGGGGTTATTCGACTCCCTGCCCGGTGTCAGGGATTATCCTGCCGGCAAATCCCTTTCCAATAAGGCCGTGGAATCCTTTTACGCCTTCATGGAAAAAACGGATAGAAGCCCGCCGGAACTCGATGTTGAACCGGGGGATGCCTGCTTTATTCAATACACAGGCGGCACCACAGGCCCCCCGAAAGGGGCAGTACTCACACACGGCAACATGGTTGCCAACATCTGCCAGTTCCAACACTGGTTGAAAATCCAACACAGCAAAGAAGTCTGGCTCTCCGGATTTCCCATATTTCATCAGGCCGGGCTATTTGTCGCCTGTTGTGCTCTGGTGTGGGCCACCCCGCAGATCCTGATTCCCGACCCCAGAAATACCGGGCACATCATCAAGGAAATCGCCCGACTTCAACCGACCGTTTTGGTGAATGTCCCGTCTCTGTTCCTGATGCTTCTGGCTGACCCCGAGTTTCGGAAACTCGATTTCTCCTCACTCAAATACTGCATGGCCGGGGCTGCACCGTTTCCAGTGGATGGGATCAAGGATCTCGACGGCCTGGTCGGGGCCAACAAGACCATTGAAGTCTGGGGGATGACCGAGACCTGCCCGCTGATTACCGCGAACCCTGCCAAAAACAAGAAAAAAATCGGTTCTGTCGGATTGCCCCTGCCCGGAACCTTATTCCGCGTGGTCAGTCTGGAAGATGGCAAAACCGAGGTCCCGGAGGGTTCCGAAGGTGAATTGATCTGCAGCGGTCCTCAGGTCATGAAAGGGTACCTGAACATGCCCGGGGAAACCGCCAATGCGCTGCGCGAACAGGATGGCGCGCTCTGGATGCACACCGGCGATGTCGGTCGGATCGATGATGAAGGATACGTCTACGTTGTAGACCGGGCCAAGGATATGATCATCGTGGGCGGGTATAAAGTATTTTCATCGGAGGTTGAAGACAAGCTTTACAAGCACCCGGCCATCGGCATGTGTGCCGTTATCGGCGTTCCCAATCCGGACCGCCCGGAAAGCGAAATCGTCAAACTGGTGGTTCAGAAAAGCGAGGCCTATGCGGAAAAATCCGACCAACAGGTTCAAGACGAGATCCAGACATTTGCCAAAGAAATACTGGCCCCCTACAAAGTTCCGAAGATCTACGAATTTCTCGCAGAAATTCCATTAACCTCTGTCGGCAAGATCAATAAAAAATCACTTAAACCTTCTTTGAAGAAAGAACCGATGGTTATTGCGAAAGGAGTTATGAAATGACAGCAGATCAACAGGTATTAAAGGAAAAGCTTCCGGATTGGTTTGAGAAGGATTTTTTCCTGCATGACCCACAACAGCGAACCTGGGATGAACTGGAGGTTGGAGAATCATATGACACAGCCCCGTTCGTCGTTACCCGGGAGAGAATTGAAAAATATGCCGCCGGTACCGAGGACAACAACCCGTTTTACCTGGATGAAGCGGCAGCGCTAAATTCGCAGTTCAAGGGAATGATCGCGCCACCTACCATTATTGTGCCCATTGTATTTGCCGCCATAAGGCCTGATTCCTGGGTAAAAATGCCCGGAGCTGTCAACCCTGGCCAAAAACTTGAATTTGGTGTTCCCGTCAGAGTCGGGGATCTGATCCAGTGTAAGATCGTATTGATTGATAAGATGATTAAAAGAGGCAAAAAATATACGGTTGCCAGGATGCATATTACCAATCAAAACGATGAGATGGTGTGTATCTGGACCGGGGGTCTGGTATTGCCTAAATAATCAAAATGTAAACCATGGAGATCAAAATGGCTGACAAAATTAGTTTTGATGAGATCAATCTGGGTTTTGAATTACCCATGCAGTCAAAATCAATCACCCAGGAAAAGATTACAAAAAATGCTGAAGCATCCCTGGACTATAATCCGATCCATATTGACCCGGAATACGCAAAAAAAATAAACCTGCTGGGCAAAGGAACCACGATTGCCCATGGCATGATGACCTTATCCTTTATGGGAAAAATCGTTACGGATTGGGTTTACCCGGGCGGCGGTTTTATGAAATCATTGGAAGGAAAGTTCTTCCATCCGGTAAGGCCCAACGACGAACTGAAGGTTTATGCAAAAATTATTGAGAAGCACCCCAGACCGAAAAAAGAGGAAAACTTCCTGGTTCTTGATGTTTGGTGCGAAATCAATGACGGTATTAAGGTGTCCGCGGGTACTGCCGCAGTGATTATTCCGAATTAGCAGTAAATCGAGGGGTCAGGTCTTCATTATTGACAGATAGAACGAATCAAGGTAATCAATCCTCAAATCCATGATTCATTCAAGCACAGAGGATTTCCCGTGGCCCGGCCCTTACGCATTGAGTATCCAGGAGCGTTTTATCACATCACCTCAAGGGGAAATGAACGCAAAGCCATCTTTAAAAGCAGAAGAGACCGGGAAAAGTTTCTGGAGTATTGCGAATCTGCGGTTTTAAGGTATGGCGCGATCATTCATGCCTATTGCCTGATGGACAACCACTACCACTTGCTTCTGGAGACCCCTTCCGGCAATCTTTCCCGAATCATGCGTCACATCAACGGTGCCTATACCACCTATTTCAATGTGAAAAGACAAAGGGCGGGGCATCTTTTTCAAGGCCGGTACAAAGCCATCCTCGTTGAATCCGATGAATATGCCGATGAGCTGTCCCGATACATCCATTTAAATCCGGTAAGAGCGAAAATGGTGGAGCATCCCGAGGATTATGAATGGTCGAGCTATCCTTATTATACCGGCATGAAGAAGCCGCCCGAGTGGCTGTACAGGGATTCTATTCTCGGGTATTTTGGAAAACAGATTTCGGCATCGGAAAAATCCTATAAAATATTTGTGGAAAAATGGATTGACCAGGGATATGAAAGCCCGTTAAAGGATGTTGAAAGTTCCACCCTGCTTGGCAGCTCAGATTTTATCAAGCACATTCAAGAACGATATCTGTCCGGTTTGAAACCCGCTGATGATATACCGGCCATAAAGACGCTATCCCGAAAGGTTACGCTTGATAGGATATTCGATAGGGTGGATGCTGGATTGAAAACCAAGCCTGCTTGGGTTAGAAATGCAAAGATGTATCTGGGCCAAAAATATTCCGGCAAGCCTTTGAAGGAAATCGCCGTTCATTTCGGGATTGGCGCGTCCGGGGTATCCCAATCCTCCAGACGGTTTTCGGAAAGAATGGAAAAAGACCGGAAGGTCAAAGACCAGGTTGAAAAGATAGAAAACGAATTAAAGCAGTTAATCATGAAGAGCTGAACCCTATAGCTTACAAAAGGAAGATCATGGAACCATTACATTACAAGCATTGGCCCAAGGACGTTCCCCGGACAATTACTTTACCTAAGACGTCACTCTACTACAATCTCGATGTATCCGCTGCACGTTATCCTGAAAAAACAGCTATTTCCTATTATGGCTCACGGCTTTCCTATGCCCGGATCAAGTCGGAAGTTGATACTCTGGCGGGATATCTGCAAAATGAATGCGGCGTAAAAAAAGGGGATAGAGTCCTTTTGTTCATGCAGAACAGCCCCCAGTTTGTTATCGCCTACTATGCCGTGCTGCGTGCTGATGCCGTCCTGGTGCCATCCAATCCCATGAATCTTACAGAAGAATTAAGGCATTACATCCGGGATGCCGGAGTCTCCGTAGCGATCTGCGGAGCAGAACTTTGCCATCGTCTCGAACCTCTGATAGGGACAGATGGATTCAATCATGCCATCGTGGCGGATTATGGAACTTATATAACCGAACCCACCGATCTGCCGATTCCGGATATGGTTCAGATGACATCTCCGGATAAGGAAATTTCCGGGTTTATAAAATGGGAAAAAGCCTTATCCGTCCCACGACAACCCGGGTCTCACCTGTCCAATCACGAGGATCTGGCGGCTATTATTTATACTTCCGGTACAACAGGGGAACCCAAGGGGTGCATGCATACTCACGAAACCCTCATGGAAAATACTGTTTTCGCAGGGTATTGGCAGGGCATCTCCTGCGAGGATATAATGCTCAGTGTGGTCCCTTTCTTCCATGTCACCGGAATGCAGGTTGTGATGAATGGATCCATTTACGTTGGCGCAGAACTTGTGATTATGACCCGGTGGGATAGAGAGCTTGCCCTTCAATTGATCCAACGGCACCAGGTGACGAACTGGACCAACATTCCCACCATGGTCATTGATCTTTTTGCCAGCCCGAACTTAACTAGTGAAAGTTTGAAAAGCTTGCGATATATCGGAGGTGGCGGGGCAGCCATGCCTGAGGCCGTGGCCAAAAGACTTTATGAACTCAGTGGACTGTCCTTCGTCGAGGGCTATGGTCTTACGGAAACAGCGGCTCCAACCCACAGCAATCACCTCTCCCGGCCTAAACCCCAGTGTCTTGGCATTCCCATCTTCAACACCGAAGCCCAGATTATCGAACCCATTACCCTCGAACCCCTTGGCCCCAACCAAAACGGTGAAATTGTTGTGAGGGGGCCACAAATATTTAAAGGGTACTGGAATAAACCACAGGCCACCAAGGAGTCTTTTCTGGAGATAGGGGGCAGAACCTTTTTTCGAACTGGGGATCTGGGCTATTATGACGAGGAAGGGTACTTTTTTATTGTTGACCGCTTGAAGCGCATGATCAACGCTTCCGGTTTCAAGGTCTGGCCGGCGGAAGTGGAAGCCCTGATGTACAACCATCCCGATATACAAGAAGCTTGTATTATCAGCTCCAATGATGCCTACCGAGGTGAAACCGTCAAGGCGGTTGTCGTCCTTAAAGAGGCGTCCAGGCAGAATAAAGATATGGCGCAAAATATCATTAACTGGTGCAAGGAAAGAATGGCTGCCTACAAATACCCGCGAATCATTGAATTCGTTGATGAATTGCCCAAGTCCGGTTCAGGGAAAGTGCAGTGGCGATTGCTCCAGATAAAAGAGAACACAGACTGAACGGTTGATAGCTTACCCCTCGAAAGGAGGAAAAACGTGGCTGGAATTGATTATGTAATGGATCAAAATGTTGCAGTGGTATCCATGAATCGAGGAGAAAATCGGTTTAATCTGGATTTTTTTGAAGCGTTTAATACGGTCTTGGATGCGGTGGAAAGGGAAACTGCCGCCAATGTAATGGTGGTTAAATCATCCGATGAAAAAATCTGGTCAAACGGTATCGACCTGACATGGCTCAGCACCGCGTCCGAGACACACGGACCTGATGCGCCCCAAAAATTCAGTTCCGGGGTGAACGATCTGATGAAACGCATCATTGCGTTTCCCATGGTTACCATTGCCGCAATTACCGGTCATGCCTTTGCAGGAGGAGCGATCATGAGTTGCACCTTTGATTTCAGGTTTATGCGTTCGGACAGGGGGTATTTCTGTTTTCCGGAAGTAGATCTGAATATTCCGTTTACTCCTCTATTAAATGCCATCGTGAAAAAAGCGATCCCCATGTACAAACTGGAAGAAATGCAACTGTCCGGCAAAAGGTTTACGGCTGAAGAGTTGCAGCTCCATCACATTATCACCAAAGCCTGCCATATCAATGATTTGATGGGTGAGGTGATGGTTTTTGCCAAAACCTTCAATAAAAACCGGGATACCCTTAGAATTATGAAAACACGCTTGCACGAGGATATTCTCAACATACAATAAAGCGGACAGGGAGAAAAGAAGCATTGTTTCGCATGGGTTTTACTCCGGGCCGAAGGAAATCCCTTCCATCCTGGATCAGCTCCGTTATCCCTTTTCTTGTCGAAGCCTGGCCAATCCGGCTATTTCTCATCCCCCTTTCGAGTGAAAAGGTCATAGAGGATCGGAAGGAGAATCAGGGTCAAGATGCCGGAGATCAGAATCCCTCCCACCGAGGCAATGCCCACGCCGTTTCGGAGTTCCGCGCCGATGCCCCGGCCGGTGGCCAGGGGAAGCATTCCCAGGACTGCCGCCAAAGTGATCATGGCGATGGGCCGGAACCGTTCGCAGGCGGCTGTGATCATGGCCTTGTGACGGGGGGCGCCCTCGGCGATATGTACGTTGAACTGGTCCACGATCAGAATAGCATTGTTTACCACGATGCCGATCATCATGACCATGCCCATGAGAACAAACATGGAAAGGCTTTCTCCGGTCATGGCCAGGGACACCATGACACCGATGAGGCCCAGGGGAATGGTCACGAGGATGAGCCAGGGCTGCTTGAAGGATTCGAGAATGGCTGCCAGGGAAAGATATACCAGAATCATGGCCATGATCCCGGCTTCGCCAAAGGCTGCGATGGCCTCGGCCATTCTTTCGTACATGCCGGTAAACCGGTGTTCATAACCCGTGGGAAAATGGCCCTGGGCTTTGATTTCTTCTTCAATGCGGTTAACGGCCGTTCCCATGGGCAAATCCGGGGACAGGTTGGCAAACACTTTGGCCACCCGGCTTTTGTCCTGACGGGTGATCTGAATGGGGGCTATGCGCTCTTCCACGTCCGCCACATTGGCCAGTAGAATCGGACGGCCCGGTGCTCCGGGGAAGAGAAACCGGGGAATCTGATCCCGCCCGGATTTATCGGCCAATTCCACCACAATGTCATAGTTGCGGTCCCCTTTTTTGAAGGTGCCGGACTTAATGCCTTCGAGATTGGCTCGAAGGGTGAGGCCCAGATTCACCGCAGGCACGCCCAGGTCCGCCAGCACCGCTCGTTTGGGAAGCACCGCCAGTTCCGGTTTGCCTTCCCGGACCGTGGTGTCCGGATCCTTGATTCCTTTAATCCGGCTGATCCGGTCCCGGGTTTGGGTGGCCAGGTCATCCAGCATGGCCAATTCATCCCCGGCGATCTGAAGCTCGATATCCTGGCTCTGTCCGCCAATGATGGAGGCCTGGGTGACCGTGACAACGCACTCCGGATATCCGGCCAGACGGCGCCGGACTAAGGTCATGAGGTCATCGAGAGTGCTCTTTCGCTGGTCCCGGTCGGAAAAAGTCAAGAGCAATTGGGCCAGATAAACCCCCTGGGTAGACTGGCCGATCATGCCCTCAACCTTGCCGATGGAGCCGGTGATGTCTTTCAGTTCCGGTAGATCTTTGAGCCTTTCCTCCACATCCCGGACTCGCTTTTCGGTGCGCGCAAGATCATATCCGGTGGGGTATTCCAGTTTGACAAAAATCTGGCCCTGGTCCGGGTCCTGGAAAAAACTGAATCCCACAACCCCGGAAAGAGACAGGGAAAGGATAAACAGTAGAAGTGTTCCCGCCAGGACTCCCAGGGCCGCGCTTCGGTGATGCTCATTAAAAGAAAGGATCCTTCGATAAATATCCACCACCCCTGCAAGACGCCGGTTGAAGCCGGTTTCCATGCGAAGCAGAATCCCTGTTTTTGAATCCTTTCCGGGTTTGAGCAGAAGAGAGCAAAGAAGGGGCGTTAAGGTAAAGGAGATGAACAGAGATACGGCGGTCATGATGAGCATGGTCCAGGCCAGGGGTTTCATGAATAGACCCACCACGCTGCCCATCATGCCGATGGGGAACAGCACCACGATATTGGTCCCGGCGCTGGCCATCACCGCTACGGTGACTTCCTTGGCGCCAACGCGGGCGGCTTCCTTGGGGTCACCGGTTTCGCCAAGGCGTTTGACGATGGCCTCTAACACCACAATGGAATTGGTCACCAGAATTCCGATGGAAAGCCCGATGGAGATCAGGGTGGAAGTATTCAGGGTATAACCCGCCAGCTCCATGAAAAAAAGGCTGATGATCACGGTAAGGGGCATGGTGACGGCCACCACCAGAGTGGACCGGAAATTGTACAGGAAGAAAAAAAGAATGGCTGCGGTGAGCAGGATTCCCAGGAGAACGTCCTTCCAGGCGCTGCTCACCGAGGCTTCGATGAACCTTCCGTCATCCACCACCCATTTTAATTCCATGCCGCCGGGCAATTGCTGATTCAGGGTCTCCACTGCGGCTTTTACACGATTTACCACTTTCACGGCATTGGCTTCCGCTTTTTTGACCACCCGGATGTACACGCAGGGTTTGCCGTTGAAGGTGGCTTTCCGGCGAAGCTCTTTGGTGGTCATGATCACATGACCGATGTCCCGAATGTGGCAGCGCTGGCCTTCTTCATTGGCCACTTCAAAGGTTTCGATGTCTTGGACCGTCTTGTAATCCGCATCGAACTTCACGGAAAATTCCCGGCCGTTGTCCTTCACCCGGCCGCTGGGAATGATCCGAACCGCCTGCTGAATCCCCTGAACCACGGTCATGCTGGACAGACCCTTGGCCGCGAGCTTTTCCCGGTCCAGGAGCACATGAACCTCCCGTTTGGCGCCACCCACCAATTCCACATTGGCTACGCCGGAAATCACGGTCAGCCGGTCCCGGAGGGTGTTGTCCGCATAGTCGTACAGCTCATCCAGGGGGGCATCCCCGGTGAGAACCATGTTCACCACAGGCTTTGCGTTGATGTCGAACTTGAGAATCTTGGGGTCTTCCACAGCCTCTGGAAAATCGGCCTTGATCAGGTCTATCTTTTCCCGGACATCGGTGGCGGCAATGTCCACATTCGTCCCCTGTTCAAATTCCAGCAGGGTTTGGCTGACGTTTTCCATGCAGGCTGAACTCACATGCTTGAGCCCGTCGATGGTCACCACCTGATCTTCGATGCGCTTGGCCACATCCGTTTCGATCTGCTCCGGGCTGGCTCCCGGATAAATGGTGGTGATGGTGATATAGGGAACATCCATTCGAGGCATGAGTTCAAGGCCCATTTTCCGGAAGGAGTTCAACCCGAGCAGACTGAGCCCGATGATGAGGCATCCCATGGCCACGGGCCGCTTAACGGAGAAATCCGATAGAAACATCAGTTCTCCTCCTTTTTAACGGTTACCGGCGAGCCATCATCCAATTGGGCCTGGCCCATCACCACCACCAACCACTCGCCGGATACATCCTTGTCAAGGATTTCCACGCGACCGTTGGACTCAAATCCTGTGTGTACTGAATGCTGCCGGGCCAAACCTGCGGCATCCAGGGTAAAAAGAACGGATTTGCCGCCTCGGGTAAGGACGGCTTCCGCGGGGACGCCCCATTGCTCCCGATGCTCCAGAATCGCCGTGACTTCGGCCATGGAACCGGGTGCCACATCTTTGGAAACGTCCGTTAAAAGGGCTTTGATTTCAAAGGTCCTCAGCTTGGGTTCAATGGCCGGGCTTTTGTAGGAGATCGTCTGAAGATTCAAAGCAGTTCCTGAAACCGTGACTTCCAGCGGGGTTTGGCCCGGAGTTACCAAGGCGTAAAGGGTGGAAGGCAAAAATGCGCTGACCTCAAGGAGAGACGTGTCCACGATCTGCACCACCGGCTGGCCGGATGATCCCATCTCCCCGGGTTCCTTGAATCGTCTGCTGATTCTGCCGCTGATGGGAGCAAGGACGGTGGTATCCGCAAGGTCTTTTTTGGCAATGGCCAAGGCAGCCTCGGCCTGGCGAACCTGCTCGGCGGCCAGGGCTGCCTGGGCTTGGGCAAGCTTGTAGACGGCACTGACCTGCAAATACCGGGACTGCTGGAGTTCAAAGGCATCTTGGGTGGTGTTGTGATTTTTCAACAGCCTTTCAAACCGTTTGAAATCCAGGCGGGCCTTGTCCAGATCCGCCTTGACTTTTTCAAGGTTGGCCAGGGCCTGCTGATGGCCGCACCGGGCAATGGCCAGGGCATGCTCCTGGATCATGGCATTTTGCTCCAATTTCACAGAATCGATGGCAAACAGCCGGGTTTTTCCTGCAACCACCCCATCTCCCTCATCCACAAAGATTTTTTCCAGGGTTCCGGGGATTCTGGGGGAAACCAGAGCCGTGTATTTGGCTTCGATGTTGCCCTGGGTGGCCACGCGGTGTTCGAACACTTGCCGAATGGGTTTGGCCACCACCACGGGGATGGCCTGTTTTAAGTTCACGCCTTGGTTTTCGGCAGCCCCCGGACCCTGGCCACGGGTGATCCAGAACCCGAGGAGCGAAATCCCCAGGAGAAGAAGGAAAATGATTCCAGCTCGGATTTTTCCGGAATCTGAAATTGAGTTCTTTGCTGTAGGAGCGAGTAATTTAGGAGTTTGCATGTTTTGAATCCTTAAAATTTATGTCCGTGCGGCCCAATACCTGGGTTAATGCCGCAATACTGATCTGGTATTGAAATTTTGCCTGAAGGGCCTGTACCCGGGCCTTATCGGTTTCCGCGGTGAGGTTCAGCAGTTCTCCGGCCTGGACCAGCCCCTGGGCATGTCGATCCCGGATTTCATTCAGCCTGGATTCGGCGACCTTTTTTACGGCATCCGCCACGTCTAGCATTTCCCGGGCGGACTGGACCTGATCATAGGCCCTCATGACCTGCACCATAAGGGTCAGGGAAGCTTGCTCCCTTTGAATAAAGGCTGCTTCCTGTTGTTTTCTGGCTGCCTTATACTGGTTGACGTCGGCAAACCCGTTGAACACGCTCACAGTCCCTGCAAGCCCTCCCATCCAGTAATTGGAATAAATCTGGTGGGAATCCGAGGTGTCAATGTAGCTTGCCATCCCCGCAAGGGAAGGAAGGAAACGGGTGATGGCGATTCTGACTTTTTCTTTTTCTATATCGATTTTCCGGTCGGCGATGGCCAGCTTCGGGTGATGGAGCAGGGCTTCGGTCATCAGTTCTTCCAGAGTCCCTTCAGGGGCCTGTAAAGGGGTTTCCGTTTGCAGGGTCAAAGGCGTGTCCGGAGCAAGACCCATGGCTGCAAGCAGGTCCGCGAAAGCCTGGGAAACAGCCCGCTTCATTCGATGGGCTTCGGCTGTTTTGGATAAAACCATCACCCGGCCCTGTTCAGCCTGCCAATCGGTGAGAAGCCCTTCATCCCGCCACGCAGACAATTCCCCGGCCTGAACTTCGGCGGCAGCCAGTTGCTTTTCCAGCAATTTTTCCATCTGTTCCATGGTCAAGCACTGGTAGAACAAGGCGGTCACTTGAAAGGCAACGGCCTGGCGGGTATATTCATTGGCAAGACCTGCGATTTCATACCCCCGACGGTACATGCCGTGAAGAAACCAGGTGGCAGGGTTGAAGATCGCCATTTTGATGTTCCAGGTCACCTCCTGAACATCCTTGTCATGCATGGCAACACCCGCTCCCCCGAACTTGATCAGAGGGTTGGGGTCCCAGGCGATGTTCTTCACATCCAGGGAAACCGCGGGAAGGAAATTGGCAAGGGAGATATTCCGGTCCAGCCCGGCGATGCGCTGTTGGATTTCTGCATTTTTTAAGGCAAAACCGTTTTCCATGGATAAGTGAACGCAATCCTTCAGGGTTAAGGGTCTTTTAAATTCAGCCAGAACCGATTGGCTTCTTTCCTTTAATTCCTTGGGAAAGTTTTGAGCATGCTCCTGTCGAATGTCCGTGTATTTCGATGAATGACACCCGGATGCGAGCAAAATACAAGTCCAGACCAGAAAAGTTTTTCTCATCATGATCGGTGGCCTCCCGGCAAAAGAAGGCCTTTTAAAAATAGATGCTCCACCTTGGCAAAAACCTCCATCATTTCAGATTTATTAAAAGGCTCTGTGATTTCAAAAGCCAGGGTTTCCAGTAGTGCCCCGATGGCCTTGGCCGCAATGTGAGGGTCCACGTGACGAAATAGTCCTTTTTGGATCCCATCACCGATGATGGCGAGCAAGGCGATATTGAGTGTGGATTTCAAATCGTCAATATTTTTAGGTTGAGAGACGTTACCCGGTCGTTGTCCGGTCTCCGCCACGTACAATCGGATGAATTCAGCATGTTCTTCCAGAATGTCCGGCATGGATTTAATAAAAAGGGACAAACGTTCCGATTCAGTTCCCGGCCCCTCCAGTACGGTTAAAAATGCTTCCTTAACTTGAGAGGAACAATTTTCGAAGAGTTCGTCAAACATGGCCTCCTTCCCGGCAAAAAGGTTATACAGGGTTCCAACCGAGTACTCTGCTTTATCGGCGATCTCCTGCATAGACACGTTTCGAACTCCGCGTTCTGAAAAAAGCCCCAGGGCAATGGAGAGGACTTCTTGTTTTCGCTGGTCCTTTTCCCTTTTCTTTCGAGACTCCTGTTTTCCTGCCATAACCAAAACCTCCCGGGGTAATGAAATGAATTATGGTTCATATATATGAATATTGATTCAAATTATCAACAGGTATTTTAGGGATTCATTCTTGTGGCCCTGAGTCCGGGGTTGAAACCGAAGAAAACCTGCGAGGATACCCGGCGAGGATCGCTGGGCAGAAGATACGGAAGGGACCCAGACCCTGAAAAAGGATCCGGTCTGTCGGATAAAAAAATATACCGCTGGAGGGCTCATCTTCTTTATGATTCGGTCCGATGATGCCAAACAGGCCCGGGGTTTTATCCTGGCTGGGCCTGCTGATGGAGTGATGTGTAAGGCGAAATGGTTAATCGGTGGATTTATACATGGGAAGGATCATGCCGGGATTGACATTTCGGTTTTTCAGGGAACGCGGTTTGTTTCTCTCCACAACCTGTTGGCGGTTTCGCCAACCGGCGAAAGCGGGTATTTCTTACTGAGTTGCTGAAGCTCCCATGAAGGGTTGAAAAGGAAGAGAGAATATCCTTTGGGTGGATCTACCGGTGCGCCCACCTGAAGGGTAAGAAAAGGGGTTTCGGGTTTCACCAGGTAGCTTAAGGACATCACATCCCCCGGGTTGGTGGGTGTGGTATCGGCAATCACCAGGGGATGGTCTGCCGCATTAATCAGACGAGCGGCCATGGGATTGTGGAGACTGCAATACCGGTTCCACCAGGTGTCCGTGTTCAAATATACATATCCAAAGAAGCAGGTGCCAACCAGCAGCCCGAGGATGGCAGAGTTCACAATCCATCCAAATTTTTTATGTTTTTGAATGATATCGGCCAGAAAGAAGGTCACGCACAATTGGAAGCAGAGAAGAGCCGGCAGAACATAACGGGCTCCCATGGATCGCTGGCCTCCGGATAGCAGATCCGGGATCATGAGGGGAAGGGCATTGAACCCGATGATCATGGCCAGCATCCAGGAAGATTTCCGGGGGCTTTTTACCAGGGTATAGAAAAAACAGCCCATGACAAAAGGGATGCTGAGCCACTGCAGCCAGAGAACTCCCGGTAAATCAAACAGCACATGATGGAGATGTTCTCCCCAGCCAGCAATCAAAACATTTACAGGAACGGAATGTTTCAGCCATCCGGTATAGCTCCGGACATAGTTGATGCCGTCCAGGACCACATAAATCCATGGAGAAAAAACCAGTGCCGCCCCGGCCACCGCAATCAAAAAAGATTTCCACTGGGACCGGTTTTCCGTGTTGAAAACGAGATAACAGGCATGGGATAGGATGAGCACACCGAACATCAAGTGGGTGTAAAGGCCGATGGTCTGGAGAATGCCGTACAGGAGCCACCCCCTGCGGGTTCGGCAGGCCCTGAGGAACTGAAAGGTGGATAAGACCAGGAGAACCTCATACAGGGAATACTGCCGGGCTTCGCGGCCATAAAGAATATTCACCGGGGAGAGGGCGGCCAGACACAGGGCGATGATGGGTGCCGACGGATGATCCGGAAAAAGCTCTTTGGCCAGAAAATACATGGCCGGAAGAAGAAGAAAGCTGATCAAAGCAGCCAGCAGCCTTGCTCCGGCAATGGGCGGATCAAAGAAGGGTGCAAAAAATCGCACGGAAAAATAATACAAGGGGCCGTGTTCCGGATGACCGGCCAGTGAAATCAAGGTGTCTTTGATGGATTTTTGAGGATTGGGTTTCTGAAAGGCCTGGATTTCATCCACTGTATGAATTTTTCCGTCAAAAATCGTTTGGGTCAGTTCCCGGGTGGAAGACCCGAAGGCCCGAAGAATGGTATGGACCTCATCGTGCCAGAATACATGGGCTTTAATATCCACCACTCGAAGGCTGACACCGGTGATGACGCAAAGAATTGCCAGTACAACAAGCATATGGCTTGTGGGATAATTTTTTATGAGAATTCGCATGGAATTTTAATGCCTTCTATGAATCGGGGGTTTTTTAAGGGAATATGGAGAAAAAATGCCCTGGTGTCAATAAGGGTTTTGCGGTATAGGTAAAGGCACAAAAAGAGAGGGTAAAGCTTATGAAAGTGATTGCAGATGTCTGCATCGTTCCCCTGGGTGTGGGGGTATCGGTTTCAAAATATGTGGCGGAGTGTGAGAGGATTTTTGAAAAAGCCGGTCTTAACCCGCAATTGCACGCCTATGGCACCAATATTGAGGGGGAATGGGATGCGGTTAATGAAGCCATTAAAAATTGCCATGAAAAGATTCATGAAATGGGTGCTCCGCGAATCAGTTCCACCATCAGGCTGGGAAGCCGGATAGACAGAAATCAGACCATGCAGGATAAGATTGACAGCGTAAAGAGTAAGCTGGGATCGGCAACTTGACATAGCAAATCGTTTTGAACTTCGAGTTTCAGATTTTGTTGCTTTTTCCCCGGAGGTGTTTGCATGAAAAAGACTCATTCCCTGCATTTTGTTGCCGTGATCCTGCTTCTATCCTGCATTTTTCCCATGGGCGCAGAGGCCTGGCATGATGAAATTCATGTGGCCATTGCCAAAGCTGCGGGATATTCAAAATGGTTCAATGCAGCGGCTGCGGACATCATCAAAGTTAAGGCGGGTGATGTTGAATATTCAAATCATTTTGTAAACAACCCCCCCGGAACCGTGGTGGATGCAAAAATGGTGATTCGCCAAGCCAAACGCTACAACACCCCGGAAGAAAAAGGCCATCTCTACGGGGCCATCATCGCTTCTCTCCGGGACTTTGCAGAAGACAAGAAAAAGGGAAAATACGGCCAGTACCACTTGGCCTTCTCCGCCCATTATGTGGGGGATCTGTCCCAGCCCCTTCACAACATCATTTACAGCCCCTACAACAAGAAATTTCATCTCCAGACCGATGGACTCCTTCAGAACGAAATCTTTGACCATCCGGAGAAAATTACCCTCCATCCCATCACCATCAAATCGGAAAACGACCTTGCACGGGAAGTAGCCCGGATCGCAAACCTGTCCATTCAAAAAGGCTATCAACTGGAAAAGGAGAATCGGCTGATGACCCGGGAAGAAGCCTATGAATGCATTTCCAGAAGCGCCTCACTTTTCAAAGCGATATTGGATTATTCGGATTCATTTTAAATCTTGAAGGCTCCTATACAGATGTGAAAAAAAATATTGTCCCCAAACAACCCCGGAAAGGATTCAAACCATGACGGAAGAACAAAAGGCGATCCAGGTCATTGCAAATGATAACGTGATTTTTGAAAATCCCCACCCGGATGTGCATGTGGCAAAAATCCCCATTGCCAATGCCTCCTGGGTGAAGACTTCAGAAGGAATTGTGGTGATTGACACCCTCCTGAATCGTGTCACCGGGCAAAAGATGAAGGAAAAGGTCGATGAAACCGGCGGGCCGGTGAAGGTCATCATTTACACCCATCACCATAACGATCATGTGGGAGGGGCCAAGGTTTTTCTCGGGGACAAACCTGAAATCATCGGACATCGTTTTCTTCCGGAAGATCTGGAGAAGTACAGAATCCTTCGGGAGCACCGGGCCAGAATCGCCTCCATCCAATTCAATGTTCCCTTTTTGCCGGAGCGCATACCGAATTATGTGGAACCCACAAAAACCTACGACACGTCCATGGTGTTTACCCTTGGAGACAAAACCTTTGAACTTTATCACGCCAGGGCGGAAACGGATGACGGCACCTGGGTCTATGTGCCTGAGTTGAAAACCGCATTTGTGGGGGATCTGATCATCATGGGGTTTCCCAATATCGGGAACCCCTTCAAACCCACCCGGTTTGGCCTTTCATGGGCAAGGGCTCTGGAAGCTGTTCGTGAAAAATCCCCCGAGATGGTCATTGCCCACGGGGGCAGGGCGGTTTATAAAGGGCCTGATGCCATGGAGGTTCTCAATGCCAATATTGAAGGGATTCATTCCATTCATGACCAGGTGGTGGCGCTCATCAACCAGGACATGCCCGTGGATGAAATGATCCATGCGGTGGTCCTTCCGGATCATCTGAAAAACCACAGGTTTCTGAAGTTCACCTATTCCAGGCCCGAATTCGCCGTATACAATATTTACCGGTGGTATCACGGATATTTTGATCACAATCCGGCGCATCTTCTGCCAAGACCGGAAAAAGAGGTGAATCAGGAGATATTCAATCTCATCGGGGATGGCGAAATGGTTTTCAATCGCTCAAAGGTACTGCACGAAAACGGCCAGTCCCAACTGGCTCTTCAGGTTCTGGATGTGCTATTAAAACAGGAGCCGGACCACCGAGAGGCCAGAAAGCTGAGGCTCTCCATTCTGGAAAAACTCTGCCGGGAGGATTATTGCCTTATGTCTCGGAATACCTGGGTATATTTCATGGATCAGGACAGGAAATTTCTTGGAATGGCATAAATACCATTTGAAAAGAGTTGTTAATAAACCGGTAAATAAATAGGCAACATCCACTTTCCCCTCCCCATGGATGGGGGAGGGTCAGGGTGGGGGTGAATTTGTCCGGTATTGAATTGCCAGATTAGTAATAACAGCGTTATTCCAAGCAAGTTTTCAAATCATTGTTTCGGGACCTTTTAATTGCTTTTTCAATCTCCACAGCCAGAAAGATTACCGTTGAAAGCAGAATCGTTATCACAAGCTCCCCGGCAGTCAGCGGTTCAGTCTTAAATATGGGGTTCAGGAATGGTACATAGATAGTAGCCATCTGGAGGACGAAGGTCAGCAAGACGGCCCCGAGAAGTGGTTTATTGGTTTTCTGCTTGAAGAAAGATTCCTGTTCGGATCGGATGGCCAGTACGTGTCCCATCTGGCTCAAGCAGAGGACGGTGAAGACCATGGTTTGCCAATGGGTCCCGGTATTGTTAATGAACAAGGCCTGGGTCAGGATGGAAACGGTGCCCATGAGCAGCCCGACCCAGATGATGTGGACGCTGAGGCCTTTGGCGAAAATGCTTTCCTTGGGGTGCCGGGGAGGGCGGCCCATGATGTCTTTCTCACCTGGCTCGGCGGCCAGAGCCAGACCGGGGACGCCGTCGGTCACCAGGTTGATCCACAGGATGTGGATTGGCAGCAGGGGAATGGGCAAGCCGAGGAATGGCGCCAGAAAAATGGTGAAGATTTCGCCCGAATTGCTGGTCATGGTGTACTTAATGAACTTGCGGATGTTGTCGAAGATGCGCCGGCCCTCCCTGACGGCCTTGACGATGGTGGCAAAGTTGTCGTCCAGCAGGATCATATGGGAGGCTTCCTTGGACACATCTGTGCCGGTAATGCCCATGGCAACCCCGATATCGGCGCGTTTCAAAGCCGGGGCATCGTTAACCCCGTCCCCGGTCATCGCCACAAAATGACCTTTATCCTGCAGCGCCTTGACAATCTTAAGCTTCTGTTCAGGAGCGACCCGGGCGTAAACCCGTATCTTTTCCACCTGGTCTTCGAATTCCTCCAGTGAGAGCTGTGCGAGTTCCCGACCGGTCATGGTTGCCTCACCCTCCCCGCGGAGGATCCCGACCCTTCTGGCAATCACCTCGGCCGTCAACGGGTGGTCTCCTGTGATCATCACCGGCCGGATGCCGGCGGACCGACACATGGCCACCGATTCCGCTGCTTCAGGCCGGGGCGGGTCCATCATGCCGACGATTCCCATAAACACCAGCCCTGTTTCCGCTTGTTCCGAAGTTAGAGGTTCAGGCAACGACTCCCAGATCCGCATGGCAAACCCCAACGTTCTCAGACCACCGCTGGCAATCTGTTCGGCGGTCTTCAATACTTTCGGGCGGTCGATTTCTTCTCGACCTTGATGGACAAGGGCCTTTTCGGAGCGCCCCACTATTTCCTCAATCGCTCCTTTGGTGAAAGAAATAACCCGGCCGTTTTCCCACGGATGAAAAGTGGTCATGAGTTTTCGATCCGAGTCAAAGGGGATTTCGGCCAACCTGGGGTGTTTTTCGTCAAGTTTCTCGCGAAGGTAGCCTTTTTCCCGGGCCAGGTCGAACAGGGCCGTTTCGGTCGGATCACCGATCACGCCGCCTGAGGCATCCAGCCGGACGTCATTACAAAGGGCCAGGGCTTTGAGCAGTAGCACCGAGGGTTTCCTGCCGGATAGCGAGACCTCCGCAGCTTCCTCTTTGCCCGAAGCCGGTAGTTCTTTGGTTGGAAGCAGCTGGCCGTCTACGTATACCTTTTCCACAGTCATGCGGTTCAATGTCAGGGTCCCGGTCTTGTCTGAGCAGATATAGGTAACCGATCCCAGGGTCTCCACCGCCGGCAGTTTCCGAATCAATGCCTGCTGCTTGACCAGCTTTTTGGCCCCCAGAGCCAGTGAGATGGTAATAACGGCGGGCAGGGCTTCCGGAATGGCGGCCACCGCCAGGGAGAGTGCCGTGAGCAGGATCAAAAGCGCAGGTTCGCCCCGAAGCAAGCCAGCTACAAAAACGATGACGCAAATGGCCAGGACGGCGTAAGTAAGCTTCTGCCCGAACGCGGTCATCCGTTTCTGAAGCGGCGTCCGCCCCTCGTCCTGATCCTGGAGCAAGGCAGCGATTCTTCCTAGTTCCGTGCCCATCCCTGTGGCCACCACCAAACCCCTCCCGCGGCCGTAGGTAACCAGGGTGCCTTTATAGGCCATGTTTTTCCGGTCGCCGATGGACAGGTCCGTTTCCCTAAGCGCTGTGGTTTCTTTTTCCACCGGTACGGACTCGCCGGTCAAAGCCGCCTCATCGATTCGAAGCTGGACCGTTTCCATCAGCCGGATATCGGCCGGCACCATGTTGCCGGCCTCCAGGATCACCATGTCACCGGGAACAAGCAGCTCCGCATTGATCGATTCGGTCTGCCCGCCCCGAATGACGGTCGCCGAAGAGGATGCCAGCTTTTTCAACGCGGCCATGGCTTTTTCGGCGCGGTACTCCTGAACAAACCCAAGCACGGCATTCAGCAGCACAATTACGACGATGGCGATGGTATCCACAGGGTCGCCGATCAAACCTGCCACAACAGCGGCGGCAATCAGCACCAGGATCATGAAATCCTTGAACTGATCCAGAAACATCATCCACAACGATTTGCGCTTTTTTTCGATCAGTGCGTTGAGACCGTAGCGCTCCAGGCGCCGATGGGCCTCCTCCGGAGTAAGGCCCTTATCGGACGACTCCAATTTCTCCAGCACCTCCTTCGAATCGAGCTGATACCAGTTGATTTGTTTGTTATCTTCTTTGCTCATGTTTTTTAATTACCTGGCATGGCCGTCCTCAAGGGATAGCAGAGCCGGTACCCGGTTATAAAACGGATCGGGCATCATTTTTCTCCCCGATTCTTATAACTTGTTTTTACTTGCTAAAGACTTTGAACAAATTGTCCAGCCCTATTTTACCAAGCTTTGATGTCGTTTCTATCTCACCCGCATCCAGCCATATTCCATCGCATTCAGAGCATTTGTCAACCAGTATGTTCTTGTATTTAATCTCTATCAGCTCCATCCCACATTTAGGGCATCTCATGTGATGAAGATTTTTAAGCCGTTGCTTTTCTTCCACTGCAAGCTTCGCATTCCTTTCCTGTTCCATCTTTTTTAATTTTCCAAACTCAATTCTTGCAAAATATTCTTCTTCGTTCCCTTTTGATTTTTCAGGCATGAATACCTCCTTGTTTGATTTTATTATTAACGTCATTCGGTTCTATGCAGAGCTTGTTCAAAAGCCTTCATACTAATTCCAATATCCAGCAGATCGACCACCAGAGTCAACATTATCTGTTATGACATTATCCGTATTTTTTCAGCATCGGCGGCTTCCACATCTTCCCTCATCCTTTGCCTGTAGGCCTTTAGTTCATTGCGAAGATACGAGTCTGACAAAGCGAGTATGGATACCGATAGCAGAGCGGTAACATACAGTTCGCGCCAGCTGGTGTCAATAATTATCAAAAACCGAACAGTTGAAGCAGAGCAAGGCCACGCGGCATCAAATGCAAAATAGCTCCGCCTTTATAAATTCAGGCATGACACATATATGGGATAGCTTCCTTTCGTTATATCGGAGATTGTCCTCATTTCCTTTATCAAGAAATTTCACTTGAAGTGGTCATTGCACAAGGAGGCAGAATCGTTTATAAAGGACCGGATGCTATGGAGCTCTTCAATGTGAATATTGAAGGGATTTATTCCATTCATGACCAGGTGGTGGAGTTCATCAACCAGGACATGCCCGTGGATGAAATGATCCATGCGGTGGTCCTTCCGGATCATCTGAAAAACCACAGGTTTCTGAAGTTCACCTATTCCAGGCCCGAATTCGCCGTATACAATATTTACCGGTGGTATCACGGATATTTTGATCACAATCCGGCGCATCTTCTGCCAAGACCGGAAAAAGAGGTGAATCAGGAGATATTCAATCTCATCGGGGA
>Ga0180732_1000547_pt1 | contig 30877 bp, 26 predicted proteins | sample KR11_01MetaG_FD_148674 | JGI IMG/M metagenome (GOLD analysis project Ga0180732, IMG submission 148674) | Groundwater microbial communities from the Olkiluoto Island deep subsurface site, Finland - KR11_0.1 MetaG | ecosystem: Environmental > Aquatic > Deep subsurface > Groundwater | place... | reverse complement strand
AGAAGGCAGCCCCAGCGAAGAAGGCAGCCCCAGCGAAGAAGGCAGCCCCAGCGAAGAAGGCAGCCCCAGCGAAGAAGGCAGCCCCAGCGAAGAAGGCAGCCCCAGCGAAGAAGGCAGCCCCAGCGAAGAAGGCAGCCCCAGCGAACAAGGCAGCCCCAGCGACGAAGGCAGCCCCAGCGAAGAAGGCAGCCCCAGCGAAGAAGGCAGCCCCAGCGAAGAAGGCAGCCCCAGCGAAGAAGGCAGCCCCAGCGAAGAAGGCAGCTTCAGCAACCCCTGCAGCTCAGACCACTTTGAACCCGCAAGCGGCCTGGCCTTTTCCGTCGGGCACCAAACCCTGAAAAGCCCAACGGTATTTCCCTCAAACCCGGTGTCGCAAGGCCCCGGGCCTTTTTTTGTCTCCGAACAGCTGCAGCGGCAGAACTAAGCCTAAGGGTAAAAAATCAACAAACGATAACCTGCAATCTGCTCCGGCGCGGACCCGGCCTTGATTGCCAGGGGCAATGAAATCGGCCACTCGGCGCCTGCTGCCAGGCTGTCCGATTTGACACCGAGCTCTGCGGGCAGGAGCACCCGCCGCAGGACCGGTTGGTCAGTTAAGTCCGTCAGCGTCAGTTCAACGGCAGGCAACGCCAGTGGCGTGTCGGCAGTATTCTTGACCGTGAAATTCAAACGGTAGGCGTCGCCCTCAATTCTGGCAAATGACGAGCTGTCGATCACGATGGAGTCAAGACGCCGCAGTGGTGACAGGACGCAATTCAAGGGCGCACAGATTGCAAGCAGCAAGGGCCGCAAGCCAGGCTCCAGCGCCACGATTCGATCACGCTCATGCAGCACCATTTGTCCCAACAATCCAAGCAGTAATACCAGACTCAGCAACGCCAAAGTCACACGCATGATGGGCTTGCGCCAAACCGGGCTTTCTTCGTGTCTCTGCAGGAAAGAGGCCTCGGCAACTTCAGGCTCAGGCTCAGGCTCAGGCTCGTCGCTGCTGCCATCCTCCTCTGCGGCAAATCCCGGGCCTTTGACCGTTGAAACGGCCAACAGGGAGATGTCCAAAGCTTCAACTCGCGGATTTGAGTCATCCAACTCTTCAAGTTCAGGCACCGAAGCCGCTGGCACGGACAAGACCTCATCAAACCGCGTGCCATCGAGTACCGGTGAGTCGGCGGCGTCCAAGCCGGTCAGGGCATCGGGCAACTCCATCTGCTGCGCCTGTGGCACTTGCGACGCCGACGTTACCGGCAACAGGTGAAGCGCGGCGTCAAATATGTCGCTGCATTGACCACACCTTACCCAGCCTTCGGACACCCGAAGTTGGTCAGGGACAACCTTGAACAGGGTTTCGCAGGACGGGCAACGTGTGATCAGGCTCATGGTGTGGAAATTGTGGAGCCGCCTGTGGAACAACTCAGTTCGACGCGGTCATCAATATCCAGCCCTCTTGCTGATCAGCAATCGTGAGCTGGAAAAAGGGAGCGTAAGCGGCTTTCAATTCATCCGCCTGGGCGCCAAGGATGCCTGCCAATACCAGTGAGCCGCCCGCTGCCACATGCGAGCACAACAAGGGCGCCAGCACCTTTAAGGGCGTTGCCAAGATGTTGGCCAGCACGGTTTGATAGACACCGGCGGCAGCATCAGGCAACCCAGCCTTCAGATGAACCTGATTGGCCTGCGCATTGCGCACGGTCGATTCAACCGCCGCGTCGTCAATATCAACCGCATCAATGTCGGTGGCGCCATACTTGCCCGCGCCAATGGCGAGAATGCCCGAACCACAACCGTAATCCAACACCCGACCGAGTTCAGTTTTGCCTGCCAATTCAGTCCCGGCACTGCGCTGCGCAATCCAGCGTAAACACATGCGGGTGGTCGGGTGGGTACCTGTGCCAAACGCCAGGCCGGGGTCAAGACGAATGACAATGCGGGCTTGCGCGGGCGGTTCGTGCCAGGTCGGCACGATCCAAAACTCCGGTGTAATTTCAACCGGCGTGAACTGGGACTGGGTCAAACGCACCCAATCTTGCTCCGGTAGCTCGTCCAAACCCACAACTTGGCAGTCAGCGAAAAAATCGTGCTCTTGCAGTTGTGTCAATGCGTCCTTCGCCAGGGCCTCTGCGGCATACAGTGCTGTCACGCGTGAGCGCTGCCAGCCATTTTTGGGTGGTGGCATGCCTGGCTCGCCAAACAAGGCTTGTTCGGCGTCAGTCTGGGCATCGGCATCTTCAATGCTAACGCTCAAGGCCTGCAGCGCTTCAAGTGCGTCACTCAAGGTCTCGACCCGGTTCTGCGGGCACATCAATTTCAGTTCAAACATGGTTCCGGGCGTTGTGGCTTAGCGTTTGTGCTGGGCAAGCCATTCTTCAAGATAGTGAATGTTGGTGCCACCGGCCATAAATTTCGCATCCACCATCAACTCACGGTGCAACGCAATGTTGGTGTTGATGCCTTCCACGACCGTTTCACCCAAGGCGGTGCGCATGCGCGCCAACGCCTGCTCACGGGTGTCGCCGTGCACAATGATTTTGCCAATCATGGAGTCGTAATTGGAGGGTACGAAATAATTGGTGTACACATGCGAATCCACCCGCACTCCTGGACCACCGGGCGCGTGCCACATGGTGATGCGACCGGGCGAAGGCGTGAACTTGAATGGGTCTTCAGCATTGACGCGGCATTCGATCGCATGGCCGCGAATCCCAATCTGGCGTTGCGTGAACGGCAACTTCTCGCCGGCAGCCACCATGATCTGCGTCTTGACAATATCCACCCCGGTGATCATTTCCGTGACCGGGTGCTCCACCTGCACGCGGGTATTCATCTCTATGAAATAAAACTCGCCGTCTTCAAACAAAAATTCGAAAGTACCGGCCCCGCGGTAACCAATTTTTTTGCAGGCGGCCACGCAGCGCTCTCCCAAGCGCTCAATCAGCCGACGCGCAATGCCCGGCGCCGGCGCTTCTTCCAGCACTTTTTGGTGGCGCCGCTGCATCGAGCAGTCACGCTCACCCAGGTAAACCGCGTTCTTGAACTTGTCCGACAGAACCTGGATTTCAATATGCCGGGGATTCTGGAGAAACTTCTCCAGGTACACCGCCGGGTTGCCGAACGCAGCGCCCGCTTCGGCCTTGGTCATGGTGACGGCATTGAGCAACGCCGCCTCGGTGTGAACCACGCGCATGCCACGCCCACCCCCACCGCCAGCGGCCTTGATGATGACCGGATACCCCACCGCCTTGGCAATACGGCGAATTTGCACCGGATCATCGGGCAACTCGCCTTCCGAACCAGGCACACAGGGAACGCCAGCCTTGATCATGGCCTGCTTGGCGGACACCTTGTCACCCATCATGCGAATCGACTCGGGCGTCGGTCCAATGAACTGAAAGCCGCTCTTTTCTACCCGCTCGGCAAAATCAGCGTTTTCACTCAAAAAACCGTAACCCGGATGAATCGCCTCGGCATCTGTCACTTCGGCCGCCGATATGAGCGCGGGCATATTCAGATAGCTTAGGGCCGACTGCGCCGGTCCAATGCAGACCGCTTCCTCGGCCAACTTGACATATTTGGCCTCGCGATCCGCCTCGGAATAGACCATGACAGCCCGGACTCCGAGCTCACGACAGGCACGTTGAATTCTGAGGGCAATTTCGCCCCGATTGGCAACCAGGATTTTTTTGAACATGGGAACGGCCGCTTGAAGGTCACTCAATCACAAACAGGGGTTGTCCGTATTCAACGGCCTGTCCGTTTTCACAGAGAATTTGCGTCACCGTCCCCGACTTGTCGGATTCGATTTCATTGAGAATTTTCATGGCCTCAATAATGCAGACGGTGTCTCCGATTTTGACGGCGTCGCCCAGTTCGACAAAGGCCTTGGCGCCTGGCGAGGCAGATCGATAAAATGTGCCGACCATCGGCGATTTGACCGCTTGAACGGCGGGTGCGGGTGCGGATGCAGGGGCAACATCCGGGCTATGGGCCGCCGCAGCAGCGGGGGCGAGCCCCGCAACGGGTGCCGCCACATACTGCTGGACCATGGCGCCACCACCCTTGACGATGCGAACCTTGCCTTCTGCTTCTGTGATTTCCAGCTCTGAGACGTTTGACTCTGAGACCAGGTCAATCAGTGTCTTCAATTTTCTAAGGTCCATCATGTCTCCAACGATTTTTAAGTAACGATCGGCGAATTTACCTTAAATTTCATCTAAATGCAGTCATCTTCTGCTAATTTTCAATATTTTAGCCTCGCCAGCCTGGGCAAACCAATGATCTGGACTCACACTGAGACAATGGGCTGCGACCGTCTGGCGCGGCGACTGCTTATTTCAAGGCAGCCCAGTCCAGCAAATTGGTTGATGACACTTTGCCGATTTTACGATGCGCGACCCGCCCGTCTGCTCCAAACACCACCGTGAACGGCAAGCCACCGCTGACATTGCCGAGCGACTTGCCGAGTTCGACCCCCGGCAGTCCCGCCAGCGCAACCGGAAAAGTCACTGGGCTACGCGCCAGGAAGCGCTTCACCGGCTCTAATTGATCTACCGCCAAGCCAAGCACTTGCCAGCCATTCGCTGAGTTTTCCTGGTGGAAGCTGCTCAATAACGGCAGTTCCTCAATACATGGCGGACACCAGGTCGCCCAAAAGTTCAACAAGACAGGTTGACCTTGCAATGAAGCCATGCGAAATACATTTCCATCAAGACCCGGGAATTCCATGGTCCAAAGCGCGGACTCGGCGCGCGGCGCGAGCTCTTGCGGCTGGTATCGACGCCACGCCAGCCCGGCGCCGCCCAAAGTAGCGACGCTGGCGACCGCAGCCATCAGCCAGCCCCGACGACTGGCTGCGGATTTTCCTGAGGATTTGAGAGTAGGCACGGATTCATTCATGTTGGGTCATCATGCAGCAAACGCCGCACGGCCTGGATATCCCCACGCGGCGCACGCCCTTTGGCATCAGGTTTCAATGCCCCGCGCACGTCATCACGGTCATAGATCAGCAAGTGAACACCCACGTCTTCCATTAATTCTGGACAAAAAGCATGCACGCTCAGTGCCTCGACCGACTCCCCCTTGAAGCCTTTCACGGTGCGCGCCACATAATTCACTTGATGGTCAATGAGCGATATCTCGGCGGATTTGCTGTCATCACAAAACAATTGAATGTAAATATCTGAAAAATGCGTCGCCGTGCCGTGCCACACGGCCCCACCCAAGTAAGGCCGAAATGCCGCCATGCGCTCCATCCAGACCAGAGCCAGGCGACGCAAGGCCATTAGCTCACCGGCCTGGGTGTCGCTGCAATAGACGGACAAGTAGTCCTCCACGGCGTCCTCGACTTCGTCGTTGCCGGGCAAGGGCGTGCGCGTCGGCAGTCCCAGCTGTTTGACGGCGCGGCGCTTGGCCGGACCGAATTCAAGCCCCTCTTCGACCACCAGGCGTGCCGCCGTGGCTGATATTTCTGATTTCAGCGTGTCCATGGGGTGTGATTTTGCCCCGCTTTGAACGACCCTTAGCGCAGCCTAAAATTCAATCATGCATATTCATATTCTTGGTATTTGTGGAACTTTTATGGGGGGCCTAGCCGCCTTGGCGCGGGAAGCCGGCCACAAGGTCACCGGCTGCGACGCGGGCGTCTACCCGCCCATGAGCGATCAGCTGCGCGCACTGGGTATTGAACTGATCGAAGGCTTTGGCGCGGACCAATTGGCCCTGGCGCCTGATATGTTCGTGGTGGGCAACGTGGTCAGCCGCCAGCACCTGGCCGATGGCAACCCCAAGTTCCCCCTGATGGAGGCTATTTTGGACGCTGGCCTGTTCTACACCAGCGGCCCGCAGTGGCTGGCAGACCATATTTTGCAAGGGCGACATGTGATCGCGGTGGCCGGCACCCACGGCAAGACCACTACGACCGCCATGGTCGCCTGGATACTGGAGTGCGCCGGGCTGCAGCCCGGTTTTTTGGTTGGCGGCGTCCCAATGAATTTTGATGTGTCGGCGCGTTTGGGCGGTGGGCCTGCGTTCGTGATTGAAGCTGACGAATACGACACGGCATTTTTCGACAAGCGCAGCAAATTTGTGCATTACCGGCCACGCACCGCGGTGCTCAACAACCTCGAATTCGATCACGCTGACATCTTTGATGACCTGGCCGCGATAGAGCGCCAGTTTCACCACTTGCTGCGCACGGTGCCCGGCGCCGGCCCGCATGGCACCGGCCGGGTCGTGGTCAATGGGCTGGAAGAAAGCTTGGCACGGGTGATGCACGCAGGCTGCTGGAGCGAGGTGCGCAGTTTTGGCGCCGCGGTCAGCGACTTCACGGCAGACGGTGACCCGCAAGAATTTGACGTGCTCGAGCGGGGCCACGTTGTAGGCCATTTGAAGTGGGCACTAACTGGCATGCACAACCAGCTCAACGCGCTGGCCGCCATTGCGGCAGCGCAGCATGCGGGGGTCTCGCCCGAGGTCGCAGCGCGCGCATTGGGCCGTTTTGAAAACGTCAAGCGCCGCATGGAAGTGCGCGGCAGCGTGCAGCGCGCGGGCGGGGTCATCACCGTCTATGACGACTTTGCGCACCACCCGACGGCGATCCGCACGACGATAAACGGCCTGCGGCGCAAAGTCGGCTTGGATCAGCGCATCCTGGCGGTGTTCGAGCCGCGCAGCAACACCATGAAGCTGGGCACCATGAAAGCGCAGTTGCCGTGGAGCCTGGAGGAATCCGACCTGGCGTTTTGCCATAACGGAGGGCTGGACTGGGACGCCCGGGAGGCCTTGGCCAGCATGGGCGCCAAGGCCCAGGTGAGCGACACCATTGATGAGTTGGTGGCCCAGGTGACGGCACAGGCCAGGGCCGGCGACCATATCCTGTGCATGAGCAATGGCGGCTTTGGCGGCATTCACCTCAAGCTGCTGCATGAACTACAAAATAAATAGCTACTTACACAATATGGACGTGGGCTAGAGCCATAAAACACTTATATTTTCAGGCCAAATCAGCCTTGGAATTTGCCACTGCTCAAGGTTCATAGGCCGCCAGACGGCGACGCTCGTCCGGGCTGAACTGTGACTGCTGCAACTGCGACAACGCCTCCTCGCGCTGGGCTGGCGGCGCATCGGCCTGGGCTTGGAGCAGTTTGCTGCGCTCATTCAAGTAGCTCGCGATGCGACTTTTCCAGGCGCTTTCTTCACGGTCCACCTCGGCCAGTCGTGCCGCTGCCTCAGGGTTCATTTCCTTGGAGCGCATGCGGTAGATGTCATCCTCGCTGGCGCCTTGGGCGCGCAGCGTCTGCGCCATCTCTTCGAGCTTGAGCACCACCCGAGGCGCCTCGCGTTCCTCGCGCAGCACGGCTGACTGACTGGCATCTAGCGCGGCCAGTTGCTCTGCTTTCTGCTTGGCGCTGAGCGCCGGGTTCTGGCTGACTTCCAGCCGCGCCACTGCATCCTGGTCGTAATCGTCCTCAAAACCGAACATACCCTGGGTTTCTTCAGCACTGAAGAACTGGGAGCGCAGGTCTTGCATGGCGAGCAGGCGCTGGCGGACCGCTTTGACGTCGGTACCTGCCAACTCTGGCTTTTTTTCCAGGTCGACCAAGGCCAGCTTGAACTGCAGATACAGGGCCAACAGGCGCTTGGCAGCGGGCAGTTGATCTGGCGCTAGTCGCCGGTCCAGATCACCCGCAATTTCTTGCGTGATGGCTTCAATCGTCTGCTCGCCCACCGCACTCAGGTAATAGTCGAACAGGCGCTTGAGTTCCGCATAAGGCAAGGGGCCGATGGCAAGCGCAGGGCCTGCGCCGGGCAGCGCTCGTAAATTGCCATCGGGCACGGTGTCCTGCATGGAGTGCACAAACGGCGCCCCAGCGGCGCCAGGCGCCAAGGCCGGTGCGGCCTGACGGGTAGTGGTGACAGCGTGCGGCCACCAAAACCAGGCAGCCGCAGCCAGAGCCAGAGCGGCAGAGCCCCAGACCAGGCGCGGAGCCGGCAACTTCAACAAGGCGCTACAGGCCCAGGTTGCGCAAGCGGTTTGCTTGCTGACGGTACAAGGTGACCGGGTTGGTTTCAAACAGGTTAACCAGGCCGATGGTCTGATTGACTTCGTCCAGATGGTTGAACGAATAGTTGTCGCGGATCACCCGGCCCAGACGGCTGGAGCAGCTCGCGACCAGTCCATCGTTATTGGCACCCTTGAAGGCCAGCGAGGTCAAGGCCAGGGCCGGATCCATGATGTCGAACACATTGGTGTAAGGCTTGGCGCCGCTCCACGAGAAATAGGACACACCGCGCACCGCGTACGCACCTTCGCCACACGCGGTGGTTGGCACACCTGCGGGGTGGGCCTGGTTGAACTTGAGCGAACCCGCTGTGCTGAGCGATTTAACCGCCGCCAGTGAGTTCTGCGACAGACCCGAGCCGCCTGACAGGAAACTGATGACAGTACCCAGGCCATTGGTGACGGAGGTCAGCACCGTGTTGGAGAGCGAGCCGGGAGGCGCCACACCGAGGATCACGTCGGCCACAGCCGAGCCTTTGTTGACACCACCGACCGAGGTAACCGAGGCCACCAGGTCAGGGCGCACGGAAGCGACGTAGCGAATGGTCGGGCCGCCATGGCTGTGGCCGATCAGATTGACTTTGGCAGCGCCCGTGGCGGCCAGAATCTGCTTCACCTGCGTCAGCAATTGTTCGCCGCGCACTTCGGTGCTATTGGCTGCAGAAACCTGGGTTGTGTAAACCTTGGCGCCATCGGCGCGCAGGGACGAGCTAATGCCGTAAAAGTAGTCCACTGGCCCAATGTTGTCAAAGCCGAACAAACCATGCACCAGCACGATCGGGTACTTGGTTTGGGTGTAGCCCGCAGCCCAGACGGAAGCGGGTAAAAGGGTAAGCGCCAGCAAGAGGGCACCGAGGCAGGTGTTTAGAATTTTCTTCAAGATTGTCTCCAGCAGGACCGCAAGGTCGCTTGGTTTATGAATTATGTTTGACTTAACTGTGCGACCTCTGGGTGGGGCGCTGTCGCTTGTTGGCCCCCTGCTGATCGATCGTGTTGATCAGCTTGAGCTCAAATAGCACGCCTGTGCTATTTCTAAATGTTAGGACGCAGCGCAAGGTTTGTCATGATGGAAAACCCGCCCGCTGGTAAACCCTGCCTTGGATCGGCTCGGCGCGCGGCGGCGACCCGCGCCGCGCTGCATGCGCCGGGCACCTCATGGCACAATCACGATTGGCGAGTCACTACCCCAACCAGCAGGGCCACTTACTGAAACTAGGAAACCGACCCGGCGCAAGGCGCTCTAGTCGGTTTTGATCTTGACCACTACCTACACATCCCATGGCACGCTACAACACTCCTTTTGAAATCCATGTACATGGCCAGGTGAGCTTGCGCCCCGATGTTGTTTTTGAGCAGCTGCAAGATGCGCTCAAGCCGCTCTGGAAATATGCCGGCGCGCGCTCGTTGGCGGACGCGGCCGAGAGCTCCTATGAAGATGAGCCCGGCATTAAATTTGACCCTCAGGAACATCTGCTGCAAATGTGCTGGACCGTGGCCGGCGACGATGATTTTCGCCAGGTGCTCGATGAAATGTGCATGAACCTCAACGACGTGGCGCAAAGCGGTGCTGCCATTGAAGTCACTTTCTATGACGCCGAATTTGACGATGAAGACGAAGATTCGGACGCCGAGTCGCGCGACGACTTCATCATGCTCTTCGTCGGGCCTGACCCGGCTGCCATCATGCAGGTGCAGCGCGACCTGCTGGTGCAGGACATGGTGAACCTGATGGAGCGCCATTTTGACGGCGCTGAACTGGTGGGCGTGGTCGCTGAAGTCGACAAGTTGTTCAGCCAGCGCTTTGACGATCTGGTGAATTCACTGCAACTCGGGCGCCCCCCGCGCGGCTCCGGTGGCGGTGGCCATGGCGGCATCGGCCATGGCGGCGGGCGCAAGCCGCGGCATTTGCACTGAGCTGGTGCGAATTGGCCCAAAATTTATATTAAATATGGCTCTAGCCCACGTGTTCATTGGGTAGCACGCTATTATTTTTATTACTTAACCGGGACTGATCAAAACCATGGCAGTAGCTTCTTCAGCGCAGGCCCGCTCACTGCCCACGCCGGGTCGGCCTGAGAAGCTGCGCCTGGGCGACGTGCTGGTGCAGCAGCGCCTGATTTCACAGGAGCAGCTGCAAAAAACGCTGGAGCTGCAGCGCCAGACCGGCAAGAAGGTCGGTCGCTTGCTGATTGAAACCGGCGTCATCACCGAAGAGCTGCTCGCCAACGGCTTGGCGCGGCAGTTGCGCATTCCCTTTGTTAATCTCAAGACCTTCCCCTTTCGCAACGATGTGATCAAACTGCTGCCCGAGTCGGCGGCGCGGCGTTTCCGCGCGCTGGTGCTCGAAGACAAGGGCGACACCCTGCTGGTGGCACTGGGCGACCCGCTGGACTTGTTTGCCTTTGACGAATTGACGCGCCTGCTCAAGCGCAACATCAGCATTGCCGCCGTGCCCGAAACCCAGTTGAACCTGGCGTTCGACCGGCTCTACAGGCGCACCGAAGAAATCAGCGGCTTGGCCCGAGCCCTCGAGAAAGACCTGGGCGACGCCGTTGACTTTGGCGAGCTCACCGCCTCGGCCGGCATTGAGGGCGCGCCGGTGGTGCGCCTGCTGCAGTCGCTGTTTGAAGACGCGATTCAGGTCGGTGCCTCCGACGTGCACATTGAACCGCAAGAGGCCGGCCTGCAAATCCGGGTGCGGGTCGACGGCGTGCTGCAGACCCAGACGCTGGCCGACAAACGCATCGCCGGCGCGCTGGCGCAGCGCCTCAAACTCATGGCCGGACTCGATATTTCCGAAAAGCGCCTGCCGCAGGATGGCCGTTTCAGCGTGCGCCTGAAGGACCAGACCATCGACGTGCGCCTGTCCACCCTGCCCAGCAGCTACGGCGAATCGGTGGTGATGCGCCTGCTGATCCAGGGCGCGGGAATGCGCCGGCTCGACAGCCTCGGCATGCCCGACGACATGCTGGCGCGCTTTCGCGAGATACTGGGGCGCAGCGCTGGTCTGGTGCTAGTCACCGGGCCCACCGGCTCTGGCAAGACCACCACCTTGTATGCCGCGCTGGCCGAGATCAACGCCGCCGAACTCAAGGTCATTACAGTGGAAGACCCGGTCGAATACCGCTTGCCCGGCATCACCCAGGTGCAGGTCAACGACAAGATCGACCTCACTTTTGCGCGCGTGCTGCGCGCCACGCTGCGCCAAGACCCGGACGTGATCCTGGTGGGCGAAATGCGCGACGCCGAAACCGCCGAGATCGGCCTGCGCGCGGCCATCACCGGGCACCTGGTGCTGTCCACCCTGCACACGCGCGACGCCATCAGCACGCCGTTTCGGCTGCTGGACATGGGCGTGCCGCCCTTCATGGTGGCGACCTCCCTGCAGGCCGTGATTGCGCAGCGGCTGGTGCGGCTCAACTGCGTTGACTGCGCCGAGCCGCATGAACCCAGCCCGCAGGAGCAGGCCTGGCTCGACAGCATGTTGGACGCAGGCGATGCCCTGCAGCCCCAGCGTGGGCGTGGATGTAGCGCCTGCAACGGCACCGGCTATGCCGGCCGCCAGGGCATCTACGAACTACTGGAAATGGACGCCGGCTTGACCCAGGCCGCCTCGCGCTCCGACCCGGCCAGCTTCATGAAGCAAGCGCGCGAACGCCTGCACGGCCACACGCTGGCGCACCATGTGCTGGCGCTGGTGCGCCAAGGCAAGACTTCACTGGCCGAGGCCTTGCGCATTGGTTTCGATGTGGACGACGACGTAGACGCGTCGGCCTAAACCCGCATGGCAAGCTATGCATGGCGCGGCCGCAACGGCCGGGGCGAAGCGGTTCAAGGGCAGTTGGAGGCCATGACCGAGAGCGGCGTGGCCGACCAGTTGATGGCGATTGGTGTGGCGCCGATCCACATTGCGCTGGCCGCGCCCAAGGTTGAAAGCAGTGCCGACAATTGGTTCACGCGGCTGAACCGAAAGCCGGTGGTGGTCGAAGACATTTTGGTGTTCTCGCGCCAGATGTACACCCTGAACAAAGCCGGCGTGCCGATTCTTCGGGCCTTTGCCGGGCTGGAAGCCTCCGCCACCAAACCGGCCATGGTCGAGATGCTCAAGGACATCCGCGCCAGCCTGGACCAGGGGCGCGAGCTCTCCGCCGCCATGGCGCGGCATCAGGACATTTTTGGTGCTTTTTACATCTCGATGATCCGCGTGGGCGAGATGACCGGACGCCTGACCGAGGTGTTCTTGCGCCTGAACGAGCACCTTGAATTTGAGCGCGACGTGCGCGAACGCATCAAGCAGGCGATGCGCTACCCCATTTTTGTGCTGATCGCCATGGCCATCGCGATCGTCATCCTCAACATCTTCGTGATTCCGGTGTTTGCCAAAGTGTTTGCCGGCTTCAATGCCGAGCTGCCGCTGATCACGCGCGGGCTGCTCGGCTTTTCGGCCTGGATGCTGGCCTGGTGGCCGCTGCTGGTGGTGGGCGCGGTAGGCGCCACCGTGTTGATCCGCGGCTACCTGAAAACAGCGGCCGGGCGTTACCGCTGGGACGCGCGCAAGCTCAAATTGCCGATCGTGGGCGACATCGTATTGAAGGCGACATTGGCGCGCTTTGCCCGCAGCTTTGCGCTGTCGAGCCAAAGCGGCGTGCCGCTGGTGCAGGCGCTCACGGTGGTGGCGCAGACCGTGGACAACGCTTTTATCGGCAGCCGCATCGAGCAGATGCGCGACGGCATCGAGCGCGGCGAAACCATCACGCGCTGCGCCGCCGCCACCGGCGTCTTTACCCCGGTGGTGCTGCAAATGATTGCAGTGGGCGAAGAAACCGGTGAGCTCGACAACCTGCTGTTCGAAATTGCCGGCATGTACGAGCGCGAAACCGACTACAGCATCAAGGGTCTGTCGGCGGCGATCGAACCCATCCTGCTGGCCGTCATCGCCGTGCTGGTGCTGCTGCTGGCGCTGGGCGTGTTCCTGCCGCTGTGGAACCTGGGCTCGGCCGCCATGGGCAAAGGCGGCGGCTAGCCGTGGCGAACGATCGACTCCAACCGGGCCCGGCGCCTTTCTTGAGCCTGCGCATGATCGAGTGGTCGCTGGTGGCGGCGTTGATCGTGGTGCTGGCGCTGGTGTTCATGCACAAGGTGCGGGTGCTGCAGGGCCAGGCCGAGTTATCAAACGTCAAGACCACGCTGGGTGCGTTGCGCACGGCCTTGGTGCTGGACCATTTGCAGCACAGCGTGAGTTCGCGCGGCACCGATTTGGCCTTGCTGCAACGCAATCCCTTTGAACTGCTGCAACGTCGCCCCACCAATTACCTCGGCGAATTGAGCCGCGCCCAAGCCGCTGCGGCGCCCGATGGCAGCTGGATGTTCGACCCGGTGTGCGTGTGCGTCGGCTACCGGCCGCTCTACGCCGAATGGCTCGTCAGCCCCAGTGGCGAGCCGCTGGCCTGGTACCAGCTCAGTGGCGACGCGGGGCCGTGGCAGTTGACGGCCAAGGAAGCCTATATCTGGCAGGGGCAGGTGATGAATTAGCTTTCAGGCTGGGCTTGCGCAATGCCGTGTCTTGGCACAAGCTCGAATCCTGACCGACTTGCAATTCTGTAGGAGAGCAGGAGCTTGCTTTGTAAAGATGCCTCTTTTTGAAAGGCCCCGCCTAAAATGGTTTTGTCACCGAGACGACCCGCGGGAAGCATCGGTGGCAAAAAGTCTGAATTGATTTTCGGACCAGGTTTTTAAATATTTCCAAAAGGTAAATGACATGAAGAAAATACAACGCGGCTTTACGTTGATTGAGCTGGTGATGGTGATCGTGATTCTGGGCGTGCTGGCGGCAGTGGCGCTGCCGAAGTTTGTGGATTTGAAGGGGGATGCTGAGACTGCTGCTGTGTCGGGTATGGCCGGTGGATTGGCATCAGCCAGTTCGATTAATTACGCTGGATGTGCTGTAAAAAATCAGGCCGTTACAACTGACAAGTGCGTCAAGGTAGCTAAGTGCTCTGATGTCGGTACTTTGTTGGTGCCCACTTTGTCCTTAACAACGACGGCCAGTGATACTGCCTACTACCTCTTGGCGGATACAGCAGTTGCTACCAATGGTGCGACTGCAACTTGTGAACTACGTAAATTGACATCGGCAACGGCGACGACCTTTTATAAGGCATCCTACGGAGCAGTTGGCGCAGCTAACTGATAGCTTGGGAAATAGGCGGCTAGGCGCGCATTGCTTCGCCCAATCCTATTCCCCAAAAAAAGAGGCGGCCTTGTGCCGCTTTTTTTGACCTGTACCCTTGAAAGTAGAAGCATCCAAACCCAGACTCAGCCGCAAATTTTCAGCCAAATAAGGCTGTAGCCCTCGCGCAATAAGCACATACAGCTATCACATAGAGGGCGCAAAATTCCCGTAATTCTGACCACTCGTAAGAAAAGGGGCCAGACTCGAATTAACTTCGGGGCGCAGTCTGAAGCAATATTTATATGGCAAATCAAGCTGTAGCCCCCGTCAAACAAGCGCAAGCAGCTATCAAATACAGATTACCCTGGGCACAGCCTGAACAGGCAGCAACCTGCTGACCAATCATCACCCGACTGATCGTCGGCGCCGCGCTTAGAGCAACCAGCGGGCCATGACAACCAGCAAGTAGAGACTGGCGGCCAGCAGCAGCCAGCCCACGCCTTGCGCATGCTGCGCCACAAACACATCGACCTGCTGGTGCGTGACATCAATCACCTTGGTCGCCTTGCGCGACGAGACCCATTGGTTGGACCGCTTTTCAAGGCCGCGCAGCAGGCTCGGGCGCACCCAGTAAACCACGCCGATCAGCAGCGCCAGCACCGCGCCAATGAGCGCAAACAGCAGCAGCGCCTGGAGCAAAGCGCTGGCCAGCGGCGCATTCGCGACATAGCCCATGAGGGCGCGCAGGGCGGCAGCGCGGTCCAGCAGCCAGCCAAAATACAGCAGCATATAGCCCGCGCCCAAGACCACCAAAGGCCCCATCACCAGATGGTGGCGGTAAAACCAGCGCTCGGTGCGGATACTGCGGTCCATGAACTGGCTGATGTGCCGCGTCGACACCCAGTGGTTCGCCACGCGGCTGATGCGCTCAAGCCACTGCGGCTTGAAGATCAGCAACAGCGCCGTGGCAACGCCCATCAAGGCGCCGATCATCAAAAAAATAGCGAGCGAGCGCCACAATAAATCTGCCACGATGGGGTTTTGCATGGGATTTTGGTCCGGGGTTGTGGCGTTGGTCGACGGGCTTGAAGTTTACGTTAAGCAAGATTCCCAATGACCCCATTGACAGGCGTCTTACAATTTGGGAAATAAATAACCAATTTGTAAAAATGATTGCACGTCATGCCACGGCCACTTTAAAGAGTCTCGCTCGGGGTTACCCGATTCTGGCGATTACCGGCCCGCGTCAGTCTGGCAAGACCACGCTGGCGCAAAGCACTTTTCCAGACAAGCCCTACGTGTCGCTCGAAGATCTCGACACCCGTGCTTTTGCAGATGAAGACCCGCGCGGGTTTTTGGCGCGTTTTCCTGAAGGCGCCATTTTGGACGAAGCCCAGCGCTGCCCGGCGCTCTTTTCTTATCTGCAAACCCGGGTTGACAAAGACAAGCGCATGGGGGAGTTTGTGTTGACGGGTTCCCAGCAGTTTGGTCTGTTGTCGAACATCACCCAGACCCTCGCCGGGCGGGTCGGCCTGGTTCAGTTGCAGCCGTTTTCACTGCAAGAGCTGCAAAGCAGCGGCTCGGCACCGGGCAGCCTGGATGATCTGCTGTGGCGCGGCCTGTATCCGCCGCTGCACGACCGCGACCTCGCGCCCGCGCAGTGGTTTTCCAACTACGTGATGAGCTATGTGGAGCGCGACGTGCGCCAACTCATCGAGGTGCAAAACCTGAGTCTGTTTCAGCGCTTTCTCAAAATGTGCGCGGCGCGCTGTGGACAATTGCTCAACCTGTCTGCCCTGGCGAACGACTGCGGCGTGACGCACAAGACAGTAGCTGCCTGGTTGTCGGTTCTGGAGGCGGGCTATGTCGTGTTTTTGCTCCAGCCGCATCATCAACATTTTGGCAAACGATTGGTCAAAACCCCCAAGCTATATTTTCATGACACTGGCCTAGCCAGCTATCTGATGGGCATTCAGGACGCGCAACATTTGGCGATTCACTCGGCGCGCGGCGCGCTGTTCGAAAACTGGGTCATCAGCGAACTCCTCAAGCGTCGTTACAACCAGGGGCTGGCGTCCAACCTGTATTTCTGGCGCAATAACACGGGAGAGGAAGTGGACCTTGTACTTGAGCAGGGTGAAAAACTGCTGCCCCTGGAAATCAAATCCGGCCAAACATTCAACAAAGACTACCTAAGCGGCTTGAACAAATGGGCACGTTACGCGGGCGATACCGCCTTGCCGGCTCACTTGGTCTACGGTGGCGACGACAGCTTCACGCGCAGCGGCGTGGCGGTTCATTCATGGCGAAATATTCCAGGACTTTTGCCAGAAAAGGGGCCAGAGCTGAATTGATTCACGAACGAATTCAGTTCTGACCAGATTGCCAATGCTTACAAAAAATCAAGCCGTAGCCCCCGTCAATCATGCGTGAGCAGCTACTAAATGCATAGTTAATTACCACTCAGACCGGCAACGCCACCTCTTGCTTCAAGCACCTCGCCGCGCAGCGTGAAGGTGCGCGTGTCTGTGATCGTCACATCCACCATCTGCCCGATCAGGCGCGGCTGGCCGACAAAATTGACCACCCGGTTGCACTCGGTGCGCCCCATCAGCTCAGAAGCATCGCGCTTGGAGGTGCCTTCGACCAGAATGCGCTGCACCGTGCCCAGGCGGCTCTCACTGATGCGCTTGATGCTGTCGTTGATGACGGTTTGCAGGTGCTGCAGGCGGCGCAGTTTGACCTCATGCGGGGTGTCGTCATGCAGATTGGCCGCCGGGGTGCCCGGGCGCGGGCTGAAGATGAAGCTGAAACTGTTGTCAAAACCCACGTCGTCGATGAGTTTCATCATCTTGCCAAAATCCTCTTCGGTCTCGCCGGGGAAGCCGACGATGAAGTCGCTGCTCAGCGCCATGTCGGGCCGGATCGCCCGCAGTTTGCGCACCGTGCTCTTGTATTCCATGGCGGTGTAGCCGCGTTTCATGGCCATCAGGATGCGGTCCGAGCCGTGCTGCACCGGCAGGTGCAGGTGGCTCACCAGTTTGGGCAGCTTGTCGTAAGCGGCAATCAGCGAGGGCGTGAACTCGTTCGGGTGGCTTGTGACATAGCGGATGCGCTCGATGCCCGGAATGTCGGATACGTAGTCGAGCAGCGTGGCAAAGTCGGCCATCTCGCCTGAGAGCGCGCTGGCGTCGCCAATCATGCGGGCGCGCCAGGCGTTGACGTTTTGCCCGAGCAGCGTGATTTCTTTCACGCCCTGGTCGGCCAGCCCGGCCACTTCAACCAGCACGTCTTCAAACGGGCGGCTCACTTCTTCGCCGCGGGTGTAGGGCACCACGCAGTAGCTGCAATACTTGGAGCAGCCTTCCATGATGCTCACGAACGCGCTGGCGCCTTCGACGCGCGCCGGGGGCAGGTGGTCAAACTTTTCGATTTCGGGAAAGCTGATGTCCACTTGCGAGCGATTGAGCCGCTCGCGATCAAACAGCAGCTGCGGCAGGCGGTGCAGGGTTTGCGGGCCAAACACCACGTCCACATAGGGTGCGCGCGCGATGATGGCGGCGCCTTCCTGGCTGGCGACGCAGCCGCCCACGCCGATCAAAGCGCCCTTCTTCTTCAGGTGCTTGACGCGGCCCAGGTCAGAGAACACTTTCTCCTGCGCCTTTTCGCGCACCGAGCAGGTGTTGAACAGAATCAGGTCGGCTTCTTCCACGTTGTCGGTCGGCTCGTAGCCTTCGGCCGCGCCGAGAACGTCGCTCATTTTGTCCGAGTCGTACTCGTTCATCTGGCAGCCGTAGGTTTTGATGAAGACTTTTTTGCTCATGGGGGAACTCACTGAATAGGTATAAATTCAATAGCTGCTAACGCCCTATTGACGTGGGCTAGAGCCTGATTTCTTATAAATTAGTCGGAAAAGTGCTCGCACGCAGGGCGCCACTCGGCCAGGCGCCCAACGGGGCTATTGCCGGGGATACTTCGGCAACTGCTCAAACGGCGTCTTGCCGTCGTCGGTTTTGGGCTTGTCAGCGTCAGAGCCGAAGATGAAGTTGATCACCGTCTCCATGCCGCTGCGCTCTTGTGCCGCTTCTTGGGGGCTCAGAATCCAGGCCTCGTGAATCAGGCCCTGCGGGTCCTGCCGGTAGTTGACCAGCACGCTACTGCCCACCAAGGTGCTTGAGAGCACCAGCAGGTTGTTGACGCCCTTGATGCGCGCGCCCGGTGAGAGCCGGGCCGCCTTGCCGTTGATCAACACCTCGGGTGGCGCCGTGACCACAAGCAGGCCACGCCGGGCGTTGTCGGGAAACTGGCGCACACCCGCTTGCGCTTGCGCTTGCGCTTGCGCTTGCGCTTGCGCTTGGGCTTGGGCCAGATTGGCGCTCAGGGCGCAGGCGCTGAGCAAAACGAGTCCCAGCGTCTTCAAAAAACGGCGGGGTGAGGATGATTCTGGCGTCAGGCAGCGGTTCATGGTGTTTGTCCAGAGGCTGAAAGTTAAAGGGAAGCGCCACAGGGCGCCGTGCAGGTGGCTACTTTACTTGAAAGACCAGTTCGCGACCACCGCATTGGGCGTGACGCTCAGACGCATGGCATAGGGATTGCGCTGCTGCTCGCTCAACAAGGAACCCATCGCATAGCCCAGCAAGGCACCGGCCACGGTGTCCGACACCCAATGCTCACGCTTTTGCACTCGCCCGAAGGTCGACGCGGCAGCGACTGCATACAGCCAGGGCATGTCGAGCTGCTGGGCAAAGGGCGTGGCCAGGGCGAAGGCGATGGCGACGTGGTTGGACGCAAATCCGGACTGGGCAGCGCCGCTCTTGAAACCGTCAAAACTCGCGTTGCCCAATTCTTGCGACGGTCGCGCCCGGCCCACCACGTAGCGCGTCGCCAGGTTAGCGCCCCAGGTGTAAGCCGCCGCCTTGAGCGCGGTCTCTGCCGTGCTGGCGGCTGGTTCGCCACCGATACCGGTGTAGAGCAAGCCAGCGCTCAGCGCCAGCGCCATCGGCAAGGCGTTGCTGGCAGTGCCGAGTTGGCTCATGTTGCCAGTCTGGTGCTTCTGGGCCCAGCGCTCGGCGGGCTTGTCCAGCAGGCTGGACGCCAGGATGGCGCCGCCGGCCCACAGCCAGGTGGAAGCTGGAATGTCAGCAATCTGGCGCCCCAGCGTGGTGGTGGTGCTGCCCAGAGTCTCAAAGGCGTTGAGCCGGGGCTCGGTGAGCACATAGCTGGTGTTGGCGGCCGACTCCAGCGCGCTTGGCCGCGCCGGGCGCCAGTTCAGGGCGCGCGGGTCGCGCTGGCGCGTCAGGTCGATCAGGGTAAAGCGCCGGTTCAGGCGCGCGCCACCGTCGCGCGTGAGCGGGTTCCAGGTGATGTTCGCCGTGCCGGGCGTGGACTTGGGCAGCATCACGTCGAAGGGAATCGTGACGTAGATGCCTTTGTCAAAGCTGCCCTCGCCAAATTGCTCCTTTGAGACATCGGTCTTGGTGGCCCAGGCACCCATGGCAACGCCATTGGGGAACACGCGCTTGACATCAAGTGTGGCGCCCACGTCGCCGGCCAGGTAGCGCCCAGCGCTCAGGTTGAGTTGCACATCGTTCCAGCCGGTGTCCCAGTACAGGGTGGCGTGCCCGGTGTTGACGCTGTAGTCCCGAAAATCCAGGTTTTGGCGGAAATCGCGCTGCCTCACATGGTTGACATCGACGCCAACCGCCAGCCGACTTTGCCAGGGTCGGTACAGCCACTCTGCGCCGACCCCGCCGTACATTGACTCCAGCATGCCTGCATAGGCGCTGGCATAGTGGCCACCGCCCAGGTCACTGGCATGGGTGAGCTGCAACAAGGGCATCGTCAGGCGCGAGGTGGTGACGTACTCGCGCTGATGGGTGCGCACGCGTGGCAGATTCACGTCGCTGGTGTTGTCGTATTTGAACTTGTCGAAGTTATCGAGCAATCGCAAGCCAAACGCACTGCTGAGCCAGGTGCTGTCGGTAAAACGGTGTTCCAGCTTGGCTTGCAGGCCAAGTTGATAGATCAGAAAGCCGTCAGGCCCGCCCAGAATCTGGCTGTAGCTGGGGCCCCAGTCGGCGCTGAAACCGGGGGGCTTGCCCTGCCAAAAATTGCTGTCGCTACCGCGTTGCGCCAGGGCGCCGGTCTGACCAGAGCGCCCAGGCAAGGCCTGCTGCGCGGGCAGGCGCAAGGCAGGTGGCTCGGCCTGGGTACGCTGCGCCACCCACTCAGCACGGTCCACCTCAATTTGGGACAACGACAGTCCGCGCTCCTGCAACTGCAGCACGAAACGGGTCGAACTGGCGGGTGCGTCACGGTGCAGCACATGGATGGCACGCTCAATGCGCTCCTGCAGGTGCAAGGCGGTATCGGTCTCGGCCACCACGGTGGTGCTACCGCCCTGGTGCGCAATGCTGCGCACCGACCAGCCGGTGTAAAGCTCAATCGCCTGTGCTGTACCCTGCCAGCCAGAAGGCGGCAGTTGCGCTGCGGCCTTGAGCTGGACCGGGGGCAGAGCGACGTCAAGCAATTTAGGCGAATACAGCTGGTTCAAGCCGCCATGCAGGGTAAAACCCAGCATCAGGCGGTTGCCGCGCTCCAATCCCAGGCTGAAATCAATATTGGGTGAATAACGGTAAACCGCACCGACATTGAACGGGCTTTTGGCCGGCTGGTTGTTGCCGCTGGGCTCGTGCTGGTAGTCATTGCCATCAAGCTCCAGCTTCAACAACAACGCATCTACCGGCGACTGCCACTGCAAGCCGCCAAACAGGGCTGTCGGGCCGTGAAACATCGACTTGTAGTTGACTGTGCCGCCCGTGGCGCTCTGATTGCCGGTGCGGCTGTTGAAGCTATCGCCCAGGAAAGACAAAGGGTTTTTGAGGTTGCCGCGCGCCCCCAAGTAACCCCAGCCCAGGCCCAGGCTGGCGTCCCAATTGCCCCAGCGCTTGCTCGCCACCAGGTACTCGCCCGAGAACAGGCCAGTGCCACCCAGGTCGCGCACGCCGAGCGCCACTTGCGGCCAAAACGCCGATTCTTCGCGCAGGCGCAGCTTGAAATCGATCGACTTGTCCTTTAAGGATTGGCCGCCTGCAATCGTCGGACCATAGAGGCGATTGGCAATATCGGTGTAACGAAAGCCCGTTTCCAGCCAGTCGAGCGGCTGCAACATGATGGTGCCGCGCGTGTAGGGCTCAACCCGGCCCATGTGCAGGCGCATCGCGCCGGCCGGCGCCATGCGCGCGCTCGGGGTTTGCAGCACGCCGATCTCGCCCCAGTCACTGGCGCGAAGTTGGTGCCCACGCGGCACAGCGCGCGGCGCACGCTGCACCGGCACAACTTGGGTTGCGCCAGCGCTCAAGGCGGGCTCTCCCGGCAACTGGGTTGCCAAAAAGCGCGCCAGGTTGTCGGACACGCTGTCGGGCACGCGCGCGGCGCGACTGGGCGCCCATATCCAGGCCCCCGCGCCCGGTTCGTCCTGCGGTTGCAGATTCCAGGGCGCAATGCCAAAGCGTTGGGTGCGGCCATCGGCCTGAGCAATCCAGGCCCAGTCCACCGGCGCATCAGTGCCGATCACAGCGCCAAAGCTGCAAGCGCGCAGGTAGTCTTGGACCAGGGCGCCAGGTACATGGCTGGCGCTGCAAGGCTGGCCGACTTCGGTCACGACGGTCACGGTGCCTGGGCGCGCCGGCAAGACAATGCGCTGCCCCTCTTGCAACACCGGGTCTTGCGCCGGGTGGGCCTGCAGCCAACGCGCGTCGGCCATGGCGACAGAGAGCCGACCGGTGAGCGGCAAAGCCAGCAACCAGTCAGACAAATGCGCGCGCGCATCAGGCGACAAGGCCAGCCCCGGGCTCTGCTGCATCGCTTCGACGACGCCCTGGCGCAGACGCTGCTGCGGAGCGCGTTCGGCCCACACCTGCCAATGCAAGGCGGTGGTATCTGCCGTGGCGTCGGTGTTGCGCAGCAACCAGTCGCTCAGGCGCTCGCCCGGCACAATCGCAGCCGGTTGAACCGCCGCTATAGGGGCCTGCGCCGCAGCCGGCCAGACCGCCAGGCAGGCCATGCAGAGAACCGTCGCTTGCGCAACGCGCGTAGGCTGAAACTTCAAGAGGATTCTTCCTGCACCGGCCAGCGCTGCAACTTCAGACAAAAATCAACAGACAGACACTGCTGCGAATACACCACAGCCGGCTGCCCGCGGTGCACACCCCAGGCGTACCAGGCCGGCGGCAGCCGCTGGGCACTGGAGCTGATCGTGGCTTCGCGGAACCAGTGGTAGCGGCGGGCCTGCTCAATGGGCAGCGTCGCCGTCAGCACAATCGGTGGCAGGCCACCCCACGGATGGAGCTCCAGCTGATCGGCAATACCGAAGCGGTAGCCTGGCATCTGGTCGCGGGAGCGCTGGTAGACACCGCCTTGCGTTGCAGCGTCAACCCAGGTCGGTAGCGGGCTGCCAAAGCGAACCGCACGCCAATCGGTTTCCAGCCCGGCGGTGGCGATGATGCGCCCGCTCTGCGTCTTGATGACTTCGCCTTTGGCTGAGTACCACACCTCGATCTCGCCCTGTGGATGGGCGTCCACATAGCCCAGCACCAGCAAGGCTGCCGCACGGCCTGCCACTTCGACCCGCAAATAGCGGTAAGCCGGATTGGGCTGCGCCGGCAGCTTTGAGGCATTGCCCGAGCCCAAACGCTCTGCAGCGACGGCCGACACCACCTCGGCCAGCGGACTGCTGCTGGTGGCGCAGCCACTCAGCCACGCCGCCAACAACAACAACAGCAACCAACGACCCACCACATACTGACGTAGTTTCATGCGCACAAAAAGAAAAGCGCCCGAAGGCGCTGTTTCATCTTGGAAAACAGGTCAATTGGTGGTGGAGCCCGAATCATTCACGGCAGTCACCACCACGGCGGCAATCACGGCACCAATCACAAGGGTGGACAACGCAACACCCCCGATGGCAGCATTAGAGGCAGCAGCTGCTCCTACGGGCGCACCAGAACCTGCGGCAGCACCGGAACCTGCGGCTGGCGTTTGAGCCCATACGGACTGGGACGTGAGGGCGAGAATGGCAACGCTGGTTGCAAGGAATTTATTGAGTTTCATAAAAGCTCCTAAGTACTGACTTGACTGTCTGAAAAAATGAACCGTCAATATACCATTACCAATTAATTGGCCCAGAGGTTTTTTCTTGACTGCACAAAAAATCAGGTCTGTGCAGCAGAGCTGGCAGCAAGCCATGGCGCTTAACGTTGCCCATATACAACGACAAACGCCAAGCCTTCAGCCCGCGCGGCGCGCCTTGACCGCCTGCGCCAGTACCTCCAGCACCTGACACGAATCATCCCAGCCCAGGCAGGCATCGGTGATGCTTTTGCCATATTCCAGTTCGGCCGGGTCATTCTTTCCGGGTGTGAACTTCTGGGCACCGGCGAGCAGATGGCTTTCCACCATGACGCCAAACACGCTGCTGGAGCCGCCCGCAATTTGGCCCGCGATGTCCTGCGCCACCTCCATCTGTTTCTCAAACTTTTTACTGCTGTTGGCATGGCTGCAGTCCACCATCAAGGTCGGCGGCAACTTGGCAGCCACCAAGTCCTGGCAAGCGGCAGCGACGCTGGCAGCATCAAAATTGGGCGCTTTCCCACCACGCAGGATGACGTGACAGTCTTTGTTGCCCTTGGTTTGCACTATGGCGACCTGACCATTCTTGTGCACTGACAAGAAGTGGTGGCCTCCAGCGGCGGCCTGAATGGCGTCGGTGGCGATCCTGATGTTGCCGTCGGTGCCGTTCTTGAAGCCAATCGGCGCCGACAGACCCGAGGCCAACTCGCGATGCACCTGGCTCTCCGTCGTGCGTGCGCCAATCGCGCCCCAGGAGATCAGGTCGCCCAGATATTGGGGCGAAATCACATCCAAGAACTCGCTGCCTGCGGGCAAGCCCAGGCGGTTGATGTCAATGAGCAACTGGCGCGCAATGCGCAGGCCCTCGTCGATGCGAAAGGTTTCGTCCAGATAAGGATCGTTGATCAATCCCTTCCAGCCGACCGTGGTGCGGGGTTTCTCAAAATAGACGCGCATCACGATCTCCAGGGTGTCGGCGTACTTTTCGCGCTGCACCTGGAGCCCGCGCGCATAGTCCAGTGCCGCAGCCGGGTTGTGGATGGAGCACGGGCCAATCACTACCAGCAAGCGGTCATCCTTGCCGGCCATGATGGCATGGATGCGCCGGCGCGTGGCGCTGATCAATGCCTCCACGGCGGTGCCTTCAATCGGGAAGAAGCGAATCAGATGCTCGGGAGGAGGCAACACGGTGATGTCCTTGATGCGTTGGTTGTCGGTCTGGCCGGTGCGATCCATCGGGCTCGCATACCAGGCATCGGCAGCAACGGAAGATTTGGCAGTCATGGTGAGGCTCCTAAGTCGATCAAAAAAAACAAAAAGGGCATAAAAAAACCGCCGGGGTTGCCGGCGGTTTTTGGGAGATCAGGACGTTTGATTCAGGTACGTTCAGAACTCTCTACCGCCGCAGGCGCTGGAGAACCAAAAGTAGCTAAAGAAAGACCGGACTGACTTCATGCGCACAAATGTAGCATAGTCAAAGGCAGGCGCTGGCGCCAAGCCGTCGTTCAGGCGGTGCCGCCGACCGTCAGGCCGTCAATGCGCAAGGTCGGCTGCCCCACGCCCACGGGAACGCTCTGGCCTTCTTTGCCGCAGGTGCCGACACCGCTGTCGAGCTTCATGTCATTGCCAATCATGCTGACGCGCTGTAACGCGTCCGGGCCGCTGCCGACAATGGTGGCGCCTTTGACCGGGTAAAGAATCTTGCCGTTTTCCACCCAATAGGCTTCGCTGGCTGAGAACACAAACTTGCCCGAGGTGATGTCGACCTGGCCGCCGCCAAAGTTGGTGGCGTAAAGACCCTTCTTGATGCTCGCCACAATTTCGTCGGGGGATTTGTCTCCGGCGAGCATGTAGGTGTTGGTCATGCGCGGCAAGGGCACATGGGCGTAGCTCTCGCGCCGGCCGTTGCCGGTCGGTGCCACCCCCATCAGGCGCGCATTCATCGCGTCCTGGATGTAGCCTTTCAAGATGCCGTCTTCAATCAGCACATTGCGCGCGCTGGTGTTGCCTTCATCATCGACGTTGAGCGAACCGCGGCGCTCAGAAATGGTGCCATCGTCCAACACCGTCACACCCTTGGCCGCAACACGCTGGCCGATCCGGCCACTGAAGGCGCTGGAGCCCTTGCGGTTGAAGTCGCCTTCCAAACCATGGCCAATCGCCTCGTGCAACAAAATGCCCGGCCAGCCGGGGCCAAGCACCACGGTCATTTCACCGGCGGGTGCCGGACGCGCTTCCAGGTTGACCAGCGCGGCCTTGACGGCCTCATCCACATATTGCGTAATCTGCGCCTCGTCAAAATAAGCCAGTCCAAAGCGCCCACCGCCGCCGGCCGATCCCATTTCACGCCGCTTTTTGCTACCCACACCCTGCTCGGCAATCACCGTCACTGACAGTCGCACCAGCGGGCGCACGTCGGCCGCCAAGGTGCCGTCGGCGCGGGCGACCAGCACTACGTCGTATTCGCTCGCCACCCCCGCCATGACCTGCGCCACGCGCGGGTCCTTGGCGCGGGCCAGTTGCTCTACACGCTCCAGCAACTTGACCTTGGCAGCACTGTCAAGCGTGGTGATCGGGTCCAGGCCAGGGTACAAGGAACGCCCACGAGCTATTTTTTTAGTAGCTACTCGCGCCCGCCCCTTCTGGGCTAGAGCCGAAATTGATCTCACAGTGCGGGCGGCATCGAGCAGCGAGGCCTCGGAGATGTCGTCCGAATAGGCAAAGGCTGTCTTCTCGCCGCTGACGGCGCGCACACCCACGCCCTGGTCAATGCTGAAGGAGCCGGTCTTGACAATGCCCTCCTCCAGGCTCCAGCCCTCCGAGCGCGTGTACTGAAAATACAGGTCAGCCTCATCAACCTGGTGCGCCTTGATTTCATTCAAAGCGCGGGCCAAGTGGGATTCGTCCAGGCCAAAGGGCGTGAGCAGCAGGGACTTGGCAATGGCCAAGCGTTCTAGAGTGGGTTCGCGGGAGATCATGTTGGGATTCTAATTAGTTGGGGACAGAGCTGGCGGACATCCGACAGGATGTTGGGGACAGAGCTGGTTCACTTCGTGTAACTGCGGTCTGTCCCACAAGGTGTTCGGCTGGTAACTGCGGTCTGTCCCGCAAGGCATCAGGATTGCACCAGCCGCTTGGACTTTGCAATTGACATCAGTATCCCCAGCGCCAGGCCCAGCGTCACCATGGCGGTGCCGCCATAGCTAACGAAGGGCAGCGGCACGCCCACCACCGGCAAAATGCCGCTGACCATGCCCATGTTGACAAAGGCATAGGTAAAGAAGATCAGCGTGATGCTGCCCGCCAGCAGCCTTGAAAACAGCGTCGGGGCTTGCAGCGCAATGGCCAGGCCGCGCAGGATCAAGAACAAGAAGCCGGCAATCAGCAGCATGTTGCCGACCAGCCCGAATTCTTCAGAAAATGACGCAAAAATGAAGTCGGTGGTGCGCTCTGGAATGAACTCCAGATGGGTCTGAGTGCCCTGCATGAAGCCCTTGCCCCAGAAACCGCCCGAGCCAATCGCAATCATGCCCTGAATGATGTGAAAGCCCTTGCCCAGCGGATCGCGCGACGGGTCTAAAAGCGTGCAGATGCGCTGCTGCTGGTAGTCGTGCAACACCGGCCAACGCATGCCGTCGGCACACAACTGCGGCTCGAAGCCCACCAGCAAGCCAATCCCTACCACCCCCAGCAGCAGCGGCGGCACGATCCATTTCCAGGACAAGCCCGCAAAAAAAATGACCGACATGCCCGCCGCCAGCACCAGCAGCCCGGTGCCCAGGTCTGGCTGTTTGATGATCAAGGCAATCGGCAGCGCCAGCAGCAGCAAGGCCACCACAAAGTCCAGGGGCCGCAGTTGCCCCTCGCGCTTCTGGAACCACCAGGCCAGCATCAAGGGCACGGCAATCTTGAGGATTTCACTGGGCTGGATGGTGACGCCCACGTTCAACCAGCGCTGTGCGCCCTTTTTGGTGATGCCAAAAACCGCCACCGCGATCAGCAGGGCCACCCCCAGCAGGTACAGCGGCAACGCCAGCGCCATCAGCCGCTGCGGCGGAATCTGGGCCACCACAAACATGATGGTGCCCGCCAGCAACATGTTGCGGCCATGATCCTCAAATCGGGAGCCATGGTCGTAGCCGACTGAATACATCGTCACCAAGCCCGCGCACGCCAGCAAAAAAACGGCAAACGCCAACGGGCCGTCAAAGCCACGAAACCAGGGCGTGATGCGCCGCCAGGGGTGAGTTTTTCCAAATTGATGCGCCATGGGGGTGATTATCTCGTGAGTGGCTGATAGGCCTTACGGGAAGCACTTTCAATCATTCAATCGTGATTTCAAGCCGGGTTCGCCGGGCGGTGCTGCTTATATCCAGCGTCGCGTCAATGGCGTGAGCACGCTCCTGCATCGATAGCAAACCTCGGTGTTTTACCTGCGCGACGTCAAAACCGCGTCCGTTGTCAATGATCTGCAGTCGCACGCCGGTGCCCGCAGCGCTCAATGACGATGCAGCGATTTGCAGAACACTGGCCTGCGCATGCTGCAGCACGTTGGACAGCGCCTCAAACAACATGAACTGCAATTGGCGCATGGCGCTGGCATCCAGGCGAGAGACCGGCTTCAGCACCTCGACATTCCACTGCCAGGCAATGTTGCAGGCCAGAAAGCGCGGCTCCAGCCGGTAGCGAATATTGGCCAGCAAGGCGTTGATGTCGCCCGGCGGAAGGTTCATGGCGTCAATCGACAGCTTGAGTTGATCCAGGGAATCGCGCAGCGTCTGCAACACCTCGCCAGGTCCCGATCGACCCGATTCCAGCTGTCGAATCGCGGTACTGATGTGCGAGCCAACGCCATCGTGCATGTCGCGAAGAATGCGGCTGCGCTCCAGCGCGCGCTCCTGCTCGCGCGCGAGCTGCTCCAAGCGCTGGTAGCTCTGCGTCAGCTCTTGCTCCCTGTGCGCCACGCGCGCCAGCAGGTTGGCGTTGAGGTCACGCGCCTGCGCACTGGCCGCGCGAAAGCGCATGATGACGATACAGCCCAGCGTCACGCCAAACAGCACCGAGCTGTAGCGCATCAGGGTATTGCCGCCATAGCCCTGGCTGATCCGAAACACATACAGATCGCGCAAGCCCACCAGCGTATTCCAAAGCAATACCAGCGCCACCAGCCTGTGCGCCAAAGACGCACCGCGCGCCGCCTGCCAGATAAACAGGGAGGCGAATATCAGCGCGGTCAGCCCCAATGCAGCGTACAAGAGCGTCATCGCCAGTGGAAAACCGCCCGCAAGTGCCGCCGCGCCAGCGGCAACACTCGTCGCCAGCAGCAAGCCCAGCCAGCGGCGCAGCCAGATCGCGGCAGTCAGACGACCCCAGTCGGCGACTTCAACACAAAAGAGCATCATGCTGCTCACCCACACGGTTGCCGCCAAAAGCCCGACCATGCCCCACCAGGGCCAGGCAATGGGTGAGTGCGCGATCAGGGTATCGCCGATCCTGAGCGTCCATGACAGCTCAGCCAGCGCGGCAAACAGATACAGCGGATCGCGCTTGAGCCACCCGGACGCGCTGACGTCCACCTGCGTTGCCCACAGCGCCAGTGCCACCACCCCGATCAACAGACTGAAGATCACCACGGCCAGCGAACCGGTGATACGCCAGTCGTAGTCATGTTGATAGAGTTCTTGCACCTGCGCCCGCGGGCCCAAGGTCAAGGGCGCCAGTCCGCCGCGGCGACCCACGTCAGCGCGGATATGTACGCGAAAGACGTTGCGCGTGCGCAGCAGGCTGGGGTCAAGCTCAATCAAGCGAGGCGCCTTGGCGTAATCGGCACCGTTGCCCTGCTGCAAATCACCTTTGGTCTGCAATAGCGTGCCATTCAGCCAAATTTCATAAGCATTGCCCAGCCGGGGCAGGTACAAGGCATAGGGCTCGATCGGCACCGCCGCCAGCTCGAATGCCAATTCAAATGTCGCCGAACCGGCCAGACCCGGGTGCTTGCGGTCCCAGTGGTAGGGCAAGTTGACAGCTTGCTGCTGCGTTTGGCCTTTCAGCGTGACAGTCGCCTGCGCTGCGCGCAGTTCCAGCGTTTGGGCGGGTGCCTGCGCGAGCGCCTGCCCGCTAACGCACGCCAGCCCCAGCCCCAGCCCGAAAGCCCAGAAAAGCAGAGACCGCAGAGCGCGCCGAATTGTCATAGATCGGCGCATCTTAGCGAAGCCCTGGTGGACGCGGCGGGCGCGCCTGGTTCAGAACTCGCCTGCGCGGGCGTTGCGCCGGTGGCTTCACCCCAAAGACGACAACAGCCCCATGCGCGTGGCCTCAAACACCGCTTCGTTTTTGGAGTGCACGGAGAGTTTGCCGTAGAGGTTCTTGATGTGCGTCTGCACCGTGTGCACGCTCAAGGCCTGTAAGCGCGCAATCTCGGCGTAGGAAAATCCGCGCGCGATCAAACCCAGCACCTCCTGCTCGCGTGGCGACAGCAAGCCGCGCGACGCGGCGCCCTCAGTCGCACCAAGTGATTCATTTTTCATAGCATACCGTTCAGTAGGCACGCGAGCTAGGGCTCCATTTTCCTTATAAACAAGATACTTTGACAGCACCCGCCGGGCGATCATGGGCGAAATCGGCGAGGCGCCCGCGCGCATGTCCAGAATGGTTTGGGCGATGTCATCGGGCGTCGAATCCTTGTGAATGTAGCCCAACGCACCGGCTTCAATGCTGGCCAGCACGTTGTCTTCATCGCCGAACATCGAGATCACCAGCGGCTCGCAATGCGGATGCAGCCGCTTGGCGTGACGAATCACCTCCAGGCCGCTGCCATCGGGCAGGCCCAGGTCGGTCAACAGCACATCCAGTGTGTTCCTGTCGTCATCCAGCCAGGCTTTCGCCTCGGCCACGGTGCCGCAACTGGCGGCCAGCGCCAGCTCGGCGCAGCGTGACACGCTGGCCGCAAAAAATTCCCGCATTTGCGAATCGTCTTCAACCACCAGTACGCGCCACACTTGCTTCACCTTGCCCATAGTCCAATGGGTGACAAGCATAGTCGTGCTTGAAGGCGCTGGCTAGCATCCACGCATCCCATGTCTATGGGAGGAGCCCCCCTGACTTGTTTATTTGCATCTATGATCTCGATCCGAGAAGTCGAGAACCCTGATTGATCGGCTTTCCAGAGCACGTTCCACTTTCAGCATTCCAACCCACCAAGGGAATTCTTATGTCCAAAAATGCCGCCCCGTCAATGGCCAAATCCGTCGTCGCTGGTGACGCGCCCATCGCGCCACAAATTTCCCCTGGTTCGAACCCGCAGTTCCACTCGGGAATTAAACGGGTGAATGCGCTGCTTGAGCCTGAAGACGCCGCGCTTGAAGAAGACTTGGCGAGGTTGTTGGGCGCTGATGCCGAGGTCGGCAGAGGCGAACGCATTGTGCTGGCGCAAGCTCAACCTGGGACGACACCGGAAGCTGGTGCTGGTGCTGGTGCTGGTGCTGGTGCTGGTGCTGGTGCTGGTGCTGGTGCTGGTGCTGGTGCTG
>Ga0180732_1000546_pt1 | contig 30888 bp, 63 predicted proteins | sample KR11_01MetaG_FD_148674 | JGI IMG/M metagenome (GOLD analysis project Ga0180732, IMG submission 148674) | Groundwater microbial communities from the Olkiluoto Island deep subsurface site, Finland - KR11_0.1 MetaG | ecosystem: Environmental > Aquatic > Deep subsurface > Groundwater | place... | reverse complement strand
GCGCACGCAGACGTTTGGGATTGGCGGCAAGAACTTCGTCACCTATTCGAGTCCCGGAGCGGTAGCGGATTCCCTTGTCGTTCAATCGGGCGTAGACCTGATTGTGCATGGGCCGGTGAAGATTGACAGCAACGTGACTATCGCTGGCACGGATTCGGCGCAGCGGCAGGTGGGCGATACCATTCGTTTCACTAAGGGCGGTGGTATGACCTGCGTCATCACCGGCGCGAACGCTTGGGCGGCGGGCCTGAGCGATACGGCAAGCGGGGCGCAGAGTGTGGTGGCGGGCGGCAAGGCGAACAAGGCGAGCGGGGATAGTTCTGCCGTTGGCGGTGGCACGAGAAATAAGGCAACGGAGAGAGGGGCTACGATTGCTGGCGGTCGGGGAAATATCGCGAGTGGAATTGAATCATTTGTCGGCGGAGGGCAGGCGAACTCGAATGGCGGACAGGACGCAAGCATCGTTGGTGGCGTTGCGAACACCATATCAGGAGCCTACTCCTTCATCGGCGGAGGTTACAACAATGACGTGAGGACAAACAGTATCTATTCATTTATCGGCGGCGGAACCAACAACGTGATGCGGGGAATCCTCTCCGTAATCCCTGGCGGCGATGCAAATATCGACTCTGCACCCTACTCCGCCCTGCTTGGCGATTCCCTTTGCGCCAAAGCGACCGACACCTTCAGCTTCGGTGTCGGCGCAGGTGCAGGCGCAGGTCGCCTTGTCAGTCCCGGCAAGCGCACGGTCTGGTGGGGCGTAGGCGGCATCAATCAGGTGGCGTGGGGTGCTGACTCTACCGTCATTCAACCCGGCGTTGACCTGATTGTGCATGGGCCAGCCAAGATTGACTCGTCTCTGACGGTGGCGCGGCTCATCGTGGGCGATACCGTGCTGATTCGCACGGCGGGCGCGGCGTTCGCGGCAACCAAGCGATTTGAGACCTATGCCGACTCTTGCGCGGGCGTAGACTCGATACAACTGACCGCCTTGAATGCGAGTGGCGCACGAGCGAGAGTCATCACCTTGCGCGATTCCGTGTTTGTGAAGGACGGCGCGACGGTGGTGAAGATTCTAAGCGCGGCGGGGAAGTGGTGTGACCTTGAATACCTCGGCGCACCGTGTAGCCGTTGGCAGGTCTTTGGCTCGAACTGATAGGAGAAATCATGCCTCTAACAATACAGGAAGTTCTCGCCCGCACTCAGGCGAAAGTCGAGAACGCCAACACGATACTTCAGAACAAGCGCGCAGTCGCAGAGCAGCGACGCGCCGACTGGATGAGACTCGAAGAGGACTGCCGCAAGCTGGAAGAGCAGATAGCGCAACTCAAAGCCATGCTGACAGAACTCCAAGCGTAAAAGGATACATAATGAAACGACTCAAGACATTCGTTGGCAAGGCCGCGCTGATACTGACTGCGCTGACGTTGTTCACCGCGCTTATCGGCGGGCTGACGAAGGCCACATGGCTGCCGTGGCTGGCCGTCCCGATTGTCGTCGTGTTCGGACTCTGGGCGTTAGTCTACTTCCTGCCAAAGGACGAATGACCGACCCGTTGTTTGGCGAGGATAAGGCGCAGCATCTGCTGATTTCATTCAGCGTGTCCGTCATTTTGGCGGTCGCTATGCTCTGGCTGCATACTGCGCTACTAATTGCCTTAGTAGTTAGTTCCTTCGTTACTATATTGATTGGTGTTGGCAAAGAGGCGTGGGATTCTCGGAGTCTTGGCTGTTTCAGCATTCCGGATATCATAGCCGACTTAATTGGAATCGCAATAGGACTAACGCTGGTTGTATTATGAGTTGTCGTCACGCCGAATTGATGCAGACGGACAACACATTCATCTGTCGGTCGTGCGGTAAGAATTGGTCACGCGACAGAAATAGCCGTGTTTACGTTAGTTATGAGAGACCCTACGGTGAGCTACAACTCACGCGGGACGGCGAACTACGCGGAGAATTTCAATCGTGGCGGCATATCGCAAATGCGGGCGGACTGTGGCGCGATGTGCTGGCCGACATGCCTGAACGAATCGCGGAATTTGGACGCGGGAGTCATCAACAGGAAATGAAGTTCAATCCGGTGGAGAAGGCGAGGCTCTTGAGCTCTGATGTCCGCGAAAAGTTTCGCAATGCTCTCAACCTTTACAGGAAACATTTTCCGACGATGTACAAGAAATATGTTTCCGGGTTTACGGTCAAGTTCTTGAGTGAAAAGGATTGGGTTGCGATGTTTTCGTCTTCACCAGTTGCGTTACAGAGATGGGGTATTTACGTCACCGAGAGCGAAAAAGAGATTGGTATCCGTTCGTCTTGGGCCAAAGAATGGGAAACGTACCGATTTTTTATGGTTCTCGCCCACGAATTCAAACACGCCTATGACCATCAACACGGTAAATACAACAAACCCAAATCCTGGACAGATGATTATTATGCTAGTTACGGAAAATACAAATCCGATCCGAGTGAATTGAGCGCAAAGAAATTCGAGACCGCCGCCTTCAAGCGGTTTACGCGCTTACCGGGAACTGAACAGATGAACCCTTCCCACCGCCCCGGCGACATCGTCGACATCATGGATGATAATAATGATTGGGTGTTCGGTGGGAGAGTTGTCAGTAAATTACCCGGCGACCGCTATCTCTTGATTTCTGGGGTAGTTGTGAGAGAGGTCGACACGCGACCGCATCAAGTGGAGTTCTTCGGGAGAAGATTGGAGGTGAATCCCGGTCATGGGAGTCAGGCCGCAATCAAGTTTCAGCAAGATCACGTTCCCGCCGTCAAGCTGGACGACGGAACAATCATTCTTGGCAAGAAACACGATATTCACGGCAATATCATTTCCAGACTTCTAAAGGACAAAAGTCCTTACGTTGCCGAGACTGGATTTTACAATACGAAACGAAAAGAATGGGTTTCACGACACATGGCGGATTTGTTGTGTGGAAACAGGGAATGTGTCATAATTGAAGCTGCGTCTCGCGGAATCGACAGCAAGGGGTTGACAGAGTTTGACGAACCTTGGCAAAAGATTTACAGAGAGATGTGCAAAGACAACCCTAACGAACTATTCTTCTTTGACTCTGAGTTGGATTTCCTCGTCAAATTCGGACAGGTCATTCCGCGCATACCGGGCACGATGTTTGAGACAGACCACGGAATCTACCGGCTGGTTACATACGACGAGGATAAAGTTGGATGGTATGTTGATTGCGTGAGGGCGAAACAGGGATCGTCGCCGGATGTGAAAAAGAATCCGTTGCCAGTGGAAGATATCTACGTACAGCTTACTAAAATAGCTCGCGATATCCTAGAAAGTGTTGCTTCAAACCACAGCGAGAATGACAGAAAAGTTCAACTTGGTAGATTTTGGGCAATATTTCACATTTTGAAGAAAAGCGAACAAACCGAATGGGTTTTACGTCATACGGATTGCTACTATTTGTTTGCCAGCACAATCAATACAAATAAATGGACGGATTCTCAATTGCAGGCCGCAGGAGAATCCTTGTATTACCCATCTGAAGGTCAACCGAGTTGAGGAGATTTACGATGAAAAACAACCCCGAATCCTGCCACTGCAGCAAGTGCGGCAAGCGTAGTCCGGTTGGCTACTTTGAAGATCGAATGGCATGGCTGAGACGTCACTACAAGAAATATCATCCGAGGGCGTGGAAGCGGAGTGTAGCGAAGGGCGTGGCAAACCGAACAATGGAAAATCCGCGTTCTTTGCAGGGTCAAACCGAAATCGAAACATGGTTCGAACGCGACAGGGCTCACGTCGAACTAAGGTGGAAAGACGGAGAAACCATTATTGAGTGGTGGGATAAAGATGTCGCACAAGCTGTTGATGATGGTTTTCTCGATCCCCGAGACTGGCATGGAAGCGCTATTGAGTATGCACAACATCGTGGATTACTTTCCAACCCCGGCCCGATGTCTGTATTTGAACTCCAGCGCCGTATTGGGCGCGGTCAGCGTGCGCTGCAGGAGCGGGTGCTGGATACCCTGCTACCCGAAGATAAGGCCAAACGCGGGCTCGTGGACGATATGCTGCCGTTCTCGCGGGGACTGCGGCAAAATCCGCTCGATATGAATCTTGGACGTCACTGGATATACGAAAAAGAATTGCGTGAACTTATTCCCGATGGATGGTATGGCGTAGTCGAAGCGGATGACAATGGAAACATAGATATGTTCTACGGGGATTACAGCAGTTACGATCAAGCACAGAATGCGCTCAACTTGTTTGTACGAGAAGATGAACGACGAGAAAAAAATGGTATTACGATGGTCAAAAGGACTGGTAATCGAATCCAGTTTATGTCCCACTTAATTGATCCGTTTAATCGAGGATTGAGGCAGAATCCGAAAAATTCTCCTCCTTACCTCGCCTCAATTCTCCTCGAAAGCCGCAAAATGGGGCTGATCGGCAAGACACGCGAACAGCGTGCGCTAAATGCGCAGGCGGCGGCACTGGTTGACTCGATGGACGAGAGCGAACGCAACAACGCATACCGCATCTACCGGAAGCTGCTGCAGAAAGTAGAGGGAGACTGAATGTTGATGGATGCTACCGTTGCCGATAGCATGGACAGAGAAAAGATCGTAGAGCTACTTCGTCTGCTGTCGACCGAGCTGACCGAACTCGCCGACGCGGTTGAGATATCTCCAGATCACGACACAGACGAACATGTCCGTGAATTGTGGGACGATACGTCGGAAACGATGAACTCGGTATTCGCGGTTATGGCCTCAGACGAGGAATTTGATGCCAGCATGGAAAAACTCGTCGAAAAGGAAATGAGCGAACACCCACAACTGAGTCGCGAGGAAGCCGAAGAGATTGTCTTGCAACACATGGACGGAGATGAAGATGGTGAGGGCGATGACGGGGGCGATGACGATGAGTTTGAAACCAAGGATGACAACTTGTAGACAATGAAAGGAAGTATGGTTTATGAACATTACAAACGGCTATGAGTATTACCCGACGCCGGTGAATCCGGGTGATCTACCGAAGACGTACCGATTTACGCAAACGACAACACTAAACACAAACGCTCCGTGGGAAATCGGCGACAACAAGGCGATTATCGTCGAAAAAGCTACTCCGATAAACGGGGCGTGGCTATTCGCATATCGCAAGGTTAAATCGCAATCAAGTCTCAACATCGAGCCACCATCGGTATACAGTATCACCAACAACACGGCTGGAGAGACAAAGGAAACGTGGCGGTACATTTACCACGTTACCCTAAACGACGGTCGCGATGGATGGACAGAACCGTCAAACGTAACTACCAACGAAGAAGAAGAAGGTGGCCCTGGCACAGGAGGAGACCCGCAAACCGACCCGACAAAGCCACAGGTACTAGTCACCATTGCGATTATTGGCGTATGTCTTTACCTGTTGGCTAAGTTGTCAAAGAAATGATTTGCGCAGTGTTTGCCAACGTTTTACTTAGCGGCCCGGTTTTCGCGTTTCTCCCTATAGTAAAAGTAACCATAGGGTAGGCGCATGAAAAAAGGAGTTCTTATCCTTCTAGCAAGTGGCGGGTTACTCGCCACCGCGTTTGCCCTAAAGAAGAAATTCCGCGAACTGAACGAAACCGGAGCGTTGCCAGATGAACCAGTTTTTGGACAATTCGTTACGAAATACGGAGTTCAAATTACGCCCCACTTCAATAGCAGCGAATTTCGCTGCACACAATCGGGCGGGAATTTCCGTATTTCTGTTGAACTTGTCCAAGCGCTGGAGCGGCTTCGTGCGCATTGGAACAAACCGATGTTCATAACTAGCGGTTATCGAACACCGGCCTACAATGCAACGTTGCAGGGCGCTTCGCCCACCTCGTATCATCTTCTCGGAATGGCTGCGGATGTTCACATCAACGGTGTGTCCGTAGCTGAACTCGATAACGTTGCTGCTGCGTCCGACATGTTTGGTGGACGTGGCTTGTATTTCAAGGATGGCTTTAACCATCTCGACGTCGGGAGGACTAGACAACCGTGGACAGGATAGCTAGTGTAGACAGTGTCTGATACGCCGGGACTTCCTCCCGGCATCGAAGTAATCGAATTAACGCCCCGTAGTCCTTTAGGACTTCCCAAATTCCCCTATCGCAGCCTCAACACAACAATTCGACTTGTCGAATTCGGCAATCTCCAGATAGGGGCATCCTTCGTCTATCGACGTATTGCTTGCTACAAGATAGCCAGCGATACCGCCTTGTCAACAACAACTGGAATCTGTTACTTTTTCGGCACAAAAACCGTAGTTGAGGAAATACTCTTTCCCGAAAGAGGTGAGATTTTTGGTGAACACGGATACATTGTTGCAAGCGGTGTTATCAGCGGAAGCGAATGGGACGGCATGAAACCATTGTTCCACTACTTCCTGGGTAGCGATAACGCAACATCACGTTACGCAACATTGTGCGATAGTTGGTATGATCACAACGGAATCCGCATAACCGAAATAGGTGTCATTGGGAAGACATTTTTATGTCGGTAATGCACATTGAGGTCGGATCGGAAAATCACGGTAGGCTGCTCGATCTTGCCACCACTGTTCAAGAGTTCTTTTCGAATTACACTGTAGCGGTATTCCTAAATACGATACTCGATAATCGTATTATCCTGAATGTTGGGGACGGCTCGGTTAAATTCTGGATTGATGAAAATTCTCTACAGTTGATTGTATGGGATGGAACAGTAATCTCCCAATTGGATATATCCTACACGCGAGAGGCTCTTCGAAAAACCTTAAGATCTTTAGCATCCAGGCAACTTGTCAAATTTCTCGAACGACACCAAAAGGCTGAAATTCAGACATTCGCTCAACGCAATTGGGAACAGTTTGTAGTTCATCGAACTGGGTCTCCCAACGACGGGTGGAATTTTAACATAAACTTGGATAATGGAACAATTCGTGGATCACAATATGCCGACTACCTCACATTCTGGGGAACCCCGGAACAGATTTCAAAAATAATTGAGCGTATATCGGAAATCAAACCAGCGCCAATCAACATTATCCTACCAAAATCAACACCACTATCAACTAGTGGGCTAATGACGAAAATCGACAAATGGCTCAATGCGAATATCTAAATGCCAAAAAGCGGTATTGATGATGTTGCGTAAACAACCCGCGTCGATTTGCGGGATGTCGGCATTCTCATCCACACTAAAGGCGCTCTTTCGCAAGCACCTCGTATGTATCCATTTCCGTCCGGCGTGTTCTGATTATCGTGAATGGGTTTGGGAATTGACACCATTTGGTCGAAGTTTCACAGAGTCGACACTTTTTGATGCGTAAACTAATAGAGTGTCATCTCAATCTTTCACCGTCTAGATTCAACATAACTGCGGGTGCATTAGTCACAACGGATTTCGTCGCTGGCGAGGAAAAGAACGTCCGACGCATACTACAAATGGTCAAAGACGATTCCTACGAATCCGGCATCGCAGCCAGCGCGGATGGCGGTTATGACCTGATACGCAATAGAGTTGGAACACCAACGGGATTTCAAGACCTCGAATGGTTTTTCCCGGTTGGACAGAAAGCGAGATGGAAAATGGATGTAGAAGGAAATGGACTGTGGAAGGAGGTTGCATGAATATCAACGACGTCAATAAAATTGACCCGTTCGAGCTTAACCTCGCGCTGCGAACGGCGTGCAAACGGACTATCGAAGGTCTAAAACAACGCAAATCAACACTCGTTGTTGCTCCCGCTGCGCTGTTGGCTGTATTGGACTTGACCAATACAGCCAACATAGCTAACGACGATTATCTTATTGGTGTTAAAAACACCAAAATCAGCATCATTTATGCCGCTGCCCGCGCTTGGCTAACGGCGGGCGGAACATTGGAGATAATGTGATCATCAAATTCACCACACACGGCGTTTCGCAGATTCTGGCTGGCAAGAAACTGGTCACGCGGCGAACGCACAATCTGGCAATAGTCAACATATTACCAGACTCATGGAAACTCAACGGCTACGGTTACGACGACCGTGGTATTTGTGTTGCAAACTTCAACCACAACGTAACAAACCGATGGGAAGTCTGCAAATCAAAATATCATCAGGGTCAGCGGTTCTATGTTGATCGCGTTAATATCGAAATCGTCGCAATCGACCTCGGTCGCGTTCGAGATATCGACAATACGGATATCATTCTCGAGGGCGCTGTTAACAAAGAAGAGTTCATCAAAATATGGGACTCTGCCTACCTTGTATTCCAACACGGATGGGAACGGAATCCGTGGTGTTGGAGGTATCGGTTTAAGGTGGTCGGATGACCAAGATGGAACACTGGCGCGAACAGGTTGAGGAAGCGGAACGAATTCACACTGATAAGCTGTCGGATCAGACCGCAGATAGACTGCTGGCGCTGATTGCAGTGGCGGAGAAAGCCGATACCGCCTGCGCGGTATTACGCCATTGCTGCGGATCGACGCAGACGTACAAAGACTTAGCAACCGCGCTGCACCAATTAGAGTTAACGCCGTGAGGTGTCCCCTCTGCTACCACGCCCTGCCCTTTGTTGGTTACCGTTTCAAGATGAAGAACGGTCACGTCGGACAGGTCTTACGCATTTCACACGGCAATCTAACAATCAAGAAACTCGTCGGAGGCATTCTGGCGGGTGGTGAGTTTATATGGCCGGAAAACAGAATAGAGGAGCTAGTATGGCAAGATTCAAAAAAGAATTCATGATAGATGTGGCAACGGAATTGTTTGTCAAACATGCCACCATCAACGACACGAACATCCAAAACACTGCTAGTTGGTGCATCGCCGCAGCGGAGGCACTCTACGCTGAGTTTGGGAAGAAAGAACTGACCAGGTGATTAAGCTTATGGACGGTCGGGCTCGCCATCGACGCTGGCCCAAGTCATTTGAAATTCCATCGAAAGACGACATCAAGAAACTCAAGGTTGGCAACTGCGTCAAACTTGGTTTTCTGGTCGGGAAAGACGGCGAACGAATGTGGGTTGAAATTACGGCAATCAAACAATGGGATGAGTTTACCGGCAAACTTACCAATTGCCCGCTTTTCCGAAAAGATATCGCAATCGGCGACACGATCTTTTTTAGTCGTCGCCACATACTGAGCATCTCCTGATGCGGTTCTTCCTCGTTGTTTACCAAATCGAGGGACAAGACAACCCAACAAAATGGGCGGTACTACGAACTGTGTCAGCTAAAGTTGCCGAAAAGGACATGGTCTGGCGGGATAACAACCTAGCCAGCCGGTCGGTAAAGTGGCACGTCATCACATGTATCCCGGTTAGCGAGATTTACACGGCGTGTGAAAAGGTATAAAGATGAGTGTGTGGAATCCGATAACTCGAAAACACATTTCAGAAAAAGCGTTCTACGACAGTCTGGTTGGACAAACAATCGTAGAAGTAGAACGAGAAGAACAGGTTTCGATGGTACACCGTACCGAGGCGTTCTCGTTGAAACTCAGCAATGGCCGCAAAGTTAGATTCTCGTCGTACTGCGACTCTGAAGAACATCGGCATCACATCGATGAACAATTTGCATACACAATAGAAGAATTCGCAGAATCGCAGAAAACTCCATGATCGAATATCGTTTCCGCCACTCACGAGGTTACAACTTCTACACACGAAGCCTACATACCACTAAAGCGGTAACTGAACGTATTGTCGTGGGAATTCTTCAGGCAACACAAGATACTCGAAGCTGGAAACTGCGTGTGTTTCGCGCATCTTTTATCTTGGAGATGATTAAGGCGGTTTCCACTGAAGAAACAACCATATTTGACAATGAATGGCCGGTTGGTAATAACATCTGGATTTTCGCTCGTAAAGAACCGAGACCAGTCCTCTGGCGCTGCTTGAATCCGAAGTGCAATAACTACAAGTGGAAATCAAGCCCGCGTCACACTATGGGATGCCCGAAATGCAGAAAGGATGATATTGAACTGGTCAATAAACCAATTGATAGAACTGTTGGTTGCACCATTTCAACCACCAAGGTGGTTGAAAATCAGGGAGAGGCCGACAATTCTTGTCAACAACGCCTTTTCTAACTACAAGCTATTTGAGATGCTTAGGTCTGTGATATTGCTGCTGTCAACAGAAAGCACAAAATCCAAGCTCCCGACATATGCCGAGTACTGCAAGGATGCAAATCTTGCCCCAATCCCCTTCTGGGAGGATGCGCAATTCGCAGCAGAGTCAAGATTGTTGACGAGAAAACGGGACTGACGATGTTCGAGAAAGGATGGGGACAATGAAAATCCAGCAGTTCGCTGACGCCTGCACCACTATCGAGCAGGCTGTCAAAGACATCAAGGAAGCGGTCGTGGATTTGCCCAAGCCCGCGCCCGCGCCCGCGTTCTGCCGTGGCTGGGGGCAGTGTGCGTTCCCTGGCAAAGCTGAAACTCAACCCTGCTGCGGCTGCAACGAGTACGAGCCGGATGAGCACGCGCCCGACTCCGTTGAGTTGGGCGACTGGCGAGGATACAAGCTGACGTGGATGGTCAAGCCTGACGGTGGATACGTCTGTGCCTCACGTGGTATAGATACTGGCGCATTCAGACCGGGCGACAAGCACCTGCCTGTATACGGATCGGCAGAACTCTGCAACGCCCTCCTCACCGCCTACCGCAGGGCAGTGGAGCGCAAGCTGGCGAAGCTTCCTGCTGGCTGGGAATGGCTGATGGACGAGATACCAGAAGAAGGCGACGTAACCGATGTCGTTTATCTCGGCAGATCGCGGCATGGTTTTTACATTTGGCCGGAGGTGCTGGCTAGAGATGAAACCGAGTCCCGCCGCCGTGCCGCCGCCTTGGGATTGGTGGAAGACGTGCGAACCGACCGCGCTGAGGCCGCGTTGAAAGCTGCGACGGGCAAGGCGACCTACAACTTTGCCGAGTGTGGCGCGTGCAAGCTGACCGAGGAAGTCAAGCGGCTGACCGCGTTGCTGGCAAGCCCCTGCACTGTCTGCGAGTCGTTCTCCCAGGCCAACATTCAACTTGTGCGAGAAGCTGAGACCAAGGATACGGAGATTCTGCGCATCCGCAAGGGCGAGCTTGCGCTTACCAAGTCCCGCAATATGTTCAAGCAGTCCAGTATCGAGAACGCCAACGAAATCACGCGGCTGCGGGGCGAGATTGCGGAGGTATGGCCGGTAGTTGACAGCATGAAAAAGGGCCACGATGACACCTACGATAGTCGTGGTTGCCGCGTTTGCGACTGGCTCACTCGCAACGAGGTGATCTATGCCACGAGGACGTAACTTCATGCATCGCGCCTACAAGTGCGCAAGCAAACGAATTGGTATAATCAGAACGGTGACAATCGTCACGCCAGAAAAGGCGCATCCATTTATATGTCCGGTCTGCAAGGGGCGCGACGACGAAAAGGAATATCTACGGATATATCCCACAAAAGTTCACACGTGCGTTTGCGTACATTCCGACTGTCTCGTTGAGATGTTACACAAGAAAAAAGAACTGTTAGACCGTGGAATTCTCTACACGCCAGCCTGTCGACATGGTCAACACGAAGGAATGCGGGCAACGGGAATGAGGGACGCGTGAAAACAATCATCTGGCACAACTTTATCACACGGCAACTAATACGCGAACACCCGGATGATGTGTGGTTGTTTGACGATAACGTCCACCATAAAGGCATGATGGGCGGCATGGCTTTATGGTGGCGCGGAGAACCGAACTGTGTGGGCATACCGACCAAGATTTACCCACACATGGACGAGAATGCGTTCTGGCATGATGTCGACTACGACTGGGCAATTAAAATAATTGATGGCCTCCTCGCTGTTGCGATGCTTCTCGCCAAAGATCTTGGTGGCAATATCATCATTCCTTACGGTTTAGGCCGTGGACTTGCCGAACTGCCTAAAAAGTCCCCTAAAATTTGGAACCATCTACAAGAAAGGCTCCAAGAACTGATGGCAATGAATGTATCCGTGCCACTAGACGAACAAATAGGACACGAGAAAAGGATTGGCACGTGAACAATCCGACAATTGTGGCCGCTGAACAAAAACTTGCTTCCGTGTTGAACGAAATAGAGACCATCGTTTCAAGAATGCGTGTACATATCTCCGACCCCGGCGCTTGCGCGGAACTCGCAAATCAGTTGGCAGATAGACTTATTGCATTCACGTGGAATGCTGCTTGGTTGTACGCAAGGAAATACCTCAAAAATGAAACACTCCAAGGATAAGCCTCTGTATGTCTGCGAAGGATTGTGCAAACTTGCATACGCATTCTGCCCGGTGCGGTTGCAGTATATACAGTGTCCGTATGAAACGGAGAAGAAGAAATGGCGCAAACGAAACAATACAAATACAGAGTAACACCAAAAGTGCGAATGGCACTCGAGACCAGCATTACCCACTGGCGGCAAAACATATCCTTTCTCGTTAGATTTGAACAGTGGGCCAACAAAGACGATGCAATATTTTGGCTGAGTAACAACGCCAAGCAAAAGTCTTGCCCGCTGTGTACTGTCAACAACGGAAGATGTTATTACTGCATAATGACCCAGGCGGACGACTCGCTTGCCTGCGACGGCAGATCCGCGATATCGTCTCCGTGGGAATGCGTAAAAGACGCATGTCTGGAGTCCAATCTCCGTAAAGCTGTTATTGCCGCCGTCAACCTTGAATGCGTGTTGTGGGCGGTGCTGGAAGGAGCGGAAAAGTGAGCGATTTAACAACCGAGACTTTCGATACTCTAGAGACCCGCAAACTGCGCCTTCGAGAGTGGATCAAAGAGGCACAAGAGAACCTTGACCTTATTTGCCGTGAAATCAGACTGCGCAACCAAACAGCCCCACACAGAGCTGCGCCGGGAGCGGAGCTACTCAAGGCGCTCCAGCACCACTGTACGATCACTTTCGACACCAATGACGCGCTACACGAATTGAACGCGCTGCTAAATGTGCTAAACAAGGCATACATCGTCATCTTGAAATTTAGGTCTTGCAGCGTACCGTCCGAGATCATGCCGTACCTCGAGGCATTCGACGAGGCGGTTATTGAGTTGAACAAATGAAGGAAACCGTCTACGGAGTATTCTCGGTGCGCGGCGACAGAGAGAAACCATCGATAGTCAAGCTAATGGGAAACGAGTTTTTCTACGACAGGAACGAAGCAAATCTTCGCGCCGGAGACTTGAAAATCAACTTCAACATCGACTTCGAAGTCCGCGAGATCAAGTGCGAGGTAAGGTGAAGATTTGCTACATCGACAAGCGGTTTGGGGTTGCCTCGCAAACCATAATCGATCAGGCAAACTCTATCATTGAACGATATGCTGCCGCTGGATACACACTCACGCTGCGCCAACTTTACTACCAGTTCGTCGCATCTGGTTTGATTGAAAACACAAAAAAGAGCTACTTCCGTATCGCAAGCGTCGTAAACGACTCCCGTCTAGCTGGATTGATCGACTGGAATGCTATCGAGGATAGAACGCGATTTGTGCGTAGTCTTGGTCACTGGCACAAACCGAGCGAAATGGTTGATGCGTGTATTGCGCAATTTCGGATCGATATGTGGACAAACCAAGCATATCGCCCGGAAGTTTGGATTGAAAAAGACGCACTGGTTGGTGTATTCGAACCGGTTTGCAATTCGTTCGACGTGCCGCTTTTGTCATGTCGTGGATACGTCTCGCAGAGCGAAATGTGGGGAGCCGGACAACGCATCAAGAGTTACTGTCACCGAGGACAGAAAGCTGTTGTTTTCCACTTTGGCGATCATGACCCAAGCGGAATGGATATGACCCGCGATATCGACGAACGACTCAAAATGTTCGTTGACGATACCACGGACGGCGAATGGTGTGGCGTAACGCGCGTGGCGCTGACGATGAAACAAATCAAAGAGGTGGAACCACCCCCAAATCCAACGAAGTTGACAGATGTGCGGGCTCGTGGATACATTGCCAAGTACGGAGAGAATAGTTGGGAACTAGATGCACTCGACCCTACATACCTAACCAAGCTCGTCAAAGAGTCCGTTTCCAAACTCATCGACCTCGAAAAGTGGAAGGCGCTAGAAAAGGTCATCTTGATGGGGCGAAAAGAGCTCAGAAAGGCAGCGAAATCACTACGCGAATAACCTCTCGCGCTCCTGTCCATCTCCGTCCGTGCGTTGTGCGGGAACTTTGCCGTCGTGCAAAAGATGGCGACAAAGCAAGGCCGCGTCATGAGACATTTGGTTTCATGTTTGGTACAATCGGCAAACGTCGCACCGTGGTGCGCAAGGCGGTTTATTACGGCGGTGGCAAAAAAACACTGACCGGGATTGACTTTCGCGGACAGCGTCAATTCGCTTGTCTAAAGAATCGACGGCGAGCAATTGCTCGCAGGCTACACCTACGCTTCCTATCCTGTTTCCACTCGCACATGAAGATTCACGGATACGTTCAAAAAACATTGTCGCAAGACGATATCAACTTCTTTCTGTTCGACAAAGAAACACCACTCGAGTTCATCGTCTGTGTATGGAGTGACAACAATCTGTGCAAACGGTCGAAAACGGCGGTGACGGTACGGAAGACTTACAACTACCGGATACAAGGATATCGGAAAACCGAAAACGCGGTAAGAAGAATCGCGGTAAAGCAATGAACTCCTACAAACAAGACAAATTTATGGACTGTGGGGTTAATTACGACGAATGCGACAACAAGGTTGACCAGATACTACAAACAGAAGCCACTCGGTTTCGCAGGAGGCGCAAGTGAGCAACCATACTCTCGTGAAGCCGCTTATGTACTACTTGGTGCTGGCGTTCTGCTTGGTGCTGGTGTTGCTTGCGATAGGGGCAGTGGTCGGCTTGAAGTCCCCTCCTCGCTCAGATTCTGCCACGCCGGTGGTGGTTGATTTGTCCTTCGCCGACACGACGGCGCAGTTCTACCGGATTGGCGATAGCGTGTATATCCGCGTGATGTTCGTGCCCCACGGAAAGGGCGTGATAGTCGAGATTCAGCCGGTCAAGAAGATACGAAAGGAATCAAAGTGAAGACGGAATTCAGGCGCGTCGCCCGTCAGCCCAAGCCGCGCAAGGCGGGGAGGGCGAAGTGACACGCGAGGAATGGAGAAAGAGGCCACTGGCAGAGCGCATTCAAGCGTTTACCACCGAGTGCGAACGAAAGTACGGGACTTCTCCGCACCCTAGGGATTTCGGGATAGACCCCGCACTGCTTGACGCGCCCGGCGATGATCGAGTGGCGAGACTGGCGGATTGGATAACCTACTTCGAGGGACAGCGCGCGGGTGACGCAGTCAACCTTGCCAAAGGCGTTGTCGCGTCAGTTGACGCCGCCCTCGTCGCCGCACAGGCGGGGAAGGAGACGAAGTGATGACACGCGAGGAATGGGCTAAGAGGCCGATGGAGGAGCGCAGGATTGCAGCAGAGGAATGGTGTCACGGATGGAATGATGCACGCGGCACTGATGCGAATGGTATGTCGATGCTCTCCGGCAATGTCCGCGACCACTACGCGCTTGACCTCCTCGACCCGCCCGGCGACGACCGGGTGGAACCGATGCCGTGGCGTTTGCAGATTGCGGCGATGCTCGGTATTGGCGGATGCAAGTTTGCCGAGTACGCCAGCAATGCGGATTGGGCCAGCGACAGGCTCGCTGATGCCGACGCCCTGCTTGCCGCCGCACAGGCGACGAAGGTGGCGAAGTGACATTAAAAGAGACGCTGCATTGCTACTGGCTTGGTTTCTACGAGTACGGAATCTGGCCGTTGTGGTGGTTCAAGTTTCGGCTGCGAGTTCGACGAGCCCGCGCCCGCGCCCGGCTTGCCGCTGCACAGGAGACGAAGTGACGACACACGAGAAGGTGATTGAGGCTGCACGATACTGCAAAAAGCGGTGGGATGCTGATGGTCAATGCGATGGCTGCGTATTGATGCACGACGATTGGGCAAGCATAGAAGAATGTTTGGTGGCATTCCGTGACGAACTGCTTGCCGCCGCACAGGAGGACAAATGACCGATTTCAACCCACCGCCCATCGTCCCGACTGTAACGCGAATCACAACCGTGCCGGATGCAGAGCGCTGCCTAGTGTGTGGTTCTTCGATGACGAGGGATTATGTCGGAGAGTTTGATTGCGATGCGTGTGTATGTCATTTCCACGCGCATCATCTAGAACGTGCCCGCCGCACCGCCGACGCGCGTGTGACTGAGGCGGTGAGGGGGCTGAAGCGCGTCATAGAGCGTGACCGGAGCGCAGTGGCGGCGGGAGTTTCGGGCTTGCTGGAAGTCCTCAAAGGCTACGACTGGCTCACGGAAGGTCGTGGGCCTTTCGTCTGCAATGACGACCAATGGCATAAGGAAATAGCTGCTGCTGCGGTGGCGATACGCGAAGCGGTCAAGTCATTGCAGAAGATTGGAGCAGACCTGTCCGACTCTCCGACCGACCCCGAAGAGATTGCCCTAGCCCGCCGCACCGCCGACGCACGGGTGGCCGAGGTAGAGAAGCCGTGGCGGGAGGCGTTGGAGTTTATCGTTACTGGCTATCCCTGCATCTCCGAGTTGGTGGGTAGACCAGTCGGGGAAGATGACATGCCATGCACCTGTGCCCGCTGTTACGCCGAGATTAAACTTCGCGCACTGCTCGCTGCCGCACAGGGAGGCGCGTGATGGATAATCGATATCCCGTGTATGCAAGCTAGTTTCTTGGGCAAACAAAAAGGAGAAACCCCGTTGAGAGTCTACTTTGAAACATACGTCGAAGTCGACGCGCAAACATACCTTGACGCTATCGCAGAAATGATGTCGTTCCTAGCGAAGGACTATCCGTCTTTACCAATTGTAGACGATAGCGTTGCGGTTGAAGACGAAGAAGGAAATGAGGTGACGAAATGAAAAAGAGACTGCTAATTTTTGCATCCCTCGCATTGCTTGCGCTGGTATGCAATCCATTTGAATCGCAAGACCAACCACAACCAGATAGATACACAGTATCGTTCCGCAACAAAACCTACGCAGGAAACGCATACTTCAACTTCGATGGTGGTACGTTTTCAATCAGTTCCCAGTCGTTTCAGACAATCGGAACATACGAGACAGGATCGCATACTCGTGGATTGGTTTTGGACGTTAGCGGCAAAACATACCGTTGGGAAACCATCACCATCTCGTTGACGCGCTCGACCACTTTTGTTGTCTACTACGACAATGAACGAAATAGCTATCTCCTCGGAATAGAATAGCTTCTGCGCACCCCCTTCCTATACGGCCTATGGGACGATATACGCTAATATCGAAGATGTATAGCGTAGTTGTGGTGAATTATTTACTCGCGGAGGCGATATTGGAAAGGATTAGCTGCTCGTCGGCAACTTCATGCTCCCATACGACAATACATTTGAAGCCGTGTCTAAACTAGTCCGAAACTATACAACAACCATGCCAATACGCTTCCAAACAACCATCTATGACCCATCTTGCCAATTCCGGCAAACTGGTTATCTGCGATTTGCTAAATGACATCGGACGGAAATCCCAAATCGCAGATATCCTAAATCAGATATTGTGTAATATCTGCTATGGCGCAGGGATAGTATATTGGGCCTAACCTACGCTGATGCGCGACTTAGCTACCGGAATAGATACAAGAACCCTAAATCCAGGCTACGGACTATAGTATATGGTAGCATGGGTAAGGCAGCCTTGCTACTAGCCGACTGGAACATTCTAGCCGCCTCAAAACCTGCCTGCTCTTTGACAACCGAATCCCTAAAACCCACCTGCTGAAACGTAGGTGGGGTGGGATTCATAAGGAGTCCAAATGTCGCTCACGAAAGACGACAGGACAATCGCCGCAACCGCTGCGTTGTCGATTGCACTGGACATGAGCGATGCGGAATTCGCATCGCTCGGTCTGCGCAAGTCATCGACTGCCGCATCCGACGCGGATGTCATCGACATGGAATTCGTGGACATGGCCGTAGCGCTTGCCCAGAAGCGCTTGCCGCATCCGGTGCACGGATTCGAATTCAATGTCGGCAAGCTTTCGAAGATCATCTTCAAGATCGATCCCGACACGTTTCCGACAATTCCGAGCGCACACAGCAAGCTGATGTTGGCTGCCCGGTGGTTGAAGAACAACCGTGCGTACACAATGCCGATCAGGCCCAATGCGGAGCGCACGACGATTGCATATCCGCCTGCGACCGCCTAACCGAGGCAAGCAGCCCCTGCAAACGCAGGGGCTGCTTTTTGTGAAGGCTCTTTGACAATCAAAACTAGGAGACCAAGATGAAAGCTCTGATCGAGCTTGTCATTCACAACCGTATTCAGCAGCCACTGCATTCCGTGGTTTACAAAGGGGCGTTGCCCATGAATCACGAGAGCATCACAGTCTATGTGCCACGCTCCCTCGGTGTGAGCGAGCGTGTTCCGAAGATCTGGCTGACGTTCGCAGACGTGAAACCGACATGAACAAGAAGTTCATCCGTGTTTTGCAGGAACGTTATCCAAACGAGTCGTGGAACACCATCAACGGAGAACTCGACAACATCTGGACTTACCACATCTGGTCGCCACTTTCCTTCGACGATGACGCAGTCGTCAAGGTTGTGGTAGAATTCGGCCAAACCAAGTGTGAACAGAAAAAGAAATTCACGCTCCAGATTTCCTAACTCCCTCGCAGCCCCGTGATATTATCACGGGGCTGCTTCTTGTGAAAGGTTCTTTGATAATTTGTTGACGCAATGTAGCGAGGGATAAGAAAGAGCTACTGCGGGACTAGCGATATCGCACTTTCGTGGCTGAGTTGCTCGGTGTTACCCGAGTCGTAACTACGAATAAATGTTTTGGTCGCCAACCGTTCCCTATACGTAATAGGCCATAGTCTATAATCCGCGACCTGCTTAAATTATCTACTTGTCGGCGAGAATCCGGCTTGCGTCAACTGCTCTTTGGTAAATTCCGTAATAACCTAAATGCTGGAGGATAAGTCCGATGAAAGCAAGAATCTGCCACAACTGTAGAAGCCGTGGTACTGCATCGAAAGAACAAATCGATGCAGTCGCGTTGCGTCTCGGCGGAAAACGCGGCCATAACTGGTCGGCGTTTTGCACCGCGAAAAATAAGTTCAGGAAGAACAAAGACGTCGCTTGCGATAGCTACGTCGAGAAGTAAACGGCCCGGTTAACCGGGCGGAAGAAACCAAAAATGAACGACAAGGAAAACCTTCGTGACTTGGAAAATAGTCTCGAAGAAGCACAAACTTTCGCAACGCGCATTGTGAAAGCACATCCTGCGTATCTGGTTGCTCAAATATCGGCAAGAGCAATCGCCTCGCTCGTAAGAGAATGTCAGAACTTGACAGAACTTCTGCGTTAGCAAAATACGGCCCGGTTAACCGGGCGGAAGAGGAACGAATGGATACAGCAACTGCTAAAATGCCAGAGAAACCGACGTGTCGGCTTGTCGGCACAGATGGCAACGTCTTTGCCGTTATCGGAACGGTAACACGATGCCTCAAGACCGCTGGACAGCCCGAGAGAGCCGAAGAATTCACGAAAGCTGCTTTCGCATCGCGCAGCTACAACGAAGTCTTGGGCCTCTGCTTCGATTACGTGGACGTAGAGTAACGCATGAAGAAAATGACAGACCGTCCACGAATCGAAATGGGCGAAGCACCGGGACGAGCAAGAGATCTCGTCTCCGCTCGCTTGCGTCCCGGCGAACTCCCCGGAAACATCTTTGACCGCATCAACCATGTGATTGAGTTGTGCTTCGATCCCGCCAAGACCAACTCCGAGGTCGCCTCGGCAATCGGTGTCACGCGTCGACAGGTATCAAGGTTGCGCCACGGGAGTCAGGCGGCGTGGGATAGGCTGGTACAATGAAGAGTCGTCGCATTAAGATGCAGCGTCAATCCAAGAACGAGCGCAAACGACAAGCATATGTTGCCGCGAAAGACAAGAAACATTTCAGTCGTTATGCGCTGAAGCAGGATTGGCCGTATTCGCAGACGGCGAAACCGTGTCTGGAGAAAACCGGACACTCATTTGTATGTCCGTGGTGCAAAAAGCGTGAAAACGGAAAGGAGCACATCTGCTCGTGAGTTACTCTATCTATCTCAAGGACAAGAAAACCGACAACATCGTAACCGTTCCCGAGTTCTGTGAAGGCGGAACGGTTATGGCCGAAGTCGTCGATGGCAAACTCGTACCAAAAGGTCGACGAGATGCCGACATAGACATCACCTACAACTACAGCAAGTTCTACTGCGACACAATCGACAAAAAACAAGGCATTCGCTACCTCTACGGAAAAACCGGCAGTGAAGACATCCCGATTTTAGAGAAGGCAATTGCCGCGCTTGGCACAGTCCGCGATCCCGATTACTGGAAACCAACTCCCGGCAACGCCGGACACGCATTGGCAATCTTGCTGATGTGGGCGCGGTTGCATCCTGACGCGGTATTTGGAGGAGATTGAGTCCTTTCTCGATAGCCCGTTAGCGGGCCGCTGCTCTGCTTGCTGGCTATAGTATATAGTGAGTATTGAGAAGGTTATCCGGTTTGTTCTTTGATAACTCAAAAATTGCGAAGTAGTCGTGGGAAACCACGTAAGGCGGGGTACACCATGCCTAACCAGCTTTAAGGTGTGCCGACACGAATTAGTTGGGGTAACTTGCAAATATCTTCTATGCCAGTGTTTTGCTGGTGGGGATGCCTTGCAAGCCTTCGCAAAAGTGGCGCACTAGTTTAACCGGCAGAACGCTTTTAGCTCGCGACTGAAAGAAATCGCTAGGTTCGAATCCTGCGGTGTGTCATAAACAACTTGGAGCAGCCCACAGCCACCCCTTATGGGAATCTCTTGGTGAAATACAAGCCACTCGTCTTGCATTTACGATTCCCCACAAAAGATTGGTGGTCAAGTAGATTTACGAGTCGGACTGCACCTTTTATTGTTCCTTGACAATTCGTATTTGGGTATGGCAGTCGCAAGACCGGAAGCATGGCGGAGCTTTTCCCTCCGACTGAGAACGTCAGGCCGAGCGACTGTTCCATGCGCTGTAGGTCGCTTGCCATACTCATTCCGCTTGGTAGCTTCTCTTGGGGCATTGCGGCATAATGGCAATCAACTCCTACAGTTATCGAAAGAGACTAATGAGGGGCTACCAATTATTTTCTCCATCCGTCAAAGAGCGGAGATTCGGGAGCTTGCGCACGGGAAGTCAGATATACACCTTCCTTTCGACCCCCAATGGTTGCCGCGCAAGCTCTCGATGTATCATTTTCAACTACACCAAACAGCCCCGGATGTAGTTGGAGCAACCAAAAGGGGCAAATCGGTAAAGTCTGAAAGGAGATTGGATGACACCAAAGAAGAAGGTCGCACCAAAAAAGAGGGTCGCCGCCGTAAAGAAGACCCTTGACGTTCAGGTAAGGGGACGCGACACGTCGAGGTCGGAACTGGCCGCACCAATCACATTGCAGACCATGCAGGATTTCGCCATTTCCAACGGACTGGCGAAGTACCACCTCGAACAGGAGGGCAAACGCGTCCGCATGTCCGAGGTGAACGTGAACGGCGGAACGTTGTTCTTCATCGCCGAGGACGCGGCGGCGTAGTTCAACAAAGCTCCACACCCCCTGTTGTCGAAATACAACAGGGGGTGTAAGCTATTGAACATGGAAGATTTGCAACCAACTCCAGAAGAATCGGCTCGTATCAAAGCCGAGAACATTCTCTCAACACTTGCCGCCAAAACCTCGTTTGGCGCAGTGCCAAAGATTCTTCAACTCGGTCAAAAAAGAGTTGATGAAATAATCAACGCAGCATCCAGTAGAAATGTCCTTGATTCTTCTACGCTGATCAAACTTTTCAACGCCTGCTCAAAAGAAGCGGAGACTTCCGATACTGTATTTGACGGAATCTCGATCGAGCAACAACATGGAATTGCTGATAAACAAATCTATGCTGTGTTGAAATTTACGGTTCCGCGTTGTATTCAGATTTTTGATGTATTCTCCGAAGACAAAATCTACAGAATTCCATATAGTGTATTCCATCCAGTCAACATCAAAATCAAGATTCATATCTGCATGATGGAATGCCGAATAGTCTATCGTTCGCTATCTCTCTTCAAGCAAGACGATACTCCGTTAGACTGGATTCATGTCTTTGAAAGTAGGCGGGGAGAACTGTGTCTTGGAACTCTAACTAGTACATTCACGAATGTGGGTTTGGACGGCATGTTTCTAACAAAATTGCTATCTTCTTTGGAGATCCTCAATCTCAGATCTCCGGCACGTGGGTTTGTTGATTCGGCACTTGAACCGGAATATCGTGAACTATCGGAATCTATTCTGGATCACAGCTACAGAAACAACTGGGTGGTCATCTCGGAATAATGGGCAACCTTTTCCCAAGTCTTCTCAAAATCCCCCACGATATCAACAGTCTCGTTCGCATGAAGCATATCCACGGGCGGTTTGAATTTACGACAATGAAAACAGCATTAACCGAACACGAGAAAATACTAATTGTGTTTCTGAGGGACTTTAGCGGAATTTTGAGTAAAATAGAACTATGTGCCGGAAGTACCCTCGCTAGACAATTGCGGTACGTTTCCGATTTAACTCCCGGCGGTTTGATCCAAGCGGGGCTTTTCTCAAGCAATTACGCCTCGTTCTCGAACGGTGAAAAAAACTGCGACTCAACCATTTGTAGTCCATCGTTTGTATGTTCAATGCCGTTTTACGCAGCCGACACAATCCCAACAATTCTCAATCCGCCAACCGAGGCGGCAACCATCTCGTTTGTGCAATACGCACACATTTCCATCCAACACATGGAACCGATAGCACAGTTCATTCCGGAAAAACATGCAATTTCTCTAAATACTTCAATACTGAGAACATTCTCAACGTTTAGAGAAATCATGTATGCGATAATTGCCACAGAACGAATCTTCTTTTCGAGCCTTTCGCTCGAAGAGAAATACGCACAAATTTACTACTGCGCTCTCGCAAGATACGCAGTAGAACATGATATCCTGAGTATGGTGTGTAAAGCGACGTAAAGGAGCTTCGTTGAATCAAGACGAAACTAGAATCCCTGAAAGCATACGTTACTCCCTTATGAAAGAACGGATGGTTGTTGTTGGCGCTGGAGGAATTGGAGCGTGGTTTGTAATCAACGTTGCACTATCGAGTGATATGTGCGGAACAACGTTGATGGTTTGCGATGGAGACATACTAGAAAAGACAAACCTTGGACGATTGCCGTATCCACTCAGTTGGGTAGGCAAAAACAAGGCTCTCGCCCTCCGTGAATTCATCTGCGGATTTATGGAAAGATCAAACAGAACAATCGTTGACTTCCAGAACCACATAGATATCACAACGCTAAAAGAACTCAATCCGACGCTGATCGTAGATTGTTGTGACAATCAAATCATTCAAGAACAAATCAAGGGCTACATCAGAACAAAGCGTGGCTCTGTCCGATATATTCGTCTCGCCGGAGATAGTGGATACATTACTGTAACTAACTGCGATGAAGAATCCTATACCGGAATCGGCGCTGGCAATAACGGATATCTCGTTGTGCCGTCGTGGGCCGGTAACGTAATGCTACCAGCAATCTTCGGTTTCCACGCACTCGTCAAGCGCTATGCCGTAGAAATCAACCACAAGGATATTGACGAATACTTGAGAATCACGCCACCTGAAATTACACCACCAGTTGCGGAAACGTCTCATCTGAGGCGAATTCTCAATGAATTGGGAAACACAGAAGAAAACGAAGGCATCGTACCTCACGAGGCTATCCAAGGAGATCGCTAACAAATGAGTAAGAAGCAAAGACGAAGACGCAGGGTTGCACGCAGTAATTGTATGGTGGTTAATCCACCATCACAAACTATCGTGCCATCGCCTACAGAAGAAGTCTATGACGGATTGCTGTATGCGGGAGAATCGCACAACTGTGTCAAAATCCCGGCAACAAAACCCATTCTTATGATCGACTCTGGAACTTTCGGTGTCCTGCGATGCCTCGCAGACAAGTATCCAAATTCTGAGTGGGGAGTGTACCTAATAGGTGAAATCGACAAAGACGGCGACGGAATATGCTCCTCACACTTGATCCCAAAACAACACACAACTGGTGGGTCTGTATTACCAGATTCAGATGTAGACAACGTTGTATGCTGGCTACACTCACATCACGGAATGGGCGCATGGCATAGCGGTACAGATCGTCAATATGCCAATTATCCATTCATCGCCACCGTATCGTTACAACAGGGAAAATTCGACATATCAGCCAAAAAACGATTCTTGTTTCCTTGTTGCAACAAGTACATCCTTGTCGATACGGACATACAGTTCTACTTCACAAACGAAGAAGAAGAAATAACCGCCGAAACCAACATTCTACGTCAAAAGGCACCACAAACCGTCATCGACTATCCCTCTATTGCCGCTACCGACGTCGACTGGGAACAAATATCCGGTTCTGGATATGTTTCCCACGGAAACATTGTCCCGGCAAACTCGAAAAAATATCATCCGATTGGAACGAAATGTGAATTCGGCCTCGAAGAAAATGGATGTAAGTGGGTGTGTCACTTCGCCGTCAAGAACTACTACAAAGATGGCAAACAACAAATCTTCTGCGATAGAGAACGCGCACAAGCCAGAACCAGCCACCCAATTGCACAACAAGGACGTTTTCTGGGATCACCGCAACCGATGAATGCACGCGAATCTGAAACGGAGTCAAAAAGATTCGACAAGTATCCGGATAGACCTGTTGCGGACGCAACAAAAAATCGCGATGGGCTTGCGATTGTGTCTCTCGGTATTAATTGGGTTGTTGCGGTGGACGAGGGAACACCTTGTCCGGTAATGGGACACGCCTGCACCGTTACCTGTAGGAACGCAATTTCGATTACACCAATGTGTAACTCAAAAAGGATGGTTCTTTGTGTCAAAAACGCAGAAGAAAGACGAACGGCGGCGCTCGCGACATTCCACGAAAATACAACCAAAGAAGTTGACGACATTCCGGATTGACCACGGAATTCCGCCGCGTAAGATTAGGACGCTGGTTGGTCTGTTTCGCGCTACTATAGATACTATAGGCGTGAAACGTATCCATTTGGAATTTGCAAAAACGGGGTCTCCAATGGAAGCTGACCTGACACATCGCGTGGTACGAATTAATCTACTCGATGTAGACTTTTTCTTCCGCTCACACAAAACCGCAATAGCCGTATTTGCAGAAGAAATTGCCCACATCGAAACGGGAGAAGATACACACTCGTATGTACTTTGGCGTTGTTTTGTTGCCTACCTCGACAAACTTGGAATCAAACCAAAGGAGGTTCTAGGCCATGCCGTCAGACGCGCCAGTTTCAGCCGATACTGCCGAAAACACAACCTCGTCTGAACTGTCGATATTCGAACGGCTAGTAAAGGCGCAGCGGCTTCTCGACGCGGCAGAAACAACCGTAGACGAATGCAAGATTATCGTTAACTCATTAAAGGAAGCCGCAGAAATCGAGCTGTCTAGCTTGGGCATCGACGCGGTAAGGCTCGCCGACGGAAGTCGCATCAAGGTTACGCTGTTTACAACATGGAATCTTCGCGGCGAGACAAAAACAGAGTTTATTCGACTCGCAATCGAGAGATTCCCAGACCTCATAACGGTAAACTCAAGAACGGCTGGTTCGTTTATGAAATGCGCTGAACCAGAAATACAGGAAGAGGTCGCGAAATACTTTGCCAAATTCGATGGCAAGAAAATTGGAGTGTCTATTCGTGGATAACACATTCTGGATAGTCATTTGCGAGGGACACTCAAACATAAAGTTTGAGGGTGGAATACAACCAATAACTGCACTCCACTTTAAGATTGAGTCAACTGCCCGCGAGTTCTACTCGGTAGTTAACTCAATACACACGGTAGCAATCCTAATCCAAGTAGTAGACGGCGTTGCCAACGTCGTTAAATAAGGAGAAGCCGATGGACAACAAGATCGAAAAAGGACAGAAGTACTCTGTCGCCGGAACCGACTCCGGTTTCGAGGTCGTAGATACCCTAGACGGTGGTGGACTCAGAGTCAAATGGCTTGACACCACCAACGTGGTTGAACTTCAGGGTGCGCAGGTCACCGAGTATATCGCCAGCGGACAGTTGAAGTTGATCGATCCGAATGCACCGATTGTGCCTATGCCTGCGGCAACCACAGAGCTAACTGCTGCTGCTGCTGCTGCGACTGCGGATACGACTGCAACAGAAAAGAAGGAAGGCGACGAACCTGAGACTTCCGGCAGACTCCGCGTGAAGCGTGTCGTCCGTCACGTTCCAAATGCGGCATACGTCGCCGCGATGAAGAAGGCACTCGACATGTCAGACATGGAATTCGCAACGTTGATGGCTCCGAAAACCAAGGAGGCATAATCGATGGGAAACGACATCGCCGTCCGTCTTGATGGACATGCGGCGGTTGTCAACAATCCTGAGTTCAAAGAACAACTCGAAGGATTCCGTCCGGCACGAATCAAGCTTCTGCCGCAGGGAACTGCCCTGTTTGAATTCGGCGGTCAGAAGTTTGATTCAATGGCCGGGGTAATTCTTGCGTTCAGGAGAAACCGTCTGTGGTGGCCGAAAGGCCCAGATGGACAACCTCTCACAGAGGGACGTCCAGACTGTCTGTCATATGATGCGGTTTCTCCAATTCGGGATTGCAACAATCGCCAAGGTGACTACTGTAAACCGTGCTCGAAATCGAAGTTCGTAAAGGTCGACGACTACTCTAAACCACCCGAGTGCAAACTCGTGTTCCGGTTCGCCTTCCTCTTGCTCGAGCCCGTCAATACAGTTCTTCCGTGTTTGTTCTCCATACCTCCAATCTGCCACAAACAGTTCAATCTCTGGCGCGATCAAATCAACACACAAGGACTGGTATTCTCATCGTTTTTGACGAGAATCAAGACGTACAAGGGAGAATCGAGGGGGCGTCTCGCGATTAGCCTGACTGAATTCTCAAAAGAAAGGTCGCTTACACTCGAAGAGGCCGCCGTCGCCCAGTCGTATCGCCAGATGTTCTTGGAGAAGTTGGAACAGGCAGACATCATTTCCGACGACTACATTCCACCCAATACAATAGAACCCGAAGATGAGCCACCGCCACCCGACGATCATCTCGACGATATCCCGATGTAAGAAAGGACAAAGATGTTCTGCCCATTTACAAACATCGACTGTGTTGGCGCAAACTGCGTAATGTGGGATCAGGCAGAAGAAAAGGATGCAGATGGAAACGAAATCGGCCCGGAGCAAAGCTGCCTGCAGCGCATTCGCCTCGAAACACAAATCGATTTCATGAACACCGCATCCGAAGTCTTGGAAGATGGCATGCCGGGTCTCCCACAACCAACGGACACGCCGCCAGTTACGCCAGCAGAGAATCAGCCGCCCGTTTAATCGCCGTGCAGTATCCGGGACGGGATTTCTCCCGTCCCGGATACATTACCGAAAGGAAAATATGGCAAGCGATTTGAAGCGCCTTAATGCCCGCAAGGTGCAGATGAATTTTTCGATAGACCCGGAGTTGTTTATGCGGCTGTGCAACTTCATGAAGAATAACGGCGGCGGGTCGCGATCTGGTGTGCTAACGCTGCTAATCAATATGCTGGTGTGCAGCGACCATGAAGCACGGCAACTACTGGTAAAGATGAGGCCAGAACATGTCGACATGATCAAGCACGTCGGCATGAACGTGGCGGTGATGCTGAAGGATATAGAGGAGAAGAAGTGAGGCTACGTGTCGTCGTCGGGCTCTCTACGCTCGGTGGCCGTTCTCACGAGGGGGGATTTAACGCGTGGCTTGTTATCCTTCCTGAAGTAGGCAATGTTCCCGGGGTTGAATACAACGATTTTCCGCTTCTTCAACAAAACACAACTTTCGACAAAGCAAAAGAACGGGCTCTAGAGTTTACCCGAACCAAAATTCAGGTATACCACCAGTTCGGCAAGGACGGCTTTGAACTAATCGATTCATGATCGCCCGCATCGACGGCGACAGAATCCACATCTTCGATATCTTAGACGAGGCTATCAAATCACGCCTCGTCTACGAACACTTTGCCATTAAGTTCAAGAACTGCAATGGCGTTAGCATCCATCTGTCGCAACTCAACGACGTCAACCGCATAACTGGCCTGAAGCTTGAATTCCCGCCACATCCAAAGCGGTTTGAAGTGCCGTGCCTTACTGCACCTTATCTTCATCAGGATAGAACAAGTCAAAAGGCGTTGAGGTTTGATAAGTTTGCCATTTTGAGCGAAATGGGCGCGGGCAAGGCTAAATCCTGTATCGATATCGCCCGCTATCGTTTCGCCAACAAACAAATTTCACGAGTTCTGGTTCTGTGTCCACTGTCTCTTATCGGTAATTGGCAAAACGAAATTAGAATTCACTCCGGCGAATCATCCGTGCCGATACTCGCACCAAGCACAGCGAAACGGCGATTGATACTTGACAGAATGCGCAATTCTAGATGGTATCTGATAAACTACGAATCAGCGCCACTTATGGAACCAGAGTTAATTGAATTCTTCAGGGGAGACAACCTTATCGTTCTCGACGAGGCCACGAAGATTAAATCGCCTCACGCAAAACGAACATTGTCGACTGTCAAGCTTGCGCAGTCGATGCGGTACGCGTTAATTGCGACTGGCAACATCGCCGCAGACTCGGCTATGGACATCTACTGTCCATTTTTTATCGTTGACGGTGGCTCTGCGTTTGGCTGTCCCCGGAGTGGCGACGTAAAGCACGGCTTCTTCTCGTTTCGACTTCGATTCTTTGAGGCTGGCTGGAAAGGCTGGACATGGAAGCCGAAACCTTATGCGCTGACTTATTTCTCTCGAGCTATGGGACTCCGCGCAGTACGCTACAAGCTAAAAGATTGCATTGATGTACCTGAAACTCAGGACATCACCATCCCACTTGAGTTGCCACCAGAATTGCGATCCGCGTATGACGAAATGAAGGAAACGCTTATGTTGTCAGTCATGGAAGGCAAGGAAACCGTGAGCGTTAAAACTGCGTTAGCGAAATCAGCCAAGCTACGCCAAGTCATCAGCGGTTTTATCTACGACCGAGACAAGAAATGCATCCCAATTGCATCGTCCAAACCCAAACTGGACGCAGTTATCGACATAGTAGAGGGAACGGAATACGGCGTTATCGTTTGGTGTGAATTTGACCACGACATGAAATGTATCGAGAAAGTGCTCGACGACCACAAGATAACGCACGTATCGGTTTACGCTGGCTCAAAGGTTGCGGAAATCGAGGCGGCGAAAGCAGCAGTGGGTAACACCGCTCGTGTTCTAATCACAAAACCACAGGTTCTTGGCTTTGGACACACCATCAACGCAGCACCAATTGCAATCTACTACAGCCGTTGGTATTGGGGAGAACCGTGGTCGCAAAGCAAAAAACGTAATCTACGCATCGGACAAACCAGCAAGGTAATCTACTATCATCTGATATACCAGTCAACGGTTGATGTGGCAATGCAGACGATTCTCGATAATAAACTAAAACTTGGCGAGGCTATGTCGCTAGAGGAAGTGAGAAATTTACTGTGACGGATACCGAACGCCTAGCCGAACTCAAATCCAAACTTGAAGTCAAACCGGATTTCACCACAGTCGAAGCAGAATACGACAAGGCATGTGACGAGTATGAGAAAGCTCGTATAATCTACGACACAGCAAGAGACGCTTACGAGTTGACGGAACGGAAGTATCTGTATTGGAAAAATCGGCAATGAGCAAAACTCGGGAAGAGCGACTCGAGTACCTCCGCGCTGATTCCGCTAGGCGTGACAAGGAACGCGAGGAAGCGAAACGCGCCGAGTGTGCTAAACGCGCAGAAAAACGCAGGGTAGCGAATCGCGCCCGATATCTCAAGGAAAAAGAAAAGCGGGCTGCATACTGCCACGCACATTTGAAAGAACGTGCCGAGTGGTTGCGCAGAAGGAGATTACTCTTGAAACAGCGTCAATCAAAACCAGAATCTGGTGTATAGATGCTTCTCTGTGAGGTGGCCTGCGCCATGAACCATAACGGCGTGTGTGAAGCGCCTCGTGTATTCTTTTGTCCGTCGCTTGACGGCAATGCAATGCACAAATTCCAGTTTGCTCAATGGATGATGAATGTTGCTCTTTGGAAGCTGGAAAACGACATCAATAAAGCGCCAATGGGGAAAATAAGCTCGTTTGCCTTACTGTCGTCTAATAAGTGGATCAAGATCAACGCAGACCCAGTATCCTTTAGAGTTCAAACCATCACCAAGGAAGCGCCGCTTGCGCCGGTCGACTGGACGTCACAACTTTTCCTTGTAGCCCTCGGAGTCCAGCAAACCGGAGACATACACGCCGACATCTACGCTGGCCCAGAATACGAATCTCTCGTAGCCGACCTCAAGAAGCAGGCTCAAGCATCGGTTGCGTCAAAAGATGTCCCATTTTAACTATTTTATTGCGCGGTCAACTAAAACGGTTGAGCTCAATTTTCCACTTTCAACTGAAATATTGCGCTCAACTAAAAAGAATTGGGCTCAATTTTCGCGCTAATAAAAGTATTGAGTGGTCAATAAAGTAGTTGAAATGCGCAATTTTCTAGTTAAAACGAGCAATCTCGCAGACTATAGAGTCTACTATAGTCTGTGAATGTGGATAAGTAGGGTAATAATGTGGATAAGTGGGCAATAAGTAGGCATTGTCTATCACCACTTTCACCCCATATATATATATTCCCCCCCCCCCTCTCTCACGCGCATATACTACGAGGCG
>Ga0180732_1000545_pt1 | contig 31058 bp, 23 predicted proteins | sample KR11_01MetaG_FD_148674 | JGI IMG/M metagenome (GOLD analysis project Ga0180732, IMG submission 148674) | Groundwater microbial communities from the Olkiluoto Island deep subsurface site, Finland - KR11_0.1 MetaG | ecosystem: Environmental > Aquatic > Deep subsurface > Groundwater | place... | reverse complement strand
CGCTTTCCTCAGGCGCAGCCGAGAGGCGCACGCCAACGAAATCAAGGATTTTTTGACTGTCCGGCGCGCCTTCTGTGTACAGCGCCTTCGCCTGCTCCACAAGGGCGGCGCGGCGGTCGGGCGGCGTGATGAAGGAGATGCGGCGGATGGGGAGGTTAACTAAATCTTGAATCTTTATTTTATTAAAAACTCTTCTCAAATCTGGCACAACCGTTTGATAATAGTATGTTGCAATTTTAGAATTTAATATTGTCAATATATATTTTAATTTATATTCTAACTCATTTGAAATTCTTAAATTATGGACTGTATTTTGGTCATAAAATAGGCAGTCGTCATACATTCCAATTGGCTTATCAGCAGTCTCTCGAATTACAATTTTTTCTTGAGCTCTAAAAATGTCTTCGTCTCTTGCTGAATAGAGAAGTGATTTGTCATATAAAATATACTCTCCAGAAAAATTAAGTTCATACCTAAGTATATTTGTTCCCCTAATAAACTTCTTAAATTTCTCATCTGTTTTGACTTTGGAAAGATCATGTGTCAAAATAGCAGTATTACCAAGACAGATGCCTTTGTTTATTGTTGTCAAATCTCCAAGTTTTGAAAAATGATTTCCAACATCATCATTAAGTTTATTGACAATCTCATTTAAATTAATATCAAATACTTGCCTGTCATAAAATATCTTCTGCGGAATTTTTTTGACTTCATAGTTTTTAGTTTGGAAATCAATTATATTATATATTAACTTCACTTCATTTGTATGTTTATTAACTTCATTCCTCTCCTTTTTTAAAGTTAAAATAATCGTAGGAACAACAGCTTCTTTGAAAACATTGTCCTTTAAATCTACAATTGAATTTACATCTGATATTTCTAATATTAAATTACGCAGTTTTGAAAAGGACTCTGAAATCAAAATTGCATTGGGGATAATATATCCAAAATAGCCTTCATATTTTATAACATTCAATCCCTTTTCAATAAATAGTGCAAATAAGTCATACTGATAATAGGCTGTTCTATAATTATTACCAAAATACATTATATCTATTTCCGAAAAGTTTCTTACATTTACATACGGCGGATTCCCCACCACAGCATCCCACCCCGGATTCTCCTTTGGCGCGCCTCCCTCGAAAAAGAGTTCTGGGAATTCAAGCTCCCAGTGGAAGAAAGATTTATCTCTGGCAATTTCCATTGCTGTCTTAAACCAGGGCTTATGTGTCTTTCTTGACCACTCTTTATCATCACCTTTGAGAGCCCAAAACAAATCATTATAAGCAAACTTGGGATTCTTATTAACCTCTGTTGTTTCGTTCCCAAAATAAACAGCGGTATAAACATCTGCAATAGACTTGATTTGCAGGTATTGTTTATTTTCTTTTAATTTTTCAAATAATGCCTTCTTCTGGTTAATGTGTTCAATGGTATCATCATCGATTTCAGAAAGGGTCTTTAATTGTTGGACTATTTTATCCACAAAAGGTCTGTGAACTTCGTCTTCGAATTTTTGAAGAACTACATCATCTCTCTTTTTGATTTTTGCTTTTAAATCTGGATACCAAGGTAAATCTATAAGGTTCGCCCCTATCAAACTGTTCCCCTGCTTCAATCTGTGATCCAGGAAAGACAGAGGCTTCTCCTTGCTTATCGTAGTCAGCCACAGCCCAACCTTTGCAAGCTCCACAGCCATTGGATTAAGATCAATCCCATAAATACAGTGCGAAACAACTTCCCGGCGCGCCCAGTCGGAAGTAAGATGGGATTCATCAGAGAATCTGCCGTTGTCGATATCTTTTTTTACAGCCAGAAGAAGTTTCTCTGAAAGGAACTCTATCGAGCCGACAAGGAAATGACCGCTCCCCATCGCCGGGTCAAGCACCTTCACTGAAAGAGTGGCATCCACAAAGCTCTTCTTATTTGCCTCAGCTTCTTTCCATTTTTCATCGACAACCGGACTGATTGTGTTCTTGACGATGTAATTTACAATATAATCAGGTGTGTAATACGAGCCTGTGGCTTTCCTCTCGCCCTTATCCGTAGCAAGATAAATCTGCCCTTTCTTCACCCTGTCAAATTCACCAAAAACTGAAAAAACTTTCTTCTGCTTTCGGTCTTTATTATAGTCCTCAAGCTTTACCCATTCCCCTCCATTTACAACCATTTCATCTTCTGCAACCCGCAGCTTGTACTCAAGAAGTCCCTCGTAGATGCTCCCCAGATGCCGGATTTCAAGCGTTGAGTAATCCACAAAATCAAGCTTTCCTCCATCTGCCCTGCTTCTGGAGAGAAGGTCGATAGCTTCTGAAAGATAAGTATCGCCTATCACCCATTTCTCAAGCTCAAGGTTCTTCTGTGGATCAAAAAGCCCTCCGTTATATGCAGGAACGTTCAGCACGTTCTTATCAATCCCGAATGACTCGCTCCCAAGGTTGATTAGCCTGAACAGATCTTTCAGGTCAGACCAAAGCGATGTTCTGGCAGGCGAATATCTTTTCTCGATTGGACCATCTTGTTTCTCTTTAACTTCGTTCTTCAATCTGTAAATACTATACGAAACGTATTGGGGTTTACTGAGGTCAAGTAATCCCTTGCCTTCGGCATAAAGCAAGAACAGGAACCTGTAAAGCAAAAGCATCGCGCATTTCTGAACAGTCTCGCGCGTCGCCTCGTTCTGGATATCAAGCCCGTTCTGACTCCATGAAAAGAATCCTTCGGCGACTTTTTTCATCGCCTTATACACGTTATCTTTTAAGTCGTCCCCGATAACTTTTGCATAATCAGCAGAACCCTTCAATACCTCGTCAAGAAAAATTTTTCCATCTGTTGAAGTTAAAAAGGCTTCTCGTCGGAAAAAATAGTAAAAATACTTGAACTCCTCAACATTCTTTGATTCATCTTTTGCAAGTAGCGACGGCAAATCAATTTCATAATAGTCATCCCGCCGCCTATCTTTACAATACAGGCGCCAGATTTTACCATTAGAAAGGCTTCCCCATTTTGGAGAAACATCATGAAGATAAATCCATATCTGTAAGCTTGGATTGCGTTTCCTGTCTTTTTCGTCTTTTCCAAAGCGGTCAAGCTCAATTCCCCACCGCTTTACCTCGCCTATGGCGAAGGCATTGTCATAAAATAAATTACCCGTTTTCTTGTGAGCATCATCAAGAGAGGCTCTATCAGGGAAAAAAGCATAATCCGGGAATTCCCCCTGCTCTGTGCCCTCATTGACCTCAACTGTATGATCGAGGATTTTAAAAATCGGCCCAAAGAACCTCTGCTCAAGCTGCTTCTCATTCAGATTGGGAATGAAATCTTTCTCAGTGTCGTATAACTTTTTGATCTCGGAAAAAGCAGCTTTATGTTCTTCTTTCTTCCATTCAGGATTATTCTTTATCTGGTTATCCAGGTAATAATTTGAAAATAGGTTTTTGTTATCCCTTGCTGTTATTGCCAGTTGCGTCATTCGACCACCATTTTTTAATCAAACCGGTCTTCGTATTATCACTTTGAATCGTTCAGCTGAAGTATCATTGATAAACTCAATATTCGGTTCATCTTTTAATGCCCTGATTATTCCACTGCCAAGACCACGGTAAGGCAGCATTTTGAACGCATATGAAGCAATGATCCGGTTTCGAATGCATGAAATCCCGGATTTCATATTTTCTATTGTCAAACTATTGGGCAATTTGCCTGGATTGTCGATCTCAATCCTGTTATCGAATATTAATATTCGGATGCTTGCACCGATAAAATAATCCCTGTGGATGAGTGCATTTACCAGGATTTCCTGCAAAGCGATTTCTGACACTTCAAGGACTCCAGGTGTGTTAAAATTTTTTCCTTTTTGTATTTTTTTTAAATTCCGCAGCAAAAAAGCCATGCCATTCCTGTATTGCTTTGAAATATTTCCATCAATATCGTCGCTGTCACGATATTGGGTACCACCCATTTCATTGCCAAAAAAACATACCGCTTTGATCAAAAATACCGGTTCGTATCTCTGCGGGTTCTTACCAAATAACAGCAATCCTGCCAGATTAAGTTTATTTTCACGCGCAAGGTTCAGGTTTTCAAGGATCTTATCAAGCGGCATTCCTGCCGCTTCTATATTTTCACCATATTGTTTCTCATAAAATGAATAAAAAAGCTCTTTGTCAATATCGTTTGCAGAAGAATCATGGACAATCATTTCATCAGCATATATTTTACCGGATTCCTGAAAAAGTCGCATCAATTCTTCCTGTGATATTTTTCTCTTATCTGACCCGACTTTAGTAAAATAGATGCCTTCTGCTGTGCAGTAGGGTTTGTTAACTCCTTCTTTTATCTCTATTACAAGGACTTTTTTATCTCCCACTTTTATTATTTCGCTAAGTGGTGTTATAGGAGGTTTCACATTCTCATTTGCGCTGTTTGATATCAACTGGTTCAACCTGCGAATATCATTGCTATCAAGACCTGCAATATTTCCAGAATCATCCACTCCGACTATGATAAAACCACCTTTTGAGTTTGAAAAGGCAACCATTTCCTGGGCAAGCTGTATTGCGTTTGTAATATCTTTTTTGAACTGTGTCTTGCTGTCCTCGCCTTTATCGATCAATTCCAGTAATTCCGATTGCTGCATAATTATTAATCTCCCTTTAAAGCTAAATCGTTACCTCAATTATCTTCATCGTATCATTCCCGAATATATCAACAACCTTAACAGCTATCTTCTTCCTGCCTTTCGTGCACTCCTTAAAAATGCTTATCATCTCAAGAGTCCTGTTTTTCTTTGTCCTGAATGACTGCCACTCGTTCTCGAAAACGAAATCCCCCGTCCAGACTTCTTTTATCTGGTTATCTGCATTCCTTATCTGGATTATCTCTTTCTTATTCTCAAAATCAAAATCTACAGACCAGTAATCTATCCAGTCAGTCCATTTTTTAGTGAGCGTTTCGCGCCTTATTATCCCGTTCTTGTCCTTTATGACCTTGATTATCTGACCGTTCTCAACTACGATCTTATTGCTGCCGTTCTTCAGGCTGCTCAGGATAAGCTTGTTGTCACCCCAGATGAGTTTGTTCGTCCATCCTTTCTGCTGCCTTCCCCTGTAGTCTATATCAAAAAGCGTCTTCTGGAAACTGACATTTTTCTCTGCTCTTGGCTCATCAACCTGCTCAATGACCTGGAAGGGCAAAACCACATTACAGACCTCGTTTGTCTTCCCGTTCCAGACAAGTTCCACTTCCCTTTTATCCTCGAACAATAAAAAGCGGTAATTCTCAGGAAGAGGCTTTCCTTCCTCAATATATTTGTTAATGTCCCGGATTTCGTTATCAGTGAGTTTCATGGCGTGGTAAAATACGAATTAACAGATATCTGCTTCCCCTGACAATAAATCTGCGTTTATCTGCGTTCATCTGCGGTTTCGTTTCTTCTTATACACATAATTTATTTCTTCTTATACACATTCAGCCCAATCTTTACAGCTTCCTTCCCCGGTACTGACTGATTACCTTCACTCGATGCGATGATAATCGTTTTCCCAGATGTGGAAGGTCCAAAATCTTTTGTCAAATCCACCTTGATCGTCAAAATGTTCCCATCAACTGACATTTCTACGTTCTTCATAATTTCATATCTCCTTCTGTATTGTTTATTATTATGACACCAGGAACCATCCATATATAGCATAGGAAAGGCTAAAAGCTTTTGTTTTTTCAAAAGACAAAATGCAAACCGTTATCCTTTTTGAACTTGTCAATAGTCTTCATGCAGGTTTGCATCACATGCGAAGCATCCACAAGGTGCGGGTTAAAAGATGAAGGGCTTTTTGACCTGTGCCCAAAAATCAAAACCACTGAAAAAACAGTAAAACCTGAAGTAGAGAAAGAAGCCACGACCGCAGTTATTGATAAAGATATACTAAGGCGGTATTTCGGCTATTCCGAATTCAGGCAGCTACAGCAGGATATTATACTTGACGTCCTGAAAGGGAACGATACACTTGTGCTCATGCCCACAGGGGGCGGAAAGTCCCTGTGCTACCAGTACCCGTCCCTGCTTTTCAAGGGACTTACGATCGTTGTCTCACCCCTCATTGCCCTTATGAAAAACCAGGTGGACAGCCTCAGGCAAAATGGCATCGCTGCTGAATATATCAACAGTTCTTTGAACTATGAAGACATATCAAAAATAAAATCAGCCCTGTTGCAGAACAGGATCAGGCTGCTCTATGTAGCGCCGGAAAGACTGACGATCCCTTCTTTCCTATCATTTCTAAAAGGATTAAAAATAAGCCTCTTTGCCATAGATGAAGCCCACTGCATCTCGGAATGGGGGCACGATTTCAGACCCGAATACAGGCAGTTAAAAATAATAGGCACTTCCTTTCCGGATGTTCCCATAATCGCCCTTACAGCCACAGCGACCACAAAAGTCAGGGAGGATATCATAAACCAGCTTGACTTCAAAGACTGTAAAAAATATATTGCCAGCTTCAATCGCGAGAACCTTGTTTATTATGTCAAACCCAAACAGGATGCATTCAGGCAGATAGTAGAGTTCTTAAAAACAAAGCCTCATGAATCAGGCATAATTTACTGCTACAGCAGGAAAAACGTTGACACCCTCACAGAAAACCTGAAATATGCAGGGTTCCGGGCGCTTCCATATCATGCAGGCTTGTCCGCAAGCGTGAGGTCAATGAACCAGGATAAGTTCATAAAAGACGATGTGGAGATACTCGTCGCAACGATCGCTTTCGGGATGGGCATCGACAAACCCAACATACGTTTTGTGATACATCATGACCTCCCCAAAAACCTTGAAGCCTACTACCAGGAAACAGGACGCGCAGGCAGGGATGGACTGAGGAGCGATTGCGTGCTTTTTTACAGTTACGGGGACAGGCAGAAGATAGAGTATTTCATTAACCAGATGACAAATGAAAAAGAGAGGCAGATAGCGCACGATAAACTGATGGACATAATAAATTTTTGCGACACCTTTGTTTGCCGGAGAAAGCTGCTCCTGGAATATTTTGGCGAGGATTATAAGGAGAATAACTGCAGCGGCTGCGATAACTGCCTCATGCCGAAGGATGAGATGGAAGCGACAGGTGAGATATTGACCATCCTTTCCTGTATCAAAGAACTGGGTGAAATGTTCGGGATAAACTACTGCATAGATGTGCTGACAGGAAGTAAAAGCAGCCGCCTCTTGCATAATGGTCATACGGCATTGAAGTCATACGGCTCAGGGAAAAACCTGCCGAAGAAAACATGGCATGGATTCATAAGAGAACTCCTCAGGCGCAGCTATCTCAATCTGGAGGGTGAATATCCTGTGCTGAAATTGTGCCAGAAGAGCACGGATATGTTGTCAGGTTCAAAGAACGGCGCGGCGAAACAAAAAATATTCCTTGTAAAGCCCAGTGTCGTCGAAAAACCAGCAATAATAGAACAGGACATCGAAGACAGTGGATTGTTCGAGGCGCTGCGGAATTTGAGGAAAACACTGGCTGACGCCGAGAATTATCCCCCATACATGATCTTTAATGATGCCAGCCTGAAACAGATGGCTGCGCGGCGCCCGTGCACTCCAGAAGACTTTCGAAAGATAACTGGTGTGGGAGATAAGAAGCTTGAGAAGTATGGCGTCATTTTCATTGGTGAGATACGAAGGTTTTGCGAGAAAAACGACTCATTCAGCCAGCCGGCAAAAAAGCAGTCAAGTGAGTATTTTACCATGCAAATGCTGGATCAGGATATGGACCTTGATGAGATCACATTAAAAAGGAATTTATCTTTGAATACTGTCTATGGTCACATTGAAAAACTGATACTCGCAGGTGAAAATATTGATATAGGGAAGCTGGTTAAGAAAGAGAAGATCGAAGTGATATCGAATGCGATCCTTGAAATCGGGGCAGAAGCCCTGAAACCGATTAAGGAAAGGTTGGGGGATAATTATTCGTATGGAGAAATAAGGATCGTGAGAGCTAAAAAGAAGACTTGATTTCATTTCAAACATAATCTCCTATGCAACTTCATAAACCTCAGGATTTGCGGTATTGTATAACCTGAAAATATGCGCGAAGACGATATCTGTCTTCTGTGAAATTTCATCTTCGTTATAGCTTTCAGGAAGTCCGGTATCATCATTATAAAGACAATTGTGTATCTCAATTTTAATAGAGTCACGCGTTGCCTCTTTTTCACGCCAGTTATCGAGGATCAATTTGTCAGCCTTCAAATGTTCAAGAAGATCTTTCGCAACCTTCTTGATTCGCTCAATATCTTTCTTTGAAAGACCGGGTTTGACCAGAAGGTCGAAAAGCGCAAGATTTTCCTCATCGAGACCTTCGCGTACTGTGCGCCTGGTTTCATAATCGAGACCATTGACGAATCTCATGAGCTCTTCGAATGTTTTTTCTATCGTGGCGCGGTCTTTTTCACTGTTGTATTCAGTTACGATCTTTTCGTAGTGTTCCTGGAAATCAGTGCGAAGCGGATTCTGCTGGATCATTCTGTCCAGTCTTTTCTCTATGGCATCTTTCAGGTTCGCAACTGTGGTGTTCTTGTTCGGACAGCGCTCAAACTCCCTGCGCAGTTGTTCGAAATCGATCTTGCTGATGTCATATAATTTGTTGTCTGGATCTGCTGTTTGATTTTGTGGGATTTCTATTGCAGCATCCACGACTGCATGCAGTTGTCGGATGATGTCTGTGATGTCAGCCTGCTCCCTATCGATCTGAAGACGGTTGTAGATTATATTGATAGCATCATACTGCTCCCTGTATTTACTGGCGCTTTTAATATTGATGCATGCTTTGAATTTCTTAAATACCTCGCGTGCCATTATCTCAAAGCGCTTGCGTGTTTCGTCGTTCCTGTTGATGATTTCTTTTGCGTTATCTATTAACTTATTTCTCTCAAATCCGGTTTTTTCGAGGATATCCACAAGCCTGAAGTTGCATGTTTCGAGGTATCTGCGAACCATGATGATAGCTTTTTTCAGATCCAATAGCAGTTCATCATCAGCCGGCTTTACCGGATCCACTCCAGGTTGAGTCCTGCCGCCATTGTCCCCCTTATGACCTGCAAAAGTCGCAAGAGCAATTCTTAAGTTCTTAAGAATGCCGCAATAATCCACGATGAGACCGTTGTTCTTCCCTTCGTTCACCCGGTTAGCGCGGGCGATCGCCTGCATCAGTGTATGCGCCTTAAGAGGTTTATCGAGATACAGTGTGGCAAGACTTGGAACATCAAAGCCTGTCAGCCACATGGCGCAGACGATCGCGATGCGGAAAGGGTGTTCTTCCTTCTTGAAAGCCATATCGATATCGATGCGCTTACCGTCCTGCGTCTCAAATCCCTGCTTGATCAACTGACGATGTGGAGTTATGTCCAGATCCCACTTGCGAAACTTTTCCATTTCTCCCTGTTCTTCACTGATCACGACAGCCATTCTTGTTGTTTTCATCCAGTCGATCTGGCGGCGCAAGTATATCTCATCCTGATCGTCCTGTGCTTTTGTGAGCGCTTTTTCAAGTTCAATAAGGCGCTGCTGCCAGTAGCGGTCTATCAGGTCGTACATCCGGACACAGGTTATCTTGTCTATGCATATCAGCATGGCTTTGCCGTTTTCCCACTGTGTGGAGTAGTGCCTGACAAAGTCCGCAGCTATCTGGTCAAGACGCTTCTGGGCAGTGATAAGGTGATATTCCCGCTTGAGTTCTTTCTCAAGTCGCTGCGATACATTGATGTCCTCTATCTCGATCTGTTCAAGCTTTTGCGCGATGCGTTCGTTTATTTCAGTTGTGGCAATGCCCAGCTTTTCTCCGCGCGCATCGTAATAGAGGGGGACTGTCGCCCCGTCCTCTACTGCCCGCTGGAAATCATAGGTTGAGACATAATCTCCGAATATTCGTCGGGTGACTTCATCATCCTTGAAAAGGGGGGTTCCTGTAAAGCCGATAAAACTTGCCTCTGTCAGAGCATCGCGCATATTGCGCGCAAAAATACCATTTTGAGTCCTGTGCGCTTCATCTGTTATGACTATGAGATCGTCCCTGTCTGAATATGGATCATCATCAGAAATTTTCTTGTTGAATTTTTGAATAAGGGTGAATACATAGGCTTTGTGTTCGCCAAGCATCTGCTGCAGGTGTTCACCATTTTCTGCGCGGCATGGGTCTTTATCGTTGTCCACCAGTTTGCAGCCTGCAAATGTCTTATATATCTGGCTGTCCAGGTCATCGCGGTCTGTGCACACAAGGAATGTGAAGTTGCCGCCAAGCTTTCTGTGAATTTTTTGCGTGAAGAAGACCATGGAATAGGATTTGCCCGCGCCCTGCGTGTGCCAGAATATTCCAAGTTTGCCTTTGCGAACTTTGCGTTCTATCACGGATTTAATGGCGCGGTTCACGCCCAGGAATTGATGGTTGCGGGCAAGGATTTTTACAAGTTTGCCTGTGCTGTCATCGAATACGATGAAGTTCTCGAACATATCCATGAAATTATGTTTGTCGCAAATACCTTTGAGCAGGGTTTCCATGTCAACCACACCTGATTCTGTTTCTTCCAGCCGCTTCCATTCAAGGAAATGCTTGTACTGGCTGGAATATGAGCCAAGTTTTGCCTCCACGCCGTTCGCAATCACTATAATGGCGTTATGATGGAAAAGATGCGGCACAGTATCCCTGTAATCGGACAGGTTCTTTTCGTATGCTGCCTGCAGGTTTTTATGGACGTTCTTGAGTTCTATGAATAGCAGTGGAATCCCGTTAACAAAACCCATGATATCCGTGCGGCGCCGGTAGAGCGCGCCCTTCACCCACAGTTCGCGCACAGCTAAGAAGTGATTCTCTTCAGGATGCTCAAAATCAAAGACCTTCAGACGCTGTTTGATTAAGTCTCCTTTTTCGTCACGGTACTGCACCAGCACTCCATCCTTGAGTAATGCGTATTTGTCCTGGTTGATCTGCAGGACGGACTGCGTGGCTGGAAATTCCACGATCTGGCGGACTGCATCCTGATACGCCTGCTGCGGCAGGTCGGGATTGAATTTGACCAGCGCCGCCTTGAGGTAGCGCGTAAGCACCACTTCGCTGTCATTCTTGCGACCGAGAGTGCCGTAAATCCCGAAGGTTTCTTCATTATAGGCATACACTGCATCCCAGCCCAGCTTATCATGAAGATAATCTGATGCGGTCTGCTGTACGAGTGTGTCCTCGGTCATTTTATTCATACTGTGATCTCTCCATTCATGAGGCGCGGGAGAAGGATGTCGCGGGCCTGCTGTAATTTGTGAATCTGAAAACTCAGAATCTCTAACTGGGATGTGATTGATTTAATTATGTCATTAAAATTTTCGAGTAATAATAGTGGAGGAATCATAATTTTATATTTTTTAAGCACTTTCCAATCAGCCCTTGGCATTTTTGAGCCTTCTCTTACAGTTTCAGAAGTAACTGCAACAAAATGATCACTGGATACCACCATCAATAAAAGGTGAGCAAGTTTTTGGTTCTTACTTCTAATTACAATTGCATCAGATGAAGTTATTCCATCAGTAAATGTCAATCCAACTTTATGAAAATATGGACGTATTTTTCCGAAAAGGATATCTCCTTTACGATATTTGAATTTATTGCTTGTTACTTGTTCTGATTTACCCCATTCCATCAATGTAATCGATTTGCGCGGCATGTGTTCCAAACCAATGTAAGGAGTATCCGATTTGACTTGCTCAGGTTTTACTGTTTCCCGAATATCGCTACATATATCCGACAATTCTAATGTCTCCCACCCCTCCGGCACTCCATCGATGATCCTGACATGTTCATGCCCCGGAAAGCGCAGATGGACAAACCACTCCCTGTAGAGCAGCCGCGCCGACTGCTCCAGAAGCTGAATGCGGCGGTGGTTGTTTTCGATGAGGGAGTCGTATGCAGAAATAATCGAAACAATCTTCTCTTGTTTTTCGTATGGGGGAAGAGGAACAGGCAATTTTCGAATTATTGACAGATTTATTAAGGGCACTGCTCCACCATTATTTAATCCTATAATATGTCGATTCATTTCTCTTGTTGTTAACCAGTAGTAAACAAAAACTGGATTTGCTTTTGAAGTATCAATCCTTACTCTAAGTTGTTTATTTGAAATTATATATTTTTCGAATTTTGTATTTTCTGGGATTAGACCGACTTGTCCAATAGTTCCAGCAGCAGTAAATATGATATCATCTTTTATAGCTCCACAATTTTTAAACTCTGAGGCTTTCTCCTCGGTTAAAAAAACAAAACCTTCATCAATAAATTTTTCTCTACCCACAGTAAGGTTATTCCCCCTGATTACCGGAACTCCTTCTTCCACAAAAAATCTGCTGCCAATATTTGATCCAAAAGGCCCAGAAACAATAGAGCCTTTTTCGGGGCGAGCGAGTTCTTGCAGTTGAACCATAGGCCAGTTCATACCTCCACCCCCTGAAAAGTCACATCATAAAAAAACCTCGGATGAACACAGATATACGCAGATACCTTCCCGTCAGTTGATTTTGTGCGAGAATCACTACGATAGAACGCGGATTTCGCGGATGGCGCGGATTTACACGGATCAGTGAACATCCGTTTGATCCGTGTCATCCGTGTGCTGCGTCGTGGTGCTTCTACTCGCTGGGTCCTCTTCCCCTCATTCATGAATTCTGCCCCGCTGTTGCAGAACTTCTTCATTGCCCGATTGGCCATGATAGCATCGACGCGGATCAGCACAGATTGAAATATCTTTGATATTGAACTATACTTTTCAGCTAAACGTATGAAAAAAAAACCGCAGATAAACGCAGATGAACGCAGATTTGCTGCATGGGATATTTGTTCATTGCCTTCATTGTGTTTCATCAAATATTTCCAAATTCTCTGGATTATTGAGATACCATTTTCTTCCAGCTTTTTTTAATATTCCAGTTATTTGAATCTGATGCGAATCTCTATGCGCATCAATAGCTAATCGATATGATTCATCATTAAGTTTTACATCTACCGGTTTAGTTTCTCCTTCTTCATCAAATATTAACATTCTAATTGTGTTGTCTTCTTCAGTTGGTATTCTCTTTAGTTGGAAAACATAACCCTTCAATGTAATTCTTTCTTCAGGATTCTCTCCTTTCAGAATCTCTGATGCCTCAATCAAATATCCTTTTGATGATGGCTGTAACATAAAGTTTGTATGAATATTATCTTGAATCGCCCAAATTGGCTCAAGATTCGCAGAAATATCTATGGCATTGCCAAGCCCAATTTCAATAATATCCACTAATGCATCGCACATATTTGCATTTAGTCCTTCATGATAATGATTAACGATCGGATCTGAGCTTTCTTCTTTAACAGATTGATTGACATTTTCAAGTCCATTCAATATACGAACTATGGTTTTCCTGCCCAATGGTGGTTCGAGCGGAATAGAATTCATTTCCAAATCTAAATCTCTTGTTCTGGGTCTCTGTAATCTACATTGGATATTTGCAATATAACTGCCATATTGACTTTGCCCAATTTGATAACTCTTGATCAAACTAACCGCTTCTTTATATCTTCGCGGAAAACTCTTTTGCGGCGAAAGTTCTGCGCATGCACTATAAATCAGAAAATCATTTATACTCTGATATAAACCAATTCCATCTGTTATTGGAATATTTCCCATTTTTGTAGTCAGAGTTGAAATACGGAATTTGAGTAAATCACCGAAACTTAAAACCTGAGTCAATACATCTTCAAAACTTCGTTTTTCAAAAAATGAAATGGACTCTATTGCGATTTTTACAATTCTTTCATAATCAACTAATTCTCTTTTTGAAGGTATTAATATATCAAAATATTCCTGTCCTTGAATCGGTTGGGGTGATCTAAATTTTAATACTTCTTCACGCCCAAATTGTTCCTGATTCCAACCTCTGTCAGTAAGGTAATTTTTCAAATTCGAAACGCTTACCTGTTCTATAGGATAGTTCTTCAGAGATATATTCTCATTCATAGAGCCTCCCCATTTTTGATGCGTTCCATTATAGAAGTTAAAGTCAAATCCGTGAACATCTGTTCTTTTGGTATCTTTATTCTCTGTGTTGAACTATTTGTCGACTCAGGTTTTCCTCGGAGAGACATCCAATAACCACAATATTTTAAAGTGGTGCAATTATCATGAACCGATAGCCAATCATCATCATTGCTTGGCATGCAATATAAAACAAGTATTGCGGGAATACCACGACTTTCCATGATTAATGAATTATAATTTTTGACATCAAGATCATAAACAATACAATTATCCGGGTCAGAAGTTGTAAAATTATGGGATGCTTTTGCTTGAATACATAGTCTATATCCAGTGTCTATTCTATTATTACCAATTTGCTCAACTATACCAACTTCAATATCAGTTCCATAATCTTGAGGACGAAAACACATAAAACCTGCTTTTGCAGCTACTGCTGAAATATATGCAATGCTTAGATTTTCCTGACTATGCTCTCTTGGCAAACTCATATATGTCTTTCTTATCTTCTGATATCTTATAAACGTTACTATTTATCTATTAATATTATTATTCATATACCATAGTATTTGTTTTTAAGGTGATTAGCTAATGATTCACAGAATTACAATCATATCCTGTCCATCCTGTCGATCCTGTCTGAAAAATCACATCATAAAAAAACCGCGGATGAACGCAGATAAACGCAGATACCTTCCCGCCAGTTGATTTTGTGCGAGAATCAGTACGATAGAACGCGGATTTCGCGGATGGCGCGGATTTACACAGATCCGATCGAATAACTGAATATTGCATCATTCTTGCTCAGCCCCCTCCAGCCTCTTTGCCACCTCATCAACCTCCCGCACAAGTTCATCTTCAGTGGGCAGGTAAAGTTTATATTTTGAAGCGAAAATCCGGGTATTATTCTCAGGCAGCGTATAACGGACGATAGTCTCTTTCTTATCATGGCAGAGAATAATGCCGATCGTTCGTTCTTCATCCTTCGCCCTGACCTCCCGGTCAAAATAATTCACATACATCTGCATCTGACCCAGATCCTGATGAGTAAGTTTGCCGATCTTCAGGTCTATCAGCACAAAACTATGGATCAGGCGGTTGTAAAACACAAGATCGACATAGAAATGATCCGCGTCCAGTGTGATGCGTTTTTGACGGGCAACAAAAGTAAAACCCTTTCCAAGCTCAAGCAAAAAGCTTTGCAGATTATCGATAAGAGCACTCTCAAGCTCTTTCTCGGTATATTCTGCCTGTTCATGCAATCCCAGGAATTCAAGCACATACGGATCTTTTACCAGATCGCGAGGAGACTCAAGGAGTTGCCCCTTCTCAGAAAGTGCCTTTACCTTTTCCTTATTCCGGCTCAGTGCCAGACGCTCGAAAAGTAGAGAGTTTATCTGTCTATCCAGTTCCCGCACAGACCAGTTTTCAGATTCTGCCTCTTTTAAATAAAAGTTCCGCGCCTGTTCATTATCAAGACGCATAACCAGAGTATAATGTGACCAGCTTAATTTGGCAGACAGTGTCTGCCGATTTTTGAAAGCGATGTAAAAAGTTCTCATGTTCCTGAGATTGCGAACTGAAAAACCCTTTCCGAACTCGGTCAATAGCTTTCTGGATAAAGCCATCAATGTTTCTTCACCATATTCAGCTCGAGCCTCGCCATGCTGTTCATCCTCAACGATCAAACGTCCCACCTCAAAATATGCATGTACCATTGCAATATTTACTGCATGTGAAACACTCCTTTGCGCATCGAGCAATACCCGCCGGATCTGGTCATATAAAATCTGAGTAGAATTATCTATCGTGATAATATCCTTTCCAGTCATAAACACACACCTTCCAGTGAAAAACCATTATTTATCAACATCGATTCGCGACGCAATGAGTCGCAATATTGAAAAGTCACATCATAAAAAAACCGCGGATGAACGCAGATAAACACAGATACCTTCCCGCCAGTTGATTTTGTGCGAGGATCAGTACGACGATAGAACGCGGATTTCGCTGATGGCGCGGATTTACGCGGATCCGTGTAAATCCGTTTGATCTGTGTCATCCGTGTGCTATTTAGCGTTTCATTTTCGTGTTTGAAAGCCGGAAGTTTTGAATCCAAGCTTTGCGGTTTTCCATCTTTGGAATATTGCTGAAAATCCCGTTCAATAAATCTGCGTTCATCTGCGTTCATCTGCGGTTCGGTTTCTCTATATCCCCTGACAATCATTGGCAGATTGTATTTTTTGCGTGCAATTTGAATGCAATTTGCGTGCAAGTTATTCATTCTGCGCTTCATATCCCCAGCTCCTCAAAATTCTTTGCGATCGTCCCGGCAAGCTCCACAGCTTCAGTATTCAGATCCTGCAATTCCACATGAATATCGCGCAGTGCTTCCTCAAAATCAAAATCCTCATCTTCTACCTCAGGAACCACGCCCACATAGCGCCCTGGAGTCAGGCTCCAGTCATTTGTTTCAAGCTCTTTTCTATCAACGAGCTTAACAAGACCCTCAACATCCCGAAGCTTTGCCTCAGGGAAGCGCTCCTGCAGCCAGTGCGCCTGTTTGTGGAAGTAATGCACCTTCTTGAGCTGCTCGACTGCCTCTTTTCGGGATTCATCAAGCGCCTTGCGACCGCTGCTTGTTTCGCGGCTCACCCAATGTTCACTCCCTTTTGCTTTCAGCTCATTTTCGCATATATCGATAAGCCGACTCACCAGCTTGAATAAGAGGTCAACCTGCCTCACAAGATCGCGGCTCTGCTCAGAAAGCGGCGCGAGCCTTTGCGCGCTCTGGCGCAATCCGCCATTATCCCGCGATGAGGATTTCCATGCAGTTGCAGCTTCATCAAGCACCTTTTTGTATGTTATGTCATCATTTATGAAAGTAGTCCGGGCGCCTCTTAACTCCTTCAGGGTTTCGGCATGAGCGGCGTCATCAGGCAGCTTCTTAAGGAACGGCTCAAGTTTTTCCAGTAAATTAGCCAGCTTTTGAATGAAACCCTCAACCTGAGCGCCTGAGTTTTTCGCCTCTGTAATTGTGGTATCGAGGTACTCCTCAACCAGTTTCAGGAAACGCTCTTCCTGACCGCGATATAACCAGACGATACTTGTAAGGTTCTTTCGCTGCTCATGGCTAAAATCATATATCTTTCGCGTGACTTTACGATAAACATTACGCGCATCAATCATCAGCACTTTGTCACGTATCTTATCAGGCTTACCTCTGTCCAGGAACCATAGCTCACAGGGCACAGTTCGAGTGTAGAAGAAGTTTGAGCGAATAGACATCATCGCATCGACATACCCTGTCTCTATCAGCTTCTGGCGTACCTTTGCTTCACCGCCGCCTGCGCTTGAAGCCTGGGAGGACATCACAAAGCCAGCCCTTCCCTTCTCGTTCAAGTAGCTGTAGAAATAAGAGATCCACAGGTAGTTTCCATTTGATACAGCCCCTTTTTTATTCACGCCCGGCAATCCGAAAGGAAGACGGGAATCATTCTTGATCTTCTCAGCATCCACTTCATCCACATTGAACGGAGGATTTGCCATCACGAAATCTGCCTTGCCAAACATCTGGTGCGGATCTTCATAATATGTGATCGCCTTCTGGATATTGCCTTCCAGACCATGCACAGCCAGGTTCATCTTAGCAAGGCGAATAGTAACGGGATTTTTCTCAAGACCATAGAAAGTAGCTTGCTCAGTCGGGTTCTTATGTGACAATTCCATAAAATGAGAACTTTGTACGAACATGCCCGCTGTACCGATAGCGGGATCAAGCATCCTTCCATGATTCGGTTCAATGACGTACACGATCATCTGGACCAGCGAGACCGGAGTTAAGAATTCACCGCCATCATGTGCCTTCTGGTCTGCAAATCCGGTCAGGAAATATTCATAGATGCGCCCGAAGATATCGCCAGATGCATTTTTCAGGGCAGGATCGTTAAATGTTCGAAGGAGCTGACCCAGGACATTATTATCCAGTTCCTGATATTCACTCTTGGGAAGCACACCGCGCAGATTTTCATAATCGGACTCAATTGATTCCATTGCCGTAATCATAGCCTGGGCGCGATCTGCGCTGTCTGGCAATTCCACTATATAGTCGAACTGTGCATCTGGCTTGAGAAAAATGGCGCTCTTGCGTGAGAAGTCCTCTTTGGTAAGCGGTCTTGTTTTACCTGCGCGCGTTGGCATGGAGGCTTCGATCTGATCCTTGACCATCAGATAGCGGCTGTAAGCATGCCTGAGAAATATTAGCCCCATCACTGGCAGGAAATATTCGTTGCTTGCATAGTTGGAGTTTGCACGCAGGTTATCAGCGCTTGCCCATAGACGCTTTTCAATTGCTTCGATGTTATCCAATTGTGTCATTGTTTTATATCATTTACTTGAACCATCATTATATCTTCTTAATATATTACCAACGATCTCCTCAAATAGATCATCAAGAGTCTTCTGTTCATAAGACTTTGTCTTTTTTGAAGTTTTCTTCTTCTTGCCTTTTCGTATTTTTTCAGGCTGAACCATAGGTTCATCCTCTGAGAAGATCTTTTGAGTGGCGTTCAATATATCAATATTCTGCATGAGATAAAGATAATCTTCCCTCTGCGATGCATTCTTTAGCACTGTGTAAGCAAGGTTGATCTTAGGAGTTTTTTCAAGTGTTCTATATTTTTCGCGTATAACTTTTTCAATTTCTTTTTTATCATCGGGCAGCGAATTTTTATCAACACCAAGCGTTGAAAAAAATGTCTCCTTATTCGGAGGCAGATATTGCAGCCAATCCTGGTTTGATTTAAGTATCTCATAGAGACGTACTTTGAATTTTTCCATATCTTCGCTATTACACAGCCCGAATAATACGGTCTTCTCAAACAGGTTCTTATCAAGACCTTCCCATCTTTTTTTCCGGTTCATCCTTTTTTCGATTTCCGATCTATCCCCGAATTTCAACATAAAGTGCATCACAAAATCGTATTCTTCGCGCGATGCGGTATTGCCAAGGATCTCAAAGATTTTCTTATATAAATACGAACCCGAATCGCAGCGCTTTTTTATTTCTTCGATTGAAGAATCATGATCAAGTCCTGCTATCTCATAAAGATCAGGCATCCCGTTCATATAAAAATCCATATAAGTTTTATAACGGGGCAATAAAGGTCTCATCCTGACGAATTCTTTTTCCGCATTTATGCAAAGGGAATGTATCCTGATCATCTCGTTCTTTTCCAATGGGGGCATGCACTTTGTCATCTGCTCAAATACAAAAAGCAGTTCATCGTACTCTTTTTGAAGTTTCGGATCGCTCAAGACAATCAGCGCTTCATCGATGATATTCTGGGGAAAACCTGAAAATGCGGATTTCTGGTCATATGCCTTTTTCACTTCATCTATTCCACTTCCTTTCGGGATGCCAAGCACGCAATAGAACGTGGGAGCTCCGCCAAGAAGTTCATCCGTCCATTCGGGATGCTTTTCCTCGAACCGCTCGAATTTATCAAGGAACCTGCCGACCCTGTGCGCATCCATATGTGCCCCACCTGCTTTCCAGTAGGGATCGTCTTCGATAGAAATATCTTTTATTACCTCAGGAAGCCTTTCTTCCCGTGATTTTTTCTTATGCTTGCTCATTTTTGTCTTATTTCTAAAGCGCTGCCCCAGGTTATTTTTGCTTCAGAGATACGTTGAGTATCCTTAAGCTCAATATCATCAAAGAAAATATTATCAGTTCCACACATCAACCCTTTTTGTTCCAGTTCTGTTTTTAAACTCATTATGGTTTGTCCCGGATTCAGGTAGAGACTTAAAGCGTCGCGGGTTGAGACGTTGGTTACGCTTACTTCGATGCTTTCCTGACCGAACAATTTCTTCATCCATTTGTTTTTTTCCTTTTTCGAAAGCCTGCTTCGGGCTTCCATTTTCACAGACCTCTGATTGCCTGATATCTTTTCCACAGCCGTAACATTCAAGATCCCGAATTCTTTTCCCACCTCGAAACTTACATCCACCCGATCCAGGAATGCAGGCATGGGTTCAACAGATATGAAGAAATCACCAAGATGCTCATTATCTTCTGCCATCTCCTCTTCTCCCTGGTAAACCTCGATCCTGACCTCATTAGTAAAATCTGCGGCATTGGTATAATTTCCCGTACGTACGATGGGTATCTTGGTGTTGCGCTCCAGGATCTTATTTACTGTGCCGTCAGCCACCAATACTCCGAGGGAACTTGAGATCACATCGCTTATTTCCACGTTCCTGGCTATCGTTGATTTTTCTTTTCCATATTCCATACCTGCAACTGCGGCGCCCAGCGCGACAGCTTCATAGGGGTCCGGACCTCTTACAGGTTCTTTCCCGAAATACTGCGTCACAAAGTCATGCACAGCCGGGATCAGGGTAGTTCCGCCCACAAGCAGAATGTCATCGATCTCATTTTTCTCAAGCGAAGCATCATCCAGCGCCTGTTCGATCGGTTTTTTTGTGCGTTCGATAAGGTCTGATATCATCCCGTTAAGCTGTATGCGCGTCAGAATAGTATTAAAAGGCGCTTTGTTCGCTGCAAAAGGAATGCTGATCATTGTGCTTTCATTGCAGGATAGCGCGATTTTTGCCTCTTCAGAAGTTTCACGGACTGTTGCCAGGAGCGAAAGATCTTTTTTCACATCGATCCCGACCTGCTCATGCGCCTTTTTGCTCAAATATTCCACGATGCGCGCGTCAATATCATCTCCGCCGAGCCTGTGCTCTCCAGCGCTTGCGTCCACATCGAAGAATCCTGATGAAACTGATAATATTGAAACATCAAATGTCCCTCCGCCAAAATCATAAACAAGAACCTTCCTGTCCCTGTCTTCCTTTATCCCGTATGCAAGCGCTGCCGCAGTGGGTTCATTTATCAATCTCAAAACATTCAGACCTGCGATCTCTGCCGCATCCTTGATGGACTGTCTCTGGCTATCTGAGTAATTTGCCGGAACCGATACCACGATATCATTAAAGGTCTTACCAAGCCTGATCTTTGCATCATCAGCCAGTTTTTTGAATATTTGAGCGCCTATATATTCTGGCGGGAATTTATGGCGCCCTATCTTTTTCTTGAAGTCAGTTCCCATTTCTCTCTTTATTGAAACGACAGTACTTTCAGGATACACGATCATGTTCCTTTTTGCCAATTCACCCACTACCGCTTCGTCCTCATTTTTAAAATAAACGATAGATGGCGTTATCTTCTTTCCTTCATTGTTCTCAATGATCGTTGGTTCATCAAGCAGCAAATATGCCATTTTAGAGTTCGTGGTACCAAAATCGATACCCATTATATTCTTATCCATTCATACCAGCCTCCATTATATTATACCCATGGGATTTTATCCAATTTTTCTTTTTGCATTACAGGTTTCTCTTCCGTCTTTGTATTTATTTCTCTGATTGAATTTTTTAGATATTCCATTTCCTTTGAAATTTCTGCGATCTTTTGATTCCTCTCTATTTCAAGTTCGTAAGTTTGTTTCGCTTTTGTCTCAATTTCACGGAAAGAATTTCTCAGGGATTCCAAATCAATTGCGATCTTATCTATTTTTTCTTTTTGAACGCGCTCTATTTCATCTATTCTATTATTCATCTCTGAAACTTCCGGTTTTTCTCTTTTTATCAGACCTGTTAAGCGATCCCAAAATCCCGGTTTGATCATTTTTTGCTCTACCGGATTTTTTGAGACGATGACTTCAGCAGGGCGAACCATATTATTTTCAAATAGATACCCTTTCCTTGCAACCCGAAATATGGAGTTCTGGGGATATTTCGTGCCGTATTCCAATCCTATGGCTATATGCTTTTTCTCATCGAATTTGTCTCCTGCTCCGGGTTCTATGGGCGTGAGACCTGAGGCATAAAGCATCTGGTCATAAATTGCCTCTATGTTCTTGCAGATGTTATCTGAATGATTTCTCATTATTTCGCATGCTTGCTCATTGTCCGATCCGGCTATCCTGGTTAATGAATCCGCGACTACAAGCAATCTCTTTGATACGTCTGTTCTTATTTCAAGCTTTTTCTTGTCTTCATTTTTTCTGCTGGCTTCAATGTAATCTTTGAATTCCTGTTTTAATTTATTGTACTGGGATTCAAATTTATCAGCCTTTTTTCTGATTTCGTCCAAATTTTCCTGTTCCATCGCTACCGGACTAAGGGTAATTACCACAAGATGAATATAGTTTTCCGTTGATATGCAAGCCGTCTTTTAAAGGGTTCAGCTTTTTTTGAGGGATTTTACTGGATTTTTGGATTGCGCCGATCGTCATATTATATAATATTTAAAATATAATTATTTTAGTCTGGAACCATGCATGTACATGAGTTTTTTGTCTATTAAAACATAGAAAGCCATATCATGCGGTTATTGATGCCCTTTTTTCATCGCTTTACAGGACATTAGAAAGGCTTTAATAATATAACAGCTAAAACATAATTTATAAATATTTTGATTGAGGCTTAAGAAAAATGAAGATCACATTCAAAATAGATGAAGAATCGTTCAAGAAAGTAGAAGCAAGAAGAGGGGACAGGAAAAAATCCGAATTTTACCGCAGCATCATAAATGATTATCTGTCGAATAAACCGCATGAGGATCAGACCAACCAGCAGATATCGAATCTCGCAAAAGAGTTTGAAACACTGAGAGCCGAAATGGCATACAAGGATGCCATGATAAAGTCCATGAAGGACGAAAAAATAAAGGATATGCAGAGCCAGCTCAATTTTTTACAAATTGAATACCAGAAGAATAACAATCATTTTATAGGAAGCAACATATCATGAAACCCCATGAGTCACGACTACAGGGCGATTGGATTGAAATCCGGGCTTGAGATCCACCAGCAGATTGACACAAAAGAAAAACTGTTCTGCGGATGTCCCACGCTTCTTCGCGACACAAAGGAATCAAATTTTGAATTTTTCAGGTACCTGCGCCCCACGCAGAGCGAAATGGGGGTGGTGGACAGGGCTGCTCTAGAGGAAATGAAACTCACAAAGAAATTCATTTATAAAGCATACGATACCACGTGCCTTGTCGAGAACGACGAAGAGCCGCCGCGCGAATTGAACGCTGAGGCTGTGGATATTGCGCTCACGATCGCCCGGATGCTCAAAATGCACATCGTGGATGAACTATACACAATGCGCAAGATAGTTATTGACGGCTCCAATACATCCGGCTTCCAGAGGACAGGACTTGTTGCTACCGGCGGCTACATAGATTCATCCGCTGGTCGTGTAGGGATAGACGTGCTATGCCTTGAGGAAGAAGCTGCGCAGAAGGTAGAGGACAGGGGCGACTCTGTTATATATTCTCTTGACCGCCTTGGCATCCCGCTTGTGGAGATAGGCACGGCTCCGGATATCGTTTCACCTCTGCATGCCAGGGAAGTTGCAGAGAAGCTCGGTATGATACTGCGTTCAACCGGGAAAGTGAAGCGCGGTCTTGGCACAATACGGCAGGACATCAACATTTCGATAGCAGAAGGCGCAAGGGTGGAGATAAAAGGAGTGCAGGAACTGGACCTGATAGAGACGATCGTGGAGCGTGAAGCTGCAAGGCAGGTGGCTCTCCTTGAAATAAAGAGAGAACTCAATACGAGGAAGGCTGCGGTATCTGATAAAATAATAGATGTGACCTCGGTATTTGCAGGCACTACATCCAAAGTAATATTGAAAGCATTAAAAGGCGGCGTAGTATATGCGGTCAATTTGCCGGGATTCTCAGGACTTGCTGGCAGGGAACTCCAACCAGGCAGACGGCTTGGGACCGAGTTCTCTGACCGTGCCAAGAAATCCGGCGTGGGTGGAATATTCCATACGGACGAATTACCTAACTACGGTATTACGGAAGAGGAAGTAAAAGCGCTTCGCAGCGCCGTGGGAGCGCAGGAGAATGATTGCGTTGTAATGGTGGCAGATGCACAGGAAAAAGCGAAAGGAGCGATGGAAGCTGTCATTATTCGTGCAAGGGAAGCGCTTGAGATAGTTCCAGAAGAAACGAGGCGGGCTCTCCCTGAGGGCAATTCTGCATACATGAGACCTCTTCCAGGAGCGGCGCGCATGTATCCTGAGACCGATGTTCCTCCTGTTGAAATAACGATGGAGCGGATCAACGGCATTAAATTACCTGAACTCATCGAGGATCGCATACCAAGATACATGAAACAGTTCAAATTGAACGAGGAACTTGCAGGTCAGATAGCGCGGTCAGGGAATTTCGTTCTTTTTGAGAGAATAATGCAGCAGGTTCCTGATGTTAACGCCAATGTTGTTGTACGCACGCTTGAAACAGTCCTGTATGAGCTTGAGAAAGAAGGGGTGAATGTCAATAATATCAAAGAAGCTCATCTCCTTGAGCTTTTCAGGCTCCATGCAGGCGGAAAGATCCCGAACGAAGCTGTCGGCGGAGTCCTGAAATTGATAGCAGGTAAGCCTGAATTGACCGTGGAAAAAGCGATCGAATCGCTTGGTATAGGGGTGGTTGATAACAGAGAACTTGAAAATGCCATTGATAAAATAATTGTATCAAGGACGGATTTTATCAAAGAAAAAGGAATGAACTCGGTTGGTCCTCTGATGGGGATCGTAATGAAAGAACTCAGGGGAAAGGTAAGCGGTCAGGAGATAAGCAGTCTCTTAACAGAGAAAATATCGAAAAAATTAGAAACGCTTAAGTGAATGGTCTGCTTTCACCAAAAATCATGCAGATCACGATGAAAAATGTTTTATTAATTTCAATATTATTTCTCACTTTTTCGGTCGCTATTTCCGGCGCCACCGAGATCACACTGAACAATATCCAGAAACCCGACAGCGCCATTCTTTTTATTGTGGACGGGCTGGGTTCTTCGTATTTTTACCCTGAACTGACGCCTTACGCCATTGATGAAAGCGAGATATCAAAAGCAGTTACCCCCAATCTGACATCTGGAACAAGACTTCTGGACATCAGGACGCCGAACCCTTCGACAGGTCCTGCCCATTCTATCATAGTGACAGGTTATTCCGGGGCTAACGAAGAAATAGTTGGCTATTCTGATGCTACTATATATGATATTACAAGGCAGCACGGTTTCGTGAACCTTGCTGTAATGCAGAAAGGGGATTTCCAGAACCTTCGCGATGAGCAGGATATAATATTGTTCGCGCAGAATAATTCGATAGATGAGCCGCTGATAACTATCCAGGCAAATAAAGCTCCTTCCGGCATCTACGAATTAATGAATGACTGGAAGATGAAACTGCCCGGGTATCTTGATAATAAAAAGGGCAGGGAGAAATATTCAGCGTACAATAAATGGGGTATAGACGCGGCGAACGCTGTTGCAGGATACATGAAAAAGAACCACCCTTCACAGAAATTCCTCATGACAGTGAATGTGGGAGCCATAGACAGCGGGGGGCATAATCTCGGGGAAGATGATTATTACCTGCTGATAGAAGACCTTGACAGGGATATCTATCCATTATATACTACTGCAAAAGAGAATAATATCGCTCTTTTTTTCACGGCTGACCACGGCATGTCTTTTGCAGCAAAAAACGCCAAAAGAGGAGGGCATGCCTCAGGAAAATATTCTGTCAGGCAGGAAAGTCTCAGGATACCGCTTGTCATAATGTCCTCAAATACCGTTACGGGAATATTTAATGGGGAATACCGCCAGGGGGATATAGCTCCAACGCTCCTTAGCGTGCTGGACCTGCCAAACAGCCTCCAGTACTCAGACGGAAAACCCATCAAAGTAAAAAAATATGCCACCATATTTGTAAAAGCTGATAAAGAATACAGCGTTTCGTTATGGAACGATGGCAAGAAAGTATCAGAAAGTTCAGGATCAGAGCTTATTTTCACGGGGATACCCCTTAATACGAACTATACGTTAAAAGCTGTCGGGGCTGATAAAACGCATGAGGAACGCCTGTTCCTTGATTCAGACAAGCTGCTTGAGTTCAATTCAGGAAAGGGTCTGGATTACAGGGGGATAATTGCGATAATCTTGATAATTGTAGTCATTATTGGAGGACTGTTGATAATAAGAAGAATAAAGGATTGATGTCACAAAGGGTTTAAAAGCAAGCAGTAGAAAGCTTTGGCGCCGAATAAAGAAGAACGGTTACCCTCCCTCTCTCTTCCAAGAACCGTACGTGCGGCTTTCACCGCATACGGCTCAAGTATTTGGTCACCCTTTAAATCGGGCAGAATTCATTTTGCTCAGACAGTTAAATGCTTGCATTGCCCTGTCGTGCATGGTTGGGATGCTTAAAGGTCGTTTTTCCTTCTTACCATATTGTCCTGAGGGATTTTCAGGATCGACATGATACGATTTTTATAGTTAATCCTGTAAATCCTGTCGATCCTGTCTGAAAAAGGATTCATTCTGACAGCGTCACGCTCTCCACATAGATGTTCGTATCCCCCAGAAGCGGGAGAAATTTATCAGTGGCAAGCGTGACATTTATTGTGTGTACGCCTGGCGCCAGAGTGATCCTGGGAAATATCCTGACAAGTGATGTCTCGCTGTCTATAATTTCTTCACCTGCCTTTATTCCATCGATATGTATAGAGGCATTCGCCCACCACGTACCCACGAATGGCACTGAGAACATCGTACCATTCCCCCTGAAATAGATACCATACTCAAGTGTCTGATCGGTCGTAAAAGAGGCTGTCAGTTCATCATCTTCGCTGTACAACCATTTTTCGAAATTCAGGACTATTGGCACATGCTTTACTGTCAGATAAGTAGAGCCCGGATTCAGCCCCGAAGAACTTGCAGTGATCAACACAGTGCCCACCTCATCCGAAGTGATATTCGTTCCCGCCCTGCCATTCACTGTCGTTAAATTCGTGCGCCCCAATGTCCCGCCAGAAACTGTCAGGTTCACTTCAACACCATCCTTTGCTGCATTGCGTCCTCTTTCATCCTTCAACTGTACAATGACGTTGGCATATGTGACCCCATCCGCAGGTATCCAGTTCGGGTCAACAGATACCCATACCCTGTTCGGAAGCACTGTGGGGTCATAGGGATATATGAAAGCATCCAGGTCGTCCGTGAAATGAGAAAGTATGTACCTTTCCTTTGAGACTGGGTCGTACACAAGTTCGAAAGTTATCTCTGATCTTCCGCCGCCCCTTATCACGACGCCGAACTGTTTACCATCCTCCCTGTTCATCACCCACCGCCCGTTCTCAAAGATACCTTCGCGTATCTCTATATTTTCATCAAGAGGGATTATTTTCTTACCCGCACTTGTTCTGTAAATTATGACGTTCCCACTGTCGGTGAGCAGGTCTTCCCGCGTGTTCGTCAAATTGCCATCATTATCAGGGTCAGGGTCAGCCCCGAAAGCCAGGTATCCGGTATCTTCTGGAAGAACTATTTTGTAAGTGCGAATATTCCCTCCCGGTGAAGCGGGATCTATCAGGTTACGCGCCGCGCCGGATTGCATTGCAGCCATTGAGACTTTGATCGTCCCTGTCTGCTTTTCAAGGGTATCCGTTGTGATACCGGGTTTAATATTGGATATCCCGATAACAACAAGGGCAATGATCGCTCCCGTCATCATCACATACACTACGAAACGCAAGGGGATCTCCATTGTCCCGCGCTCATCACTGATAAACGAAACCATATATTGTCTGCTTTGAGATTTCCAGAGCATATAAATCGTTTTATATTGATCCCGCGTCCACAGAAATATGCTTTAACTATTATAAAAATATTAATGTGAAACCTATATATATCAATATCATAGTCATCCAGAATCCATTAGAATGGTGAAATTTGTGAATAAAAATAGTGAGGGAACGATAACAGGCGTGGACATTCACGGCAGGATCGAGGCATTTGACCAGAGCGTGAGAAGCGTTGAAAGTCGCCTGAGGGCTGTGGAAAGGCGGTTGTCATATAAAGCAGGTGGGAATGGCGGCGAACAGGGTGCCTTGAAGGGATATGATATCCACGATGAAATTGAAGCATTGACAGGTCAGATCGCTATTCTGGTCAGATCCGTAGATGAGATAAAAAACACCGGGAAGGTAAATGTCCTGACCGAAATAGAGCGCAGGATATCAAAGCTTGAGAACGTGAATAAAATAACAATAGGTAAAATAAAAGTGCCCCTGGAATTATCCGGTCTGATAGCTGCACTTGTACTTCTCGTCACCGGATACCTGGTTTTTGCAAATGAATGGGGGATCATCAGATCTTCTTATTACCCTATATCCATTGGGATTATTTTTGGTGCGGTCGTCATTGCAAAGTTCGTAATGACGAACAGAGAAACAGGTTGATAATATTTTCACAACACCCACTACATTTCGAAAGATTTATAATGTATAATATGATAGTCCGTTAAAACTATTCATATTAGTTTTTAATGGTGATTTCAGGATAATAAAGGAGGATTAAATAAATGGTATTAGACTTGACCATGAGTATGGCTATACTTGCACTCATGGGAGCGCTTGCTACTATTGCTGGATGCCTTGAGGATTTAGAATCCGATGTTGGCTCCCAGAGCAATCCTAACTCCCAGGTACAATTAGCCCCTCAGATGAATTTTCTGCATAGAATATACAACAAAGCGGTTTCAGGCGAACCTGTAAGCAACGGTATGTCTGCTGTGATCTCAGGTACGGTAACTGTAGTGTTACTGGACAAGGGATTCTTTTTGCTGACAGCAATTGCGTTAGGCGCATTAGTAGGAGCAATAGTGCTGGGCATCTTTGCGACCACTTCATACGCAGGCAGGGTAGCCAGCCAGGCAAGGTTCAAGCAGCCTTTGTACATGGATATTATGAGATATACAACACCCTCGATCATATCACATAATTTCATCATGAACGTCTGTCTTGTGTCCCTTGCATATATCCAGTGTGTAGTGCTGGGGCATCCCTTTCCAATTCCCTTCCTCGCACTGGTATGGGGAATAACTGCCGGGGCTGTAGGCTCTTCTGTGGGCGATGTCCATTACGGGGCTGAGAGGGAGTTCCAGAACCGCGAATTCGGATGCGGTCTTAATACGGCGCTTTCCGGCAGGATCGTGATAAAAGCCGAATCCGGGCTGAGGAACAGCATAGATAACGTCTGGTTCTGCGCCAAGTATGGAGGACCAGTCACTGGTCTGGGGCTTGGTTTAGTCGTTTTCCTTAGCAGCTGGCCTGCAACAATAATTCAGCCCAGGACGATAGATGATTTCTGGCTGACAATAATCATAGGACTTATTATTGTGGTTTTACTGGGAATTGCACACAGGCTTGTTGAATATAGTATCAATAACGCGTATGGTCCTTATAAGGAAGAAAAAAATGAAAAGGAGGCTGCAGCATAATGGCTACTGAATTATTACTTTTAAGTTTGCAGGAGATACTCTTTATAGCTATCAGCGGCACTCTTATCTGCATTGCTGTTCACTTCGTTCCTGTGGGTGGAGCGCCTGCTGCGATGGCTCAGGCAACAGGGATAGGCACAGGAACAGTTGAGTTAGCCGCAGGTTCAGGTCTTGTAGGCTTGTTAACTGCAAGCTACATGTATTCCAGTGTTCCAGATGCGCCCATGGCTCTGGTACTTGCTGCGGGAGCGATCGGTTCAATGACAATGATGGCGGTCACTATGTTCTTTGGCGGTCTTGTATATGCATACGGCGTTGGAGTGCCATTCGCATCAGCCCAGGTCAAGAAAGACCCGATAACAGGAGCGCGTCAGGACATATACATGTCGAAAGGAACGCAGGGACAGGGTCTTCCGATGGTATGCTATGTGAGCGGATTGATCGGTGGAGCGCTTGGCGGGATCGGAGGGGCAATGATATATTTTGCTCTTGAAAGTATATACAAGCCGTTGATAGGTGAAAGCGCTCCTGCGGTAGCAGGCATATTTACTATGGGAGTTTTCTATGTCAACGCAGTTATTGCATCATATGGCGTGGGCGGCACTATAGAAGGATTCCATGACCCCAAGTTCAGGCGGGTTCTTCCAAAGGATACGCTCACAGCATTTATTGTGAGCTTGCTGTGCGGTGTAGTGGCTGTATTGATCGCATGGGGGATGGTGTAAAATGAGCGATATTAAAGAAATACCTGCAAGTACACTTGCAGCTTTCGGGATAATTGGAGGATTGGTGGGTATATATCTCTCCCCCTATTTCCCCGCAGCAGGAGCTCTTGGAGCAATATGTGCTGTTATCTGGGCATCAGAAGCAGTAAGGCGGGTTTCAAAATACGGTCTTGGAACAGGCGTACCGTCCATAGGACAAATAGCCATGGGAATGGGTATTGTGGCTTCCATGTTCGGTCTTGCGATCATGCATACAATTCCGTTAGCTGGACCTATAGTGGCTTTGCTTACAGCCTCGGTAATAGGATTGATAATTGGCTGGTTCGCCCAGAACGTCATAAAAATGAAGATCCCGGTAATGATCCGCTGCATGACCGAAATAGCTGCGGCAGGTTCGCTGATAATAGTAGGTTTCAGCGCTGCAGTGGCGGGAGGTTTCGAATTCAAGCAATTGTTACATTCGGTTTTCGACAATGGGATAATGCTGATTGCATTCTGGGTAGGGGCTGTTGCGATATTACACCCCTTCAATGCCGTCCTCGGACCTGATGAGAAACAGAAAAGATTGCTGTATCTTGCAGGTTCGACAGGCGCTATCACAATGGCAATACTCGGTATTGCAGCCATGATGACACTCGGCAATTCCGGGATAATCACATTGCTGCTCGGAGTAATCCTGTGGCTCATCTTCTATAAACTGTTCTGGGATGAGGTCTATAAGGATGCGGCTGCAGTGGTCGGGACAGGATTGATCCCCAGGACGGAGGCATAAATATGAGTCATATACGAGTTGCACCCGAAATGCACCTTATACTTGACCCCTCTACAGGCGTCATAGCTGAAGAACGCGAAGACGTTGTTGAGTATTCATTAGACGGGGTCAGTACACAACTG
>Ga0180732_1000544_pt1 | contig 31131 bp, 27 predicted proteins | sample KR11_01MetaG_FD_148674 | JGI IMG/M metagenome (GOLD analysis project Ga0180732, IMG submission 148674) | Groundwater microbial communities from the Olkiluoto Island deep subsurface site, Finland - KR11_0.1 MetaG | ecosystem: Environmental > Aquatic > Deep subsurface > Groundwater | place... | reverse complement strand
CTCCAGAGCGACCTTCGCTTTGAACTCGGGAGTATGGAACTTTCTCTTCTTCGCTTCACTCATATTGTCTTGTCCCTGGTGGTTACGTATAGCTTAAACTACTGTCTCAAAACTGGGGTCCACTATACAGTTAGAAATATCTAGCGAGGTGTGCCCGGTGAACGGCGCAAATCAGCCGAGTGCGAAAGCAGAGCGAAGCGGCGCTTTTGCAGGTCGGCTGTATGTGTTTGTGTACGCCCGGCATGGGCGTGAACTGATGGGGTTCGAGTCCCCTGTAAGTGTTCCTGTGATAAGTGAAAGTCTATCATAAATTACTAGCCAATGGCAAGGGCCTGAATTACTAGCCAAGCAGTTGAAAGCTGATTTGGAGTTAAGGTTTGGTGAATGTGGGTTGGAGCTACACCCTGAAAAGACAAAAATAGTTTATTGCAAAGATGAGGATCGCAAAGGAGACTATCCTGTTATGCAGTTTGATTTTCTGGGGTATACGTTTCGTCCGAGAATATCAAGAAATCGCAGAGGCAAATTCTTTGAAAACTTCACACCAGCGATAAGCAACAAGGCGGCAAAAGCAATCAGGCAGAAAGTACGCAGTTGGAACTGGCAGTTACGGCCAGGCGACACGCTTGAGGATCTGGCTCTAGAATGTAATCCTATAATTCGGGGCTGGATTAATTATTACGGGCGGTTCAATCCTTCTGCAATGTCTGGTATTCTCCATCATATAAATTGGCGCTTGGTGCGTTGGGCAACCTGTAAATATAAGAAACTCAGGGGACGTCAACAAAAGGCCACCAGATGGTTGAGTCAAATTGCCGAACGACAGCCACATATTTTTGTTCATTGGCGTGTCTTGTCTAAAAACGGCTGAACGATAGGAGCCGGATGAGTCGAGAGATTCACGTCCGGTTCTGAGAGAGCCTGAAGGGGAAGTTCCTTTGGGCTACTCACCTGGGGGCTGGGGGAGACCCCCCCAGGCTACCCGATTGGGCCTTTGAAATTAAGAATGGCACGGTTTTCCCTAATTTTTTCATGCCGGTTGTATTTTGTGCTACGACGTTACTGATAGCAGATGTTATGCTGATAGTCATCGTTGCGGATGACTACCCAACGATCTTCGTCGGGAAGCTGGCGGACGTTATAGCATTCGTTGATGTTACGCTCCCGCGTGACTTTCCCGTCCCGCCAGTAGAAGTCCATGCTATAGCGCACGCCGAAGGTCGCCTGCCTGTCCTCGCTACCCTGGTACATGACCTCGTATTTCAAGACATCGACGTGGTCGAGCCGTTCGAAGTCGCGGCGCCGTCTCTCTACGATCTCGTTGTAGCCGCGACTGTAGGTCTTGCCATTCTTCAAACGACCGGTCTGTACCACGTCGTGGTCGAATTGATGCAGGTACAGGTCAAGCTTCTTCTGCATCCATGCCTGATAGAGAAGATCAATCGGTTCGCGCATCTGGTCGATGTTAGGGCCCACCTGTTCCGGCGCACTGCTCCGCGTGAGAAAGCCCAGGTCGCGCAGGGTCTGAATGCTGATGCTGGGCAGTTTCGGGATCTGCGGCGAGCCTTGCGCTGTGGACAAGAGGAGAAATTCACCGCCGTGATGACCGGCGAGACTGCCGAACGCTGGTGTGTGCTTGGGGTTGGCGCTTAATGCTTGGACGTAGGATGCCAGTTCGGGAAAGGTGATAAGGCCGCTTTGGCGCTGGCTTACTACACCCGGTTCAAGGCCTTTCAGGAGAAAGTAGGTGAACCAGCTCAGATTAGCTGGGCCGTTGTCCAGTACCTCCTGGTCTTCGCCACCAGCGCTGAGGTATTGGCGTACCTGGCGGGTACTGAGATCGCGCATCAGAAAAGTTTCGCTATCATACTGCGGCCGCCCGCCCACGGTGCGCGTCTGAAATTGTCCCATCAATCCGGCATAGCAACTGTCGAAGATAAAGAGCTGGTGGCGAGCCAAGTCGAGTTTGTGTGAATAGTCCATAATGTCACCGGTGGAGATAAGTGAGACGGGATCATTCTTATCCCGTCCACCGGGCACGACCAGATAGGCCACGTCAACCCCTTCCGTCCGTTTTGCCTTGCCGTGACCGGCAAAGAAGAAGACGAAGCGATCGCGTTCGGTGATCCGTGTGGCGATTTTCCTTATCGCCTCTTCCACCTTTTGTTTTGTCGCGGCCTGGGGACCAAGCAGTGATATCACCTGGTAGCCCTGGGCGCTGAAATACCTTCCTACGGCACCGGCGTCAGATTCGGCGTTGGCCAGACGGGGCAGGCCAAGGCTTACGTAGTCATCAACCCCGACAACGATGGCGTAGCTGGTCTGAAAGTCTTGTCCGTATGCCATCCCGATGGTGCTCAGCAGGATGGTCAATATTCGTAGTAGCCACATCACTATTCTCCTCGCACCCTAAGTCCGCCCTGACCTGTTTCAACCTCTCCGGTAGCATGCAGAGCCTCTTTCGGGATGACAATTTCGGCCGGTGTGGTCCAGATTAATGTTGCGATGATTACCGCCCCGAAAAGGGCGAAAAAGGTGCCGGGGGCGATATTTATGAGCTTCAAGCTATTCTTGCCTACCCCAGCCTCAAGGCTGCCTTCGTGGACGGCAAATCCGTTCATGAATAAGCGGTATCCCAGAATAATTGCGACAAGGCCGCAAGCGAGAACACAGAGCCGCCATATCAGCACATAGGCGACGGTTACGATGAAGGTAGTCATTACAATTCCTCCCAAAAGTGTAGGCCTGGTCATTCTTGGGGCCGTAGAAAATATGACACCGGCATGAGTGAGCCCAACAGTGTTAAAGGCAGAATGAGCTGATATTGTGTTAGGCAGATTCTGTCTAGTATTTTTCTTGAATCTTCAGTCGTCCGTGTTTTTTCAACGTCCCATCCAGCGACTATTTTGACAGGCATAACCTTACAATGTCAGCAAAGCTGATAACAATACCAGCTGTCAGGCACCCAGCCCCATGTCCATCCAAATGGATAATTCAAAGTATAACAGCTGCAACTCTCCATTTATATCTAACCAGTGTAAGCTCCATAAAAAAAAGCCGGACTACCTTTTCCAAGGCAGTCCGGCTATCTAATAGACCCGTAACTTTCCGTCCCTGTCTTCCGGCAGGTTTGGCTTTATCTCGCATGACTTAAACTATTTTTAAATTCATGGTAAATGATATGATAGTGTCGAATGGCAAGTCAAGGAAATTTTATCTGTCACCTTGGTCATCGATCTAAAAAACCTGAAAACATTAGGAACACAACCATTTAGAAGTATAAAAATCATACTGGGTTCGATTAGAAATGTGCAATGGCAAGGTTAAACATTTAAAGAAAAATACAAGTTAAGATGGTTCCTGATTATACGTAACCGTACAGTAGGTATTTCAAAAAGGCTCGTCAGCAGAACCTGAACACCACCACAGATTCTGCTGACGAGCCTTAAAATCAAGGCTGATGTTAAACGCAACGCGCCAGACCGCTTCTTTATTTCGAGAGGGAGGCGTTTTTTTTACGCCCTGAAAGGAGTGATCCAGTCAGCGTCATGATATTGACTTGTACCAAGATGTCTCGGCAAAATCTAACCGGCATATAACCAAACAAAAAAGCACTTACCGAAAAACTCGATAAGTGCTTGATTATACTGGCCGTCCCTCACTCAAACAAATAGTATAACGTCATAAATTGATTAAGTTTGTTTTTAATCAAAAAATGCGAATACCCCCAAAAAGACCCCCAAAAAATAACACTTAAAGAAAGTTAGTTTTTTGACATACTCAAAAATAGCATTGAATCTGTTTGCAACCCATCTTGTTTATCTATAAAATTTTTTCATCCTGATACCTTTTTAAGACCCGGTGATTTTGGAATACGCATAACAATGATGGATAATGGTTAAATATATCTGCTCTTGCACTGTTGAGAAATTGCTATGTCTATTTATTTAGACAAAAGATTAAATGTTCAAGGGGGTGGATACTCAAACCTTGGCTGTCATTCCTCAGTGCGGCTGCGTTGTATACTTGCCATCGATTTTTGAAGCTGTGGCCTTGCCCCAAATTATCCCGTAAATATCCGCCGGGTTCTTTCGGCAAAAATTAGTAACTTAATTTTTTGCTTGTTCTTAACGAGCTCAAACGCGCTCGAAAGTGCCTGATATGACTCGATACGGACACATACAAAGTAAGCAAAAAGCTTAAGTGTAACTTAAGTTTTCCGGGAGGTGCAAAGACGTGAGAAACTGCTATATAATAGAGCATCTGCTCAATTATCCGCATTTTGCGGATAATTTCGTAAAATACAAAAAACTCAAAACCTTCATTGTTGTGATAAGATATTTTGCAAATTGCCGGAAAAAACAATTTCATTATTGATTTTTCTTTTTGGAACATTTAGACTATTTGGGATTCAATAAGATTCAGGACTGTATTGAAAATCATATCATTGCTAAAAAACAGAAAGGTCAATACCCTCATGCTTGCCGGCTCGAGGTATTGACCTTTCATTAACCCACAGGAAAGCCCTGCAAAGGATTATTTAGAAAGATACTCGACTGACTGAGATTTTCAAGGATTAAAAGAGCTCTTCTTGTACCAATAACTACTGATTGCCTGGCAACTGACAAGAATTGTTCGTTGCCAGGCTTGGGAATAAAGAGATTCAACACTCATATTTTCCATCCGCTTGACATTACTCTGACCGTGATTCGGGAGTTCGTGTCAAAATAGTTATTCCTCTTGATAGTCTCGAAGATTCTTTTGACTGCGAGTTACCTTCTACCTTCCCTTTTGCAGGTGCTTTTCTCCCCCATTTTCTGTGGTAAAGGAAAGCATCATGTCTCATTCGCCCAAAACCTACCAACCAAAAGTTATTCTTCGCTTGCCCAAAGTTCTTGAAAAAACCGGAATAAGCAGGGCCAGCCTTTATGTCTACCTCAAAGACAACAGATTTCCTGCGGCAATCAAAATCTCTGACAGATGTGTGGGATGGTTAGAGCACGAAATTGATCAATGGATTGAATCCCGCATGGCTTTACGGGGGTAACCCATGACCGCCAATAAAAAAGCAGTTCCATCTGTACAGACTGATCAACCGGATGAAACCGCTTTCCAAAACATACGAGATTGGCTGTATTGTGCCCTGCCCACTATCCTTGAGACAACCGGCAAGGAGGTTGGCGGTCATGACAAATGCCGAAAGAGCTTATAGCATCTTGGGTGGCAAGCCCAAGGCTGGCGGTGGTTTTATGTGCTCATGCCCAGCACATGACGACAAAACACCGTCCCTCTCCATTGATGACGGGCTAAACGGGAAGCTGCTCGTTAGGTGCATGGCCGGATGTCCTCAAGATGCGGTGATCCAGGAACTGAAAAAAAATGATGTATGGCCTGATAATGATGACTGGCCTTTGTCGCCGCAAAAACAGGATACACTAAGAAATGAAATTGAACGGGGTAAGATTGAACGACTGAGACAGAAACAAGCACAACATATCTGCGCAGCAAAAAAAGCGGCAATAATATTAGATAAAGCCAGCAGCGATCCAGGGCAACACCCTTATGCCATTAAAAAAAGAATTCCACTTGGTGACGAGGTAAAGCGAGGGGCATGGCCTCAAAAGAACTGGTGTGATGCCCTGCTGGTACCAATCTACAGTGTCGACAAAACGATTGTCAGCATTCAAGCGATCAATGTTGACGGCTGCAAGGATTTTCTCAAAGGTGGGCGGATCAAAGGTTGCTTTTACCCACTTGGAAATATTGAGCAGATTGCAGAGAGTTCTGGTTCGATTTATATCGGTGAAGGTCTGGCTACAATGTGGGCAGTTGCTCATACCACCGGTTCACCTGGCATTATGGCCTTGACTGCCGGCAACCTGACAGAAGTCGCCATAGAGATTAAAAAGACAGCCCCTTCGTCTTTGATCACCATCATTGCTGATAATGATCAAAAAGATGGAGGTGGCAACCCCGGCGTTAAAGCAGCCATGAAAGCCGCCCTTGCAGTAGGCGGCAAGGTGGCAATCCCAAATCTTGGTAAAAAGGCTGATGCCTGGGATGTTTTGAATGAACAAGGGGCGGAAGCCGTAAGGCAGATGGTCGCCACGGCGATAATGGCAACGGCCCCAGATGCCGCAATCGTATTACACGAAGAAGAATTAGCCAATCTCCTGCGGCGAGTCGCAAGTGATTGTGGTGCACCATTCGAGCCGGAAACAGTAAAAATGCTGGCCATGCTGAAAACCACTGACAAGCCTCGCTTTATGCATGTACGTGACCAGATAAAACGCTTAAACAACGCGGTCATTATCAGCGAGCTCGACAAAGATATATCCCGTTTTTGTAAGAGAACTTATTCAAGGTCTTCATCTCCTTCATTTTCTTCATTATCAAATAGTTATCCTTCATTGAGGTCTTCATTAAATGAAAAAGTTCTTCATTTTCAGGGAGTTCTTGTTTCTCGTGATGAGAATGAAAACAATGTGCTTGTTATTGAATCAATTGCAGCTGCCCTGATAGCCGAAGAGCTTCATGGATCCTTTGCCTTTGATGCCACTGGTGGCCGTTGGCTGCGTTACACAGGTAGCTACTGGCGATTGTGTTCACAATTAGAATTTGATACCGCAGTTACGGAATTGCTGTATGTCGGTACGGATGGCCTTGGTTTCAGAAATTCTTATCAATCCGGAGTTGCCGCTCTCTTGCAAAAAAGCGGTCAAAACCGGCTTGCGGACCATCACTGCAACATGATCCCTTTCCTCAATGGCTTGCTCGACTTATCCAAAAAAACATTGCAACCAATTACGCCAGAGAATGCAGCAACTTGGGTGCTTCCTTTTCATTACACCCATGCAGCACAATGTCCAAATTTTTTGAAGTGGTTGCAAATCTCTATTGACCACGACTTTGAAACGATGCGATTGTTACAGGCATGGCTGAACGCACTCTTGACCGGCAGGCCTGATTTGCAGATATTTCTTCACCTGATCGGGCCTGCAGGAACTGGCAAAAGCACCTTTGGCCGTCTTGTCTTTATGCTGGTTGGCCGCGATAATGCAACGACAACAACGCTTAAACAACTTGAGACGAATCGGTTTGAAGCGGCAAATATCTATGGCAAACGACTTGTAGCAATTGAGGAGGCGGACAAATATGGTGGCTCGGTCAGTATGCTGAAAGCAATGACTGGGCAAGACCCTTTGCGGCTGGAGAGAAAAAATCAGCAACAGCAAGGATCATTTATCTTCGGTGGCCAGACCCTGATGATGAGCAATGAACGCCTGGCGACCACAGACTACACCTCCGGCATTGAAAGACGCAGGATAACCGTTGAATTCACACGAAGAATCACCCCTGAAGAAAAGACAAGATGGAATACTTTGGGTGGTGAGGAAATACTCCTTCACCAGGAAGCCCCTGGTATCATCAACTGGGCACTCAGTCTTACGGGTGAAGAGGTCTCCCTGATTTTTAAGGGGATACCAGAACGGGTCAAAATGGCGAATTTTGAAGCCGCAAGGTTCAATAATCCGGTTCTTGACTGGATGATACAAAATTTGATCTTCGATCCCGAATCGAAAACGAAAATAGGTATCAAGACCAAGATGAAAGGGGCATCAGGCGAAGACGTCTTTGCCAATGCCGACACATATCTGTATCCCAATTATTTGACATGGTGCCTTGAGTCTGGCCGGGAATCGGTCTCTTTGCAACGATTCAGCTCCGTTGTTATTGATGCGGCACATTCAAACGAGATTTATGCCAGGAAACTCCCCCGATCAGTCGATGGTGTAAAGATCCAAGGATTAAGAATCAGGAATGAGTCGGAGCCATTCTCTCAACATGAAGGAGTTCGTCAGGTAATGAACACTGACATGAAGGATAACTTGCTGAAAATGAAAGAGATGAAGCCAATGAACACCTTGTGCCAACCTTCTGTAAGGGACAAATGGCATATCTCTTTTCATGAAGAGAGCTCAAATTATGTCATGGAGGAATACTGAACCTGTCGGCAAACAATATCAAGAGAAGAAATAGAGGTCATGGCGGGGTGCTGGAACTGACCATTTTTACCTCCAAAAAAGGTGCCCACGAATGAACACAATGGGCGTTTTTAGAAAATATTAAAAATAAAATAAGTTCAGCATTCACGGCGAGTTACTATTTATTTGCAAACATAACAAAACAGTTCACAACCAAGTTTTTTTAGGGACATTTCTACCGGAGTATTTGCGTGTGCAAGGTGCCAATTTTGGCCGACCACCAGACTCCACTCATGGGACTGGCAGACCTAACTCACTTGTAGGCCCTTTCATTTTAAGGAACGGTATCAGCCTTGAATGATCGTATTGATGAAAGTTATTTCTGACATTTAGTCGAAACTGACCAGGAAATATGCCCCTGAGTCAGGCGTCATGGCAAGATGCTAACTGAATCCAAAACCAAGAGTACCTGTGCATTGAGAGCCATATGGAGCCCCGGAACTCATGCATGGAGCAGTAAAATTGATGGGGCTCTCATCGAAGGATCTGCACCCTTCGGCGCATTTTGTGCTGGCGCAAAAAAAAAGCATGTCATCTCATCAGCACGTTGGGCCGGGAACGGCTATTGGAGTTTAGAAGTTGAGGAATAGATATGACACATCGCTGGCCGCGTTCTCTGCATTCGCAGGTTGAGGCTGTATTACAGGGCATCCGTTCGTTTCGTCAGACGAAAACAGACAATGGTGGCATCCACTCTTTTGGAAGTTGGAAGGTTTATAAGTATGAGGCCCACCATTTTGTGCAGTATATGCAGAAAAAAGGACGGGAGAGTCTGCTGGATTCAGCAGCGGTCGCAGAAGACATGGCCGAATATCTGACAGAAAAACTTGATTACTATGTCGTTAATAAAAGGTCACGGCAGACCATGGAGACCGTTCTTTCCGCACTGGGCAAGCTGGAATATGCCATCAATTTCTATGTCGGACGCCATGGTCTTAATGTGGCCCCATTGGAAACGGAAAAATTGCGCATGGGATTTTACACACAAAGCAAGGCCCGACTGCCCAAATCAAGCAAGGTATTTGGCAACAGGGCCTACCCCGATCCTGTGCGGTTGATCGAGAAAATTTCCAACCCGACATTCCAACTGCAAGCTTCGCTCCAGTATGAAGGCGGCCTGCGAGCTGAAGGTGTTGGTGCGCCCAGTAATCGCCGACTTAAAAACCCTCTCACTATAAAAGGTCTTCGCGGTACTGGAAATGATCCTGTTACAAGAAGACTGGTGGGGATTGTAGCCTCAATAGAGAAAGGCGGGAAGGAAACTGACCATTTCGTTTCCCTGGAAACATATTATCGCCTGGAGAGCTACATCAAGACTCATAACCAACTGGAAAGCGAATATCATGCCTATGTGGAGGCCATCAATAAGGCGGCCCGGGAAACTGGTCAATATGCGGTTGGTCGTGGCAGCCATGGCCTCAAGCATAATTTTGCCCAAGAACGGTATCTTGAATGTGTCAGTCATGGATTCTCCCATGAGCAGGCTTTACAGCAAACATCCCTTGAAACCTCGCATTTTCGGATGCGGGAAACCTTGACCTATACCTGTGGATAAGAAGACCATGGAAGATGTGTTCAATCCAGTCACTGGACTGACTGCCAAAGAGAGAAACCGTCTGTTTTCATGGATCGCTTCTCTTCCCGAAGAACAACGAGTAGCGATTTTTCAGACTGGGGTCAAAAAATCATGCCAACTCCAGAAAGAACGGCCCGACTTACCAGGCCGATTCCGCAGATATTGTGCGTTTGTCTTGGCTGCGCGCCGATCTGGCTGGGACACCATTAAAGGAAAGGGATATCGTGTTGCCCAGAAAGAACAGTATGAAGACTTTACTCACCTTCGTCAAGCTAAGGTAGCGGGACTACTCAAGCGAGGCCGCACTCCCAAATTAAAACACAAGGTACTCGCCTATTGGGGAGAGATTAGAGAATTAAAGATAGCAGGGACTGGCTTTCGTCCTATTGCCGAATACTTGTTCCAATCCCGTAAACTCAAGGTGTCCCCTTCATATTTGATGAAATTATGGCACGAGGTGGAAGAAGAGAATGCTTGATTTTGAATTAGATGGCATCAGGATTAAGATCAGTGGCGAAATGGAGTATTTCGAATACAAAGATGCACGCAATCAAGTGCGGACACGATTCGAGAGGAAGGTAAACATTCGTGTTCAATTTTGGGATTGTATCATCTTGGGGAATCTTCAAAACTTTTCTTTGATCAAATCTTCCCTGGTCTATTTTATGCAAGGATACTGGAAACGATCAGGAAAGGAAGCAAGCAGGATTGACCTTGCAACGGAAATATACCGGCACCATCCCCATGGTAATGCACAAACCCTTCATTTTGCGGCCCGCCAAAAAAACAAGAAGAATTTTCTTTATATTTCCCTGGAGAGCAATGAATCGATTGTAAACGAAGTGTACCTCGATGGCCAAAAGGTACTCATGTTGGATATCGTCATCGGTAAGGCCCTCTATTTTTTAACGCCGACGACTGCTCGGTAAGAAAGTTGTTTTTAAGGCTACTGATAGCTTGAGGGCAACAGGCAACGAGATGGTACGCAAAAAGACTCCTGAAGAATAGTGACAACAAGTGGTGTCGATGCTACTATTTTCGTAATAGTCACTCCGAACAACAAACACTTGCCACGTCTCTCCAGGTTACGACCTGTCATGCGCAGCCCGGCGGGTTCCTCATTTTATGTTCATTAGCAACATTGCAACCATTCACATCTTGATATGGTCATGATAGTATGGCAGTATCATTTTAAGATTTGGAGGGATTCAATGCAAGCAGGGATATATTATTTTTCATGCCAGTTTACATCCATAGCGGTTCTGCCGGTCTTCAAAGGCTCTACCCTGCGCGGCGGGCTTGGCCATGCCCTTCGGCGTATCGCCTGTGCCCTTCGCCGTCAGGATTGCATGGGCTGTCTGTTGCGTGACTCGTGCGCTTATGCCTTTCTCTTTGAGGTTGCACAGAGTCCAAAACATGACGTTGCCACTGACAACCGTCCCATTGTCCAACGTCCGCACCCCTATGTCCTGATACCCCCCGATAACGAGACAAGAACCTATCAGGCTGGAGACTCTTTTTCTTTTAGACTCATTCTGCTGGGATCTGCCATTCAGTACCTCCCTCATCTGGTTTTTGCCGTTCAGGAAATGGGAAAAACAGGACTTGGCAAGGGCAATAAAAATGGGGATGGCTGCTTTCAACTTGGAACTGTACACCAAGCTGATACCCTTATTTTTGATGGACTCACTCTTAATTCTTCACTTCCACCAAGAGAACTGGCTCTTGCCCCTACCCCCGCCGCAAAGATAACAAAGATCATTTTGACCTGCCAGACTCCCCTTCGACTCAAGCGTGATAGTCAACTGCAAAACGGATTGCCTTTTCACATCCTGATCCGGGCGGCGTTACGCCGGATTTCCTCCCTGGAATCGACTTATGGGGGGAATGGAGAGCCTGTTATCGATTACAAGGGTTTGGTGGCTCGGGCTGCGGCAGTTGCCACAACGAGTTCCTCCTGCCGATGGACCGAGATCGAGCGTTACAGCAATCGTCAGCACACCGCCATGCTCATGGGCGGCATCACTGGAACCGTCACCTATCAGGCCGAGGATCTCTCGGAGTTTGTCCCCTTGCTTCGTTATTGCGAGATCGTACATCTTGGGAAACAGACCTCCTTCGGCTTAGGCCGGATCAGGATAGAGACAGAGGATGCCCTGTGAAAAATATCCTGCTTGCCGTCTGCGGCCTGTCGCCCCAGGTGATTACTGAGGCACTCTACGCGCTCTGGCATGAGGGACGCGAGATTCATGGCGTCCATGTCATTACTACCAGAGCGGGGAAGGAACGGATTCTTGCCTGCCTGCTTGCCCCGGAAGATGGCAAGTTTCAGACCTTGCTTGCCGATTGCGGTATTGACCCTGTCTCAATCGATTTTGGCAGCCACAACCTTCATGTCCTGCGAGATGCCAATGGCCGTGAGTTGGGGGATATCGTCACACCCGATGATAACGAGATCCTGGTGCGAACTTGCCTTGATCTCGCCTTCCGATTTACCGCCGGGCCGGACACAGCCGTCTTTTTTCTGGTTGCTGGCGGTCGCAAAACCATGACATCCTGTTTGACGCTTGCGGCCCAGCTTTACGGACGGCCTCAGGATCGTATCTTACACGTTCTGGTTTCACCAGAGTTTGAAAGCTGTCGCGACTTCTGGTTTCCGCCGCGCCAATCGGTACCGGTACAACTTCGCGACGATCAAGGCCAGCCTTATTTGAAGGAAACCCGATACGCAGTTATTCACCTCATTACCATCCCTTTCATCTCAATGCGCAGTGAGCTTAGTCTGGAAATGCTCGACCAACCGCGGCCGCCGGCAGAACTTATGCAGGCCCTTATCCGCGATGCCCCACGGACGCTGGTAGTTAATCTCGCAGAAGGCAAGCTTGTATATGGCCAGATGGAGCTTGACATGCACCCAACCAGACTTGCCCTTTATGCCTTCTTTGCCGAACGAAAAAAAGAGTGTCGCCTTGATCGACTCTGCACCGGTTGTGAGGAATGCTTTCTTGAGGCCACGGAGATAGTTGCTTCAAATGCGGTCTCCCGCATGTATGAACGTATTCCCGGTGGCCGAATGATTGACGAAATGAGTGATTCCGGCATCTGCTCTCTTTCCCGGGAAAACTTCCAGTCCTACAAATCAAAAATCCGGCGGGAACTGCTCACTGCCTTCGGTCAGGGGCACATCGCAAAACTGGAAATTGCCGCCAGCGGCAGTCGGCCTGACACCCGATACGGCATCCTGCTTGACCGTAACCAGATCAGAATGGAATGGTAATATGGAAAGACCGCTGAAGCTTATAACCGCCCTGGGAAACCCCTCCCTGGTACTCGAGCTGATTGATTTTCTCAGTAACAGCAAGCAGTACCGATATAATGAAGAAAGCTCTGCCATCCGCGAGATTTTTTGCCATCATGCACTTTTCGAACTGCATCTCATCTGCACGGTTGCATCACTGAAAAATCTGGCCAGCCTGAAAGAGATCTTGGCAAAAGAATATCCATCAATCATTATTTGCCCCCATGCCATTTCCTGCGATGACATCAGCTGTAATGGTGACGATGAAAGCATGCGGAAAACTGTTTATGATACTGTGGAGCTGCTTTCTGCAGAGGATCTTGTCATCGCTTCCGGTGGTCGTAAGACCATTACCAACAGGCTTATCGAAGCCGGACTGCTGTATGGCTGTATGGGCTACCTCACCATCACCGCACCCGATGGCAAAGAACGGGCCCCGAACATCCGGCAGCAAACACTGGATTTCAATGTTCTCTGGATTCCAACCAGGCGTTTTTCTGAAGAGCGTCGCACCCGGATTATCAAGGACGAACTGGGTGACAACTTCCGCTCTCTCTACCTGTTGCCGCTTGCCATTATCAAGCATCTGCATAATGACCGCATCGGTATTGATCAAAAGCAGGTTGATGCAGACCTATCCTGGCTTCAACGTCTGCCTAAAGCCGACCTGCATTGTCATCTGGGCGGGGCCTATGATGCCGGACTACTCAAGGAAATGGCTGCGAAACTGCTTGACGATCTGAGCATCACTGGAGATCGCCAAGCCGCCATTCACGCCGGTATTGAGACAATCACGGGAAAATCGTGCCACGAACTCACCGCACATGACTTGCGCCAAATAAGAGATAGCCGCGCAGGCAAGTCCATAGTCCATGCCCTCCAGAACTTGGAGTGCCTCTGGCGCGACCAGACAGAACCTGCCCATATCCGTGCCGCTGTACTGATAAACGGTCTTTCCGTCGAACAGATTGAGGAGATAAGCCGAGACGGTCACGCCCCGGGCGAGTGGCCTCGTGATCTTGATTGGTACATGGCCTGCGGAGATCTTGGCGGCTCGACCCTGCTCCAGACCAAAGGCAACCTTCGCCTGGCCTTACGTTGGCTGATGAGCGAAGCAGTGCAGGAAAATAACTCCTTTATGGAGATACGTTTTTCACCGGATAATTACACACGAGCCGGACTCTCCATCCCGCAAGTCATCGAAACCCTGCTCAATGCGGCCCATGAATTCATGGAAGAGCACAACGGATTTCATGTTAATTTTCTGATCATGGCTACCAGGCACAAAGAAACTGCGGCTATGACAGCTCATGTCGCCGCCGCTGTTACCTTTGGCAACCCTTCCGGCCATGACGCCGCACCACATATCACCGGCTTTGACCTTGCCGGTCAGGAAAAAGATAACGATCCCATACTATTTCAGGACATCTTCCTGCCCTTGCACCACCATTTCATGAACATCACCATCCATGCAGGGGAAATGGCCGAAGACGACAAGATCTGGCAGGCCATTTATCTACTCCATGCCCGCCGCATCGGCCATGGTTTGAAACTGATCAACAACAAAAAGATGATGGGCTATGTCCGCGATCACTCCATTGCCATTGAAATGTGCCCATCATCCAATATCCAGACCAACGGCTTCCGCCGTTTCGACCGTGTGGAAGAGGGTGACACCTATCCGCTCAAACACTATCTGGATTACAGTCTGACTGTAACCATCAATACTGATAATCGAGGGATTTCCGCCACTACCCTGAGTAACGAATATCTGGAAGCAGCCAGAATGACGGAGGGAGGTCTTTCACGTTGGGAGATTTTGCGCTTAGTTAAAAACGGTTTCAAGGCCGCCTTTCTTCCCAAAGATGAAAAGGACAGACTGCTGAAACGGATCGATGAGGAAATCTTCTCGCTGGTCCTTGATGATTTCTTTCCGGAGGAGCAGTCATGATTTCAGAGGAACGAGTTTTCTGCCTGATGCGCACTGATCTTGAGCCGGTTTTCGGTGGTGCACTCCCCCAGGGAGCCTTCACCGGGGTTGGGCCGGAATCGCTCCTTGGACTTGTTCAGCATTTTCTCCCCAGACCCGAGGCGGAACACAATCCCGCCTTCAAACAGATCATTCCCTACCAACTCTTCCAGCACCGGGAACGTTTTTTTGTTTACCAGAGAGGCGGCGGCGTGGGCGAAGGGAGGCTGGCAGGTCGGCTGTCACTGGGCATCGGCGGCCATATCAACACTGGGGATACGGCAAACGGCAGACTCAACCCGGATGCCTATCATGGCGCCCTGCTTCGCGAACGTGAAGAAGAGCTGATCTGCACGAATGCAGTTGAAACACTCTTCCTCGGCTGGATCAATGACGATTCCGACCCGGTGGGTCAGGTGCATCTGGGGGCGGTGCATCTCTGTGAGGTAACGGATACCGGCGCCGTCTGTATCAGGAAGAACGGCGAGGACATCCACCAGATCGGCTGGTGGAGCGCCGAAGAGATTGCGGCAGAGAGCGAACGGTTTGAGAAATGGTCGCTGCTGGCCGTGAGGCTGGCCACGACTCATGGAAGATAGAAGGATTCCAGCCAGAAATCATGTTTCCAGTTATCAATTCAAGGATACGAACACAAAACAAAAAATATTGCCGACAATATCAAAGCATCGCAATGTTGCAAGGCTTGCCACCGCAACACACGAAAGATATGTTTGAAAAAAATCACACATTTCAAAAAATGGAGGAAACATGGCCGATGCAACTGTAACCAAGATCGCCCTGGCCGGGCTGCTGCACGATATCGGAAAGTTTGCGCAGGGCAGTATGGAAATAACATCCCAATACCGACACGATAACGAGGATATATACCAGCCAAAATACGATGGACACCCAACCCATGTGCACGCCCTCTACACGGCGGCATTTCTCGAACAGGCAGGTGAGCTGTTTCCACCTGAGCTTACGGCCAGACAATGGGGCGAAGGTGAAATCGAAGACACTTTTTTGAATCTTGCCGCCTGTCACCATAGCCCAAGAACACCGATGCAATGGATAATTACCGCAGCAGATCGGATTTCAAGCGGGCTTGATCGAGCGACCTTCGAAAAAGGGGAGTCAATCGCCTTCAAAGATTACAAGAGAACACGCTTGCTTCCAATTCTCGAATCACTTGGCCCAAAGAAGATCGATAAATTCAAGAAGGCCGATGATTTCGCATTTCGTTATCCCCTGGCTCCACTTTCCGCCCAAACGATTTTCCCCTGTAAATTCAATGAGACCGAGAAAAAACAGGCGGAACAGGAATACCAGGCGCATTTTGAACTCTTCAGGAAGCAGATGGCGGATGTCCGCCATCAACGCGAAAATGTCTCTCTCTGGGCGGAACATTTTGACTCCCTGTTGATGACATTTACCTCTATGATCCCGGCAGCCAGAGTCGGAGATGTCGTCCACGATGTTTCACTCTACGACCACTGCCGCACCACTGCTGCCCTGGCCGCCGCGTTGTACCGTTTTCATACCGCCACCGGAACCATGGATGAAAGCAGTATCAAAACAGGAGACAATGAAAAATTGCTTCTGGTCAGCGGTGATTTTTACGGCATTCAGGATTTCATCTTCAGTGCCGGCGGCGAGATGCAGAAATTCCGCTCCAAACTGTTGCGGGGCCGTTCCTTTGCCGTTTCGCTCTTCAGTGAACTGGCCGCCGACTTACTCTGTCAAAAGCTTGATCTGCCATTTCTTTCTGTGGTGATGAATGCAGCCGGTAAGTTCCACCTCATCGCCCCCAATCTGCCCGAGGCATTTGTCGCCATCAAAGAGGCTGAGACAATCATCAACGACTGGCTCTTTGCCTCCACCTACGGACAGAGCAGCCTTGGCATCAGTGCTACACCCGCAACCCCCAATGAGTTTCATGCAGAAGCCTTCGTCGATTTGTGGGAGCGGCATCAAAAAAATGTCGAATTGCGCAAGTCCTGCAAGGTCGATCTGAATCAGCACGGGGGAGCGGTGGGAAACTACCTTGGCTCTTTCATTAATGATGAAGTGAAAGTCCGGCGACCGCTATGCCCCCTGTGTGGTAAAAGGCCCTCAACCATCACGGCGGAAAACGACCTGGTCTTCAAACCGGATAGTTCCTCAAGCTGTGATCTATGTCGGGATCATGTTTTTCTGGGCACGAATCTGGTGAAAAATCCGCTGGTGGCAATTTGCAAAAGGGAGAAGAGCGGCCTGAAAGATGACAATTGCCTGCTTTCGCCAATTTTCGGCCAGTACCAGATAGGTTTTACCAGAAACTTCATGGAGAAACAGGCTGCCAGTGGCTCACTACTCAAACTCTGGCAGGTTAAGGCCAATGAGGACGGCAGTCTTCCCGCCGGTGTCACCGCCCGGCTCATCAACGGCCACGTTCCCCTGTACCATGACAAGGATAGCATGGACGACTGTCTGCTCGAAAGCGCGCGCTCAGAAGAAAAGATCATGGACTTCATCAACCAGATCAAAAATGACATACCCAAGACCTTTTCCCATATCGCGGTCAAGGCGCGACATCGTGACGAGAACGGAAAATGCAGGGGTGTCGAAGCCTTGAGCGTATTAAAAGCTGATGTGGACAATCTGGGAATGCTGTTTGGCTGCGGCCTGTCTCGGGAAAGATTCACCATCTCACGACTGGCTACAGTCAGTCGGCAACTCAACAACTTCTTTGTCCTCTACCTGCCGCATCTACTGGCCACGGAAGTAACATTCTACGATACCTATACCGTTTTTGCCGGTGGTGACGACCTCTTTCTTATTGGCCCGTGGAACCGCATGGCCGATTTGGCAACCCATCTGAATCAGCGGTTTGCCGAGTATGTCTGTGGCAATAATGAGATTACCTTTTCGGCTGGTATCAGCGTACACAAGCCCCACTCGCCGGTGGACAAGATGGCAGAAGCGGCCGAAGAATCCCTGATTTTGGCCAAAGGCGCCGGCCGTAACCGAGTCACCATGTTTGGGGAAACCGTGACCTGGGAGGATTTTAACACACTCCTGCAAGCCCGTACCAAGATGGAAGAATGGCTCGCACAGAAATATATTGGTGACGCTATGTTCTATCGTTTCAACCACTTTGTCACCATGGCTGAGATGGAAAAGTTGATCATGGAAAATAAGACGGTTGATCTTGAAGACATGGACAGTCTAAAATGGCGCGCCCTGTTCAAATACAGCCTGGTCCGTAACATCAACCGCAAGCGGGCAGGCTGGGAGAAATCATTAACGGAAATGGAGGTCATGGCCGCTTGGCTTGAAAACTATCGCGGTGCGGTGCGCATCCCGCTCTGGCATGTAATCTATGAGAAACGGAAGTAACCCCATATAAACAGGAGAATAAAAATGGTGACAATCACACTGTGGAAGGACAAGACAAACAAGCAACTGGAACCCACCCTATTTTCAGTGACAGCCGAGGAACTGGCCAAGAGAATCGGGACTGAGGGTGGCTACAATGCTAACAAAAGTTCTCAATTACGCCGCTATTTCGATGAAATGGTCAGACTCAGCACCCAGGCGAAGGCCAATGGGGCCGACATAAATATGATCCTGCCCCAGGTTCACATGTTGGTCGCTAAGGTCGCCTATGCCAAGGGCCGCAAGCTCGTCACCGACTCCTTTGTCGAAATGATGCAAAGCGGAATCAGCCAGATTAACGACAAGGATGACTTATTGGTATTTGCCAATTTTCTCGAATCATTCATTGGCTTTTACAAGATGCATCACCCGGCATGAACCTGCCGCTTTCTCAATTTTAATCAAGAGCTATTATTGCAGCCTACAAGGAGACCTTTATGAAACTTGTCAATATGACCACTATCACCGGACGCATCAAACTGGAGAGCGGCCTGCACATTGGTGCGGGCGATACCGAATTACGCATCGGCGGCACCGACAACCCTGTCATCAAACACCCACATACTGGGGAGCCTTACATTCCGGGTTCTTCCCTAAAGGGAAAAATTCGCGCCCTGCTTGAGATGCGAAGCGGTCTGCTAGCCAAGGCGGGGAACGGAAAACCCTTGAGTGCCAGTATACTGAAAAAAGATCTTTCCGCCACAGAACAAAAGGAGGCAGTCGCCATCCTCAAACTCTTCGGTGTCAGCGGCGCGGACGACCAGGATACTCAGAAGATCGGCCCCACCCGTGCCGCCTTTGCAGACTCCTCCCTGAGCAATACAAGCCGTGAGGAAGTCAAGGCCGGCAACTGGTCTTGCTTTGAAGTTAAATCAGAAAACTCGATAGACCGCATACGTGGCGTTGCTGAAAATCCCCGTTTTACTGAGCGAGTCGTTGCCGGGCTTGCCTTTGATTTTTCCATTACTATCAAGGAGATGGAAGGAGATGAGGATCTGCGAACCCTCTTGCTTGAAGGGATGAAACTGCTCGAACACGACGCTCTGGGCGGTAGCGGCAGCCGAGGCTATGGCCGGGTACGTTTTGAATTCCATGATGCCGGACTTCAGGAGACCTATGCCGCACTTCAACTTTTTTCGTGAGGTGACGCCGTGCGCATCTATGCAATAACCATCAAACCTCTGTCACCCTTTGGTACTCCTTTGAAAGGCGATACCATCTTCGGGCAGTTCTGCTGGCAGGCGGCGGAGAATCAGGCTGTTCTGTCAAGCGGCCTTGATTACTGGATAAGCTGTTATTCAGAACGGCCATTCGCTGTTTTCTCCAGTGCCTGGCCAAAAATCAATACGGCTAATGAAACAATCTACGCCATCCGGCGACCAGAGTTACCACAATCGCTACTTGGTGACTCGGAACTGGATGTCGATTGCGCAAAACGACTCAAAGGCCGCAAGGAAAAAAAGGCAAGGAAATGGCTGTTAATTGGTGAAGATCTTCAAATACGCCTGACATGGGAATTTATGGAAAACGATCAGGAGATTTACGAGCGTATTGTGGCCACCCTGCCCGAAGTTTCACAAAAGCGGTTGCGCCTGACTCCCGTCCATCATCGACGGCCAGTCAGTTCAGCAGAGCAGCAGCACAATTCTATTAACCGGCTGACTATGACCACAGGCAAGGGAGAGTTTGCTCCATATGTCACCGACAATATCTATTATATGCCCGGTATGGAATTGGTCATCTTTGCCGGTCTGGATGAAGATGCTTGTGGCATTGAAGAACTGAAAAATGCCTTTACCCGTATGGGGCAATGGGGGTTCGGCAGAGATGCCAGCACCGGCTTGGGCCGTTTTTCTGTAGAAGGCGTTAAGGAAATTGTGCCACCGGTAGTGGAACAGGCTGATGCCTGCCTTGTATTGGGGCCGTGTGTGCCGGAGCCGGAACATTACAAGGCCATGTATTTCAATCCATTTACCCGTTTTGGGCGCCATGGCGCACAAATGCTCCACACCGGTAAACCATTCAAGAACCCGGTGGTCATGGCCGACGAGGGTGCTGTGTTTGTGCCTCATGCCGGCAGCTTCCCTGACAAACCCTACATCGGCCGCTCGGTACAGAATATCTCCAAGGCGCAACCCGAGGCCGTGTGCCAGGGCTATTCCCTCTACCTGCCAATGCAGATGCCAGTTCTGAACCAAGGAGAAAACTATGGCGTATAAAACTGTTGATTTCCGCCAGCAATCAAAACCCTCACCAACGCAACAGGTTGCACAAGCCCCAGGGAAAGATCAAACCGTCTTTTTCCGCCTTACCACGGTGGCCCCGCTGCATATTGGGTGCGATGAAGTCTATGAGCCAACCTCCTTTGTTATTGATACGAAGGCCAAAGAGCTTATCAGTTTTGAAACCACCTCTTTACTCGAAAAACTTGATTCTGCGACCTTAAAAAAATTCTCTGAAATTTGTAAAAAAGGCACTGTTGTTTCTTTATTGGAACTCTTCAAGTTCATGCATTCCCAAGCTGATCTGGCTGAAGGCCAAAGAATCAGGGTGCCGGACGCCTTTGTTCAACATTATAAAAGCACGTTGAATCTACCACAAAATGAACGAACAGTAGGGCAAGAGCTGAACAACTTCCAGATTAAACGGACCTCTTTTGACCCTCTGACCAGCAATGCCTATATCCCTGGCTCTGCTATCAAAGGGGCCATTCGGACCGCAGTGCTTAATTTGCGTAACAATGGGAGAAGTACGCCACAATTCAAAGGGAGGGATGCCGGAAGAAAACTCCAGGAGCAACTTCTGGGTTTTGAGTTCAATCATCTTGAGACTGACCCCTTCCGACTCCTTAAGGTCTCAGATTTCTTTCCAGTCAACGATACTGCACGGGCAGTTACATACGCCGTTGATAAAAAGAAAAAGCCCAGCGATAAAGAATCTCAAGCCCCATACCAGATTCTGGAAACAGTTGAACCGGGTGCTGAATTTATAGGCAGTATCACCGTTCTTGCTCCCCCAGGCAAGGATGCCAAAATTCAGAAACATCTTTCATTAGATGAAATCACTAAGGCACTGGCTTTTTTTTATGGCTCTGAAAAACAGAATGAAGATGAAATGGTTCGTAGTATCGGTGTTTCTCCCGTTGAACTTGTTGTAAATGGGAAATTCTTCCCCATTCGTGTTGGCCGTCATAGCGGAGCAGAATGCGTGACGGTTAATGGCCATCGCAATATCAAAATCATGCAGGGAAGAAATAACCCAGACAAATATTTGGATCACGCCACTACCGTCTGGCTAGCGGCAGAGACTAAAAAGCCGATATCAAACCAAGGCCTGAGACCCTTTGGCTGGGTTGCACTGGAACAACTTGGCTTTTATGAAGGTCAAGAATTAAAGAAAAAAGCTGAACGTAACAAAGCTGATGTCATAGAAGCTCTGCAAGAAAAAATCGCGCGCCAGAAAAGACAGGAAGAGGAACGATATCAACAAGAAGCCGAACAGCTCCGGAAAGAGCTTGAAAAAGCAGCTAAACTTGCCGCAGAGATGGCTGCGAAAGAAGCCGCCGCCGAAAAAGAGCGGCAAACATTAGCCGCTATGACCGATATTGAACGAGATGTTTATATTATACAGAAGTCCGAAACCCCGGACAATGAAATTACGGCAATTTGCAACAAACTTGACACTCTGGATAATCATGAAGACCAAGAAACCATTTCCAGTGCATTGAAAATCCGCTGGGAAGTTGAGGGAAAATGGGCAAGAAACCAATGTACTCCAGCACAATGGGAAAAGGTCAAGAAGATAAAGTCCTTTCTTGTAACTGAATCAATATCTGACGCCCTTTCCCCCGAAGAACAGGTAGCCATGGAGCAGATCGAAAAACTTGCCGACTGGGGCGCGTGGAAAAATGCAGAAAAGGCAGGGGCTACCATGGACTCTTTGCCCCTTCCGGCTTTGAAAAAATTACGGGAGAAGTTCACTAGCTGGAAAATCAAGGACGGTAAGGGGGATAAGCCCAAAATATGGAAATCATTGAACAAACTCATCAGCCAAAAATAAACGGCCATGTCCCTCGACGATCCCGACAACATCTTTGACAAAGACGACACCCTGGATTACCTGATCTACAAGGAGTGCGAGAAGGAGGCCCGCAGCCAGCAGGAAGGCAAAGGCGGCAGGGACGGCTGTCTGGGGCTGCTACTTCTGCTGGCTGTTCCTGTAGGTCTGCTTGTGACCTATTGTCAAATGTTCTTCAAATCGTAACCGGGAGAGACACGGAGTTTGTCACAGAAACTTGATTTTGTACGCCTTATGTGCTAACATAATTACTGGTACATATTACATCAATGGAGGTTTATTATGCCGAGTATCCACACCACAGCGACCCGCGGGTCACGTTCCGCCCGTTTGGGGCTTCGGACAACCCCGGAGCAGGAGGCCGTCTTGCGGCGGGCCGCAGCGCTCAATCACAAGTCACTGACTGAATTTGTTCTGGAAAGCGCCTGTCTGGCTGCGGAACAAACATTACTTGACCAGCGTCTGTTCATGGTCTCGGACGGCCAGGCTGCGACCCTGCTCGAATTGCTGGATCGTCCAGTTGAGGAAAACACCGGCCTGCAAGACCTGTTCGCAAAACCCGCGCCCTGGAATACCTGATGGCACTTTCCGGCCCGCAGCCACTCACCGCACGCCATCAGCTTCAATCTTTTGATTGCGGCAGCCTGGCATTGAATGAGTGGTTAATCCATCACGCCATTCAGGCCCAGACAAGCGGATCGGCACGAACTTTTGTGGTAACCGAAGGCGAAGAGGTGGTCGGTTATTTCAGTCTGACGGTCGGACAGGTCGATACCCTGACGGCTCCGGACAGGGTACGCAAGGGCATGGCCCGCTATCCCCTTCCGGTTGTCGTCTTGGCACGTCTGGCAGTATCCCGCCATGTGCAGGGGCAGGGAATCGGTCGGGGTTTGTTGCAAGATGCGATTCGTCGTACCCTCATGATTGCCGAACAGGCCGGAATCCGTGCCTTGCTGACCCATCCCGTTGACGACAACGCATCGCGTTTTTATCAGCGTTTCGGCTTTATTTCCTCTCCCCTGCGTGAACAGCAACTACTACTTCTACTGAAAGATGCCCGTCGTTTCACGGCTCCTTACGAAGGATAGTCTTGATCCTGGTCAGGTGTTTTTTATCGTAGGAGAAAATTTCATTAACCTTATGTTGTTCCATGACCGCCACAATATAGCCGTCAATGAAATCGATGTTCTGGGCCATATAGCGTTCAACGGCCTTTTCCACCAGGGCACCGTTAATGACATCAAGGCCAGGAGTGGCAAGGATGGCTTTGACCATGGGACCGATGGCAAGGTTGCCGAGTTTGTAGTAAGATTCAAGAACCCACACCACCTCGGCGATAACCAGTTCGGTGGTCAGCAATCGCTCTTTTCCAGCGGCTGCCGAATCCAGCAGTTTTTCCACCCGGTCTGCCTTGGCCGGATCATCATTGGTGAGATAGCGGATAAAGATATTGGCATCAAGGAAACTCGCCTTCATGACATTTCCTCAATAGTTCGAAGGCCCACTGCGTCCTTGGCTGTCTGCCTTTCCTGGTCAGGGTTTCCGCTGCCGATCACCGAACCGCGGAAATCCCGCAGTGTCTTCACCGGCAGGAGGATAATTCTGTCTCCTTCGACAATAAAATCAACCCTGTCATTAGGATGAAGCCCATATGCTTTTCTGATTGATACTGGAATCGTAACCTGGCCTTTAGTAGTTATTGTTGATATCATTTTTTTCACCTTTTGTTAAATGACTTACATTCAAATTAATATCTTACTACGAACAATATGGTAAGAAGCAGCTCACGTCAAGACTCCATGAATATTAATTCCATACATCCTGCCTTATTTCTCCTCTTCAACCATTGTCTCACTGAAACCCAGGAGACCGATGCCAGCGACTCACTCGGGGTAGATCGTATTGTCCATCCGCCGCTGGAAATCAGCCGACGCTGGGCGGAAATTCCACCTGAAGTTGAGGACCTTGCCTCGCATCTTTCCCCTATCTTTTCCTGGCTCGGCAACGAGGCCCATTCCGGTGATTTTGTCCTGATCCAGGGCGAATTTGGCGCTACTTTTCTCCTGGTGCACGAGGCTATTCGTCTTGGCCTTGTACCCGTTTATTCCACCACTATACGTCAGGCTGTTGAACAACACCTACCAGACGGGCAAGTGAAAATCAGTCACATTTTTTCTCATGTCCGTTATCGGAAATATACATCCTCAGTCAAAAACGTGGCCGGTGCTGTTGCAAATTACGCAAAGGATGCGGAGCCAGAGTCACCGCACGAAATTCGCGAAAAGGATATTGCCCCCTCATCTGAGGATAGAGATTGAAATTGTCTTAAAGAGCCACTCATAAAGGAGTTCCATGCCAGTTACTCATGTCTGCCTTATTTCTAAGCAACCCATTCCGAATCTGTTGCCCCTTCTCCTTGAAAAACCGGCAAAGGCTTTGTTTTTGGTATCTCCAGAAATGAAAGTGCAGGCCGAACGGCTGAAAAAAATCGTTCGGCCCCGGGGGATCGCTGTAGAAATACGAGAGTTTGCCTCGGCCTACGACTATGAATCTGCGTTGCAGATATTTGAGCAAATTGCAAAGGAAGATCCCGCGGCAATCCTCAATGTTACCGGTGGCACCAAGATCGTTGCTCTTGCCGCTTTTTATGTCTTCTATTGCAACAGTCGGCGGATTATTTATCTCGACACCTTCAATAATCAACTCCTGCAACTTGCCCCTGAAACCACCTCCGTTCCCGTGCAGGAGAATCTGGTCAAGGTCCATGATTACCTCGTTGCCTATGGTATGAATCCTCTCCCTGCCACAATCTCAGCCGAGGAAAAACGGCGTCCAAGCTTACAGGAACTTGCCGAATTGCTGATAAATGATGATACCCTTTTGAGTCGCTTGAATACTGCCATTGATCGATGTGGTGGTAACAAGTCATCCAGTATCAACCTGGACTTGAATGGATTGGGCGGCAAAGCCGAAATTCTTGCCGGTATGCTGGTACAATCCGGGGTGGTGGACTGGACAAGCTCTTCTAACCTCCATATTCCTACAGCCGACAACATTTTTTTCTGTAATGGCGGCTGGCTGGAGGAATATGTCTATTGGATGGTGCAGGAGCTGAGCATAAAGGGTCTCGACTTGGCCATGAACGTCAGGGTGGAGTGGGATGGAAAGGGAAAACAGCAAACGGAAAACGAATTCGATGTCCTTTTTACCCACGACAACCGTTTGCACTTGATCTCCTGCAAAACATCAAATCCCGAGCGTCAAACAGCTACGGGGAGCCGAGCCACCGAGGCGCTCAACGAGTTGGACACCCTGGCTGATCGCGCAGGCGGCCTTTTTGGCCGCGCTATGCTGGTCTCGGCCCGCAAGCTCTCCAAGTTTGATCGAGAGCGTGCAAAAAAAATGAAGATTTGTTTGGTGGATGGCGTTGAAGTTCTACGCCTCAAAGCGCATTTACAGACGTGGCTCCATCCAGCAAAAATAATCTGATATTCCTCCCTGACAGCTATTTCCAATTCCCAGCAGGGAAATAACCGTCCCATTGCAACGTTGCAATCATTGTCCCCTTCCTCCTTTTGTGTCATTCTTCTCGCACACACAGGAGGCATACCATGCACATCTACATCCAGACCCAGGGCGCCCGTATCGTCCGTGAGGGCCGGCATCTGCTGGTCAAGAAAGGCGAAGACACTTACCACACCCTTTTTGTCGAGAAACTGCGGCAGGTTGTGCTGTTCGGCAATATTGAAATTTCGCCGTCAGCCAGGGCCACATTGCTTCGACACGGTGTGGATACCATCTTCTGCTCCAGAGATGGTCGCTACCTTGGCCGTTTTGCCTCACCAGAGCCAAAAAATGTTATGTTGAGAAAGCGACAGTTTACCCTGCTCGATGACCAGCCATTTGGTCTTGAACTTTGCCGCCAGATCGTCACTGGCAAACTGCTCAACATGGTGACTCTACTTATGCGCGTCAATCGGACCCGCAAGCGTGACGAACCCAGGCGCGCGGCCAAAGAAATCAGGGCCCTGCTTGACAGCCTTGCCAAAGCCCAATCCATTGACTCGGTACGCGGCTATGAAGGTCGGGGCAGTGCTATCTATTTCGGCGCGTTTCGCTGGGGGTTCCAGCAGGATTACGGCTTTTGTCGCCGCGTCCGCCGTCCCCCAACCGATCCGGTCAATGCCGTGCTCTCTCTGCTCTATACATTCCTCTTCAATCGGATGTATGCGGCTATCCGTCAGGCAAACCTCGATCCGCATCCAGCTTTTCTCCATGTGCCTGATTATGGCCGGCACTCCTTGGTCATGGACTTGATGGAGGAATTTCGGGTTATCATTGTCGATACCCTGACCTTGTCTCTGTTCAATCTTAAAATTCTTCAGCAGGATGATTTTCGCCTGGAATATCCAACTCCTGTCATCAAGCAGATCGAACCCGGCATGGAGCCGCTAATAGACATTACCGCCGACCCGTATGGCCACATGAGCGATCTTGATTGCCGCCCTCATTTTGATCTGCCCACTCAGCGCATGGGAGAAGATGCCGCTCAGGATCTTGACTCAGAATATGGAGGAGGAAAGCCAGCAGTTAAACTGAATGATGATGCCTTCCGCCGGGTGGTGGAGAATTTTGAACGTAAGATGACCACCGAATTTCATTATCCTCCGGAAGAACGAACCATCACCTATGGCGATGCTCTAGTGGCTCAGGCTGGTATGTATCGCAAGGTGATTGAAGGGTCACTTCGTGTCTATCAACCTTTGCTGTTAAAGTGAGGTGCGGACATGAACACGGTGGTAGTGTATGATATTGCTTCAAATCGCAGGCGGGGCCATTTGCGGAAATTTCTCAAGGAACTCGGCATACGTAGCCAGAAATCCGTTTTTGAGTGTCGGCTGGATAGTCGAGAAGTCCGTGAAATCAGAACCTACTGTCGCGACAATCTCGATCTTTCTGTCGATGCCGTGCGCATCTATCGGGTATGTGCCACATGTATGGACAAAGCCATAATTCAGGGCCAGGGAGTCACCTTTACCCGTCTTGACTGGGAAATTCTCTGATGCGACTTCTTGTGATCTATGACATCGCTGATCCACGCAGGCTCTATCAAGTAGCCAGGATTCTCAAAGATTACGGACAGCGAGTGCAACAATCGAAATTCGAGCTTGAAATATGCGTGCGGGTATTTTCCGAACTGAGAGCCAGAATCGCCCAGGTCATTGACGAAGCAGAAGACGGAGTCAAGTATATTCCTCTGTGTGAACGCTGCCTGCACAAGACCGAAATCATTGGTCAGGGCCGATACATTGACCCTGATAGTGAATTCGTGGTAGTGTAATATTGTCTTCAAACTAAAATGATACAGATTGTGACAAACAGCCTGGCGCTGGTTCCGCCGACCTGAATCGACTGGACCTTGTTCTTTGATAATTTATTGAAATAATGAATGTTTTCATGTTATATTCACAAAAGGTCTGCGGAAGTACAAAAAACCTGTAATTTCAACTACAAAGCAAGGAGGTAATACTATGCAATACAAGATGCCCTTATTTTGCGACAGAAATGTTGTGACGTCTGCGAAATGGCCATCCGAAACGCGGTCCAGTAAAGCATCGGCGACCACCGCAGACTGACCTGACCTGACTCCAGAAGGGATTACGACCAACAGATTTTGCCGCGTCCATGACATTTTGTGCAGTGTACTGACTGACCTGACCTGACTCCAGAAGGGATTACGACCAGGAAAATATGCTCGTTTATGAACTGAATCAGCTGACTGACCTGACCTGACTCCAGAAGGGATTACGACAAAATTCTTGATAGTCTTTTGCTACTGAAGTATTGCGTGACTGACCTGACCTGACTCCAGAAGGGATTACGACATTTTAACATTTTCTGTATGTTGAATAAGATTAAATTGACTGACCTGACCTGACTCCAGAAGGGATTACGACAAGTACTGGTATGATGATGAAGATTACGAATCCAGAGGACTGACCTGACCTGACTCCAGAAGGGATTACGACTACTCTCGAATTGCTTGTCAGTTGGAAAGAGTCCTTCTGGTGACTGACCTGACCTGACTCCAGAAGGGATTACGACCAATAGTTTCACCAACACTACCAAGAAGTTTAGCAAGCATCGACTGACCTGACCTGACTCCAGAAGGGATTACGACCTGTATCTGTATCTTTCTTGTCTTGTTTCTCTTTTGATTCTCGACTGACCTGACCTGACTCCAGAAGGGATTACGACGTTTTTCAAGTAGTCTAGTAGCTTGAGTTTGATTGTATTGACTGACCTGACCTGACTCCAGAAGGGATTACGACGCCATGATGATACCTCTCTTTGAAATGTTGTGGATTAGACTGACCTGACCTGACTCCAGAAGGGATTACGACGCGCAGTTTCCAGTCGGCTGAAGGTTGATTCCAGGACTGACCTGACCTGACTCCAGAAGGGATTACGACCATCGTCGTTGTCGCTGAAGGTGCCAGCGTCAAAGGTGGGAGACTGACCTGACCTGACTCCAGAAGGGATTACGACGCCGAGTCCACTTCTGGATCTCCAGTCTGTTCAGGGACTGACCTGACCTGACTCCAGAAGGGATTACGACTCTAAAAACTTCCAACTCAGCCAACGGGAAAAACTCTAAGACTGACCTGACCTGACTCCAGAAGGGATTACGACTCTAAAAACTTCCAACTCAGCCAACGGGAAAAACTCTAAGACTGACCTGACCTGACTCCAGAAGGGATTACGACAACGGTTAATCTCATGCCGACTTCATACATTGCTTTTGACTGACCTGACCTGACTCCAGAAGGGATTACGACAGCCTGGCAATAAGGCTGGCTTTTTCTTCCTCCAGCGCGACTGACCTGACCTGACTCCAGAAGGGATTACGACAAAAGATGAATATAGACAGCAATAACTGATGGTATGCTTTGACTGACCTGACCTGACTCCAGAAGGGATTACGACCTGAGTCCCGCAGGCACCGCCTTCTGCGCTAATTTCTGTGACTGACCTGACCTGACTCCAGAAGGGATTACGACGTCAAGGTCAAGAGCGCTGGCTATATCTTCATTACACGCAGACTGACCTGACCTGACTCCAGAAGGGATTACGACTTGGCACAGTGTCAAACCCTCCTGCATCTTTCATACGAGACTGACCTGACCTGACTCCAGAAGGGATTACGACAATCTGGTTTGAGTTGCCTGACTGTTTGCAGACCATGAGCGACTGACCTGACCTGACTCCAGAAGGGATTACGACGTGGTGGTGGTTAAGACCCATTGGTTGGATTATTCCGTGAGACTGACCTGACCTGACTCCAGAAGGGATTACGACAATGCGGTAGGACACCACATACCCTCTTCCCGGCCACGACTGACCTGACCTGACTCCAGAAGGGATTACGACAATGCGGTAGGACACCACATACCCTCTTCCCGGCCACGACTGACCTGACCTGACTCCAGAAGGGATTACGACCGTCAATCATCTCACTCACCTCCCTCTAAATATGCAGCCATGACTGACCTGACCTGACTCCAGAAGGGATTACGACCTGCTGTTTGCTTTTCCGCCTTGGCCTTCCGCTCTGCCGGACTGACCTGACCTGACTCCAGAAGGGATTACGACTTGTTCAGCATCCGGTGACATGATGGATGAGGCAAGCGACTGACCTGACCTGACTCCAGAAGGGATTACGACGCAAAGAAAGCTTACCGGGTTCCTGAATCAGCGGTTAAGACTGACCTGACCTGACTCCAGAAGGGATTACGACAAGGCGGCAGGTATACCACCTTCTGGATGCACTTCTCAGACTGACCTGACCTGACTCCAGAAGGGATTACGACCTGGTAATTTTTCCAACCCCTCTACGGAAATACGGTCAAGACTGACCTGACCTGACTCCAGAAGGGATTACGACGGTTGAGTCAGTGACGTTTGGATCATGAAATTCTGGACTGACCTGACCTGACTCCAGAAGGGATTACGACATGCCGAAAGTCTTTACCATCAACTGGTGTTAAAACTGTGACTGACCTGACCTGACTCCAGAAGGGATTACGACTGAGGCACAGGCGCTTATCTTATGCAAGGAGTGACAATGACTGACCTGACCTGACTCCAGAAGGGATTACGACACCAACTGCCAGAGGTGCCAAGATAAGAATATCGCCGACTGACCTGACCTGACTCCAGAAGGGATTACGACGTCAGCGCCCCGGAGATCAGCGCACTCACCCTTATCAGTAGACTGACCTGACCTGACTCCAGAAGGGATTACGACATGTCAATCTGTTTGACACTTCATCAATATTTAATGACTGACCTGACCTGACTCCAGAAGGGATTACGACGCACCATCGCTGGCCTATGCCGACTATTCGGCTGATCCCCAAAAGGGGGCTTTACAATACGAAGCCGTTGCTCATATAGAAGTCCAACGACTCATCGATAATGGTGAAATTTACAGGTTGAAACGACAAGTGTTGACTACCTTGCCTGGCTGCAGTGGGAGTTTTGCGGTGACTGCCAGAAGAGCTGCTTTGGGTGCAATACCCGGATACAAATGAACGTCTGCGTGTGATTCCTGGTGATTTATGCGAATTCCACACCAATCCGATCACCGATTCCACGGTAAACCGATCAGTGATTCCACGCCAATCCGATCACTCAAATCAGGGGGTAGCGACGCATAGAAACAATTGGTAGAAAGGACCTTTTTTGA
>Ga0180732_1000543_pt1 | contig 31214 bp, 28 predicted proteins | sample KR11_01MetaG_FD_148674 | JGI IMG/M metagenome (GOLD analysis project Ga0180732, IMG submission 148674) | Groundwater microbial communities from the Olkiluoto Island deep subsurface site, Finland - KR11_0.1 MetaG | ecosystem: Environmental > Aquatic > Deep subsurface > Groundwater | place... | reverse complement strand
TTTAGCCGCAATGGAAGACGGGAAAGGGTATTGGATATTTATGAAAAATGCCGATACTTTAATCATAAATGGAAGCGAAACTCCGGCGGCAGGACCGCAAACACTGCCAGCTTATTCAGTAGTTGGGAATAAATGGAATCTTATTGGCTTTAAGTCCGCTACCAGCAAACCTGTTAAAGATTACATTACACAAATAGGCAATAGCGATGTTTTATGGGTGTACAAAAATGGATATGCTCCAGTTCATCCATCAGGCGCGGGCATTATGGAGTCTGGCTATGGGTATTGGCTATATCCTTTCGTCAATGGCTATTCAATTGTGCCTACTAACTAACTAAAGAAGAAAATAATTATGAAAGAAAAAAAACAAGCATTAATCGCGTTGGCATTATTCTTGGTGTTGCCGATCTCCGCTTTTGCAACCAGTAATCCGCCGACAATCCCTCTTTTGGTTTATGGCAATGCGACAATCAATAGCCAATCTGCTCCGGTCGGCACAGAAATTTTAGCAGAGATAGATGGCAAAAAAGTTGCCACCGCCAACATAACCAATGCCGGCAGATATTTTATGGAAGTTCCTGATGGTAAAACTAATGAAGGCAAAATGATAACATTTAAAGTCAATGGAATTGCCAATAATTCACAGCTTCAATGTGTAAATATTGACACTATTCCCAGTATTAATTTTAATCTGGCCGTGACTAATGTTTTGCCGCCGACTTCTCCTCCCGGCGGTGGATCTTCCGCTCCTCCCGCGCTTCCAAAAGATACTCCCCCTAAACTTCCCGAAGCTACTCCAAAAATCCCGGTTGTTAAAGGGGCGACAATAACAAATATCGTTGACGGCGACATTATCCAATGCAAATCTTGTTCAAATCCTTTTGCCGTCTATATCGTCAAAATTGTCGGCGGCACCAAATATATCCGCCACATAGTTTCTCTTGAAATCTTCAATCACTACGGACATCTTAAGTGGGAAAATCTCAAACAGGTTGATTCTCTGAATAATTATTCCTTATCCGGCTGGGTAAGAGTAAATACCGGAACAAATGGAAACGCCGGGCCGACAGATAAAGTCTATGAAATCAACGGCGACCAGACCAAGCACTGGATTAATATGACCGCCGAGCAGTTCCTCTCTCACGGCGGTTCAGAAAACGCAATCTATTCCGTCAACCAAGGCGAACTGAACCTCTACGCCGCAGGGCCGGATGTGATGAGCTTATAAGAATTTGCGATTACGCCCGCAAAACCCGGCCTAATCAGCCGGGCTTTTTGTTTTATTTATCCCCAAGAAATCCGACGGTTCCGCATTTCTTTTTTAGACAGCCTATTCGCGGCGATGTAATTCATTTTTAAAAAGTAGCGTCTTTTCTACGGCCGTAGAAAAGACGCTATGCTTATTTTGCAAATAGGCATATAATTAAAATAGGTATATAATAAAATAGACGTGTAATCAAAACCATAAAGCTTAATCAAAATCATTAATCATTAATCATTATGAGATTGCCAATCACTGAAAAATTTTTACTGGATGTTTATGATCGCATTGAAAAATTAGATGAAACTTTTAGCCTATTTATCCCCCAAACAATGAATGAAGCCTGCTATCCCGATCTTTATGAATTAAAACAGCAGCACAAAAGAAGAAAGACAAAACAGGAATTTAACCAGTTGGTTTATTATTTAAAGAAAAAAGGATATATTAAAATTAAAAATTTAGAGCAAAATAAAGGAGTTATTTTAACGAAAAAAGGGGAAGAAAAAGTTCTAAGGATAAAATTTAAAATAAGAAGAAAAGAGGAAAGATCGGACAAAAAATGGCAAATGATAATTTTTGATATTCCCGAAAAGAAAAGGCATTTGAGAGATTTATTGCGGGACAAGCTTTGCCTTTTGGAATACAGAATGCTCCAGCAAAGCATCTGGGTCTGCCCTTATGATGTTCAAAAGGAAACGGAATTTATTTTAAGAAAATACTCTCTTGATCCGTATGTGAAATTGTTTCTGATAGAAGAAATAGAAATATAGCGTCTTTTCTACGGCCGTAGAAAAGACGCTATATTTAATTATTTATCAAATAAGCATCGTTTATTAGTCTCTGTTGAAATAGTGCGATTTTAATTCTTAGACTGTCCAATAACCGATAAAATCAAAAAATTTGTCATTCCGAGCATCAGCGAGGAATCGCTTATATTCGCTTATACTCGTCATTTTTATGTGTTTGAGAGGGATTCCTCTTTGTCTGATGACAAACCTGTCTGCCGACAGGCAGGTCGGAATGACAAAAATAATGGCTATTTCAACAGGAACTAATTAATTATTGCTGATTAAATATTATTAAAGAATTATTATTAAAGAATTATGCTATGGGTGATAAAGAGGTTTATATTTAAAAACAAAATTTAAAAACTATGAACTGCAAAAAATCATTGGATCTGCATAAAAAACTTGGCGGAAAGCTGGAGATTAAAAGCAAATTTGAAATTAAAAACAAAGATGATTTAAGTATGATTTATACTCCTTGCGTTGCTGAGATTTCTTCCGTGATAGCAAAAGATAAAAAGCTAGCGAAAGAATATACCATCAAAAAAAATACAGTCGCGGTTGTTTCCGACGGGAGCGCTGTTTTGGGGCTGGGAAATATCGGCGCGGAAGCGGCAATTCCCGTAATGGAAGGAAAAGCGATTTTATTCAAAGAGCTTGCCGGCATTGACGCGATTCCAATATGCGTTAAAACCCAAGATCCGGATGAAATTATTCAAACCGTGAAAAACATATCGCCGGTTTTCGGAGGAATAAACCTTGAAGATATTTCCGCGCCAAAATGTTTTTACATTGAAGAAAAATTGCAAGATATCGGAATTCCTGTTATGCACGACGATCAGCATGGAACGGCAATAGTTGTCGTTGCCGCGCTGATGAATGCTTCAAAAGTTCTTGGCAAAAAAATAAGCTCTATGAAAATTGTGATTGCGGGAGCTGGAGCGGCAGGAACCGCAATCGCAAAAATGATAGCGCGCGAATTGAATCCAAAAGATATAGTTATTTGCGACAGCAAAGGCATAATAAGCAGAGACAGAAACGATCTAAATCCAATGAAGGAAAAACTTCTTGAAATTACAAATAAAAATAATGCCTCGGGAAATATGAAAGACGCGCTGGCGGGCGCGGATGTTTTTATCGGAGTTTCAAAAGGAGGAATATTAAATGCTGATCTGGTTAAAACTATGAACGCCAATCCTGTTATATTCGCGATGGCAAACCCGATTCCGGAGATTATGCCGGACGAAGCAAAAAAAGCCGGCGCGGTTATCATAGGCACGGGAAGAGGAGATTTTCCAAACCAAATAAATAACGCCTTGGTTTTTCCGGGAATTTTCAGAGGGCTTCTGGATAATAATGCGATAAAAATTACAAATAAAATCAAGATGAACGCGGCAAAAGCTCTGGCTGGCTATGTCAGAAATCCAACCGCTGAAAATATTCTGCCTGACCTGCTTGATAAAAAAGCGGCGGCAGTTGTCGCGGATAGCGTTAAGGGATAGCAGTTTTATTTTATCGTTAATAACTTCAATATTTCTGCGTTCTTCTGCGTTAAGTCTGCGTAATTCCGCGAAATTAGCGCCAAAGGCCTGATTTATTTTTCTTCCAAATCAATCTGAATCAATTCGTCATTTTTTATATAGTATAATAAATTAGAATTTTTGAAATAAAAAATATTATCATCATGGGCTTCCAAAATTTCAAATATATTTCTTTTATCTCTATTGTCTATCTCTGAAAATTTGAAAATATTTCCTTCTCTGTAAAACAAGTGCTCTTCGTCCTTATACAAAAAAACATTGCTTATATTTCCGCTGAACCTCGTGATGAGTTCGTTCGCGAACTCTTTTTTTTGCGGCTGAGAAGTTTTTTCTTTGATATAATAAATCCAAATTTCATGATCATCGCCATAAATAATCCTCTCGCCGTTATTTGAAAAATCAGCTTTTTCCGCGGAAGAATTTATAAATTTTATTTCATTTTTGTTGTTTATATAATATAATTTTCCGGAAGAAGACAGGACAAGATAGGTGTTTTTGCCGGTTTTAGTTATTTTTGCCGGCAGCCGGGAATCAAAGCTTTCCGGCATCTCAAGCACAGTTTTTATATTAGGTATGCCAGATAAGCCGTTTATATTGCCGGAATATAATTTATTATCGTTTGGTTTGAAAAAATATATATAATCCCCGTAAATTGAAAAACTGTTTACATCCTCCAGCGCTTTTTCCGCAGTCCGCTTGGCATAGTCAAATCTGTATAAAGCGGAATTTTTTATAAAAAATAAAAACTTGCCGAAATAAAAATTCCATTCATTTTTGATTTCTTCGCTCTCATTAAGCGTCTGGCTCAAGTCGTATATTTTATTTCCATTTTCGGCGCCAATAAGATGCCAAATATTTTTATCCGCCGATTTGATTTTCAAAATTACATTCGCATTGTCATTGGAAAAAATAATATCGCTGAAAAAATAACCGTCTTTCATTCCACTGAAGGGAATTTTTTCCAGATCGGCAATTATGCTCTCGCTATTTTTATTAAAATCAAAAACAGCTAAAACTAGCCCTTTTTTACTTATCTTTTGATATGCTATTTTATCTTTTCTGTTATTTGTCCAAATATTATTTTCTTGAGAATTAATTTCTATCCCGCTCAAAATTATATTTTTGCTATAATCTTTTTTTAACAAAACAATATTTTTCAGTTCCGTAACATATCCGCTTTTTACATTTACATTTTTTTCCCAGCTGAAATAATTGCCGCTTTCTATTTTGATATTATATGTTCCGCTTTTAAGATCTTCAATTTTAACGAAATCACTGAACAAGTTCGCTATAGTCTTGTTGTTTTTATAGATCGCGCCGTCTTTATATATATCAATTTTTTCCGGCTGCGCTTTTATTATTATCGCTCCGGTTTGCACGGCTTTGTTTTCTTCAAGGTTATATTTGTATCCGAAACTATAAAACAGCACAATTCCCAATAAAAAGAAAAAGGCTATAGCGCAAAAATATAAATAAATTTTGAATTTTCCATCCAGCATAAAAATAATTAATTACTATAAATTTCCATACCATTATAATAATTTAAATTGACAATTAAGGCAAATGAGATAAAATAAAGTAAGTTAATACTAATAAACATTTATGTTCACCAATAAAATAGGAATAGATTTGGGCACTTCCAATATTTTGGTTTTTATACCTCAAAAAGGAGTAGTAATCAACGAGCCGTCGGTCGTCGCTGTTTCCGTGGAGGATAACAAAATTTTAGCCGTGGGAAATGAAGCAAAAGAAATGCTGGGAAAAACTCCGGAGAGCATTCGCGCCAGCCGTCCCGTGAAAGACGGCGTAATCGCGGATTACAAAGTTACGGAGGCGATGATGAAATATTTCATAAACAAAGTAAGCGGGAAGATAAGATTTTCAAAACCGGAAGTTATTGTTTCCGTTCCCGCCGGAATCACATCAACGGAAAGAAGAGCCGTTATTGACGCGACTTTGCAGGCCGGAGCTAAAGCCGCTTATGTCGTTAAGGAGCCGATTCTTGCCGCTATCGGAGCGGACATCCCGATAAACACTCCTTTTGGAAATATGATAATTGACATTGGAGGGGGAACTTCGGAAGTCGCTGTCATTTCTTTGGGGGGAATAGTTTCTTTTTCTTCGGTGAGAGTCGGGGGAGACAAACTGGATCAAGCTATTTCGGAATATATAAAAAAGAAACACGGAGTCGCTATCGGAGAAAGAAATGCCGAGGAAATAAAAATAAAAATCGGCAACGCGATTATAGAAGAAGCGGAAGATTTTATGGAAGTAAGGGGAAGAGATCTTGTTTCCGGCTTGCCGAAAACCATAAAAATAGGATCTTGCGAAATTACGGAGGCGATGCAAGACAAGCTCGCGGAGATAATAAGAGCCGTTAAAAATGTTCTTCAAGACACCCCCCCGGAACTTTCTTCCGATGTAATTGACAGGGGAATGGTTTTGAGCGGCGGCGGAGCTCTTCTGCGAAATATGGACAAACTGCTTTCTCAAGCCACGGGAGTTCCTTGCTATGTCGCCGACGAACCGCTATTATGCGTCGCCAAAGGAACGGGAAAAATTTTGGAAAATCTTGATATGTACAAAAGAAGCATTATTTCCAAAAAATAAGATTGGCATTTATAATATGGGATCAGTAAGCTCTAAATTTTGAATATTCTAAATTCTAAATTCAATATTCCAATATGAAGCTTGGCATTGACATATCCAGGGCTTTTGTGAAAGAGAAAACCGGCACGGAAGAATATTCATATCAGCTTATAAGGCATATTAGATCGATGGACTTGAATGATCATCAGATTTTTTTATATGTAAGAAATGGTTCAAGCGCTAATTTTGACTTGCCCCAAAACTTTTTTATAAAAGAAATAGGCCATAATAAATTATGGACGCAAATCGGATTATCTCAAGAAATGAAAAAAAATCCGGTGGATGTTTTTTTTACGCCCTCCCATTCAATTCCTTTTACCCATCCTAAAAATTCCGTCGTGACAATTCACGGCTTAGAGTTTAAATATTGTCCCGAGTGCTACTCTCCGAAAGACAGATTATTGCTGGAGTTGAATATTTCAGCTTCTGTCAAATGGGCCAGCAAAATCATAGCGCCGTCGGAGAATACAAAAAAGGATTTGATGAAATTTTATAAAGTTAATCCTGAAAAAATAAAAGTTGTTTATCACGGAATTGTAATTGGTAATTGGAAATTAGTAAATTGGGAAATTAAGAATAAAAGCAAGAAAAGCCAATGTTTTAATATTTTATTTGTGGGTAGGATTGAGAAAAGAAAAAATCTGGTAAATTTAATTAAAGCGTTTGAAATATTTAAAAACAATCCCCAATTACAAATTACAAATTACAAATTACTTCTAGCGGGCAAAGAAGGATATGGTTTTGAAGAAATAAAAAAAGCGGTTTTTGAATCGCCGAATAAAAATGACATCATTTTGAAAGGTTATGTTTCCGAGAAGGAAAAAGAAAAATTATACAAAAACGCGGATGTATTTGTTATGCCGTCCTTATATGAAGGATTCGGTCTGCCGATTTTGGAAGCGATGAGCTATTCCGTTCCCGTGATATGTTCCGATAATTCATCTTTACCGGAAATTGCCGGAGGAGCCGGATTATTAGTTGATCCGAATAATATCCAAGAAATCGCCGAGGCGATGAATAAAGTTTTAAATAACGCTGATTTTAGAGAAGAGATGATTAAGAGGGGATTTGAAAATGTAAAAAAATTCAGCTGGGAAAAATGCGCGAGAGAAACGATGGATGTGTTGTTAAATTGTTAATATATGACGGTTCCATAGTCCCTTTAGGCCTGCCTGTCGGCAGACAGGGCTGTGGAACCGTAATTTGCAAGTCTTGCATTCCGGGTGAAAAATCGCTACTGGCTCCATAGTCCTCGCCTCGAGGCTGTGGAGCCGAAATGCAAGCCGTTATTATTCAAACAAATCATTCAATGCTTCTTTTTTTCTGTAGTTGCATTTAGACGAAATACTCTCATATTTTCTGCATATCTGTCTGTTCTTGCAACAGGAGCTACCTCAATAATATCATTCTCGCTCATAGTTATTTTCACCTCCTTTTTATTTTATTCAGTTTTAATTATTCTATTACAAAAATTAAAAATGTCAAATCCCAAAAAACCAAAAATCGCCCTCGTCCATGATTTTTTGACTTACTTCGGTGGGGCGGAGAGGGTTTTGATTTCGTTGCATAGGCTATATCCCGAAGCGCCGATTTATACATTGCTTTATGACGAAAAAAAAATGGAGCGATATTTTCCAGATGCCAAAATAAGGCCGTCGTTTTTAAACAGGCTTCCGAAATTCATAAAGAAAAGAAAAAAATATTTACTGCCGTTGATGCCGACGGCGGCGGAGACTTTCGATCTTCGCGATTTTGATATTGTGATTTCCAGCTCAAGCTCGTTTGCCAAGGGAATAATCACCAAGCCGAAAACAATCCATATTTGCTATTGCCACGCTCCGACTAGATTTCTTTGGGACTGGCATTATAATTATCTTGATGAAAATAAAATTAAGGGAATTAAGAAAGTTTTACTTTTGCCGCTTTTGCATTACCTTCGAATGTGGGACAAGTCCGCGTCTGAAAGAGCGGATCAATTTATCGCCAATTCAAAAAATACCGCTCAAAAAATCAAAAAATTTTACGGAAGGGACAGTGTCGTAATTTATCCGCCTGTAGATATCAATAATTACCAATTACCAATTACCAATTACCAATTACCAACTGATTATTTCCTCATCGTTTCCCGGCTAAGTCCATATAAAAAAATAGACATAGCCATAGAAGCGTTTAACAAGCTGGGGTTTCCTCTTATTATAATAGGGGACGGCGAAGACAGAAAAAAACTGGAGAAAATGGCGGAGAAAAACATCGTGTTTTTGGGATTTCAGACGGAAGAGAAAATCGCGGAATATTACCAAAATTGCTACGGTTTTATTTTTCCTGGAGAAGATGATTTCGGCATAACCATTGTTGAAGCGATGTCTTTCGGCAAGCCCGTTCTGGCTTTAAGAAAAGGCGGCGCGATGGAAACAATGATTGAAGGAGTAACGGGCGAATTTTTTGACGATCCGATCCCTGAAATTTTGGCGGACGGGGCCAGAAGAATGAAAAATAATTATAATAATTACAATCCTGAAAAAATAACTCAACGCGCCGAAAAATTTTCCGGAAAAAGATTTGAAGAGAGCATAAGAAACATTATTAGAGAATTGAATTGACATAAATTATTCACATGCCGATCCACTTTTTTTCAAAATCTAAAAATTTGTCATTCTGAATTTAGTTCAGAATCTGTCTTGCTATAAGGTTTTAGTTTTATGTATTTCATAAAATTCAGAAGTCGCAGTCGAAAGATCCTGAAACAAGTTCAGGATGACAAATTTTATTTCATTTATAAAAATAAATTAGTTTTGGAAAAAGATTAGCAGATACTTGCGCGCTTGTTTCTTTTATTTGAATTTGTGGTATAATATTATCAGTTATAAAACATAAATCATTAAAAATTAAAAGGCTTGTAAAACAAATATGAAAGTGCTTATGTTTGGCTGGGAATTTCCGCCGTTTAATAGCGGCGGGCTTGGAACTGCGTGTTACGGAATAGCAAAATCTTTATCGGAAAAAGGAATGGAGATAAATTTTGTTCTTCCTCAAAACCGCAAAGTTTCAGAAAAGTTTTTAAATGTAATTCCCGCCAAACTTCCAAAAATAAAAATAAAAGAAGTTGATTCTCTCCTCGTTTCATATATGACTTCCCAAAGTTATAGAAAGAGCTTTTTGTCGCTGGACAAAAACTATCAAGACAATATTTATTGCAAGAATCTAATAGAAGAAGTTTATAGATATGCTCTTGTCGCAAAAGATATAGCATCAGAAGTTGATCACGAAGTCATTCACTGCCATGACTGGATGACATTCCCGGCGGGAATTGCGGCAAAAAATGTGTCAAAAAAACCGATGATCGCCCATATTCATTCAACTGAATATGACAGAAGCGCGGGGCACGGAGTTAATCCCGAGGTGTATAAAATTGAAAAGGAAGGCATTGAAGAAGCTGATAAAGTGATAGCGGTGAGCCGATTTACGAAAGACAGAATAGCAAGAAATTATAATATAGACGAGAAAAAAATTGAAGTTGTTTATAACGCGATTGATAAAAATGAATTCTTTTCTGATTCAAATTGCAAAAATCATTTAAACGGTTTTAACAAAAAAATTGTTCTATTTCTCGGGAGGCTCACTTTGCATAAAGGTCCTGATTATTTTCTCTGCGCGGCCAAAAAAGTCTTGGAGAAAAATAACAATGTAATATTCATCATTTCCGGTTCCGGAGATATGGAACATCAAATTATTGAGCAGGCTTCTGAAATGGGAATTGCGGACAAAGTTTTATTTACCGGATTTTTGAGAAACGAAGAACTGCGGAAGATTTATAAAATGGCCAATCTTTATGTTATGCCGTCAGTTTCCGAGCCATTTGGAATTACTCCGCTGGAATCTATCGCCAGCGGAACTCCGGTCATTATTTCCAAGCAATCAGGCATAAGCGAGGTGCTTGACCATTGCTTGAAAGTGGATTTTTGGGACACGGACGAAATGGCCAATAAAATATTATCTGTTTTGGAAAATGAAGAGCTCGAAGACTGTTTATGCGGAAATAGTTTGAAAGAAATAGATAAATTGCATTGGGGCGTATCCGCGGATAAAATTATAGGGATTTATAATGAATTGTTGAGCAATAAAAATCTTTGCTCCACAAGAGGGTTTTGAGGTTTAAAAAAACATCACATAGAATATCAAATTCCAAATATCAAATATCAAATCAATATCAAATTTCAAATGTCAAACAGCGCAAATAATAATTTTAGTTTAGAAGAAAGAACTGCCAAATTCGGCGAAGATATTATTAAATTTGCCAAAAAAATACCAAAAAATACAATAACTGTTTCCATAATAAATCAGCTTGTTAAATCCGGAACTAGCGTGGGAGCAAACTATTGCGAGGCTGATGGAGCGGAATCAAAAAAAGATTTTGAACATAAAATGGGAATATGCAAAAAGGAATCAAAAGAAACAAAACATTGGCTAAGAATGGTTGCCACCGCCGTTCCTGAATTAAAAGAAGAATCAAGGAAGTTATGGAAAGAAGCTCAAGAGCTTACTTTAATTTTTTCTTCCAGCATCAACACTTCTAAAAAGAAAAATAATAAATAATTTGTTATTTGATATTAAATATTGAATTGATATTTGGAATTTGATATTTGAGATTAAGCTATGTTTTATTTCCCGCATCTCTATCGATAATATAAAAAAGGCAAAAAAACAACTTTATTTTCTAATTTAAAACTCCGTGCCGTCAATTTGTTTTTATTTTCAAGTTCATCAGCCATTTAGGATAAAAAAATATTCCGTGTTTGATGTTGGCCGGGATCATAATTATTTTGACGATGAAAACCTGAAAGAAAAAGGCACGCGCGCCGTGATAGAAAAAGTCGCGAGGAAATGCTATCTGCCGACAAATGAGATTTTACTGGATTTAATAAGGCATAATCCCGAATTCAAGATCAGTTATTCATTTTCAGGAACGGCATTGGAGCAAATGGAAAAGTTTGCGCCTGAAGTTCTGGAGTCGTTTGTGAAGCTGGTAAAAACCGGGAATGTTGAAGTATTGGATGAAACGCATTATCATTCTTTGTCGTTTTTCTATTCAGACGAAGAGTTTATAAGGCAAGTTGAGCAGCATCGCAAAAAAATCAAGGAAATTTTTAATTATGAGCCGAAAGTATTTCGAAATACCGAGCTGGCATATAACAATGAATTAGCCATGCTCATTGAAAGTCTGGGATACAAAGGCATCGTAGCGGAAGGATGGGAACATTATCTCGGACACCGTTCGCCTAATTTTCTTTACAAGCCGAAAGGCGCAAGCAAAATAAAGCTTCTTCTGAAAAATTACAAGCTTTCGGACGATATCGCGTTTCGCTTTTCCAACAGGGGATGGACGGAATATCCGCTTTACGCTCCAAAATTCAGCCAGTGGGTGAACGCGATCAACGGGTGCGGGCACACTGTCAATCTTTTTATGGATTATGAAACATTCGGAGAACATCAATGGGAGGACAGCGGGATTTTTAATTTTCTCCGAGTTCTTCCAAAAGAACTTCTTAAGCATCCTGATAATAATTTCAAAACGCCGAGCGAGCTGGTTGATTTATATGATGCCATGGATGAAATAGATATTCATAATATCCTGACTTGGGCGGACACGGAAAGAGACTTGAGCGCGTGGACGGGAAATTCTATGCAAAAATCAGCCCTAAAAAAAATATATGAACTGGAAGAAGATGTCATAAATTCCGAGGACGAGAAATTGGTTGATGATTGGAGAAAAATGCAAACTAGCGACCATTTCTATTATATGTGCACTAAATGGTTTTCGGACGGCGATGTCCATAAATATTTCAGCCCATACGAATCGCCCTATGAAGCGTTTATCAGCTATATGAATGTCCTGAATGATTTTAAGTTGAGACTAAGCGATAGCATAAACACACGCAGTAATTTATTGTAATTAATTAGGACTTTCTCACTTTTGTCATTCCGACCGGAGCGCAGCGAGGAACGAGTCCCGTTCTTAATTCTACGAAAAAATATAATAAGAATAAACAACCTAAAATTAAGAACGGGACGAGCAAGCGGAGCGGAGGAACCTGTCTGCCGATAGGCAGGTCTGTAAACACAAGATACTTTTTTCTAAACAAGAATATTGTAAAACACACGCTTTATCCGCTGACAGATCCCCATTCGGCTAATCGCTCAGGGCAGGCTCTCGACTTCGTTTTGTCGCTAAAGCTCCAAAACTTTGCTCGGGATGACAAATTAAAGCAAGGAAGTCCTAATAATAAAATTATTTTGTTTAGCAATATAGCAATACAATAATTTAATAATTAATTAATAAAAATAAAAGGAGACAAAAATTATGAGAAAAAAAACAGAAAAGTTGGCCCTGATCCAAGCTGATGAAAATTCAAGCTTTTGGATTAGCAATGGTCCAATCCTAAAAAACATCAAGGATTTGGCTGATGCTCTGGGAAATATGAGCGAAGAATTATTCGCGTATCATGTGAACGCGGAGAAAAATGATTTTGCCGTATGGGCGGAAAATGTTCTAAAAGACGATGTTCTTGCGAGAAATTTAGCAAAATCAAAAACATTGAAAGCCGCTATAAAAGCCGTCAGCGGAAGACTGAAGAAATATAATATTGAATAAATAGCTTCTAGCAAGCGTATTTATTTTGTCTTTGTTGAAATATTAAAATTTTATTCTCAAAATTGCCAAGCGGAAGCGACATTCGCAAGTCGTTTTTGCGCGAGGCGTTGTTTTAATAAATGCTAATTAATTTAGAATCATGTTTTATGATTGAAATTAGAAAAGATTATATTCTAGATCGCTGGAGCTATATAGCAAAAGACAGGGGTAAGCGAGCGAAGCAATTTGAAAAAAGCGAAGAAAATCTCGGCAAAGACCCAGTATGTTTTTTTTGCCCGGGAAATGAAAAATTGACGCCGCCCGAAATTGGAAGGGTAGGGGATGGCAAAAATTGGAAAGTGCGCTGGTTTCCAAATAAATTTTCAGCTGTTGATGAAAAAGCGGATGTAAAGATCAAGACATCTGATAAATATTACACAACGGGAAAAGCGTTTGGGTATCATGAAGTTATAGCTGAAACGCCGGACCATAAAAGACAGCTGGCGGATTTGAATGAAGATGAAATCAAGGAAGTTCTTCAAGTTTATTCTTTGCGAATGAAAGATCTTCAGAAGAGAAAGGGCATAAAATATGTTCAGATTTTCAAAAACAGCGGCGCTGAAGCGGGGACTTCCATAATCCATACTCATACTCAAATAATCGCAACAACAATTGTTCCGCGATTAGTCCGCGAGAAAATTGAAGCGCTGAAAAAATATAAAAAATGTCCGTATTGCGATATAATAAAAAAAGAAGAAAAAAGCGAACGACTGATATATTCCGATGATAATTTCGCGGCATTTACTCTTTTTGCGCCTCGATTTAATTTTGAAGCGTGGATTTTTCCAAAAAAGCATTATAAAAATATAACTGAATTAAACGGCGAGGAGCTGGAAAGTTTGGCGAAGGCTTTTAAAAAGATATTATCCAAGCTGGCAAGCATAAACGCGCCATATAATTTTTATCTGCATTATTCTCCAAAAGGAAAAGATTTGCATTTTCATTTTGAAATTACTCCGCGGCTCAACAAATGGGCGGGGTTTGAGCTGGCAACCGAATCGTATATCATCATAACCTCGCCGGAAGACGCGGCGAAGTTTTATAGGGAATGATATTTTCTGGACTATGATTTGTCTGATTAAATGAAAACTATGATTACTAATGAGAAATACAAATATTCGGATTTAACAGGAAAAATTATAGGGGCGGCAATGGAAGTTCATAAAATTTTGGGCAATGGTTTTCAAGAAGTTATTTATCAAAGAGCGTTGACCATTGAGTTAGAAGATCAGGAAATATCATTTGTAAGAGAGCAAGAAATGAAAATTGAATATAAAGGCAGAGATATTGGAACGAGAAGAGTTGATTTTTTTGTTGAAAATAAGGTAATGGTAGAAATTAAAGCGGTAATTCAACTTGAAGATGCGCATTTGGCTCAAGCTATTAATTATCTGGAAGCGTATAATTTAGAAATAGGATTGCTGATAAATTTCGGGGCAAAAAGTTTGGAATTTAAAAGAGTAATGAAAAAGCAAAAAAATAATAAAAAAAATCATAGTCCATCAAATAATCATTTTAATCATAGTTCAAGATATTTAAATATTTAACTTAAAAATATGCCGCAAAAACAAAAATCAATTATTTCTTTAAGCGCTATTCCAAATACAGTTTTTTCTGTTGTTTTGATTGTCGGGCTGGGCGCTGTCGCGGGATTGTGGGCGTTCGAAATTTTTAAGACTGATAAAAAATTGCTTGTGATAAATGAGAGTTGTGAAAATGATGTTATGCAAAAAAACGATGTGGTTGACGGTGAATATTTTGGGAATGAATTTATACAAGTCAAGCTTCTTCAAAAAAACGCGACAGTAAAATCCCCGATTTTAATTTCAGGCAAAGCGAATGTTTTTGAGGGAAATGTGAGAGTGAGAATAAAAGATGAAAATGAAAATATCTTGGCGGATACTTTTATAACCGCGTCCGGAGCTTATGATAAGCTGTATCCGTTTGAAAAAGAAATCAGTTATACCGCGCCAGTTTCTCAAAGCGGCATTATAGAAGTTTTTGAGGAAAATATGAAAGACGGAAGCGAGATTAATAAAGTTATCATCCCCGTGGTTTTTGAGGATTATATAGATATTTCGGATTGGAAAGTTTATAGGAACGAGGAATATGGGTTTGAAGTGAAGTATCCAAATGATTGGGCAATCTCTGATCATTCTTCAGGTTTATTAGTTCTAAAAAATACACAAGAAAAGATAAACAGCGCTCAATCATTTTTCGTAATAAATATTAAGGAAAATTATGAGATAAATCCAGAAACTTCTGACATTACAATGGAAAAGATAAACCTTGATGGCCGTTTGGGCTACAAATATTTTTATCAAGAGGGCGCCGGCATTAGCGAGATTGTATTAATCCAATCAGGTCGAGACACTTTAGAATTAAGCTCGGATTATTTTGCAAGTAATGGCAGTAATTTCAATGATAGAAAAATTGCTATTCAAGGAGTTATAAATCCTATCCTTTCCACTTTCAAATTTATAGAAAAAGATGAAACGCAAAAAATAAAACTATATTATTATAATTCAAATTATGATCCAAAATTTGATTGCTTGTCAGACGCAGTACTTCCAGTTGAAAGAGAAATATTAATAACAAATACACCGATTCAAGATACAATAAACCTGTTAATAAAAGGGGAAATAACGGAACAAGAAAAATTAGCAGGATTTTTTTCTGAATTTCCAAATCCAGAGTTTAAATTATTGGGAGCTAGTTTAGAGGATAAAACTTTGACTTTAAGTTTTACGGAGGTGCCAAGTTTTACGACAGGCGGATCTTGTAGAACTAATTTACTTGCTGCACAAATTATAAAAACCGCTGAACAATTTGAAGAAGTCGAAAAAGTTAAGTTTGGCTCTATTGAATTATTCCAACCGTAAGCTAATCCTCCTTGCCTTTAAATTTACAAAAAAATAAAAAAATAAAAATGCAGATAACTCATCAATATAAAAATACAAAAATCACTCAAAAAGCCTCTGAGGGGACGGGGTTGATTTTGGGGAATGATTTTGGAAATTATTTTTATATGACTGATCAAAAAGAAACGAGGTATCAGGGGTTTTTTTATGCCGACGGAAAAAATTACAAGGACAAACTGGAGGTTTATAAAGTCATAGACAAGATAAATTTTTTGAACGAAGGAGAGCTTGCGGAGATAAAAAATAATTTTTATGAAGTTGAAAAGATTTATAAAAACGGATTGAGCGAGAAATATTTTTTGCCGAACGGTTATAACTCTCTTTGCCTTAAGACAAGCAAAAAAGCGGAAGCGGAAATTGTTTTGGATGTCAGGCTGCCTTATGACTCAAGAAGCATGGGCAGGTTTTACGAGATAGAAATTGAAAAAGATTGCGCGGTTATAAAATTCGTAAAACGGAGGGATCAAGGCGAAGACGGATTGGGAGATAAAAAAGAGTTTTCTTTATATTTGGCCATAAAGACAGATCGGGGGAAATATGAAAAAATCGGAGAATTTTTTTCCAAATACTATCAAATGGATCATGAAAGAAATTCATATCCCTATGATCGTTTTGTTTATAAAGCGCTAAAAATTGAATTTGAAAAAGCGGTTTTTTCTGTTTCTAAGACAAAAAACGAAGCAGTTGAAGAAGCGAAAAAAGTTTTCGCGAATTTTGAAAAACTAAACAAGAAAGAAGAGATTGACATCCGCAAAAAACTTAAAGCGCTGGAAATAACGGACGAAGAAATAAAAATAGCGAATTTGTGCGCGCAAAATTCAATACGAACTATGATGGTTGAAAATAACGGCAAGAACGGGGCTTACGCGGGGCTTCCTTGGTTTTTCCAGTTTTGGCACAGAGATGAGGCGGTTTCTTTGCTGCAAATATATAAAATAAATAAAGATTTGGCAAAAGAAATAATTTTAGTTCAGCTTGGATTGATAGCGAACGAAGGGCAAATTCTCAAGAATAGATTTTATAAACTTGAACAAAACGAATTGCAAAGCGCCGATGCTTTAGGCTGGCTTGCCAATAGAATAATAAAAATAGATAAAGAATACAAATTGCCTGAAGATTTTAAAATGGAGATTATAGCTGGATTTGAGCGAGCGGCGCTGAATTTAATCCAAAAAAGAACTGAGGGTGAACTCGCCGCGAGCTATAAAAATGAAACTTGGATGGACAGTCTTGGAAGAGAAAAACATTGCCTTGAGGTTCAGGCTTGCCGATATAATATATACGATTTGCTGCATAAATTTACCGGCAACGACCAATATAAAATCATCAAAGACGACTTGAAAAATAAAATCATTGAAAAATTTTATCAAGATGATACGCTAAAAGACTGCGTGAATGATGATACGATTCGCCCGAATGTTTTTATTACCGCGTATTTAATGCCAAATCTTTTAAACAAAGAATCGTGGGAAAAATGTTTTGACAAAATCCTGCCAAAATTATATCTTGATTGGGGAGGCATATCGTCAATTGACATAACAAGCGATAAATTTATACCCAAAGACACGGGAGAAAACAGCGCCAGTTATCACAACGGCAACAGCTGGTATTGGATAAACAATTTAACCGCGCTTGTCTTATATAAATTAAATGCCCACAAATATTCTTCTTGCATAAACGGGATTATGGAAGCCGGCACGAACGAAATTCTCTACATGGGAATAGCCGGACACCATAGTGAAGAAAGCTCTGCGGAAAAGCAAATTTCTTCCAACTGCCAAGCCCAGCTCTGGAGCGCGGCGATGTATTTGGAGGTGTTTGAGGAGATGATTAAATAGTGAATTTAGAATTTGGAATTTAGAATAAACAAAAGATGATTTAACGGATTTTTATTTTGTTTTTGCTCAATATTCAAGATTCTAAATTCTAAATTCAATTTTTATGTCAATGGCGATGAAAAAAAAGCATAAATATAAAGCATTATCGGGCGGACAGGCGGTGGCGATGGCGATGAAGCAGATAAATCCGGATGTTGTCGCCGCGTATCCGATTACACCGCAAACTCCGATTATTGAAACATTCGCGCAGTTTGTGGCGGATGGAGAAGTTGATACGGAATTAATAGATGTTGAATCCGAGCATAGCGCGCTTAGCGCCGTAGTTGGAGCTTCTGCCGCCGGAGCAAGGGCGATGACTGCTACAGCGTCGCAAGGCCTTGCTTTAATGGCGGAAGTTGTTTATATAGCGTCAGGCTCAAGGCTTCCGATTGTGATGGCGATTTCCAACAGGGCTTTGTCTGCGCCGATTAATATCCACTGCGATCACACCGACTCAATGTTTTTGCGCGACGCGGGCTGGATTCAAATTTACAGCGAGGACGCGCAAGAAGCTTATGACAATATGCTAATAGCTCTTAAAGTGGCGGAAAATAAAGCCGTTCTCACGCCCGCGATGGTAATGCAGGATGGTTTTATAACTTCGCATAGTGTTCAAAATGTGAAAATATTAGACGATAAAGCCGTTAAGAAATTTATCGGAAAATATAATCCCGATTATCCATTGCTTGATATAAAAAAACCGATATCAGTCGGACCGCTTGATTTGTTTGATTATTTTTTTGAGCACAAATATCAGCAAGCGGAGGCGTTAGAAAATAGCAAAAAGATTATCAAGCAAGTTGACAAAGAATTTTACAATCTCGCGGGAAGAAAGTATGATTTTATTGAAAAATATAAAACAAGCGGCGCGGATTATATAATTATAGCTTTGAGTTCAACCTGCGGAACTGCAAAAATTGTGGTTGATAAATTGCGCGAGGAAGGCAAAAAAGTCGGGCTTTTGAAAGTCAGAGTTTTCAGACCTTTTCCAAACGAGGAAATTGCAAAAGCTGTTTCAAAAGCTAGGAGCGTGGCAGTTCTAGACAGATCAACTTCTTTCGGCAATTTCAGTCCGGTTTTCACCGAAGTCAGATCAGCTCTGTATGATTTAGGCAGAAAACCAAAGCTATATAATTATATTTACGGCCTTGGCGGAAGAAATATCGGGCTTGACGATATTGAAAAAGTGTTTTTAGATTTGATTAAAGGGTCTGTTTCTGATAATATAAGCTATATAGGGCTTAGAAAATAATTTTTATTAATTTTATTTAAAAAAATGAATAAAGAAATCAATGAAATTTTTGAGGAAATACAAACTTTTAGAATTCAAGGGGCAACGAATATAGCGAGAGCTATAATTGGCGCTTTAATAAAATATAAAAGTGAAATTTCCAAACAATCGGAGAATAAAGAAGAATTTATAAGAAATATCAAGAATATCGCGAAGAAATTGGCCATTGCCCAGCCCGTTGAGTCAATGGCGCAAAATATCATCGGTTTTATTATTTTTGAACTTCAGGATCCGAAAATAAAAAATCTGGAAGATTGCGAAAAAGTAATGGGAGAAATAACAAACGGCCTGAATAAAACTATAAAAGAAAATGAAATAAAATTTGTAGAAAACGGGACAAAGCTTATTGAATCAATGGCAAAAAAAACAAGAGCGCTAAATATTTTTACTCATTGTTATTCTTCCGGAGTAAGAAGCGTGCTGGAAAAAGCGGATAATCGGAATATAGATTTTAAAGTGTTTAACATAGAAACGAGGCCGGTCCTTCAGGGAAGAATAGCGGCAAGAAAACTGGCTGATGCCGGCATAAATGTAACTATGTGCCTGGACAGCGCGGCTCCTTTCGTAGTAAGCAGGAGAAGCGGAAGAGACTTGGACATTGACTTGGTTTTGCTCGGGGCTGACTCAATATCCTTGAATGGTTCTGCTATAAATAAAACAGGGGGGTATGGCATATCGCTTTCCGCGTTTTATGAAAAAATTCCGGTTTATATAATTACCAGCATTTTGAAAACCAAAAGAGGGTTTAATGATTTTACGGACATACCGATTGAAACAAGATCGTTTAAGGAAATCTGGCCGGAAGCTCCAATCGGAGTTAATATTATGAACTTAGCTTTTGATGTTATTCCTTCAGAATTTATAACAGGATTTATCACGGAATTTGGAATTTTAAAACCTGAAGAAATAAAAGCCGTAGCAAGGGAAAATTATCCGAGGCTGATATAGAAGAGTCATATTAATATTTTTGCCGGCTCTATTGTCCTCTTGTATCGCTGTACGGGATAAACTCCTGGCTATGGAGCTTTAGCGCATAATAATTTTTATAAATAAAATTTTAAATATGGCAAAAAAGAAAAGTGGGGAAATCTATGTTCTTTCTCTGGGCGGATCGTTGATAGTTCCCGATGAAGTTGATTATAGATTTTTAAAAAAATTCAGGGAATTGATTATGAAAAGAGCGGAAGCCGGAAGCAAGTTTATAATTGTCTGCGGGGGCGGGGGATTGAATAGAAAATATAATGAGGCTGGGAAAAAAGTGAGAAAGCTTGCTAATAGCGAATTGGATTGGATTGGAATTTATGCGACGCGATATAACGCGGAATTTATAAAAATTCTGTTTGGCAATCTAGCTTATGACAAAATCGCCATAAATCCCCATATAAAATTTAAAACAAGCAAACCTATCATAATCGGCGCGGGATATAAGCCTGGTTGGTCGTCGGATTATGACGCGGTATACTTAGCAAAAACTTATGGCGCAGAAAAAGTGGCAAATCTTTCTAATGTAGATTATGTTTATGATAAAGATCCTAGAAAATATAAAAATGCCGCGCCGATTAAAAATATAAACTGGAAAGACTTTCGAAAAATTGTCGGCAATAAATGGGAGCCAAGGATGAACAATCCTTTTGACCCGATCGCCAGCAGAGAAGCGGAAAAACTCGGAATTGAAGTCGCGATTTTGAATGGAAGGAATTTGAATAATTTAAATAATTATTTAGACGAAAAGAAATTTATAGGAACGGTGATATCGTAGAAAATAGTTGTCATTCTGAATTTATTTCAGAATCTACTGATTTCTACATTAAATTAACTCATAAATCGCAAATATTTTGAATATAATCTTCATTAGAAATGCTGTATGCTAATATTAGTTTAAATAAACAAAATATAATTCTAAGTCGTTAGAAGATCCTGAAACAAGTTCAGGATGACAAGTTTTTTCTTTGACTTTTTGTTTAATTTAAGCTAATATTGGAAATACAAAAGTTGTTTAAATCTTAATTCATCAAACCAAACTTATGTCCAAGCAGCTTTCTGAATCAGCGGAAAAATTTATAAAGGAATATAGAGACGCGCTGGATCTGGAAAAAAAATATAACGAAACAGGCGAGGAAAAAATAAAAGTCCATCAGGTTTCAAGCAGGATCGCTTTTTTGTATGAAAAATTAAGAAATTCCGTGGATTATCAGGAAGATCATCTCCTTCGAAAAATCGCCATTGAAAGAATATTAAAAAGAAGATTAACAACCGAAAAAGACGAGATTAATGTTTCCAAATATCTGATTTATGAATTGATAAGGGCAAGATACCTGCCCGATGGCAAGATTCCGGAAAGAAGAATAGAAGAGATAAAAGAAATAATTGAAAAATATACTTTGCTTATCAATAATATGCCTGAAATCGGAAGCGAAAATAATAAGAGCAATGAATATTTATTCAATTGGATAGTGGGGATCGCTTCTTGCGAGATAGAAGAAAAAATCGCCCCTTACAAGAAAGAAAACGCGATAATTGATTTTGCCCAGAAAATAATCGGCGAAAAACTGAATGTGCCGGAAAAATTAATGGGCAAGGAGGACAAGAAGATTCAGATCTATATCGCGGTGCTTCGCAATCTGACAAAATCAAATTTATCTATGATTGAATACAGGCTGTTTAAAGTGAAGCATCCCGCCTGGTTTTTTGCTCCGTCGGAAGAGCTGATTACGAAAACGGCCGGAAATATAAGTGAAATTATTAATGACATAGAAAATCAAATTAATGATCCGCTGGGAGAAAACTTTTCAAGATTTATCAAGAAAAATCTTGCTTATTTTACGGTTCTTGAAGATATGATGCGGAAAAACGCGAATAACGCGGATAAGATATTCTCGCACCACCTTCATCTTGAAGACGCGATAAAAGAATCTTGCGTGAAAAAATACAAGGAAGCGAAAACGAAGTTGAAAAGGGCCGCCGTCAGAAGCATCATTTATATTTTTATAACCAAGATGACCCTTGCTTTTATTCTGGAGCTTCCTTTTGACAAATATGTTCTCGGGCATATAAATTATTTCGCTCTTGGAATAAATGTGATTTTCCCGCCTCTTTTAATGCTTCTAGTCGTCATAACCATCAAAATTCCGAGCAAAAAAAACACGGAGCTTATCGTGCATGGCATAAAAGAAATGGTTTATGGCAGCTACGCAAGCTCTCCGTTCATAATGAAAGGAATCTTGCCGCAAAATTCATTTTTTTATAAAGCGTTTAAGTTTCTTTACCTTTTGATATTCTTTGTTTCTTTCGGAATTATAATTTTCATTCTGGGAAAATTGAATTTTAACATTATGAGCATGGCTTTATTCTTGTTCTTTTTGAGCGTCGTGAGTTATTTTGGAATAAGAATTCGCCGAAACGCGAGAGAGCTTGTGGTCATCAAGAGAAAAGAGGGGATTATCACTTTCATATCCGATCTTTTTTCAATCCCAATCCTGCGAATGGGGCAATGGCTATCCACAAAACTGTCTAGCGTGAATGTGTTCGTGTTCATTCTCGATTTCATCATAGAAGCCCCTTTCAAAGCTTTCGTGGAAGTTTTCGAAGGATGGATTTATTTTATAAAAGAGGAGAGGGATAAGATATACTAAACGCAAATCAGAAAGGTACAAACAAATTTCAAAATCCAAATTGTTTCAAATTATTCCAAACAAAATCCAAAATCTAAATGACAAAAAATTTGGAGTTTGAATTTTGACCTTGATTTGAAATAATCTGAGCTTTGATATTTGAGTTTTTATGTCTGATTACTGTTTGGTTTTTATATTTTATGTTTTTGTTTCACTCGGAGCGGCAAGTCTAAGCGCGTAAATCCTAAATACATAAAACCCCGCGGAGAAGCGGGGTTTTAAAAATATATTTAATGTCGCACAAGGTAGCTTTTACGACATCAGTTTTGGAATTTAGCCTTAGCTTCTGCTAAAAGCGTTAAATCTCTTTTCTGGATAAATACGCCCGTGTAATTGCTTGGTTTATCTTTTTTGATTGTGTTTATCGCTTTATCAAAATCCATCCATTTTAATTCAAACCCGTCTGACAATTCTTTTTTTGTGAATGACGGTTTTTTTATAAATTTATCTATTCGGGCAAAATAGCAATAAGAAATCTGCAATAATTTAATCTTATCCCTGTACTCGATAATTACGCCAATATCTTTTATAGACTTGATACAAACCCCAGCTTCTTCCAAAACTTCGCGCCTGAGAGCTTCTAATGCGGTTTCATTATTCTCAATGCCTCCGCCCGGCAATTTGTGATAATTATATTTTGAAGCAAATAACAATGGCACTTGATTATCTTTGTCTATAATAACAGCTCTGGCCGCCTTTCTTAGATTATAACAAATATTTGATCTATTATAGCCCCCCCCCGTCAAAAAAATCTTTTAACAAATCACTAATTAGTCTCTGTTGAAATAGTGCGATTTTAATTCTTAGACTGTCCAATAGCTGATAAAATCAAAAAATTTGTCATTTCGAGCATCAGCGAGAAGTTGCTTATATTTGCTTATACTCGTCATTTTTATGTGTCTGCGAGGGATTCCTCTTTGTCTGATGACAAACCTGTCTGCCGACAGGCAGGTCGGAATGACAAAAATAATGGCTATTTCAACAATAACTAATTACAAATTACAATTTACCGATATATCACATACTGATCAACGACAGTATTCGTTTTGTATATGGAGCTTATATATTTTTGCGTGGTGGCAAGATATATATTCGCTCCGCTTTGGCCGTTCCACATTACAGGGTCGTGGACGACATATCCTCTGGAATCTTTGCTGTGGATTACGACATAATGCCCCGCGCCTCTGCCAAGCGCTTTGATGAAAACAATCACGGGATGGCCGTTCGCGATTTCTTGGTCAATAGTTTTCCAGTCGCTATTATCAAGCCCTTCGGGCCTGTGATATGAGTTTTCTATCAAATCCAAAAATCTCCATTGTTTCGGCCAGCTTATAAGATCTCTATAAAATATAGGTTGTTTGGAAAGCCGTCCCGGATCAATGTCTATGCCATAATACTTGAAAACCATCGCCACAGAGGCAATCGCGCAGCCGTAATCATCAATGAAAGAATTGGAAAGTCCGATAGTCATATCTTTCCACCGCGGATCATTTTGAGAAAAATACCAGCTTGTGGACGCGAGATTTTCAGAAGGTCTTTCCGCCATAGCCGCGATTTTCGCGATCTCAACTTCCATTTCCCGCTTGAGCTTGTTTATGTCTCCCAAAATTGTTTTTCGCTGGTTTCTGACATTAAACAATAAATCCTGGTATTTATATTCTTTCCCTTTTGTTTCTTCTAGCAAAACTTCTTTAGCGCTCTTTTGCGCGTCCACTGTTTCTTTTTGCGCTAATAATTTGCCGTTCAGCTCTTCAAGCTCGCTTTTCTTTTCTTTCATTTCTTCTTTCTTTTCTTCCAGCTCTTGCTTTGCGAAGTTAAGCTTATCAAGAGAGCCTTTTATTTTTTCTCCTACCGTATCCATATATCCGGCTTGGTTCAGAAATTCCGAGAATTCGGCGCTTTTAAGAAAAATTTCAAGCGTCGTTTCGTTGTCATAATCATTTATTTCTCTGAGCAAGTTTTTCAAAATATTTTTCTGTTTTTCAATCTCGCCTTCTTTGATTTGAATTTTAAGCAATAAATTATTTATTTCAAGATTCGCCTGCTCTATTTGGGCTTGCGTCGCTTGAATTTCCAAATCAAGCTGGGCGATTTGAGCGTCAAGAAGTTCAACTTCATTTTCCAAGCTTTGTTCTTCCACTTGAAGATCTCTTATCACATCTTTATATTCTTCCGCCTGATTTTCAAGGCTTTTCGCTTTTTCGCTAGCTTCATTTATCTGATTTTCAATTTCTTTGACTAAGTCCGCTTTTGTGCCGGAAACAGGCGCCAAAACAAAAGACGCTATTAAAAATAACGGTATAATTTTCAGTTGTAGTTTTCTTAGAGTCATAAAGTATATGTTTTATAAACTAATTTTACGCTAAGGAATTTCAATATCACGGAGTCCTGACGAGAGTCAGGATGTGAGCCCAAGGCTCATCAGCCTTGGGCTGAAAGACTCATGAAATTAATGAGCTTCAAAAGAATTGTTGATATTTCTTCCTGACTCCTGCCTGCCGCAGGCAGGTTCGTCAGGACTCCAATCGCACTTTGCGAATGTGTTTGTAAGGCCTAATTTTATTCAATTATAGCATATTTTTAAGATTTGTTCAAGCGGAGTAAGCGCTTTAGCGCGAATCGGGCTGAAGCTTTCGCCCCAAAATAAACTTTTATCCGGAGTATAATAATCGGAGCAAGGGCTTTAGCCCAACTCGCGCTAAGCCGTTTTAATCGCGCTCTCGGGCTAAAGCCCTTGCTCCAGAAAAACTATTTTGCTCTTTTAATCCCTTTTTTAATTCTCTCCAAAACCTTCTCTTTCCCCAAAACCTCTGCGACTTCAAAAGGACCGGGAGACGCTTTAAGGCCGGTGAGAGAAGCGCGAAGCGGCCAAAGCAACTCCCCCGCTTTGATATTATTTTTTTCCATCAGACTTTGCAAAACTTTTTCCAGATTATCTTTACCAAAATCTTTTTCGCCTATTTTTTTCAGCTCATCATAAGCTAATTCCAGATTTTTTACCACCTCGTCAAAACTTATCTTTTTCCAAATCAGCAATTCTTTTTCATATTCCAGTTTATCAGCAAAAATAAACTTCACTAACTCCCCTATCTCGCTTAACTTTTTCATCCGTTCCTGTTCCAGCGCCACAACTTTCTTTAAATACTCAAAATCAATTTCTTCGCCACTGCTTAATACTTGATACTTAATACTTGATACTTTTATAATTCCCGCTTCAACCAAATACGGCACGCTTAACATAGTTAATTTATCCAAATCCATCTTCCGAATATACGCTCCATTTATCCAGTTCAGTTTTTCCGTGTTGAAAATCGCGCCTGTTTTATTCACGCCGGACAAATCAAATCTTTTTATCATTTCTTCCAGCGAAAAAATTTCTTCTTCCGTTTTCGGATTCCAGCCGAGAAGCAATATAAAGTTCAATAAAGCTTCTGGCAAATATCCTTTCTTCAAATAATCTTCAACCGCGACATCTCCCTGCCGTTTGCTTAATTTGCTTTTGTCGGGATTTAAGAGAAGCGGAAGATGCGCGAATTTCGGCGCTTCCCAGCCGAACGCTTTGTAAAGTAAAATATGCTTTGGCGTTGACGGCAGCCATTCTTCGCCGCGAATAACATGAGAAATTTCCATCAAGTGATCATCAACCACATTCGCCAAATGATATGTCGGAAAACCGTCCGATTTCATAATAACTTGATCATCAATCGTTTTATTTTCAATTCTTATCTTCCCGTAAACCAAATCCTCAAATTCCGTAAAGCCGTCTTTAGGAACTTTGAGTCTGATAACATAATCCCCCTCTCCCCGCGGGAGAGGGTTGGGGTGAGGGGCGTTTTTATTTAATAGCTTTTCCACTTCTTCTTTTGACAAATTTCTGCACTTTCCGTCATACATTGGAGCCAATTTTTGCGCCTGCTGAACTTTTCTCATCTCCCCCAGCCTCTCTTGACTGCAAAAGCAATAATAAGCGTGATTATTTTTGATCAGCTCGTTGGCGTATTTCTTGTATATTTCAAGCCTTTGAGATTGCATATACGGTCCAAAATTGCCTTTATCAGTGATTTTTCCGTCATTATCAAGGATTATTCCCTCGTTGTATTCCAAACCTACGGAATGGAGGACTTTCACCAAATTTTCAATTGACCCTTCCACATATCGCGACCTGTCCGTATCTTCAACCCGCAACACAAAATCGCCATCGTTATGCTTGGCAAAAAGATAACAATACAAAGCCGTTCTCAACGAACCCACATGCAAATACCCCGTCGGACTCGGCGCAAACCTCGTTCGAATTTTTTTTGACATATTGACTTTTGTTAATTTTTATAATATAAATAAGTTAGGAGGTGAATATATTGAGATCTATAGTATATTTATTTAGAGATCTGGCCTGCTTGTGTATAATAAAACATTTATCAGAATCAGGCAAAAAATCTGTAAACAGAGAAGAGTTCGAGGAAAAAATTAAAAAATATTTCAATGCAGATGATGCAGATTTAGATTTTTCTAATATTTTAGAGTTATTAGAAAAATTAGAATACGTTGAAATTGAAAACAATATTAAAATAACCGAACTCGGAATTGAGATGGCAAATAATTTTTGCCCTTCAATAAAAGAATATATTAAAATACATAAAGAAAGAATTGCCTAGCGATCTTTCTTTTTTTTTATTTCTTCTTATTTGACAGCTCCAATTTCTCTACCATCTCATCATACCACGGCCTTGCAATCTTTTTCGCTTTTTCAGAGCTTATCCTTTCAAACATCCAATCAAATTTTTCCGCCACTTTGTGCTTGCCGACCTTAATGGAGTATTTATCAATAAAATAATCAATATTATTTTCAAAAAAAACTTATTGAATCCGCGTCTTTCCGCACCGTCAGAGTCTCTCGCCTCGAGGACTCTGACGAAAAAGCTGGCAAAGTGATATTTCTCGCTGGAGTTCCGACACAGAGACTCCAGCGGGGCGGAACTACAATTTAATCTCACAGCAAAACTTCCTCAATTCCCCTGCCGGAAAATATTTCGGCAGGATTTTTTTGTGCCATAAATTAAATACTAATTCTTGCGGGGTTTTGGGAATCGCTCTCCCCTCTTTTTCCGCGAGTTTGAAATTTATTTTTGCGGCTGGGAAATCTTCGATTTTTAAGATTTCTAGTCGGAGCGGCAAGTTTTTATTAATCTTCTGCAATTCGCCTAAAAAACTTTCCAATTTTTCTTCAGCCGATTTTTCGCCATAAACATAAGCCGGGACATAAGCGTAAAAATCAGCGCCGAGATTAATCAGGAGTTTTGCGGTTTCAAATTGCTCTTTGTAAAATTCTTCTTTGACTCCCGTCATAAGACTAAAATCTTTTTTCGTCGTTCCTTTGAAACATCCGACTACGCCGACATTTTTTTGGCTAAGAACTTTTTTCAATTCAGATTTATATTTGTTGATAATATTATATGTTGATAAATTCGTGTCAATCCAAAGGTATGAATTGGGCGATTTTTTCATCATCACGCTATAAACATCAACAACGATTTCAGGAATAATCAGGCAATCTCCTCCGCTAATTCGGATTACATTCATTGGAGTTTCTGATTTTTCTTTTATCTTTAAAAACTCATCCATAATTTCTTCCGCGCTGAAAAATTTTCCGTATTTTTCGGAGCCGGAATTAAGCTCGCGTGGCACGAAGCAATAATTGCACGAATAATTGCAGCCCGCGACTTGCGCCGTGAAAACTTTCGTGAATTCCGACAAATTTCTTTTTAGATTATACGCCGCCGAATATGTCGGATTCTGAAAGTCCAACTTTTTAAATCCGCTTTTATTAAGATTCAAAAACTTGTCCGACCATTTTTCTTTCTCGCTTGCCAAAAGCCACTCCGGATCGTCAACATAATCTTTATACCTGAAAAAATCAGCCAAAACCTTCCTCTCTCCCGGATCTTGTTTTGCTCCGCCGATTTTCGCAAGAAGATATTTTTTATTCCTGATTAATTTTTTCCTCAAATTTTCCGCTCTTTGGTTCGGGTTTAAACGCGCTTCATTCATTGTTTTAATATGTAAATTATCTTAATATTTTACAAGACGGCTCATAGACACTTTAGCGACGGCCGTCGATAAAGTGTCTATATTTATAAATTTTATTTTTTCTGCTAAAAATAGAATTTCAAATATCAAAAGCTTAAATTTTACAGAAATTTGACATTGCTTATCGTTGTGTTAAAATCTTAATATCGTAAATATTGCGATAAATAAACGGAGGAAAATAAATGGAAAATGATCAAGAGCAAAAAGGCAATACTATTATAGTTGAAACGGGCATCAAATATCAAATAGTAAAAGTAACAAAAACAATAAGCGGAAATGAAATTTATAAAGTTGAAAAACCAACATTTTTTGTTCTTCCGAATCCGAACAGAAGGTGCTTATAAACCTTCTCTTTTTTTTGTCAAAATTAGCCACCCAAACTTTACCGTCGCGTTGTAAATTCTTTTAATTCTCCGCGGTTCTAAAATAAGCCTCCATAACCATTCCAGTCCTAATTTCTGAAAAATCAATGGCGCGCGCCTTGTTTTTCCGGAGATAAAATCAAACGATCCGCCGACTCCAATCGCCAATTTTACGGTTGGCATTTTTTTTAAATTTTCATAAATCCAAACCTCCTGCTTCGGCGCGCCGAAAGCGACGAATAAAATGTCCGGGCGGGCGTTGTTTATCTTTTGAATTAGTTTATTGTTTAATTCAGCACTTTCCGCATTATTAGAAGTAATTGGTAATTGGTAATTGGTAATTGGTAATTTATTTGCCGTTTGATATTTGATATTTTGAATTTTATTTGGTATTTGGTATTTGGTATTTGGTATTTCAAATCTTATTCCTTCCTCCGCGCCAACGATATTTAAGTAAGAATATTTATTAGACAAAACCTCCGCAGTTTCCTCCGCTATCCCCTCCTCCGCGCCAAGCAAATATATCTTTTTGTTTTTTATAAATTCCGCTTCGCAAATTTTATAAATCAAATTAATACCTGTGATTTTTTCAACCCCCCAACCCTGCCTACCGGACAGGCAGGCCCCCTTATCAAGGGGGCTATTCTTTTCTAAAAATTTTATCGCCAACAAAATACCTATTCCATCTGCGACAACTAAACTTGCCTCGTTAATAATCTTTTTGAAATAATCATTTTTCCGCGCCTCAACGACCATTTCCGGGTTTAGAGTTATTATATGATGCTGTGATTTATCTTCAGCGTTTCTAACCCCCCAACCCTGCCTACCGGACAGGCAGGCCCCCTTATCAGGGGGGCTATTTTTATCTGATAATAAAAAACCTTTGATTTTTTCAAGAACTTCTTCCGTCGTAATCTTGTTTATTTTTATGTCTAAAATTTTTGTTTGATGCATAAGATAAAAAACACTAATACAACTAATATTTGCACTAATTTAACGAAGCATTAAGATGCGTGAAGCTTAATTCGTTTCTAATCGCTCAGCTCAAAACTTCCAATAATCTTATATTTTTCACTGCTTGGCTGGAGCTGGCTTTCCATAACTTCTATGCTTTTCGCCTTAAATCTCATATTTTTCAAAGCAATGTTTGTCTGTTTTCCTTTGAGCTGATTTCCTCTGGCGCGCGCCAGAGTGATGTGTGGCTTGAATTCCCGATCTTTTGTTTCAAATCCGTAAAGCTTGAGGTTTTCGTTCAGCGCGCGATTTAATTTCATTATATTGGCATCAACGCAAACCGTCGCCCAAAACATTCGGGCTTGAACCGGATCCGGGCCCAAAACTATTCTTTCCAAGCGGATATCAAATGAATTGATTTCTGAAGCCGTTTTTTCCGCCGCCAGCAAAATTGAATCTAATTTTTTCCTATCCGCTTCTCCTAGAAAACTGATGGTTATGTGCAGTTTATAAAAATTCGTCCACCTTACGCGCAAATTTTTCCATCGTTTTTCATAGGCAAGAAGCTCTCTTTTAATCTCATCCGGCAGATTTATCGCTATAAAAATTTGTTTTTTCATATTTGCATTATAGCAGGTTGTTTTGGGTTTGACAAAAAAATTTTATTTTTTCTTGCCTCAAAAAACAGAAGTGGTAGAATATAAACAGGATTGTTAAATTGCTACATTGTTGTATTGCTGTATTGTTTATATGTTTAAATGCTTATATGAAAGAATCCTACTTATACAAAAAACTTGAAAACAAAAAAGTCCGATGCCAAACTTGCGCGCAGAGGTGTTTTATATCTCCTGATAATTATGGCGTTTGCGGAGTAAGGAAAAATATAGGCGGCAAGTTATACGCGCTTAATTACGGAAAAGCGATTTCGGAAAGCATAGATCCGATTGAGAAAAAGCCGCTGTTTCATTATTCGCCGGGAACTCATACTTTATCCGTTGCGACCGTAGGTTGTAATTTAAGATGCGGAAATTGCCAGAATTGGCAGATATCGCAACTGGTAAAGACCGACAAAAAACTATTGGGTGTCGGACAAAATTTATCTCCTAAAGAAATTGTAAATGATGCGGTGA
>Ga0180732_1000542_pt1 | contig 31274 bp, 60 predicted proteins | sample KR11_01MetaG_FD_148674 | JGI IMG/M metagenome (GOLD analysis project Ga0180732, IMG submission 148674) | Groundwater microbial communities from the Olkiluoto Island deep subsurface site, Finland - KR11_0.1 MetaG | ecosystem: Environmental > Aquatic > Deep subsurface > Groundwater | place... | reverse complement strand
GGCGCGGGAACACTCAATCATACTCAGTCTATAAAGATCATGGGTGAGACAGTGACTGCCCTTGCGTTTGCAAATCCTCTAAACGTCAACATGGCGGTGGGCGGGATATTCACGACCACAGCCAACGGCGACTCCACGATCAACGCGGCCGGGGGCATAGCAAACAAGAGAGCTACTTTTGTATTGACAGGCGACGCGGCAGGCGGCAGGGTGATGACGTTCGGCGCGGGATTCACGGCGTTTGACACGCTAATACTTTCAGCCAGCGCAAAGAGCGCGATCTCGTTCATATATGACGGCGCGGCATGGGTAGAGGTGTCAAGATCGCCGCAGATGCCTGTCTATATATGGAAATAATAGATTGAAAAATTCTGTGGAAATCAATGGAAAGAAGAAAATGATAATCCCTATTGACGCAGATTGCTTTTATGAAACTCGGAATATGTATGCGGGACAGTATGAGATACGGCTACATTTTTTAGATAAGAGGGGCACACAACAGGACGTATTAACATATTTTCCACAAGAGCCGGAACAGGGCGCGGTGCTGGCGCGTCTTGACAATATAAAGACTGCTTATAATGCCCCTGTCGTAGCAATCCCTCCAGAGATACGGCTTTCAGATTACTCCCCAAAATACATACACGATCTTATGGAAGGCAAAATAATTACAGAGGAAACGACTTGGGAAGAGTTATTATTCAACGGAAGCACGGGAACTGGTTTGCCTACCGAAGAAGGAAAAATTAGATGAACCTTGCTATTTTGTCTATAATCAGGGACGCTATAACTGTCGGATCTCCATTCACAGCTACAGTCTCTGGTGACTGGAACGATGGCGCGACGTGGGGGAACGCCTCGCCGGGGGTAAAGGGCACGGACTGGCCGGGGCTGGCTAATGACGTTGCCACGATAAACGCGGGTGTTGTCGTGAAATACAACGTCAGTGAGGCCAATGAGCTTGGCGCGGGGAATAACAACGGCACGATGTGGTTTCCCCTCAACCAGTCAACAAAGCTCGCATTTGGGAACGTAGATTTTACGCTTGGCGCAACAAGTCAGATGATTACATCCTCTGACGGCACGATAGGCAATATCGGCAATGTGGACGCGGCCTTCACCTGTGAGACTACTTTTAATCCTGCTGGCGATAACACAAAGGGTATTATTGTTACAGACGGCGCATACGTTGACATGCGCGGCGATAGCGCATTGTATGGCGGAACTCACGGCACAACGCTATTCGCGAACTGGAACGCGGGGCAGACGTTCACCGCGGCAGGAGCCGCTCCACTGGCATGGCCGATCAACGGCAGTTTCACAATAGCGAGAAATACGGGAACGGGTGTTGCGACTGTCTTGAAATACACTATTGCGGCGGTTGCGCCCAACGGCCCGAATACCGACATAACGATAAACGAAGCGGCGCCAGGCATTGCATTTGTCGCGGGCGGTAATATTGAGCTAGAAAATAGAAACCTAATGCTATATAAGGCAGGCGCGCTAAATCCCGGCATGGCGACAGTATATGGTAATCGTCCAAGAGTGGATGATAACCATGTAACTGGCACGGTCAAATGGACTGACGCACAGTTCACTGGATTCTATGAATACAACGGCGGATCGCTCTGCACCGGCGGAACATTTGAATTTACAAACGTGGTGTTCAGGAATGGCTACCGCATGGCTTCTATTAGCTTCGCGATATTCAGCTATTGCGATTCATACAGCAACGAGTATGACGGATATGCCGTCCTTGCATCATGCACATTCACAAACTGTAATTCTTGCCATACCGGGGCAGGATGGGATATTGTAGTTTCATGCGTTCTAACCAACTGTAACTCATACGGCATGGACTTTGACGGCTTTTACGGCGCGACATCCTGCATATTCGCAAATTGCAACGCTTATAGCATTGATTACAATTCATTCTCACAACTGACATTATGCGACTTAACGAATTGCAATGCCTATAACGGGCCGCGCAACGGATTCGTCCAGCTAATTTCCTGCGGTCTAACCAACTGCAATTCTTATAATTTGGCTTACGCCTATATCGGGATAACATCATGCACATTCACAAACTGCACCTCACACGATAACACAGGGAGCGGTTGCGAAAGCGTATTGCTATCTGTCTTTATAAATTTTGTTTCATATAACAACGCCATTGCTTTCGCGACCGTCGCGCAATGTGAGATAATCGAGGGCTCCATCGGTTGGGATGGCGCAATATCAGCACCGAACACGGTAGATTTCCAACTACCAAGCGAGGTTCGGGCGCGCGGCGTCAAGGCACCACTGGCGGGCTATGTGTTTGCTGATAGAGATACTCCCGGCCGCCTGGGCGGTATTATTTGTGACGACTACGATCAGACCGTGGACGCATGGAGATTTTATGGCGCGTTCAGCACGCAGACGAAGGTTGCTAATCCAGCAGGAGGCGGATTTATGAGCAGGGATGGGTATTGCGTCAGAGTAGAGCCGCTGAGCAATATCTCAGCAACCAACAACGCAAGAATGCTTGGCGGATTCCTGAGGAGTCAGGAAGAGGGCTTGGCGATAGAGCTACCAGCGCGGCAATGCACGATAAAGGTCAAGGTGCGTCCCAGTGGGTGGGTAGGATTGCCAACAAACGTTCAGCTAAGAATAGGGCTGAAATACTATGCCGCGGCGACAACGGCCATGACAACGGTATATAGCGCGACAGCGGTTGCCGCGAATGATACGACTTATACATTTACGATAACAGTGACACCAAACAGGCGCGGGAAGGCATTTATATGGGGTGAATTGGCAGTTTACGAAGCCGCCGGCATCGTGTATTTTGATCCAACGGTGATTGTGGAGTAAATTATGAAATGGCTTTTGATGATCGGCGCGGCATTGCTTCTGCTGTATAAGGAGAAGCCAAAGCGAAGAGCGGTTGAGGCTGTGAGAATGTCTGGTCTTAGAAAGCGGCGCGCTAATCGGCTTTTCTATGTCTATAATGGAAAAACGGTCACAAGCGCGGAGCTTCTGGATGTGAAAGCTCTGGCACGGCAGGGACGGGGATCACTGTATGCGGTGTATGCAAAGTCAGCGGATCAGGCGCGGGAGTTTATAAGACAAGGAAGGGCAGAACGATACCGATAACTGGAGGGAAAAATGAAAAAGTTTTGGGCTTTTTTACAGGGGAAAAAGACTTCGATTGCTACTATCTCAGGCGCGATACTTGTCTATGCTCTGAATAATGGTGTAATAGACGCGAACACAGCGCAGTTAATCTCAGTTATCCTCGCGGGGCTTGGTCTATCTGCAAATATTGGCAACGCGATTGCGGCCAAAAAGGAGTGATATGTTCAAGCTACTGGACTATATAATTCTGCCAATAGCGAATTTTATAGCAAAGGGTATCATAAAGATTCTGTATTATATCACGGGGGCTTTTATTTTTAGGAAGATCAAGAAATAGAGGGATTATTATATGAGTATAGACATTGCTAAAGTAGCTAAATTTGTAGATAAAGAAGAGTACATTGCTAAGGGCGTTTTGTATAATAATGAAATAAAGCATTACCGCTGTGGGTTCTGTTTTAAGCCATTTGAGAGATACGCTCAGGTTGTCGGGCATCTTTCGGTTTGTGAGGACAGACAGATCCAAATGGGAGTTTACCGAACTCACAAATTTTAAGGAAGCGTTAATATGTCTTGTAAATGCAAAATGGGCGCGCTGGGGATCGCCCCTGTTGTGGTCGCGGCGATAATAAGCGCGATTGTATCAGGCGTGAGTATGGGGCTCAGCTATTGGTCTGCTGTTAAAGCCGCGAAAGAACAGCTAAAAATCCAAGAGGCTCTCCAAGAGGATCAGATAGAGGCAATCGCCACGGCAATGGCAAATCAATATCCTGTTCTAGGTTATAGCGACTGGTATTATCTCATTGACTACGAATTCCGAACTGGGTACGTTCCGCCATCAAACATCCCGCCAGCAAACGGGGATCAGACTAACAATGGGACAACGCCCAAAACTGACTATACAAGCTACTTGTGGATCGGGGCTTTTGCTATATTGGCGTTTGCGCTTGTGAGAGGAAAATGACATGATAACCGCCGCGTACGCTGGAGACAAAATTTGTGAAATCTGGATGCAACAGGGGGACAGGATGACGCTTTCCGCGCCTTCTGGGATCAAGATATGCGTTCCGAAACCTACGGAAGTTGACGCCATTATCGGCTATATATCTGTTGGTCACAACATGGATAATGCTTATGAGATGGTTGCAAATAGCCCCGCTTTTAGCACCTCGCCAACCGTCAGGACATGCCATCCACCAGCAGAATTAGCTTATTGCGTTGAGGGGATATATAAGACGCGGGGTAGAGACGGCGGGCGGAGAATTGTTGACAATACTATCTGCACGGACTTTTATAACTGCTTAGCAGAAGTTGACGCGGGACTATACTATACGCATGTTAAGCGGGCTATGATGGCGGACGGGGTATTCGTGCCTTCGGAAGCTGAGAAAGCCTGCATTGTCAACTACGTTATGTCAATCAAGGCGGATCTGCAGGAAGCATATAGCCATTGTTGCTTAGGCAACGTCAACATATTCCCATGGTGGCCGGAAGCGGAAGATTTCATCCTAACGGGAATAATAAACACGCGTGATGACCTTTACAATCTGATCAAGATGTCATATAATGCTTATGTGGCTGGTAAAGTTATAAATCCACTGAAAGAAGAACCGCCAGACGATGAAACACCAACAGATGGGACGCCCGCGAATGGCGATCAAGCCGCAGATGGGACGCCCGCGAATGGCGATCAAGCCGCGTTGGGGTCAAATACTTTGTGGTATATCGCGGCGGGGGTCGTGGCCGGTTTGTTATTGATGGGCAGGGGAAAATGAAAACAAAAAGACGCAAAAGATGTTCTTTGGGGTACGAAGGTCCGCGATATCGCACTTGACAACGTGACAAGGCTATGATAATATAAAGATGTGCTTTCACACCATTTAAGTTAAACAAGCATTTTAGAAAAGCAGCGGCTTGCTAACCGTTGTCCTGAATAGTGATTAAGGGCATACCATCTTGTGCCCTTATTCCTATTCGTAAGATGGGGGGAAAATGAAAAAGATTTCTGACCTTCCAAAACAAATTCAAACTGAAAAAAATTCAACCGCTATTTTCGCGCCTATTCGCGCCCGGAGGGATCACCATGTTTGAAATGCCCACAGGAACAATAATACCGAATGAGTTTTTTAACATTGACCTGAAGCAACTTTCCACAATCGAATATAAGATCATGGCGTTTATAATGTTTAACGCAATGAATAATGAGCATTATACAGCCGTGATTTCAAACCAAGATTTTGCAAAAGCTACAAACATCTCAATCCGATCAATCCAGAGAGCTACAAAGTCTCTGGAAAGGAAAAACAGAATAATGGCTTATATCTTATGTCAGAAATGTCACTCTGTTAAAAGTGACTGTAATGCAACTTGTGCCTGTGGAGAGACAGACTCCATTAAAGCATATAAACTAAGGATGGCTAAGGATGGCAAAAATCAATAGGCTTACTTGGACACAAGCCCCGAATGAGTTTTTTGATGATACGAAGGATCTAAGCAATGCGGAATTCAGAGTTTTAGGTCAGATTGTTAGGAAAACTATGGGCTGGCATAATGAGTGGGATTTTATATCGCTCAATGAAATAAGACAAAAGACAAATCTCTCAATACCAGCCATTATAAAAGCAACCAAGAAGTTAAAAGAGGATGGATGGATATTAATAGCTTATGGGTGCTCAAAATGCAATTTGTTTGTAGAGGATTGTAAGTTTGACTTTAAGTGCCCGCGATGCGGCACAGAGCAAAAGCCGAACAAATATTATTGCGTTGATATAGAGGGAGAGGATATGTTTGAATATCTAAAAAAGAAATTAGAATTTGTGGAATTTCCAGAAGAAAAAAAAGTAAAACCAGAGGAAAACAACGCCCCCCCCCATGACACAATTACAGAGGATACTAAACTGAGTTTAGTAGGGGGTAGTAAACTGAGTTTAGTATCCCCCCCTCGCGAAGAGGTTGAAAATATTAGAGCGGCGGGCAGTTTTTCAGTGCCTAAAGAAATAGGATCTAAAGAAAAGGATCCGGAAGCCAAAAGTACGTCTATTGTACATAGTAAGAAGGATGGCGCAGAGAAAAAATCGGCGGCTGGCTTTTTTTTAAATGGCTCTTTAGAGAAAAAGAAAAAACAAAACGCAGAAATGGATTACGAAACTTTGAAACAACTTGACGAAAATTCTCGGCAGGCTATTTTATTGCGCCTGCCCGAAAATCGCAGACAGGAACTTTTGCAAAGATTGGAGGCGGAAAATGTCAATAATGTCACTTCCTGAGATGGTAACAAGGCTACAAAAATTCATTCAGCAGTATTTTAACGCGACCGCGGTCCTTGGCTACGAGGACGCAAAAGTCATTTTAGAGGACGGCGGGATCAATTTAGAGCGCGTGGAAAAAATTATCGGCACGATGCCGAAAATCGCGAAGGATGGAAAAATTCCGGGCGTTGGGATGATCCGAACTTACGTGAAAAATGATTACGGCGTGCAGGGGGAAGTCAAGACGGACAAATATACTCAGAGGCAGTACTGGAAAGACCCAGAGACAGGCTTAGAATGGCCGATCAATGTTGGAAAGAACGGGAAAGAGTATATAGCGTTTGGTCAAATTAGGAACTGGATAGATACGAGGGGCTTGAAACCGATCAAGGATTTTGATGCGGGAAACGTGGAACACAGGAAACAACAACTTGACGAATTGTTTGAAACTGGAAAAATTAATGAAAACGATCATGAATTCGGCTTGAAAGGCTTGGAATTGGTATTTAAATTCTTACCAAAAGAGCCAGAGGAACAAAAAGACATTCCTTTCTAACACAATTTGCATATTCAGCCAGTCATATTTGACCTGTACCGAAATGGGGGGTATAAGTAGTGCGGGGCATTTAAAAGAAAATTGAGGGGATAGCAAAGATTTATTTTTTGCATACTAAAAACAGGAGGCGCGAGGTGGAAAAACCAAAAATCTGGATCAAGTACACCGACAATGAAAAAAATCCGTTTTTGGGATGGAGTATTCCGGACGAAAAATGTTTTATCCGTTTTAAGAATGGGAAAGACGATGAAACTGAAAAATGTCCTGTCTGTGGAAAACCAGTTAAAAGCGGTTGGAACGATCTCACGATGAACGAAGTTTATCACGAGGATTGTGTTGAAGTAGTGGAGAGACCTGAGAAGGAGGGATGAATGGGAGATTACGGATAGGTGTTATGCAGGAAAAGACTCTAACGGTAATGATGTCAGAAGTCTCGAAACACGCGTCAGAATAGAGAACACGAAATAGCATCTCTTTTTTTGCCCGTTGGTGTAAATACTTAACGGGCGTTTGTGTTTTCAGAAAAGTCAACGCAATATATGATTTTATTCTGACAAAAAGGTTAAGCATTGCGCCAACAACGAGATAAAAAACTATCAGTGTTAAATATGCTACTCATGGGTTCTGCGGTGTGGCATATCAGGACGGTTGCGTTTCCTGTATAACCCATGTAAAGAACCCACAACCAAAGCAACACTGGCAAAAGCCATATACGGTTGTGATACGTTCAGCGGGGAGATCGTTGAACTCCCCGACTCTAAAGCGAGGAGGTAATAACATGATACTGGGTTACGTGAGGGTCTCAAGGGCTGATCTGGACGTGAAGAACCAGCGGCATGAGATACTTGAATACGCAAATAAGAACAATCTCCACGTGGACGAATGGATCGAAATTGAGATCAGCTCGCGCAAGACCAGACAGCAGAGGCGCGTTGACGAATTTCTGTCGCGCCTTCAGGCCGGGGACAGCCTGATAGTCTCTGAGCTTTCGAGGATCGGAAGGTCAACATCGGAAGTTATAAACATAGTCAACGAGCTCATAGAAAACGGCGTGAGGCTTGTCGCAATAAAGCAAAACCTCAACGTTATGAATAGCATGGATATGACCAGCAAGATCGTTGTCACAATGTTTTCGCTATTTGCAGAGCTCGAACGCGACATCATATCACAGAGGACAAAGACCGCGCTTGCCAACCTGAAAGCAAGCGGGCGGAAACTTGGAAAGCCGAAGGGAACGATCCAGAGCTCAAAGCTGGATCAGCACAGAGAAAAGATCGTTGAGATGCTCAACTATGGCGTTCCGAAGAAGCGGATCGCCGCACTTTTCAACACGTCAAGACCGTGCCTCTATGACTACATCAAGAAAAGGGGGATCAAATAGCCTCTCTTTTCCCTATTAAAATATTCTCTTGACAATCAGAGAAATCGCGCGTACAATGTAGGGTAGGCGGATCTTCTTGATTGCCGCCCTAAACAGAAAAAATTGTCTAAATTTTCTAGAAAAGCCAGAAACTAACCCTTTCTGGCTTTCTCTGTTCCACCTCTCGCAAGCCAACACCAAAAACGTCAACTTTCTGACACAAAAATTATTTTCACTTTTTCCTTGACTTATTATCTGCTTTCTGCTATACTTAGTATAGAAATTGATAGCGCAAAGTTGAATAAGGCATAAATTGAGCAAACTGCTCAAGCAGGTAAGAATGATTTATACACGCTTTGGCTCAAAGGTCAAGGTGCTGTGTGGGGACTTGGAAAAAGGCACGGTTGACATTGAGCGCGTCTCTGATCGTAGAACACTCCGTACATTCATTTGCGAGCTGCGCGCCGCCAAGGGCGCGGTCGAAATTGAGACGGCGATTAAAAAGGGGAGGGAAGTGTCCAAAATGAAAGGGGAAATAATGTTATCAAAAGAACGAGTTAGGCAAAAGTATTTGGCTATATGGAGAGCGGAGGTAACTAAGAGACAAGAGAAATCCGAATTGGAAGAGGCAGACCGCCTGCGAAGGAATAAAGATGCTTTAGACAAGGCGGGCTTCGAGTGGTATGAGAACAACCCTTGCCACATGGTCAACATTATCCACAAAGGGATGACTGTTAAGGTATGCGATCAGGACAGCAGGTGCATTGTGACGATGCACCGCATTGTTGACGATGCCGAGTTACATCTTATCGAGCAATACGAATCCCTACGTACGGGTGAAGAGCTCGAAGATGAGACAGATGCATATTATTACCACAAAGAAGTACTAGAAGGCAATATCACTGAGAATGCGGAGAAGGTCAAAGCATTGATCGAGGATCGCACTTGGTTTAAGGAGGATTCTGATGAAGCTCGCGATTGAGGACGCGGTTATAACCGCGACGTGGATCGGGTACAACAAATACTATGAGTCTGACAAGCTAACCGTAGGAAAGATTGACGAAGATTACTGGTTTTCGCTTCACGACTTGGGGTATTCAGAATGAAAAACCACAAACCAAAAGTCACTAAGCGAATCCTCTGCTGGCTCTGCTACAGCACAGTTGAGTCAACTGACCTTGACTTAGCTGTCCTCTGCGGCTGGTCGGCACATAGTCAGGCGTTTCAGTCAACACAGACACCGTTTCAGGTCGGCTTGTGTCCTGTGTGCAACGCGAATATGGAAACTTTCTTTGACCGTCTATGGGGTAGTGGTCAATTAGCGGTAGCATTTGCAAAAATGCTTTTATTGACGGAGGGAAATTAGGAGGTGATACTATGGCAGTTGAAAGGTTTATGGTGTCTATGGCAGAGCAGTTTGTAGCGGAAATGGTGCAAATAATGAGAAAGCGAGGTATCCTTGCGAAGTCTGAGCTTATCAGATTGCTTGTCCACGAGGAATTCAACCGCGCGATAATCCCCGAAAAGAAGGAGGAATCAAAAGATGGGTGAGGCAATTTTCATCACAGTAATTACGATAGCTTGGGTTATTGGGGCTATGTGGTATGGTGACAGGATTTTGAGGGGGTGACAACGTGGCAAAAGTGAAAAGGTTCAAAGTAAAAGAATGGCCTGGAAATCGGCTTTTCGCCTTAGTGCAGAATATCTACATTTACGAGGATGGTGATATTGAGTTTGTTTTTGAGAGCGGCGCGGTCCGTATCAAAGATTGATAAAATCAGCAAGAAGGAGGCTTGAGATGAAAAACACAAGGTATGACTTCGTAACATGCTGTCGTGATTGCCCATTCCGCGCATTTAAGCTCTATTTTGCTGACTTCTGCACGGACACGGGCAACGATATTAAAGATGAGGACAAAGTAGCGTCAGATTGTCCTCTTAGGCACAGGGAAATAAACGTGTCATTGAAGGAGGTATCTAGTGACAGTTAGAGAGCTAGTCGCATTTCTGAAATTTTGCGATCCCAATGCCGTTGTCCTCGTGGACGGTTATGAGGGCGGCATGGAATATCTAAGAAAAGGACAGATTGAGTATTTGAAATTTAGAGAGGACGAAGATATCCCCGGTGATTGCTCTGGGAACTTAAAAGAGATAGGGGCTTGGGATAGTGACTACGACAGGGATAATGCCTTCATGGGTATTGTTTTTCATAGAAAGCGAGGTCTTTGATATGAAGATAATTAGCTTCGCATGGACAACTAACGCTTTTCTTGCTGGCAATAAAACGGAGACGCGCCGCGATTGGGACGACAAATATGCAAGGTCATTCCACAAGGGCGATATTGTTCAGGCTTACGACAAAAACCCGCGCGCTGGCGGAAAGCTAATCGGGTTTATAAGGCTCACCGAGGATCCATTCAAGCAATGGCTTCACGATATGACTGACGCGGACGAAATAGCAGAGGGTCACTTGTGGGGGTCCGCGGAGAAGTATCGCGAGGCTATGGGCAAGGATCGGCAGGTCTGGGTTATAAAGTTTGAAAACGCTACTGAAGGGGTAAGAATAAAACAGGAAACAGAACTGATGAAGGTCATTTTAGGAAACAGACTTTTCGGAGGAGGAAAGTGAAATGAAACTACACTGGAACGGTGACAAAGCAGCGATGGCAGATAAAGAAAGTGAGGACAAATAACATGGATCACAGTTCAGCAAGCCAAATAAACATGTACTTGCGCTGTTCGGCACAGTACGCATTCCGCTACTTGGACGGGCTCAAATGCCCGCCCGGAAGCGCGCTCACTTTGGGATCGTCCTTTCATTCCGCTGTGGGTGGAAACTATGCCCAGAAGGTGGAATCCAAAGTTGACCTTCCTGTTGCTGATGTTTGCGACTTATTCTCCACACAATGGGAAGCGGCGAAGCATGAGACAGCGTTCTATCCTGATGAAGATCCGGGCGAAATCAAGGACAGCGGCATCATGCTTCTGAGGGAATATCAGACCGTTCTAGCCCCAAACGTTCAGCCCGCCTTTGCTGAGAGCAAATTTGAGCTCTCATTCAAGAATATTGAGGAAAAGTTTGTCGGCTACGTTGACCTCGTGGATGAGCATGGGATCATCAGGGAGACAAAGACCGCATCAAAAAACCCGGGGCTGGGCGTATTGCCCGACCATAAGCTACAAGTCATTAGCTATGCAACGGGCTATAGAGTGACACATAAAGAGCCAGAAAGAAACGTCTTTGTTGACTATTGCATCAAGAAAAAGAAGCCTGAAATAACGTCGTACTCGGTCAAAGTCTATGATACCGACATTGACTACTTCTTAGGTATGGTGATGCTGGTTCTGGACGGCATCAAAAAGGGTGTTGCCATACCGAATAGGGCTTCCAATTTATGCTCATATCGCTGGTGTGGTTATGCCGCATTATGCGAAAAGAAATATGGCGGAATTGTAAGAAAGGGGAAGGTGGACTGATATGAGCTACATGCTCTATTTAGAGGCATACAGTAAGTTGGTTACGAAGGATGGTCAATTTCTCTTTAAGAAAGATGAGCCAGTGACGAAGGAACAGATCGATTATATGTTGGGTGACCATGATGAGGTCTGTATTGAGGGCAAGATTTGTATCGGCGCGGGCAGAGCTTATCATTACATTTTAGAATGGATCAAGGGGAAAGAGGGCTTTATATTTGAAAGTGATGAGTACATATATGCTGTCCCTGATGATATGATCTGCCTGTTGATGGGTGCATGGCGCGATTGGCACAAAGCAGATCCACGGCCGGGATGGAAACGGTCAACAATAAAGGACTTCATCAAATGTCAACAATATTGGGCAATAATATTGATACGAATTTACTAGGGCGGTTAGGAAAGGGAAGGTGGAATAAATGATAGACGTTTGCTTGACTATCGTCTTTGTTATGCTATTCATTGTAGTAGCGTCAACCGTCCTGCTTGTTATCTCTGGCAAGCTCTGGTTTGTTTGGATCATTATTGCAAGTGCGTTGTGTTGTCTCTTTGCTGTAATTATCGGTCTCATAATTCAGGATCGGAATATGATTTATCCTGTCTCATTGAGCATATTTAGTTTTTATGTTTATTGCGTGGTTAGAGGTAATAAGAAAAGGAAGGTGACAAAATGACAAAAGCAGAGCTAATTCAGGCAATTAAAGATTATCCTGACGACATGCAAGTGTTGGTCAAGCCTGCGCTTGTAAATGGGTACTACGAGATCACAGGCGTTGATGACCTGTATATTGACACAGTGACGCACAAAACGTCAAAGCTGATCCGTGATCTGAACAGGGGCATAAACAACAGAACTTATGCTATTGTGGCGAGGGCGATAATTAAGTTTTAGGGAGTCAAACAAGATGACGGACAAACAAAAGACGATAACCGAACTCTGGTGGGAAAGCCTAGACAGGATGGAGAAAACGCAAGCCTCAATCCTGAAAGCGCAAAAAGAGCTTTTGGATCGGTATGCTGAGACGAACAAAGTCATACAGACGATGGCTAATTGTTTGGCTAATATCAGTGAATGTTTAACAGAAATTGCGGGGAAGGAAGAAAATCCTAGCGGGTTTAATACCAGCCTAAAGGAGAATAATGAGCGGGTTATGAGATGGATTGGATCGCAAGAGCAGGAATTCAAAAGATATAAGGCATGGGAGGCAAAGCAAAATGGAAAAAGCACAGGTTGAAGGTCTAAAGTTAGAGGACAAGCAGGCGGAAGTGGAAAAAGAGGAAGCTCTTGACGAAGTGTGGAAGATCGTTGACATCCAACTTAGTCAGGAGATAGGGGATCAGCTTAGGGGAATATTTGATCCCGTTGGGATATACAACTTCCCGAAGCGGTCAACGGGTGGAAGTCTGTCCATGCCTGAATGTGACCTCATAAAGTGTCCATATAAGGGCAAGGATCCACACATTCATATTATCGGTGTGGGGATCCAAGGTGCGCTCAGGGCTATGCGCGCCTATGGCAGGCTTAGAATACATGCTGACGAACCTGATATAAAGCCGAAGGGCGAGACGCAGTACTGGGTTGCTCAGGTTAGTGGCGTGGACAGGCACAATCAGAATGAGATAAACAGGTATTTCTTTCAGCCAGTCAAGCGGAAGGTTGGAAATACCTTTGTGGATGATGACCAAGCCCCTCATATCGCCCAGAGCAAGTGTATGAGGAACGTGATACTTGCGCTAATACCCGGCGATTTAGTTTCAAAATGGGTTGAGGACTATAAGGCGGGCAAAAAGCCCTTTGATCCAAAGCACGTCAAGGAGTTTGTGACAGAGGAAAAGCCCGCGCCACTTGCGGAAAAGCCAAAGAACGGAACACAGCCCCCACCAGCCGCGGATCTGGAATCTGAAAACCTTTTCGGAGAGGATGAAAACGGGATCCCTTCTGAGTTTGGAGAGCAAAGGGATGAATGGCTAAAGCACATTAAGGAGATCACGAACATAAAGCATCTTGTTAATTGGGGCACGAAGAACAAATACGATATTGAGGTAAGCCCCTATTATCAGGACATTGTAATAGCATATAAGGCAAGGTTGAAGGAACTTAAACCGTGAGGGATAAGATCATGTATAAATACAAGATCGGGTATGACAGTCCAGAGGAATCTTGCTATATTGAATTAGAGCATGAGCAACTATTCACACAGCAACAGATAACAGAGATGATCGGAGACGCCATTAAGGACATAACCAGCAGAGACCAAAAGCCTCGCGATGAATACAACCAAAATTTTGAGCACTTATTTTCCTGGCATGATGGCATCCCTGCATATCTCATACAGCAAAAGGGGTTCAAGCAAATCACATATGATATGACTTGGTATGTTTTCGGTTGGGCTTCTGTGTTTGAGGAGGGAGATTGGGGCACATATCGGACAGAACGCGATCTACTTGACGACCTTCGGGAATATTTAACTAAACAGTGAGGGCGCGAGCCCTCACACAGCGAGGTGAATCATGGCGAAGTGGCTGATGAAAATTGAAGCAAAAGGAAAATACCAACGGGACGTATACATAAACTTAGACATGGTGGTATTTGCATACGTGGACGATGTATATTTTTCTGGGGATAACATGATAGCACAAGATGGGAAATGGTTTGTCCTGCTAAGGTGCGTGTGTGATGTTGGCGATCACGGATCGCGACCGCATACGAGCACTTATTGTTATAAAACCTGCGACACGAAAGAGGAAGCAGAGGCAGTTTTGAGAGAGCTACTTGGAATATTTCCAGAAGGAGGCAAGCAATGAAACTCGATTTTTCTAGGGTGGTGGCTGATGTTGGCGCGGCGTGCCAAAAAGTACAGGACACTGTTGCGGATTATACAAACGAGACTGGCACAATACTTGATGTGGAGGAGGCGTTTAGAGAGCTTGAATTTCTGGCGAGGGATAATGCTGATTTGTGTATCAAATTCATAAAGGAGAAATACGATGCTAGGCGAAAGACAGTCTCTATTGAAAGAGTGGCTTGAAGTTGACTCAAATCCAGGTTTGCCAAAAGAGCTAAGGATCATAAGGCTCTGGGCGATAGCACAGATGGATTATAGAGGCGAAGTTGGCGAATTGGCTTTAGACGCGCTAAGAGAGCTCGTGGGAGGCACGGAGGCACTAACGGCGTTGATGTTTATAACAGGCTGGCTTCAAGGCGGTAAGATGACAGATCAAAAGCTCTTTGAACTCGTATCTGGAAAGCCTGGCATGGTCTGAAAGCGAGGTGACATAATGTTCTTTATCGCCTTCGTTCTTTGCACTTGCGCGGTTGCGCTGATGATCATTGATATAGTTTTTTTAGTGATAGCGAATATGGTGTTGCCATTGCATATAACTGTTCCAATTAGTGACATTATCCACATTCTAATAAACATTTTGGGATGCGGCGGTCTGGCATGTTTTGTTATCTTTCTAATATCATCATGTATCACTGAGTTTGCAACAGGAGGTTAAAATGTTTTCGGCTGGTATCGTTCTATTATTCTGTGCGCTTTTGTTGGGCATTGTCTATGTTATTGCTAAGTCAATGGGGCTTAAGGTGAAGGACGTATCCATTGTTTTCAAGGTTGGTGCGCTTATTTTCTTTATGTTTGGCACGGTATTTATTTTCTGCGCCCTAGCTGTGCCATACTTGACAAAACTGATCGGAGGTTGAAAATGCAATGGTATGAGCATTTCATGGGTATTTGCGCTATTTTCGTTGGCTGTTGTGAATGGCTTACATTCTTGATTATTTACAGTTTGTCCAGAATGGACACTCCAAAGAGCAAGGGGCTTATTCCTGCTTATCACCAGAGGAAACATATATGTCTATTTGCAAGCCCTAGCGTTCATTTCTATGGAAAGGATGTTACTGTCTTTATATGCTGGTGGGACTTAAGGGCAAGGCAAAATGACGGCAAGAGGCATTGGTTTTGCTATGAATACAGTGTCAATACAAATGATTATATACGAAAGTCAGGAAATACATACTTACGTTTCATGTTTCTTAGTGTTGGCTATGTATCATTTGAAAGGAGAGTAGCTAAATGCTCAGACTAAAGGCGTTCAAATTCAAGAGCTATGAGCAGGCGGAGGGTTTTGTCAAATTCCTGAGAAGCAGGGAAATTTCCCACTTGATCAACATAAAGCCCTATGGCAAAACGATTGTCTATGTTTCACGTACTGATGTCAGGAGTCATAAGCTAAAAGCGCGGTATAGGTATTTTAGATCTGTGAAAGAAAAGGTGGATCATTCAGATTTTGTCAATTTTTTTGCCAATGAATTAAAAACTTTTGATAAGGAATCGAGGCGGCAGAAGAAACGCTCAAAAAATCTTCTTGATTAAATACCCTATGACCGCCCCGATTATCAAAGGCGCGACAGGTGAGCACACGTCAGGCGCGAATACCTGTCTGCACCTGTCCGTTCCCATGACTTGCTTGCAGGCATCATAAGACACCAAGAGCCCCTCGACCGCGCTTGACGCGCCTGCGCTTATCTTTTGCCTGCATGTAGCCTGATCAACTGATGCTTGGCAGGCATCATATCCAATCAAAAAACTGCTTGTAAGGTTCATTATGCAAATCTCCTTCTTAGTCTTTATATGTTCCTGTAACTTTCCGTATTACGTTCACACTAACGCCGGACTCCAACAGCGTTCTGAAATCATAAGGCACTTTCCCGCCTGTGTTATAAGCCCTATATATATCTTTTCGTATTTTCTTCTTAACATCTTGGATATGCTTTTCATCTAGCCGTTTTGTCTCCTCTGGATCCCATTCCTTGCTTTCGACAACAGACTTTCTAGCTATTCGAGGCTTCGCTTTCGGCTTAAAGAAAAGCTGTAACTGCTCTTGCCCCAACCCTCTTAGCCTGCCGAATAGCGTTAATTGTCCTGCTTTCTTTGGAGCTAATTCTGGGTAATCCTTCAAGACTTCATAGGGAACTTTCTTTCCTTGCGCCAGAGCCTCTTTTATTAGCATTTCATGCCTCTCGTCATATTTCCAGAATTTATCCTGCCATGCCTTCTCGATGAGCCTTTCATCAATTCCCTTTTCGTAAGTGTCTGCGATGCTTCTTACTCTATCAGCAATTACTTTCTTTTCTTGTTCATCAAGTTTGTCCGCCATCTGCCGCATACGTTCAAGCCTATTCTCTTTCCTTGTGAATGACCAATCGTCAATCTTGGCGCGCGACGGAAGCGGTGCTCTCAAGTTTGCTTTCGTCCAGCCCTTGATCCAAGCGTCAAATATCTTATCTCCGCCTTGCCCTATTTGCAGGTCTTTTTGTAGTGTCATAACTTTTTTATCCAGAAATGGGATCGCTTTCTTGCCTGCTTCAAATGCCTCTTCCCCTAGCCTTTCAGCAATCTTCATTTTTTCGGATAGCTCAGGAGTGATCTTTGGCTCGGTTCGCCTAAATCCTAACCCCGCGAACTTCCCCTTAGTCTCATAATAGACATCCTCAGCATCCCGAATAAACTTATCCACGCTAAACCTTGATTTCCCCTTCGGTAATCGCTTCCTGACTTCCTTAGCTTTCCACATTTCGTCTAAGAGCTCGCTCTCTGGCATTTTCAATTCATCAGCCATCTCGTCAATGGTCAAGCCACTGGCGCGGTGATACTTCGTGGGTATATCGGCATATTCCTCTCTCAGAAAGCCTTTCTTGTGCGGCGCGATGCCCCCGCGTGAGATTATCTCACGATATAGGCGATTCGCATCGTCAACGGACTGGTTAGCCTCGTCAGCCAACATTCTGGCGATAGACTTTATTTCTGCTTCGCTTGGCGGTGAGGTTGGTTTTGCTTTCTCTGGTAGCCAAGTTTTAGGTGGTAATTCGGAACGGCAGGGGATCCGGCTTTCGCAGGTCGGTAGATATTTGATACACCGATTGACAAGACGACCGCGCTTGTCCTTGACCTTTGCATAAGTATTACAGGTTATCAGGTCTCCAGACAAACCCCTGATATTTGCAATGTTAAACTGTCCGCGTGCGTTTTCGCTTATCCTGTCTAAATCCTTTTTGGAAAATTGCCTAGTACCTCTTTTGGATTCCATAAATTTCCAATCATTGCCTATCTTTACATAGATATTTGTAAACGTGCCTCCGCCTAGATGTTCCTGCTTTTCGCCAAAAACAAGCCCGCTGTGCTCAAATATGTTGGTAATTCCTTTTTTCTCTGCGCTTGCCGTGCTAGGTTCTTTCTCTATCGAAGCCCCAACCACGTAAGTCTCCTTCAGGCACTTTTGGCTTTTGGTCTGGCAAGTAGGCTCATAGATAAAGCACCTGTGGATAGTCTTGCCTCTCTTGTCCTGCACTTCCTGATAAGCCGCGCAAGTGTTTAGCCTTCCTGATAATCCAGAAAGCCCACTCCGCGTCCCTGACAGCCGCGCCCTCTTTGGCTCCGGCATCAACAGTGTCAGCACCATCGCGCCGAAAATGATCGCCGCTGGCAACGCTGACGCCTTCACTATGTCCAGCACCGGCCCAAGTGCCTGCTCAACGGGCGACTTAGGCACTAATATGGCTGTGTTGTATGGATAAGGAAATTCTACGTCAAAGTAGTCATTCATCTTTTACCCCGCTTTGCTTTTCGCCTTACGCCAAAGAGTTGCATCTGCTCGCCTTTAGCATAGTGTGAGTAATCCCAACAATTTATTTTACCATCGGGTCTTACTTCGACAAAATTGTTTCCGCGCGGTAGGTCTGGTTCTGTGCGCGACAGTTTTACCCCGCTATAAGTAGCGTAAAGATAAAAGGGCACGCCTTCCCTAGATGCGTACCCAGACGCCGAGCGTACCGCGTCCTTCCAGCTTGCGCGATGATACGTTTTTGGTGTCTTTTTTAATAAAACAGGATCAAACTTTCCACATTGCCTTATATCATAGTTTTCCTTTTTCATTGTTACCTCGCTTTCAAAAAGATTTAACTCGTTATCCTCTCATCCTTGCCCGCGATATGCAAAGCCTTGTTTATTTCATCGTCTGACGCCTTAGCTAGTATCGCGTCAATCACCTGATCCTTGCGCGTCAAGGCGTGGACTAATATCAGCTTTAGCGTCATAATGTCATACGTTTTAGCTTTTTGGTAAAATTCCATCCGGTTCATTTTCTTCTCCATGCTGACATTTTATCATAAAGCTGGCTTAAAAGCAAAAAAATAATTTGACAAACAGAAAAATTTAATATAAAATAGAGATCGTAATTTTCAGAACAAGGAGGAGGGCTCCACAATCCCTCCAAAAATCTTATCTTTTTAACAAAAACATATATAATGATAGACGTATAAAAAATATTTTAGCGTTTCGAGGGCTATCGCGAAAAGCCCTCTTTACATCTTTAATCGGCTTTTCGCAGGTTTAAGATAATTGAGGGTATTTTATCATGTTTAAGAAAAAAGATGTAAAACGGGATGATTTTTTATGGATCGGGGAAGCCGCCCGCGTTCTAGGAATATCCAGAATGACCGTAATAAAAAGGATCAATGCGGGGCAGTTTAGAAATGTGCAAATCATAATGACTACAAATGGGCGGCAGTTTAACAAATATGACGTTTTCAGGATGGCTTTTCCGCAGGCAAACGATAATAAACTGGCAGAGCTTATGTTTGACTACAATGTGAATTACTTAGGTGCTAAAAGGGCGCGGCTTCGTAAAAAGAACAGGGGGAAGAAGAAATGAGTATTTTTGACAAGATCACAGGAAAGAAAAATAGCGGGGATCTGGAAGAATCTTTCTATGACATGATAGAAAAGCACAAGAAAGGTCCCGACAAGATCAGAATAGGAATTTTTAGAAAAGACGAAGGGGCAAACACGGTCCGCGGTCGTGGGTCTTTCGTAACAGAGATTCCTCTTAAAGAGTTTTTGAAAGAGACGAAGGATGGATCGTCTGTCAATGAGTATTTGAAGGACGAATACAAGAACGGTGGGCAATACACGATTGAATTTCGGGAAGCAGACGGCACAAAAAACATATTACTTAATGACTTCAAGTTTGCAATAGACGGCCCTCCCAAAACCTACGGCAATGGCTCTAATGGCGGTGGCGGGGATGTTACAAAAGCGGTTCTTGAGGGCTTCGTTGCCGCGATAGCCGCCAAAGATCAAATGATGATGCAGGTATTATCAACCGTTTTAGCAAAGGATGGCAACGGCGCGGTAAAAGAGATCATGGAACTCTATAAGTCACAACAGCAAATGACGATGGAACTTTTATTGAGTGGGCGCGACTCCGCGGACCCCCTTGACCAATTCCAAAAGTTTATCCAAATCCAACAGGCTTTACAGCCAAAGATCAACGAGGGCGACTCCACAAACGCCATGATAGCGCAGTTGGGCGCGCCGATTGTGGGCGCGCTCGCGTCAAAATGGTTCGGCGTTCCGCAGGCAGAGGCACAGCCTCTAGCGGAAGCCCCGTTGCCAAACCAACAGATTCAACCTCAACAAATACAGCAAATCCAACAGGCACGACAGCCTGAGATCATACAACCAGAGCCTCAGCCAAACCAACCTCAGTCATCAGACAACATCAGCCTGAGCGGAACGCCGCCGAAAGATAACCCCTTGCTCACCGATCAGGTTGATCAGTCTGATGAAGAGGAGAACCAGACGCATATTGCCTTTGAGGTGATGTGCCTCGCGCCATTCCAGAAAGCGATTGAGGATAAGGTTGAAGTAATCAAGCTGGCGGCATACTTAGCAAAGATGATTGAGGATATCTCAATCTGGACGCCTAATGATCCCCATCCAATGATCGCTGATCTATTCGGCGGCATCAGGGATATGGACGTTGCCAAAATGGACAGCGGATTCAATAGCTTTGCTAAGGACATAGGCATGGATGATGTGACAGCGAAAGCGGTCAAAGATGAACTCATAAAGCTATACAAGGACGCATTTACAGCTAAGACGGAGGAAGCGGAGAAATCTCCATAGGAGGTCTCATGGCTACACCACAGACTTGGTATTCCCAACGGAGACCAAGCATGTCAACCGTTCTCTCAAATGCAACTTTCCTATTCAATGAGGCAGATGGACTTCTGAGCTCTGGTTTTGTCACAGACTGGACACAGATGGGCTACTATCTGTCAACGCAGTTACCAGAGGAACAACGATTCTTTGAGATTGAAATAGATCAAGCCTGCCAGCTACTTGCCAACAAATACCCATACACAGAAAAACCAACATACATGAGCCAAGAGGACTACGATCAGACGATATATGTCGCTTGGCTATACACGCTCATGAACGGCATGGGATGGCGGGTCGTGCCCTTCGCTGTGTGCCCCTCCGGGCAGATTATGAACTCATACACAAAGAAATGTAGTGCCCCTATACCGAACGCGGTTGACGAAACGGTTGATACGCAGAAGGTCATAGACGAAACAGGCGGCGTTCAAAACATCGTGACAGGTGGGCTTCTCTCTGGAAATATGATCTATCTGGCAATAGCGGCTTTGGCACTTGTATTTTTCATAAGGAAAAAATGATGTGGCGAATTTTCAACATTCTGTATATTTCAATTCGGATGATACGCAAATTCAGGTTCCTCTTGCGAATGACGGGGACGGTCTTTTATCGTGGCAAGTCACCAAAAAGCCCGATTGGATAAACGTTGAGCCATCAGGCGGGTTTCTGAACGCTGGCGAGACAGTGGGGCTTATTCTGACGGTTTCTAGGCATGGTCTAGTTGGCGGAACATATAGAGAGGCGATCACGCTTACTACGAGTGACGGGACGGGCGGAATATATGTCACGATGATGGTCGGATCGTCAATAGGAAAGTATATCATTTTGGGGGCTTTGGCAGGATTGGCTTATTTGTATTTTACAAGGAGAAAATAGAATGGAAAAACGCTTGACGAAACCACAGGAAAAGCAGTTATTTTATAAGTGTAATACCGGAGATTTCTTGGTGCATCGTTGGGAGACTATCCGCGTCTTATTTGAGAAGGGATATGTCAAAGAAAATCCTAGAACTCGTTATATTGAGTGTACGCCCAAAGCAAAGGCATATCTTGACCGACATCACATGGATATAGATTTACGCGGTATTTGTGGATGCAAATAATACGGAGGCTAAAATGGCTAGAGCGGCAAACATGGCGAGATATTTTATAGGCAATGCTCCGGGCGGGATGGTATCGGTCAAAGGTGCTGATACCCTTGACGATAGGATCAGCATCGTCATGGACGAGATAGAGGACGGGAAGCGCGATAAGGACATTTCAATGCTGGTCTCAGACGTGCTGTCTGAAGTGCCTGAACGCGACTGGAAGGGCGAGGTTGAAGCGATATTCAACTTCGTGAGGGCAAACGTGAGGTACACGCGCGATCCTGCTGGCGTTGAGCTATTCCAGAAGCCTATCAGGACATTGCAGTACAGGCGCGGCGACTGTGACGATATGACAATGCTGTTAGGTGCAATGTTGCAGAACGCGGGCTACAATATCGTCCTGCGGGTCGTGGGAATGAGCAATAATCCAGAGCATATATACCTTTTGGCATTGATACCGCCCGGGGAAGATCAGCAATACATAGCACTGGATCCGTCCCGTTCTGAGCCTGCTGGTTGGGAGATTGATCAAAAGCTGGTAAAGTTTAGGCAGGATTATGAGTTTGGTTGACTAACAGGAGGTAGGAAGATGATCCAAGTTGTTTCACAGGATTATAGGGATAAGTTTATGGGCTTGGGCGCGGTCGCGCCCGTAACGTACGCGGATGTTGAGAGCGTGCTGAAGCTAAGGGGCTTTCAATCGAGCGCGGTAGGGCAGACATCAACAACGCCCGTATATACAAAACAGCAATGCATTGACTGGGGGCTTGACGGCGCGCTTGCCTATTATATTGGCACGGTTGGTTCCGCGATGGTAAAGGATGCTAACGGACATTACGTTGTCGCAGGGGGCAAGGTCGTAACGTTTGGGAGCGCGAACTGGGACTGGATCATTAATTATACGCTTAACTATGCCAATCAATGTGTCACTGTTACAAGCATAGCGGGCTTATCAGGACTGGGGGAGGGATATATGTATAGGAATCAAAGGTTAGGCGCCCTGGGCGCGATGGAGTATGTGTATAACCCGATAACGAAAACTTTTCAGTGGGTGGACACAGCAACAAACGTACCAGTAGCTGAGGACACTTCTGTGTGGTCATGGGGCGGGTGGCCGATCCTGCTTCAGATATTTGGCTCATCTCTTACAATATTGGGAAACTACGTCCAGACTCAGCAATTAAAGGATCAGGTTCAGGCGGCGGTTGGATCACAGGCAACGATGTCAACGACAGACGAATCAAAGATAGCCGCATACCTCAAGGCACAGGGCGCGACAGACGCGCAGATTAGCAGCGTGCTGACAAGCCTGTCCGCGACAACCCCCGCGGCCAAAAGCGGTACGCCGTCTTGGGTTCTCCCTGTGGGAATAGCGGCGGTAGGACTGGTACTTCTGATGCAGAGGAGGGGGTAATTATATGTCTATCACTAGACAGGAGGTTGAGGACGTATTGAGGGCGCGGGGCTTTGTGCAGGGAACGCAAATAAGCCCAGAAGATCAGGTCATCAAGTATACTGTGGTCACTACACCAGCAGAAACAACGCAGTTGAAACAACAAACTACTTATATAGAACAACAGACGCCAACAACGCAAACACCAGCGGAGACGGCACTGACGCCCAGAGCGGAAGCGGAGCCGTGGGACCTGACCGCAGGAAGCGGATTTGCAAAGACCGCGCTGTTATGGACTCTGATTATCGGCACATTAATATCCCTGTGGGACGATAGGGGAGAGGAGGTCAGAAGTGAGCCTGCGGCAGATTAGCTATTTAGGACAGACGGGCACGACAGAACCCTATGCAACCATAGGGGAAGTATGGAACATAGTCAGACAGAAATGCTTAGAGATTCCGGGTATGACAGAGGCACAGTGTAACGGACTATTAGGCACTCAGCCGATCTACTTTCCACCAACGTGCAAGCAGGGGGTCCCGTGGTGGGTCTATATCGGAGTGGGATTTGTGCTAGGGAAGTTTATATGATGGAAAACATTGACAGGGCTTATGAGTTAGCGAGGGCTTCGAAGATCAACCTTGACCGCGCGAATGCCTCGCTCGCGCGCATCGCGCAGACCGACCCGTTCATATACAAGTTAATGCTTCCGCGCTTGGGCTTCCTGATGGAGAGGCAGGACGATCTGGAGATGGGGCTCATGCAGTACAACATGAGAAGCCGATCTCTGGGATTCCTGCCAGCAATAGCGGTCGTAGGCATAGCGAGCGCGGTGGTCGGCGCAGGCGGGCTATTCTCTCTGCTATGGACGCATCACGAGGACACGAAAGTTGAAGCGGATCGGCTTGCGTGCATAGATGCGCAGACAAAGGCGGGGGCTGCACCAGACCAAATACTGGCTTATTGCAACGGCATAGCCTCTGGACAGAGCCAGAGCATAGGTCAGCAGGCAATGAGTATCTTTAAGGGCTTCGCGGTGGGCGCGCTTGGATTGATAGCTCTCTATCTAGTGTTTAAGTATTTCACAGGGAGGAAGTCATGAGGGTAAGATGCGTTGACAAGACGAGAAAGGAATCCGCAGGACACGCCGCGCCAAAACGGGTGGATGAACGCTTCGCCATGATTGAGCAGTTTGGAGACGAGGCTTTCCTGTTGCCACAGGGCACCCCAAGACTGAACGCACCCTCTTATCCTGTGGTTTCCAAGACAAGCGGTTGTTATCATTGCGGACTGATGAGGGCGGCATATACGAGGATCGGGACGCAGATAAACAGAAGGAGCACGCCAGCGAGTTATAAGAAAGAGCTCATAAAGGCGCGGGAACAGTTAATAAAGTTAGGGCTTCAATTCGCAAACAAGAGGGACAGACGTAATAGCTGTAACTGGGCTATAAAGGCATCAAAACGCTATAAAGTAAGGGAGGACTACTAATGGCAAAGATGAGAGCGGGAACTTGCAAAATCACGAAAACAGGTCGCAAATTATGCAAGTCAAAGAGCGGGAAAGTCAGGTTTAAGAAGGGCGGGGTCGGAGAGCTCGGCAGGAGCCGCAGAAAGCCTGTCAGTCTATTTGAGGATATCGGCTTTGAGGATATCGGCAGAGGGCGCGGTAGAGCCTGCAAGATCATCCACGGGCCGTCTGGTGCGCGCAGAGGGTGCTATAACTCACGCGGGCAATTCAGAATTACAGGCATGGCTGATATTGCGGATTACAGGCCGACCTATAACATCCGCGACATCGGCGAACTCGGCAGGACGCGGAAGCGCAGGAAAACGACAAAAAGGAGACGGGTAAGCTATTGATCATAACCAGTTAGTTTCAGTTTGAAACAGCTTTCAGAGGTGATCTAATGGGAGAAGAATTGTTACTGCTACATGGTGCAATCGCAGATTGCGGTTGCGGCGTAGGTTACACAAGAACAAGGAGGAAATCTAAAATGGTACGAAGGAGAAGGACTTATACTAGCCACTATAACAGAGCGTTGGGAAGATATACGCGGCGCTCACACAGACGCCGCTCGATGCGCGGGCTCGGGGACATCGGCTCAATGGGCGCCGTGAACATGAGGCAAGCGTTCAACAGCGTCAAGGACGTTCTGATCACAGGCGCGATCGCCGCTGGCGGGGCGATAGTGAGCGTCAAGGTGCTTGACATGATAGACAAGGACAAGACGATGATAAAGGCGGGCTACCAGCGCGACTTGGCAACTGCCGCCGTGGGGATAGGCGCGGGGCTTATCGTTGGCAAATTTGCCAAAAAGCCAAAGATCGGCGCGGCAATAGCAATAGGCGCGGTCGTTATCGCGGCATGGAATATGCTGGCGCGTAGTCAGGTGCTTGGCGCGGGAATGTCAACAGTCAGCGGGCTTGGACTTGTCAGCATAGAGAGGCCGGGCGGGATGAGACCAGCTATCACACGGTTGCCAGTCTCAGGAATTCCGCAGGCTTCGCTACCGGGGCAGGTGCCCAACTGGCTAACGCAATCTCTGCCGCAGGTCAGAGCTAACGCGGCTATGTCGTGATCTCTTTACTGTTACTAGGCGAATCAATCAATAAAATCGAAATGAGCAATCATTTGAGGAGGAAAAAATGAGCGCAGGATATCAAGCATACCCATACCCCATAGGCCCAAGCGACGTACTCACACCCGGCGAAGTAGCCGGGACGATGTACATCAACGGAAAGGGGCCATATCTAGTATCCGACTGGCAGAACCTTCCGATCTATGACACAGAAGTTTTGCCGGCGGCGATCGCGGCTGGAACGACATACCAATTTTTCGCCGGGCTGAATATGACGGTTACTGGCGTTAGAAAGAACCTTCTGGACACCAACATGACCCAACAGTCCATGCTTTCAAAGGGATGGAGAGCGGTTGTGTATGGAATACACTTTAACATGGCGCCGGGGACTCCGAATGACGACATTCAGTTGATCTTTGCGAACGGGGTCTATACTTTCGTGATAGGAAACCAGAAAGATGAAAAGCAGGGGCTTCTCTTGCACGCCCCGTCTCCGTACGGATTAACTGGAAACATGGCGATTGTGGCAGGCGCGCCTGTTGAGAAATCGAATATCAACAACGGCGTCCCATCCCTTGGCGCAGTTCCGCAGGATGTTCCTATTGATCTGTATGACCAGACCTCGTTCCGGGTGGACGTGACGTTCCCCAACGGTATAGCCGCCTTGCCCGCGGGCGCGGGGTTGCGTCTTATAACGACACTGAGGGCTTATGTCCAGAAACCTCTCCGATAGTCTAGGAGAATACTGATTTTAAGATACACGCTGAGGGTCAGAGCGAACCTCTGATCTTCAACACAATCTTATAATCGAAAGGAGGGGTAAGATGGGAATCCCATACAATCAATTTAACACGATCACAGAAGGCGACATGAAGCGCGCCAAACAGCCGTTTTTTATAACCTTGACACCCGTGGCGCCGGTGGCGGCTGGCGCGGTCGCGATATTCACTGTCCAGACGCCGGACAGGGACTTTCTTTGGACATCTTTCGGTTTCAGTTCAACACCCGCGGGATTGCCGTTAGCAGGTCAGCCTTTCAGGCTCGGTCTGCGGGATAATAGCACGATGACATGGTTTCAGGATCAGCGATTTGATCTGGCATCTGTCACAGGATCGGATCAGACGATCAGCCAGAGCGGGCTAACTTGGCTTTCGTGCCCCTGGCCGTTCTTCAGAAAGAGCACAATAAACGTTGAGCTTCAGAACGTGGGCGCGTTAGCCGCGACCCCGATTGTGACCCTCCATGGCTATCTCATGGAGACAACAAAAGAGGTAAGGTAGGATGAATCAGGCGATGGACTTGATCCAACAGCTTCATAGTATGCCAGATGACGAGGTACGGGCTTTTCTCATGCGGATAGACGGCATGATCCAACTGCTTGAGGCGATATACGTTCGCACTGGCGTAAATGACCGTCTTTTGAAGGCACTCGTGAGCTCTGGGATGCCAACCAGCCCGTCAGTGACGCAGAACGTTCCGGTTGTAGCGGGGGCCGTCCCTGTCCTTCTGGCGCGCAACGATGAAAAAGAGATACCATTTTTGCACATACAGGTGACCAACATTGATCCAGCCGCGCCGATCTTCTATGACGGCTCTAACAGCGTGACGGTTGGCAACGGTCAGCGGCTTGCGGCGGGTCAGTCGAGGGACATGGTTGTGATCTGTGGGACTCAGCTTTATGCGACTTGCACCGCAGGCACGGTCAACGCGAGGGTCTCTACGATGCTGGACCCGTTCATTGTCATTGAGGCATTGGTCAGGGACGAGTTTAACAGGTATTGGAATTTAGCAAGTTGAAAACAGGGCACGTTCTTCTTGGCTTAGGTATATATCTCTTATGGAGACGCAGGCAACGCTATGACGACTGGTACGAGGGCGATGGGCAGGTAGTCTATATCCCTGTCGCGCCCGTACCGTCTGAGAATGATGTTATGCGCTTTCGTGAGATCATGATGTCAGAGGGGCAATCACAGGGCATAGAGCCTGCGGTCATCGCGTCTATAATCGCTCAGGAATCGGAAGGGATACCGAGCAAGGTCAATGGCGCATACATCGGCTTGATGCAGATATCGCTTGAAACTGCCGCATGGCGCGGCTATTCTGGCAATGCAAGCGGGCTTCTTGATCCAGCGACTAACATTAAGTGGGGCACAAACTACCTCGCTTATCAGTATAAACGCTATGGCGGGATAACTGACGCCATAGCGGCATATAACGCGGGTCGCGTCAGGTATGACGCAAGCGGGAATTATACAAACCAGAGCTACGTCAATGGGGTTTTTTCCATGATCCCGCGCTTTCGGGGCTTGTTTGCCTCGATCTACGCTGGATATGCAAGGATATTCCTGAAAGGTCAGGTCATAACGGCATGAGGACGCGGGATTACGTAATTTTTGGTGCTGTGGCTGTCGGCTTATGGCTTGTATTTCGCTCACAAGGTGAGGCGCGGACGATAGAGGAATTGCGAAGCGATATTGAGCGCGCCATAGGCAGACAGCTTTTTGACTTCGAAGTCAGGATATTGTCTTACAAAGACATTATCTTTGACGCCGCGAGGCAGTATGAGCTTGATCCTTTGGTAATAGCGGCAGTAATAAGCATTGAGAGCTCAGGAAACGCAAACGCTAAGACGTGGGAGCCAAAAGCTAATCCGCCTCAATATTCAAGGGGCTTGATGCAGATTCTATACACTACCGCGCAATGGCTTGACTATAACGGTGCGCCTGAAGGCTTGTTTGATCCGTTGACAAATATCAGCTTGGGGTCAAAGTATCTAGCTTATCAATATGGTAGATATGGCAATGCGCTTGATATGGTCGCGGCTTACAATGCGGGGTCAGTTTTTAGGATGGCATCGGGCTATACGAACCAGAGCTATGTTGACAATTTTTTGACAGCTTATAACAGGCTGGCAAAGATATTTATACAACTACCAGATTATGGGAATTGGATATAGAGCAATGGCAAAGAAAAAAGGGTCGTTAGAACGCTGTCACAAATATGCAAGGCTCTTGATCCAAGAATCCGAAAAAATACAGCATCCTGATGCAAGGCCGGGCGAGGTATTTGTGAACTGGACAGATAAGAGACACTTCGACAATCTATGGGATTGGGATACCAAGCGTTTTGTCGCTAATCCCCAACTAAAGAGCTTCTTTGTGCCAAGCGATGGCGCATTTTTCGTCAAGCGTTCTGAGATAATAAAGAAATATTGCCAGCCAAAAAAGAAAAGCATGGGGATCTGTGGATGCAGGAGTCAAAAATGAGCGTTCCATATTTCATCACAGACGATCAGCCCCTATTACTGCCAGCGGGCGCACAGAAAGTCTTTGATGGCGGCAACTGGGCATTATACCACTGTAAGCCCCTGTATGCCTCATTTCTGGTCACGAGGATGAGCGGCGGATGGCGGATTCGGCACTTAGCGGGGATCGTAAATTTACAATGGGCAGATAATTTTGTGCAGACCGTGTGCGGCGGGTGCATAGGGAAGGAGTAAAAAATGAAATCCAAGAGAGTTGGTACGCGCCAAAGTTGCGCAATAGAGGTTATAAAAGACAGTGGCGGCGTGGCTAATACATATACTATTCAAAAGCATTGTGGGGTCAGGTTTACAAATGCCGCGCTTGATAGATTGGTAAAACGTGGCGTTTTGAAGAAGGCTTATATGTCAATGGGTGAATGGCGGATAGAGAAAAATGCTAGATTGACACAGAAGCAAGTAAAAAACCTTGACAGAGCTATTCAAAAAAATCCACGAGCATCAACATTCTGGATAGCAGGCATCTAAAACCAGATAAAAGAGGCTTATAATGGGCTACAATTCAGCTTACGATTACAGGTCTTATACAGGCACGGCGGGCGCGGCGTGGACAACATTCACATTCCCGTGGACGTCTGGCTTCATATTGATGAAGGCTTGGAACGCTTTCGCGCTGATACAGTTTCAGCTTTATGACGGGTCATGGGGTCAGTCAATAACGCTTGATCCCGATTCCGATTATGTGGGGCCGCTTCCACATTCGGCTTTAGGGTTCAGGATAATGAATCAGTCACCAACGGCGAACGCGGATTATGATATTATTGCGGAGTTGAGGTAATGTTTCGATATGAGACAGGCACAGCATCAGGCATAACACAGTTTATATACAAATTGAGACGCTTCGCGAGGCTGGTCGGCTGGCGGGTCGAATCGTGGGCGGGCAATAACATTGTTTTCTCCTCAGTAGGTGAAGGGGAGAATATGACGATGCTCTTTATCCACGTCTGGGAGAGCGCGCCCGGAATTATCTCTGGAGAGGTAAGGGACGACGCGGCGGGGACGCATGAGACGACAAGCTTGTCGTTCTGCAACGTTGGCTTAGGGAACTTCAATTACTACTTATCAGGTGATAAGGATGCTATAATCATCATCACTTATGACCCGATGATGACCTGCGGCGCGATGTATCTTGGCTTGGTTTATCCCTTCGCTATTGAGCCTCCAGACGAAACTTATTACTCAATCGCGGGCGGGCCTTTCGCGGTGCTAATAGGATCAAGAGTGCTCAGGGATCCCACAGCATGGGATCAGGCATTGGTATTCACAGGAGGGCCTTTTCAGACTCTAGCAGATAGGTTTGATGGGTCTGTTGTGCTTTCGGCTGTGTATGCTTCGAGCGCGGCAACGGTTGTCGGAGAGCTTAAAAACTTTGCGGTTGTGGATAATGCTGTTTTTGCTGTGGACGATACAATTACAACGGGACCGGGAGTTTCTACTGATTGGTTAGTGCTTTCGGATGGTGCGGTATTTTTCGCACTTAGAACAGGTGGAGACGAGCCTTTAGGTGAGGACTTGGAATACTCCAAACCTGTGCCGTCAAGCATTTTCAGAGCGTATTCAAACAGAGAGTTATTCAGCGTCCTGGTCCCGTTTATGACGGCGCGAGGGTGGACAGCAACGGATTACAGCGGCGTCAGTGGTTTTGATAGAGATTATGTCTTTCATTCCACAGGCGAAACAGGCTTAGACGATATTTATTTAAGGGCTTTTTGGGATGATGCGCTTGACACTGACTATCTGAATGTGAGGATACAAGATGATGTTGCAGGGACGCATAATAGAAATTTAGCTGACGATTTTACAGATAGACGCTTATTGCCACACAAATTTCAGTTTTATGCCAACAAGGATTTCCTAGTAGTCATTCATTCGGTTGATCATACTTCATATCCCGGCGGCTTTCCGCCAGCCTACGTTAGCGTTGAAGGGATAATTGATCCATACGTGATCTGGGCAGGGCGGGCAATGAGCTTCGCGCCCGGCCTGAAGGATGGGAACACTCCTTATAACATGATCCTAGCGGCAACAACTAGGACAGGGGCTAGATACCACATGCGCTTGAGGGAGCATGACGGGACATGGGCGGCGGTCGCGGAGGATGCAAATATAGACTTCGGGACGGCGTTAGCTGT